>Ga0181533_1000197_pt1 | contig 77885 bp, 76 predicted proteins | sample PEATcosm2014_Bin_45_FD_119772 | JGI IMG/M metagenome (GOLD analysis project Ga0181533, IMG submission 119772) | Peatland microbial communities from MTU Mesocosm Facility, Houghton, MI, USA - PEATcosm2014_Bin11_60_metaG | ecosystem: Environmental > Terrestrial > Soil > Wetlands > Peat | place... | reverse complement strand
CGGATTCGGCAGCTGAAATAAAAAATTTCCGGTGGCGCTTCCATCCCCGGTCCCCAAAAGCGAGGGACCGGGGGCACCCTCAGCGCGGACTGGAGATCTCACCGGGACCGGGGCCACCCGCCTACTGCACTGCCGTCCGAAAGTTCCGGTAATGCCTTTGCAACCATTTCGTGGGCGCCCCATCCGCAGCCCTGATTTTGACGAGCTCGGCGAGGTCGGAGTCAGTGAGGACTAGAAGTACCTTGCGAGGCTGCGAGTCGTTGAATATTGTGATCTGCTTGCGGACAACATTCTCGCCAGGCGAGTGTCGTGTCACGATGAATCCGAGACGTCCGATTCGGTCTCCAAGGTAGGTGGCTGACTGATTCAAAGCCGCCATTGTCAACTCTGAGACGTTCTTTGCCTCGAACATCATCACTAAGGCGTCGTGGGTTTGGCGCACATAATCAAAAAACGAATCGTCCGAATCATTAGTGAATAGGATATCTCGCCTTTCAGTCCCTTCAATTGTGCGTTCTTCCAGCCGCCCATCGATCAGATCAGGGCAGAAAACGAATGTGAGAATGTCCAGGACAGCTCGCTGGTAGGTGGTGGCGTAAGCCTGACCGATCGGAATTTGTTGTAGGCGCGCCAGCAGGGCTTCGCCGGTGGCTTTTGAGTCGTCCCTAATTGGTGGAAGAAATGGCTGCGCCTCTGCCGCCAAGCGTTCTCGCTGCTTCACATAGCTGTCGATTAGCGATGTTTGTATCCGGCTTATTGAGGTCACCTCCGTCTTACTGGGGGAGCCTATCCCACGGCTTCGGGACGTGAGGGTTTTCGCGGCGAGGTAGGCGCGGAACTCGGTCTTCGCGAAGTTCTCGTAGTTAATCCAGGGCAGCTGCCTGACCATTCTTCGCGGGACCAAGAGCACTCCCTTGCCGTCTTTCGGGTTTCTCGGCAAGTCGAAGTATCCGTCTTGCCAGACACCATCGTCTGGGTCAAAGACGTGCTCCAGAGGAACGTTTTGTTCGACCGGGATATTATGGATCGCGCACTGGCGCTGGGTATACTCGATCAAGTAGCCCTTTAGGATATTCGACGCGATGTCGCCTACACGATCGGGGCCTATGCCCGGCGAGATCAGCTGCATTTCCTCAATATGACGCACGCCCCGGGCCATGATCGCGGGCGACATCGTGAGGGAATCGATGAGTAGCTTCTGCAGAATTGTCCCGAGACCGGACCCTCGTTTGTCCTTGGAACCATATCCAAATCCGACCTCGGGAACCTCCGGAAAGTCCAGAATTCGCTCGGCCTCCTCGATATTCCCCAGTTTGACTGCCTCCACACCCGCACCGAAATGTCGCACTACGAGGTCGTGCAGCCTCCGCAATTCCGGGTCTCTGCTTTTATAGAGAAGGAATGGATCGACGCATAAGGGAAGGTCTTCGACCTGTCTTGGGATGACAAAATCGACTTCCAGCTGCTTAAGGTTTGGAAACAGTGTCTCTTCCAATTTCATTTTCCTGGTTTCACAAACGTGATTCCTGCGGTTGGAGGTTCGTAGTTGGGAAGTCCTGAGGTGTAAAGCATGGCGAAGTTGAAGTAGTATTCGCCTTGCAACCGTTCAAACCAGCGATCGTAGGGTTTGCGGTCCTCGCTGCCCAAAAGGCTGCTCAAGTTTGACTCCAAGCCCAGACGCGTTCTCACAGAGCTCTTGCTGACGTACACTTGATATTCCTGTGAGTCCTCGTCGGCATCTTCAAGGTCGTTCTCTTCCTCGTCTTCGTTCTCGATGTCGTCCTGGGTCTCTGATTCATCCACCTCCTCGGCCTCTTCGTCGCCTGTGTCTTCAGCGACCTCGTCCTCAGTATCCTCCTCCTCCATTTGGGCGATTTCCAGGGCCGCCACGATTGCCCTGAGTTCGAGAACGATCGAGGAGTGTTTAGCGGACTCGGGTTTCAGCATGGTCTCGAATCGTTTAAGGCTCTGCTGCAAAACTCTGAGTGTGATGAGAATCTCCGGATAGGTTGGGTTGTCGCCAGCCGGGACAAACGTGGTCAGCCGATCCAGATATGTGTCCCTAAATACCAGTGTCTTTACATCGGAAATGAGGCCGTTAGATAGCTCGACGAGTAGATCGGATGTCGGCACGATCGACCTGCCCTTCGTTAGCTTGTCCACTTCCTCATAAAGGCCGGTGAGTTGGCTCGTTTGTTCGGAATGGCGTCGCATCGCCTCGTCAATGCATGCACCAAGATCGCGATGGCATTTGAGTGCCTCGGACGCTGAATTGAGCTTTTCTTGCTGCGAAAATGGCATTCGGCACCTCCGCCAATTGTTCGGTTTCTAGGAATTGTATCTGAGCGGATGAAACGTGTGCTGGAGGGGATCGCCAGTCCTTTGGCGCGCCCTTAAGGCAACTCGGGAGCGGATTGGTCCTTGCAAGTCGGCTTGTCTTCATCGATGCGGTCGGCGGGCTTCGGGGATTGGGCGGACGGGGAGGGGCGGTTGTCTGCGATGGGCGGGTTCGATGGGGTGCGGGGCAAGGGTGGTCGCATGAGTGACCGGAGGGGTCCGGTAGCGTTTCGTTCCGCCCCTACGGGGCGGGCGCATCCGGTCGGAACGCCCTCCCAGGATCAAGCGCGCCGAGGCGGACTTGAATCCTGGGCTGCTTCGAAAACGATTGGCGAGCGGGCTCTTCTGTGCACGTGGCGAGCAGGTTGACCGATAGATCCGCAGGGGCTGAAGCCCGGGTTGATCCTGTTGGCTTTATGCGGGGGTTGAAACCCCCGCCTCCCTCCGGATCTAGAACAAGAAACCGCAAGGGTGGGTCACCCGCCCAGGGCTTGAACGCGGCTTCGCTGCGTACACGATCTTTGAAATTGCTATGAGTGTGTTTGTGCCGGGGTTGAAACCTCGGTCTACTTGATCGTGATTCGCGATACGAGTGCGGTTGGGATCCTTGGGTTCCCAGGTCTTAAAAGCATGAGCTCCACACCACGGACGAAGACCTGTCCGCGGGAGCTCCGGGCCCGGGAAATCCGACAAGTTCCGTTCTACTTGTTCGGAATGATGAGCCTGTCGTCAAACTTCAATTGAACCAGGATTGTGAGCACGAGTCTTGCCAAGTGCTCAGATTCATGCAATAGCGTCTGATCGCCGCCCGTTGCTGGTTGCTGAATGCATTGCAAATCTCCGCTGGTCTTGCCTGCATACGTGATCTTGGTCGTGGTTGCAAAGGAAACCGGTTTCATGCAGGATCCGGTCAGGATTTTGCTGACATCGCCAATCTCTGTGAGCAGGTTCTGCAGGTCTTTTGTATCGATCGTTCCAGGAGGAAAATCTTGCTTCGTCACCAAGGAGTTTATGGTACCGATGGTTACTCCCGTGGCGCTGCCGTCGTTGTGAATCTCAATGTTGTAGCCACAGGTGTTGGTGCAGCCCGATTGAGTTATGGTTGCCAGAACTCCTACAGCACCGGGCTGCGTTTCCTGTTCGTTTATCCGTTCCAAGGCTGTTGGCATGGTGTCTCCTCTCATTGAATCGGAATGGCCGGGTTGGCTGGTAACAGCCCGACACGTTATATGAATCCGGTGTTTTTGAAGCCCAAAGCGCTTACGAAGTAGCCTCGGACGGTAGCATGTCCGTCCAACCTTGCTCACCCTGGCAGGGAGCCAGCACAAAACTCGGATCGACAAGCGATTCCTGGCGAGAATGTACCTCGACGCCTATTTCCAGGCTTCAGTGAGCCCGTGGAATCTGGGGGCGCTTCGCCTCAGAGAGCTGGCATTTCATCCCCGAGCGGAAATGCTAGTCGGAGACGCGCGCCAGACCACCATTTGAAGCATTCTCAGACGCATTTAGTCTGTGCATTCTGTCACATTGCGATGTGATTATGGGCACGGGTTCCCGGCTCCATGAGGCACAGTTTCGGACAGCGGGCACTTTCAGCCAGCGGTCCATTGCCAAAAATAGGCGCCAGGGTCGGGGACGTCTAGAGGGTCCGTATGATCTGCATCTCGTTCTTGTCTTAAACGTTTAGATCATGCGGTCTGGTCGGTATCGGCAAGTCGGCTTGGCCTCATCGATGTTGCCAGCGGGCTTGAAGGATTGGGCGGACGGGGAGGGGCGGTTGTCTGCGATGGGCGGGTTCGAAGGGGTGGGAGCGCGGGGCGGGTTATTCCTCTATGCGGTAGGTGTATTCTTCGATGACGGGGTTGGTGAGGACTTCTTTGGCGATGCGCTCGACCTGGGCGCGGGCGGCTTCGGCGGTGAGGCCGTCAGCCAGCGAAAGCGCGAAATACTTGCCCTGGCGCACGGCCGTCACCTCAGCAAACCCGATCTTGCGCAGGGCGTTGTGGATGGTTTGGCCCTGCGGGTCCAGGACCGATGTCTTCAACGTGACATAGACATGCGCCTTCATGATCCGTGATTATAGTATCTCCGGCGGATGGCCGGACAGCCGTCGAAATGCGGCGGCAGCGGGATCGGTTTGGGAAGGCAAACCCCGAGGGGCTAAAGCGCGACGATTTTGCGGCCTTTATTTGTTGGGGGTTGAAACCCCGACCTGCCTGCCCGTACTCTGCAAATTGGCTCGGTTCTCAGAACAGAGTCCGCCTCCCCAACACGCGAAGGAGAAGTAAAAAGCGATGATCAACTATCTGGAACTGCCCATTGGCGACCGTTGCCCGGAGGTCTTTCGAGCGGTGATCGAGATCCCGCTGGACGGAACGCAAAAGTTCGAGTACGACAAGCAGTTGCACGTCTTCAAGCTGGACCGCAACCTGCACTCCCCGGTGCACTACCCTGGGGACTACGGCTTCGTGCCCTCGACGCTGAGCGACGACGGCGACCCGCTGGACGTGCTGGTGCTGGTGCCGGGGCCGAGCTTTCCCGGCTGCGTGCAGGAAGTGCGCCCCATCGGGCTGCTGGAGATGCTGGACCAGGGCATCCTGGACGAGAAGGTGCTGGCGGTGGGAAAGAACAATCCCCGCTACACCAACGTGTGGAACTACACCGATATCTACCCCCACATGCTCAAGGAGATCACCCACTTCTTCTCCATCTACAAGGATCTGGAGGGCAAGCGGGTGGAGGTGAAGGGCTGGCGCGACGCCGCCTATGCCCGCGACCAGGTGATCTACTGCGCCAAGCAGTTCAAGGACAACAAGGCGAAACTGGCGGAGGCCAAACTGAAGTCTGGCGAGTGAGGCGGGAACTGACGCGGCAACGAGCAAGGCCGTGACGCGCAACCCCTAATGGATGCGCGCCGCCTTACCCTTGGCGCGGGGGCCTGTCCGCTGCCCAGGCCGCCAAACGCCGCCGCACCAGCGGAGCAGCCGTAGCCCAGTAGAGCACCGGACCCAGCAGACCCACCACCACCGCAAACAGCAGCGCCGACGTCGTGCCGATGATCTTTTCGTCTCGCGAGGCATAGAGCGCATAGCCGATCAGAGCCGCCGGGCCGGCTCCCAGCAGGCAGGCCACGGCCAGATTGCCGGCCTTGAAAGGCCGCTCCAGCCGTGGCTCGCGGAGGCGCAACACCACGAGCGCCACAAACTCCAGCAACAGGCTCGAACCATAGAGGATGAGGTCGATGGAGATGAGCCGCTCGAAGGGCAGCTTGAGCGCCAGGGCCCAGGCCAGCCCGCAGAGCAGAACGCTCACCCACGGCACCCCGCGGCTGTTGCGTTTGGCAAGCATGAGCGGCAACATGCCCTCCTCGGCCATGGCCATGGGCAGGCGGGTGTAACTCATCACCAGCGCGTTGAACATGCCGATGCCCGTCAGCGCGCCGCCGGCCACCACGGCCAGCCCCAGCAGCGGACCGCCGATGGCCTGGGCCGCGGTGGTCCAGTCGCCGGTGGAGAAGGTCCCGACGGAGAGGCCGGCCAGCGCCATCGCCGCCAGCGGCAGTATGTAGGTGACCGCCACCAGGACGGTTGCCATCATCATCGCCCGGGGATAGCTGCGCTGCGGATTCTCCACCTCCTGGGCCACCGTGGAGGCGTTATCCCAGCCCATGTAGTTCCACATGGCCACCAGGATCGCCGTGGAGAGAGCCGACTGGGAGGCCGGCCGGCTCCATTGCACCGCCGGGTGCTGGGTGAACCCGTGCCAAAGCCCGAGCACCACGAAGACCACGAAGGGCGCCAGCAGCAACACGAACATCCACACCGAATCCTCGCCCACCGCCGGGGCCCCGCGCAGATTCCACGCGCAGCACAGCACCACCACAGCCAGCGACCAGGCGTAGCCCCTCCAACCATCGGCCAGCGCCGGGCTGAACTTGCCCAGGTAAAGAACGAAGATGGCTGGATAGATAGCCATGTCGAAGATGCTTGCCGACAGCGAAAGCCAGCTCTCCTGATAACCCCAGAAGGGGCCCAGAGCGCGCCGCACCCAGACGTAAAAGCCGCCCTCTGCGGGGATCGCGCTGGCCAGTTCGCCGATCATCAGCGCCGTGGGCAAAGACCACACAAACGGCAATACCAGCAGGATGAGAATGGCCCAGGCAAAGCCGGCTCCGCCAAGAATGTCCTCAATGCCGTAGGGACCGCCCGACACCATGAAGTAGGTGGCGGCCACCAGCGGCAAGAAGCGCATCTTGCGCCGGGCAGGATGGAAGGCAAAGGACATTATTGCGAATCTAACAACCCCGGCCCCTTCGAGAAAGCGAAAAAATGGCCAGGTGAAAAATGACCGGGCCCGGCGCGCTCTTTTGAGCCCCTGCGCTCCGCAGCCGCAACTTCCGGTATTTCCCTCTGAGGCCCGGAGAGATGGCCGAGCGGCTGAAGGCGGCGGTTTGCTAAACGAGTTTTCCTCCTATCTTGTTGTTTTGAATCAATAACTGAATTAAGGAACCTCTGATTAAGTTCGAATCTGACGCCGGCATTCCCTCAGGGGCTAAAGCCCGCCCTCATTTTGTTGCGCTTACGGCACGACTGAAGTCGTGCCCTTTCAAAGCATCGACTTATTCAGAGATTCCTTAAGTTAAAATCGATTTATCCGGGTGGTTTTTGGCGGTTTGGCACTCGATTATGCAACCAAATATGCAACTGGCCTGAAACGTCTAGATTGTTCCGCAGAGGACGAGAATCCGCTCGGTGCTCTCCAGTCGATCCTTAGTGCGTGAATGCCGGGTTGGGCTGAAATCCAGCGCTGACTAACGACTCTTCGGCATTGCTCCGCCCGATTCAGCCGACATATCGCCATCGGTATAAAGAACGCTGGGCGCGTAGGCGTGCAGGAGTTGTTACGCGCCCTGGAAGAGGCGCAACGCGCCGGGAAGCGTCAGGCGGCTCCGTTCTCACGGCACGAACCGAAGGCCCATCCTGCCAAGCCGGGACGTAAAAGGAAGGCATAGGGCGACGGGGTCAGGGCTTCAAATGGAACGCGGAGCAGTATGCGTCCTTATTGCTTCATTAAGTTCTTCAGAGCGCCGTTCGCGCCCTCGGCCTTCACCAAGCCCGAGTGGTCCGTCGCTCCGAGGTCCACTTCGATCATGTAATTCGCCATCCCCGCCTTTTCGTCGAGCTTCGGCTCGAGAGCCAGGTGGCAGTTCAAATATCCCAGGCCTTTGAGCTTCATTTCTACCTGGGTAATCAGGCTCTCGAGGAACAGGTTGTCGGGTATGAAGTTGGTGCGTGAGGCCATCAGCCTGTCCACCTCCGCCGGGTCCAGGGGGAGGCCGGGGGCCAGGGTGACCGTCCCCAGCCGGTATGAGCGGCCTTGCTTTACCGTAACCTTGTAAGGGACGCGGATCACGCCTTCCTCGGTCACGGGAAATCCATATCGCACCGCGTGGACTTCAGCCGCGGCAAATCCGTGAGCGGCGTAGACGTCCATGACACTCCGCTCGAGATCGGCGGTCGAGCGCTCGGAGTCGAATGTCAAGTGGGAGAGCTTCGCGTTCAGATCCAATTGGGGCTTCAAGAAGTCCGACACGCCTTCCAGCGTCAGGGTTCCAATCCGCACCGGCTGCGAAGCGATGATGAATTTTATTGCGCCTGTGCTGTGCGTGGCCGGATCTTCAACCAGCTCGGTGGCAACCTGCGCATGAACACCTTCGCCGGCGAGCAACTCCTCGAGAGTGCGCCGGACGGCCTCGACCAGCAAGCCTTGGGGCGGCAATGTGCCGCGGTAGAGCGGAATATTGGCCTTCAGCAGGGCATCGACATCTTTGCCCACTTCGAGCGGAAGACTGCTCACCTGGATAGGAAATGCCTGTGAGCTCATCTTGACCGTGTAATTCAGCTTGGCGCCGTCGAACTTGTAAGACACCTTCTCGAAGATGCCGATGTCCATGAGCTGCTGCGCCTGCCGCTTCAGCTCATCTGCTGTGTAGCTTATCCCCACCGCCAGGCCAGCGGCGTTCGCGAGCGCCGCATCGGAGTAATCCGGCGCTCCCGTAAATTGAATCGATTGCGGCGTAAACGTCTGCTCATGGGTGGGGATTGCCGCAGAAAGCAGCGAGACTACGCCAAGAAAGAGTGTGCACAACTCACGCATATTTGCACGGACGATCAGTGTGACCGAACCGCCCGCTGCGGAAGGCAAATGAAAGCCGCTCCAGGCGAATCATGACTCTAAGTTAACCTGCTTTTGCGATCTGGGACATACTACGAAGGTGGGACATGGCGCCGGTGAGGGACGGATCGCCCCAGCCCTCCCATTGCCGTAGTGGCGGTTGAAAAACGACAACCGCTGCGCGCCGTGCGTGGGATCGTCGCTGGGACCGAGGTCGATGGTGACCAGCCGGGCGCGACCGCCCCGCCGCCTGGCATGACGCTCGATCACGCTCGCAGCAAGCGCCTCACCCATACGATAGAGTTGGCGTGGCCCGGCGGCGTTCTCCAAGCGCGATCACGTCGGCCGCGAGGGATTCGAGGTCGAGAGCGGCTTGATCCGGCCGGGTCGCGAGTTCGGGCATGGGTTCAAGCTATCAGAATCCAGGCAGCGTGCCATTCGCAACGGGGAGTCTACAGGCTGTTCCGGGAAGGCGGTAGACGGTTGACGATCTCTGGACAGATTCTCAGCGTATTGAGCCGCCCTGGGAGATGGGCAACCTGCCACCAGGCCGTTGTTCCTTGCACTTTTTATGCCGTCCCCTACCCCCACCCCGTCTCTGTAAGGAAATTACTTGTTTTCAACGGGTTAAGAGGGGTCGTGCGCCGCAAATTCTTGATGCCAACGGAGTTACTTGCAGAATCTTCATAGCGAAGAAGTTATGGCGATTTTCGGCAGGCTTAGAGCGATTCTGTACCGCATCCCGGTCCTTATGGGAGTGGTCCGTTCCCGTACCCGCCTGGAATGCACCCGGCTTGCGGCCATCGGTTTGACGTGCGGAGATTCCGCCCGCTCTCCCGGAAGATCGGTGCTCTGTTATTGATTATGGGCGAAGGGCGCATGATTCTCTGCAACTGACGGGTGGTTTTCTGGAGAGCTTCCTGGCATCGATCTCGCCGCTGTGCCTCATCTCGCGACTTTCGCTTGATGCGCTGGTGAGTGCGGGTGTGGATTTCGCTTTGGAATAGGAGGGATGTGTGGGTTATCATTTTGTGATAACTAATTGGGGTTCGACGATGAGCACACTGAAAGTTGGAATCGCCAGCTACGACGAGATGAAGGCGCTGACCATGGCGATTGCGCGAGGACAGAGGAAGCTTGCGCCGCAGGAGCCGCGGGTATGGTTTCCTTCGACGGAGTCGTTCGCAAAGGTGCTCTCGGCGGGGAATCGCGATCTGCTGCGGGTGATTGCGGAGAAGGCGCCGGAGTCGCTGGACGAACTGGCCCAGCTCACGGGGCGGAAAAAGTCAAATCTCTCACGAACGCTGAAGACGATGGCCAATTATGGATTGGTGCGTCTGGAGCGTGGTGCGCGCGGCCGGATTGCGGCGAAGGTGGTTTTTGAGCGCGTTGAACTGGAATTGCCGATAGGCCGAGGGGAGTTTGCGGCGTAGGCTTACGCCGCAAACTCCCGGGTTTGCCAGCTATTTGCGAAGCACCTTTTGGTACCACTTGCGGAAGTAGCTGTCGCCCGAATCGCACATCCAACCGAGATAGCATTGCGCGCCGTCGCGACCCCAGTTGTAGGTGTCGTTCCAGTGACATTCGAGGCGATGGGGAAGAAGCAGGTTCTCATAGTCGGCGCAGGCTCTGAGGGCGAGGTTCTGTTTGCGGCGGACACCACGGTGGGCCATTTGCTTGTCCCATTTTGCGCTAGCAAGGCCCGTGATCGCCGCGAAAGGACGGCGGTAGGAACGGCTCATGACGAACTCCAGGTCGCAGTTGCGTACCTAGGTCATGGCGGTCCTCCTGCGTTCAGTTTACCTCTGTTCGGCAGAGGATTCCAACTTGCGGACTGAGCAGTCCAGTTGCATTTTATATCGATTCGGATATACTTGATGCATGAAAGAGCTCGAGTTCCTTGGCGACTCCCTGAAGGCGCTCAGCGGATTCCCGAGGGATGCCCGCCACGCTGCGGGGTACCAACTCAGAAGAGTTCAGGATGGGTTGCTGCCGGAAGATTTCAAGCCAATGCCGGACATTGGGGCGGGAGTAGAGGAGATTCGGGTTTGGGGCAGGACTGGAACTTACCGAGTTCTCTACACAGCACGGCTTGCTGACAAGGTATATGTCCTGCATGCCTTCCAAAAGAAGACGCAGCAGACGGCAACGCGGGAAAAAGACATAGCCAAGAGGCGGTTCAAACAACTGATGCGGGGTGAGATATGAAGAAGGCCAAAAGGCAAGTGTTCGCGAACGTATGGGATGCAATCGCCGATTCACCGGCCGAGGCAGCTAACCTGGAGCTGCGATACCAGCTGATGGAAAAGGTCTCGGGAATTGTGAAGCTGAACGGTTGGACACAGGCCGAAGCCGCGAAGCGGTGCGGGGTGACGCAGCCGCGCATCAACGACCTGCTGCGGGGGCGCATCTCGCGGTTTTCGCTCGATGCGCTGGTCAATATCGCATCGTCGCTCGGCAACAAGGTCAGGATCACGCTTGAGGACGCGGCGTGAGTTTGGGGGAACGGCCCTTCAGGGGCTGAAGACCACGTTCATTTTGCGGCGTCTATGGCACGGCTGAAGCCGTGCCCTGTTACAAAACGGGTTGGGGTTAGTGGTGTCCCAGGTCTCAAAAGCGAGACCTGGGGCACCCGGCGCCCGGCGCGCGGCGAGGTTCGCCATCGGGATCACAAGACGATCGATCTCGTTGGCTGGCACCGTGTCTACATGAACCGGGAGCGCTTTGCGCGGCATGCGCCGCAGATCGCGTTTCTCGACTGACCCGGAGATATTCCAGGTCCGAAAATGCGGACCTGGGGCACCCGGCAAGGTACACTTATGCACCGGGGGAAACATGGCAATTCGGTATGCCGTGATCATGGTGGCGGACTTCGAGCCGGATACATTCACAGTTCTTGCGATGGATATTGAAGCGGGCGGGATCAAATCGACTTCTGAGTTTATGTCGGAAACTGATATGAGGAAGTTCTTGAAGGATCAGGGCATGCCTAAGGATGAAATCAACCGTCAAATCATTCGAGCGCGAAATGATCCGAAGTGAAACCCCGTGTACCTGTGGCGCACTTGAATACTTCGTATTGGCAGTGTCTTGCGTTTCGAGCATCCAATTATATCAATAACTTCAATCGAATCAATACCGGCTCTGCATTCAAGTCCCCCTCTTGGCACTGGCCTACCTTCCCGTCCCCCGACGGTCATTTTGTCGAGCTTGATGGTGGGCATGCGTACGCCGAGGGTTTCTATGTTGTGCGGGCGAAGGCAAAAGCAAATGCAGGTCCTTCGACTCCGCTGAAAAGCGCTTCGCTCAGGATGACCGCCTTTTTATGATGGCTACTTTTCAGGATGACCGCCTTTTTATGATGGCTACTTTTCAGGATGACCGCCTTTTTGTGATGGCTACTTTTCAGGATGACCGCCCTTTTATGATGGCTACTTTTCAGGATGACCGCCTTTTTAGGACGGCTACTTTTCAGGATGACCGCCTTTTTATGATGGCTACTCCTCAGGATGACCGCCCTTTTATCATGGCTACTCCTCAGGATGACCCCGGATTTTATGATGGCTCCCCTTAGTGATTATCTGGAGTCCAGGTCAATTGCTCGGAGGCGTACCACTGCTCGCTCAGATCGATCCAAGTGGGATTGGTTTTCTTGATAAGAGCGATCTTTTTCGCGCGTGTCCAGCCCTTCAACTGCTTTTCCCGCGCGATGGCGTTGTTGGGATCGACAAAGCGCTCGAACCAGACCAGACGGTTGCAGTTATAAGTTGCCGTAAACCCTTCGTGCAGTTTTCGTTTGTGTTCAAACATGCGCTTTTGCAGGCTGCCGGTCACGCCAATGTAGAGGGTCAGGCTTCGGCTGGCCGCGATGTACGTGAAATAAAGCTCCTCGTCCATGGCAGAACTCTAAACCCGGAGCGTGAGGGTTACAAGTTGTTGGTGAACGAGGCGAAAAGTAAATGCAGGTCCCCTTCGACTTCGCTCAGGGCAGGCTGTCGACTCCGCTGAACGGCGCTTCGAAAAGACGAAAAGCAAATGCAGGTCCTTCGGCTCCGCTGAAAAGCGCTTCGCTCAGGATGACCGCCGTTTACTAAACTACACCTTTACCTTTTAACGGCGCTTCGAAAAGACGAAAAGCAAATGCAGGTCCTTCGGCTCCGCTGAAAAGCGCTTCGCTCAGGATGACCGCCGTTTACTAAACTACACCTTTACCTTCCCGTGCCGCCCACTGTCATTTTGTCCAGCTTGATGGTGGGCATGCCTACGCCTACGGGGACGGATTGGCCGTCTTTGCCGCAGGTGCCGATGCCTTCGTCGAGCTTCAAATCGTGGCCGACCATGGAGACGTATTTGAGGGCTTCGGGGCCGTTGCCGATCAGCGTGGCGTCGCGGACGGGGGCGGTGACTTTGCCGTCTTCGATCAGGTAAGCCTCTGACGCGGAGAAGACGAATTTGCCGTTGGTGATGTCCACCTGGCCGCCGCCGAAGTTGACGGCGTAGAGGCCGCGCTTGACGGAGCGAAGAATGTCCTCGGGGGCGTCGTCGCCGGCCAGCATGTAGGTGTTAGTCATGCGGGGCATGGGGATGGACTGGTAGCTCTCGCGGCGGCCGGAACCGGTGTTGGCGGCGCCTGTCAGTCGCGCGGAGAGCTTGTCGGTTAGATAGCCGCGCAGGACGCCGCCTTCGATGAGGATGGTTTCCTGGGTGGCCGAGCCTTCGTCGTCTACGTTGAGCGAGCCGCGGCGGCCGGCGATGGTTCCGTTATCCACTACGGTGACTTTGGGGCTGGCGACCGACTGGCCGATGAGGCCGGCGAAGGCGGAGGTCTTCTTGCGGTTGAAGTCGGCTTCGAGGCCGTGGCCTACGGCTTCATGGAGCAGGATTCCGGGCCATCCGGGACCGAGGACCACTTCCATCTCGCCGGCGGGGGCGGGGACGGCGCCGAGCTGCAGAATGGCTCCGCGGGCGGCTTCACGGGCCAGGCTTTCCGGGCTCTTGGAGCCGGCAAACTGATCGAGGCCGGACCGGCCGCCGCCGCCCGCCGCGCCCTTGGTGATGTTCGCGTCCTCCTTTGCGATGACGAAGACGTTGAGGCGGCAGAGGGGCTGGGTATCGCTGGCGAAGGCGCCGTCGGAGGCGGCGATGAGGATGCGGCGCAGCTCCTCGGAGTAGCCGGCGCGCACCTGGACGATGCGGGGATCGTAAGCGCGCGCGGCACGGTCGGCGCGGAGGATGAGTTCGAGGCGCGCGGCGAGGTCGAGATCGAAGCCGCCAAGCGGGACCGGATAAAGATCTGCCACGGACGCCTCGACGAAGCCTTGCACCGTCTGTTGGGCCGGACCGGAGGCGATGAGCGCGGCGGTGCGGGCGGCGTGGAGGAGGCGCTCGGGGCTCAGATTGTCAGTGTAGGCGTAGCCGGTGCGCTCGCCGGAAAGCACGCGGATGCCGCAGCCGGCGCTGACGCCCTGGCTGGCGGATTTGACGATCTGCTCGTCGACGCCCAGCGAGGTGGCCGTGACCGACTCGAAGTAGAGGTCGGCGTAGTCTCCGCCGGCCGCCAAGGCCTGGCCCAGGCAGCGCTCCAGGAGGCGCTCGGTGAGGCCGAATTTCTCAAAAAAATAGCGCTTATGACTGAAATGCGGGGAAGCAGCCGGATTGGTCATCGTGCCTTCAGTCTACGCCGCTTGCCACCTCCAACGTGCGCCCTGTGAAACAACCGGCCGTTCCCGCGATGGAACCGTTTCCCGCGCCCCCGTGCTTCTCTTGATGCGGGGCGTTCAATCCACTTCCCCCGCCGCCGTACCCGTGCTACATTCGACCCATGAAAAAGATTCTTGCCGCTGCCTTGTTGTTGATGGTGTTTGCCAGCCCGGTGTTTGCTGCCTCGAATCACCATCATCACCACCATCACCACCACCATCACCATCACGCCTAAAGCGAACCCCGGCCCCAAAGCAGCACCAGCGCGGGGGGCCGGGGGAGCACTTCCAGATTTATTCGGTCAAGAAACCATGGTAAGGTTCGTTCCATGACAGACCTGGACGACCTTCGCTATCCCATTGGCCGCTTCAGCCCACCGGCCAGCGGCGTCCCTGGGACTCGCGCCGCGCATATCCAAACGCTGCGCCTGCTGCCCGCGCGCCTGCGCGCCGCCCTAAGCGGGCTAAGCGATTTCCAGCTCGATACGCCCTACCGGGAAGGCGGCTGGACGGTTCGCCAGGTGGTTCACCACGTGGCAGATAGCCACGCCAACGCCTACATCCGCTTCAAGCTGGCACTGACCGAGGACTGGCCCACGGTGAAGCCTTACGACGAGGCCGCCTGGGCCAACCTGGCAGACAGCCGCCGGTTGCCGCTGGATGTGTCACTGGGGCTGATTGAAGGACTGCACGGGCGCTGGGTGGGGCTGCTGGAATCTCTCTCGGACGAAGACTTCCAGAAGGGCTACGACCACCCCGAACTGGGCCGGCAGAACCTCGCCAGGGTGCTGGCGCTCTACGATTGGCACTCCCGCCACCACACCGCGCACATCACGAGCCTGCGCGCGCGGCAAGGCTGGTAGGGCGCCGCATGGCCGCCGGTGAACCTGCGCCCTCACCCGGCCGGTTGGCGCAAAGCATCGAAGAATACCTCGCCGACCATCCCGCAGCCGCAGTGCTCGAGGATGGCCGCGTTTTGTTCGACATGCGCACCGCACACTATGCCGTGAGCGAGCAGCACGGGCGCTGCCTGTTGCAACTGTGGAGCGAGGAGCGGAATCTGATGCGCACCGTGGTGGAGGTGCAGGAACGGGCGCAATGCCTGCGCCTGATGACCCGCCGCATGGGCGCCGCAAAGCCCCAGGCTCTGGAACTGGTGCCCACCAGCGACCGCCGCACCCCCACTGCCCGCGATGCGGGGCGGCGGAACTATCAGCGGCTGCTGGAACGGGCGCTGACGAGGAGTTTTATCGGCTCGAAGGTGGACGGATTGCGGTCGGCGATGGACCTGGAGCACAGCTTTGGGCCGGCTTATGTGCGCGGGCGGCTGCTGAGGGGAACGGCTGCCGACGCGGTGATCGGCGTGAGCGAGGCGGAGTCCGGATCAACCGTGGACGGCGTTCTGACGCTGGGAATTCTCTGGCTGGACTATTGCCGGCAGAAGGGCGACGGACGGCGGCACTTTGGCGGGTTGAAGGTGGTTGTGCCGGCCGGGGCCTGGCGCACCACAGCCGAGAGAATGGCCTGGCTGAACCACGCCGCCGCCGACTTCCAGCTTTTTACGCTCGACGAGCGCGGCGAAGAGCTTGCGGCGGTGGACTTTCGCGACACCGGCAACTTCGACTCGCGGCTGGTGCATGCGTTTTCAGCCGCGGCGGCCATCGAGCGGCGCCAGGCGGGGATCGACCGTTTGCTGGCGCTGGTTCCGGCGGCGGCCAGGGAGCGGGTGGAGGTGCGGGCCAGTTCGGCGACCGAAGTGGGCCTGCTGCTGCACGGGTTGGAGTTTGCGCGGGTGCGGCACGGGTTTGCGGCCAACTCGTTTGCGGGCGAGGACGAGATCACGTTTGGGGCCGGAGCCAACGAGACGCCGCTGACGGCTGAAAATGAAGGACTTTGCCGCGATCTGTGCGCGCGGCTGTTTTTGAGCCGGCACGCCGACGGCGCGCATACCGACCCGCTCTTCCGCATGCAACCGGAGCGCTGGCTGGAGGCGCGGCTCCGCGCCGGAATTGTCGAACTGCTGCCGGGTTTGAGGGGGGATTTGCTGTATACGCAGGTGCCGGCGCTCTCGACCGGCGACCGCGGCATGCTGGACCTGCTCACGCTGGACCGCAATGGGCGGCTGGCGGTGATCGAACTGAAGGCCGAGGAGGACCTGCACCTGCCCTTGCAAGCGCTGGACTACTGGATTCGGGTGCGGGCGCTGAACGACGACCGGCAGCCTGGCGCCGGCGGTGGGGGTGGGAGGCCGCTGTCGGCCTTCGAGCGGCAGGGATACTTTGCGGGAGCGGAGGTTTCGCCGCTGGCGCCGCGGCTGCTGCTGGCCGGCCCGGCTTTGCGGATCCATCCGGCCAACGAGCCGGTGCTGCGGTATTTTTCGCCACAGGTGGAGTGGGAACTGATCGCCCTCGCCGAGCACTGGCGGCGGGAGTTGAAGGTGGTGTTCCGCAAGCGGAGCGGGGTCGCGCGGAGTTGAGGCGCGAGGGCGCGGCTCGATCGGGAGCCGAAAATGTCGGCTTGCAGGCCGACGGAAATGTGGACTCGCAGGCCGACGGAAATGTGGGCTTGCAGGTGGATAAAAGCCCCAATTGTTTTTCAAAATCGGAAAAAGTGGGCTTGCAGGTGGACGGAAAAAGAGGAAACGTCTGGCTGTAGGCCTGCGAAATTCGTGAAAAGAACGCAAAAGACAGTGTTTTTTGCGTGATTTTGGCGCGATATCCGGGGCAGGAACGGGCCTAAGCTCGCCTTGGGCGCTTCATCGACAGCATCCTGGACGACGCGTTCCGATGCAGGACCGATGGATGCGATGCCAGCAGACTTCCTCAGCGAATGTCCGCCATGGCTGCGTTGAGGCCCTGGAAGATGGCGTCGAATTTGCCGCTCTCGGCGGCAAAGCGCAGGCCCTTGGCGTTCTCCACAACGATCTCGCCGGGCGTGGGCTGGGTCTTCAAAATCTCCATTACTTCGGCGATGAATTTGCCGAGGGGCATGGCGCGGGGGTCGTCGGCGCCGCCCATCAGGTGAGTGGCGACGTAGGGCGGAATGAGTTCGAGGACTTCGATTTGCGTGGCGCGGAGCTGGTAGCGGAGCGAGAGCGTATAGGAGTGAATGGCGGCCTTGGTGGCGCAATAGGTCGGGGTGAGAGCGAGGGGCAGAAAAGCCAGGCCGGAGGAGACGTTGAGGATGGTGGAGCGGGGCTGCCTCTGAAGCAGGGGCAGGAGAGCGGCGATGAGACGGATGGGGCCGAGCAGGTTGGTGGTGACCAGGGCTTCGGCGTCGGCGAGGTCGGGCTGCTGGGCGAGGAGCTTTTCAGGGCGCATGATGCCGGCGTTGTTGATGAGCACGTTGAGCGCCGGGAAATCGGCTGCTGCCTGGGCGGCGAAGGCGCGGATGGCGGCGGGGTCTTCGATATCGAGCGTGAGGGACTTCATGCCGGGGTTGGCGGCGGTGGTCGAGTCGAGCGCCTGCCTGCGGCGGCCGGCGATGACGACCTGGTTGCCGAGGGCGTGAAAGGCTTCAGCCAGTCCGCGGCCAATGCCGGAGCCGCCGCCGGTGATAAGGATGGTGTTGCCGGTGGGATTCATGGGGTTTGTTGCCTCCAAGAGGCATTTTAAGCGGATTGGGCGAATTGCGGGTGACAGAAACCAAGGCGAAGCCCAGGGGCGCCCGGCGCAGAGATTTTCTTAAAAAGTGTGCGAAAGATCACAGTTTTCCAATAAAAGAAGCCGGAAAATGGATAGTCCGGTGCTATGTACGTTGATTTCGGACCCCAGGTCATTCAATTCGGTGTTTTGCCGATAGGACTCTCAGGTGGAAGGAGTTAACGTGATGAGGCAAGTTCTCAACGAGTTTGAATTCAAATTCTCCGTTGCCCCGATGCACAGCGACGTCTTTGCCGGTCCCGTGTGGGCGCCTTCTGAATCAGAAGCCCCTGCTTTCGCCAGAGAACCGGACCGGCTCTCCGAGTCAGGCGCGGAGGACGGAAGTTGCCTGCAGGGCCTCGCAGTGGCAATTGGCCTGGAGACTGCAACGGTGCTCAGCCTCTACGGCATCTGGCAGGTTTGGCACCTCTTCCGGTAGCCAGACTGAGCGCCGGGTCCTGCCCGAGGACGTTCATCGCAAGCGGAACATTCACATCCAGCAGGTAGCGGATCACGGCAGCTCTTCCTGGAGTTGGCGGACCAGCTCGGAGGTTGCTCTCCGGGCGTTCCGACGCACCGGGAGCAGGGGAACGCCGTTGCTGCCGGATGAAGCGATCGACCGGGATTCCATCTACGGCGCGCGCGGCCTGTAGTGGACCACAGCGGGCTAACGCAGTGCATTTTGCGGCTCAAGTTTCTAAGTAACGGTAAAATATATGCTACCATTCGATAGATGATCGAGCTCCGGGAATATCTCGGGCGGGACGGGCGCAATCTCTTCGGCGATTGGTTTGGCCGGCTCAACTCCGAGGCGGCGCGCCGGGTTACCACTGCTCTTTACCGGTTGGGATTGGGCAACTTCTCGAATGTGAAGGGCGTGGGCGGCGGGGTCTTCGAGTGCCGCATCGACTTTGGTCCGGGATACCGGGTTTACTTCGGGAAAGACGGGGAGCGGATCGTCATCCTGCTCTGTGGCGGAACAAAGAAGCGCCAGCAGGACGACATTGCATTGGCCGGCGAATGCTGGCTGGACTACAAGCGGCAGAAGAGGAGTGAGCCATGGCATTGACGCGGGATTTTCGGGAGACGGTGCAGGCGCGGGTGCGGAGTGATGGGGAATTTCGCCGCGGGCTGCTGAGCGATGCCGTCGAGTCTCTGCTGGCGGGGGAAGCGGCGTTGGGCCGCGAAATTTTGCGCGATTTTATCAATGCGACCTTGGGCTTTCCCGCGCTGGCTCGGAAGACCGGCATTCACGTGAAGACGCTGCATCAGATGTTCGGGCCGAAGGGGAATCCGACGGCGGCGAATCTCTTCAATATCATCGCTTGCTTGCAGGAGCAGGAAGGGGTTCGGTTGCGGGTGGTGGCGTAGGGGTGAAGTGAATCCCAGGTCTCAAAATCGCGACCTGGGGCACCCGGCAATTTGCCTGGGGGTCCAGAGGCCTCCTTCACGCACCCGGAGGTGGCTTTCCTAAGTCTTTTGCCGTACCCTGTGGTTAGGAGCCGAAGCGATGGAAGTCGAGCTTACATCCGATCAAAGAGCATTCGCCCGCCGCGCCGTGGAAACGGGACGGCTGCACAGCGAGGAAGATGCGGTCGAAGAAGCTCTTGCTTTGTGGGAAGAACGCGAGCGGCGGCGGGTCAAGTCTCGCGCTACGATCGATGAAGCCCGCGCTTCCCTGGCGCGTGGCGAAGGCCGCCCGATCACGCAGGAATCCATGCGGGAGCTTTCCGCCGAAGTAAGAGAGCGCGGACGGGCGCACCCGCTCGATGCGGAAGAGTGGTTCCGGGAGCTTACCTCCTGGAGCGAGAGCCACGCGACGACGCCATTGCTGCCGGATGAAGCGATCGACCGCGATTCCATCTACGGCGCGCGCGGCCTGTAAATGGCGGTTCTTCTCGACACCAACATTCTGCTGCGCCTGGCGCAACCACACCATCCCAGCGCACCTGTCGCCGCGCGAGCTTTGCGGGCACTGCGCGCAAACAGCGAGATGCTGCACATCACGCAGCAGAATATCGTTGAATTCTGGGCCGTGGCGACGCGCCCCACTGCCGCCAACGGCCTGGGATTTTCGACAGAGCAGGCGACGGCGGAGGTAGAAACCCTCAAGCGGCTCTTCGTGTTGCTGGCGGAGCTTCCGCTCCAGGATGCATGGGAGCGTCTCGTGGCTGATTACCGTGTCTCAGGCAAGAACGCCCACGATGCGCGCCTCGTGGCGGCCATGGTGGTGCATGGAATTGAAGGCATTCTCACATTCAACGCCCAGGATTTTCTCCGCTACGGAGAGATTCGCGTTCTTGACGTGATGGCGATTGACTGAGTCGCACGGCGGCGAATCTGTTCCATATCATTGCTTGTTTGCAGGAGCATGAAGGGGTGCGGTTGCAGGTGGTGGCGTAGGGCGCTGGTTTCCTTTTGCGGGCGAAGTGGTACAGCGAATACGCCAACTGCGTAATGCCACGCCACTCAGGGATCGTGGCGGTGCGGGGTTGCCCTGGAAGTAGGCCCGCGCCCTAATGCAAGTCCGCCAGTTCGTCGGCAGACAGCTCAACATCGCGCAGGATCGCACGCAACAGGCCCGGACCAATCGTCTCACCGGAATGTATGGGAACTGTGGTGGTCCTGCCGTCGGGGTGCCTGAGAAAGACGTGACTCCCGCGGCTCCGGCCCACAGTGAAGCCTGCTCTTTCGAGGGCGCGGACGAGTTCTTTTCCCTTGAGGCGTGGAAGGCGCGTCATACAGAGACTTGCTGAATGCCTACCAGTTCAAGCGCGCCGGAAGGGTTACCATCCTCTTCGAGGCACAGGGAGATGACCTCGCGTATGCGCTTCATCAGGGTGTCGAGGTTTTTGGCCTGCGTATGGCATCCGCGAAGGGCGGGGACGGTGGCAACGAGATAGCCCTGCTCGTCTTGTTCGATCACGACAGTGAACTTTCTCCTGGGCCTCATGCGCTACCTCGCGTACTTACTTTATCACGATACGCTTTCGCGAGTACCCCCTTGGCAGCGGCCAACTTTGCCGCCGAGCGGTCTATCGAAGCCATGAATCCGGTCTACTTCTTCAGGGGCTTGCGGGCGAAGTAATACAGCGAGAAGGCCAGCGCGGCGAAGGCGATCACCGAAGTCCAGTCGTGGTAGAGGAAGCCGTGGGGCAGGCCGATGGGGTTCTCCTTGTTCCATGTCGTCTCATAGAACTTGAAGGCCACGCCGAGCAGGCCCATGATGCCGCCGGCGGCGATGAGCCCTGACGCAAACAGCGAGCCCGGAGACACGTCGCCCTCGTTGGAGCCGCCGGCCTTGGCGACGGCGCGATCGACAAGCCAGCGGACCACGCCGCCGGTAAAGATGGCCGCAGTCGTTCCGATGGAGAGATAGGCGCCGACGGCGAAGGAGAGCGAGCGGATGCCGAGCAGCTCGACCGCGATGACCAGGAAGACGCCCAGCATGACCAGTCCCCAGGGGAGCTTGCGCGAGAGGATGCCGTTGATGACGGTGGCCATCAGCCGGGCCTGGGGCGCGGCGGCCTTTTCGCTGCCGATGCCGGGGATCCACTGCACCTCGATCTGCCTGGTCGCGGGCGAGTAGAGGTACTTGCCGTCGGCCAGCTCCGTAGAGCCGAGAGCGTTGAGGACCAGGTACTCGCTCTTGTGGCGCAGCGTGGAGGAGCCGGTGGGGCTCTTGACCTGGAACTGCTCCATCAGGCCGTGGGGATTCTGCTGCACGGCGACGCCGGGATGGGAGGCGTTGATGTCCCAGGCGCGGGGCGCCTCGCGGAACTCCTGCAGGCCCTGGTTCATCAGGTTCAGGGTGACGCCGATGGCGATGGTGGAGACGGTGATGCCGAGGAAGAAGGCGAAGCGCTGCTTGATGGGGGTGGCGCCGATGAGGTAGCCGGTCTTGAGGTCCTGGGAGGTGTCGCCGGCCTCGGCCGAGGCGATGCAGACCACGCCGCCGATGGTGATGGCCAGCGCGCCGAAGGCAGGCGCCGTCCAGCCGCTGACCAGGAAGATGGCGCTGGTGGCCATCAATGTGGCGATGGTCATGCCGGAGATGGGATTGGCGGAGGAGCCGATCAGGCCCACGATGCGCGAGCTGACGGTGACAAAGAGGAAGCCGAAAAAGACGATCAGCAGCGAGGCGGCGAGGTTCTCGAGCACGCCGAGCTGCGCGCCGGGGACGGGCTTGAAGTAGAGGAAGAAGAACATGATCACGACCAGGGCGATGCAGCCGAAGACGGCGAAGGTCATGGAGAGATCGTGTTCGGTGCGGATGGGAGCCGGAGCCTCGGCCCCGGAGCCTCGGCGCATGTTCTTGAAGCCGGACTTGAGCGCGCCGATGATGGTGGGCAGGGTCTTGAAGAGAGTGATGAGCCCGGCGGCGGCCACCGCTCCGGCGCCCATGGGGCGGATGTACGTGGACCACAGGTCGCTGGGGCCCATCTGCGCGATGGGCACCGTGCCGGGATAGATGGGCGTGGGCAGCCCCTTGCCGAAGAAGTAGAGCAAGGGCATGAGTACCAGCCAGGAGAAGACGCCGCCGGCGAAGATGATGCCCGCGGTCTTGGGTCCGATGATGTAGCCCACGCCGAGATATTCCGCCGTGGCGTCGGCTTTGATGGATGCGCCTTTGAGCACGTGGTCGGGGCCGAAGTCGGGGCGGTACTCGGGCGTGCCGGGCCAGCCGCCCAAGAGGTTTTCGTTCTGGAAGGCGGCGTAGAGCGCGCCCAGGCCGAGGCCGAAGAAGACGCGGCTGGCCGTGGAGCCTCCGCTGGCGCCGGCCTTGATCACGTCGGCGCAGGCGGTGCCTTCAGGATATTGCAGCACGCCGTGCTCCTCGACGATGAGCGGACGCCGCAGCGGCACCATGAACAGCACGCCGAGGAAGCCGCCGATCAGCGCCAGCATGAAGATGCGGTAGTATTCGAGGTCGAAGCCGAGAAAGATGAGCGCCGGCAGGGTAAAGATGACGCCGGCGGCGATGGACTGGCCGGCGTTGCCCGCGGTCTGCACGATGATGGTTTCAAGAACCGAGGGTTTGCCGCGGTAGCGGAGGAAGTTGATGGAGATGACGGCGATGGGGATGGAAGCCGCAACGGTGAGGCCGGCCTTGAGACCGACATAAACCGTTACACCGCCGAAGATAATGCCGAAGAAACACCCCAGAAGAACGGCGCGGAGGGTGAACTCGGGGGGGTTCTCGTTGGGTGAGACGAAGGGCTGATAGTCGGACACGGTTAGCCTCCAAGTGAGCGCAAGCAATCTTGCTCAAATTTCCCTGAAGGGGGAGTGTATCAGCGCGGGGGGTGGGAACGACAGAGAGGGCGCGGCGGGCGGGGTTGGCGAGGCGGGGGTTGGCGAAGGGAGGCCTGATCGCGTAGGGTAATGGGCGACTGTGGAATTGACGTTTGCGGAGAATGGAACAGGAATGACGAACCCAACTTTCGCCCCCAACCCCGTGCAGCGGCTGCTGTCGCTGGACGTGCTGCGCGGCATCACCATCACGTTCATGATCATGGTGAACAACAACGGCGGCCCGGGTTCCTGGCGCTTCATGAACCACGCCGAATGGAATGGGCTGACGCCGACCGACCTGGTTTTTCCGACGTTTGTGTTCGTGGTGGGCGCCTCGATCGTGTTTGCGTTCGACGCGCGGCTGGCCCGGGGGGCCAAGCGCGCACAGCTTGCCTGGCACACGTTGAAGCGGGCGGCGATTCTGTTTCTGCTGGGGATTGTGGTCAACAACTTTCCGTTCTTCAAGCTCGAACACATGCGCATCTACGGCGTGCTGCAGCGCATCGCCATCTGCTACCTGGTGGTGGGCCTCCTTTACCTTTGGGACCAGCGGGCGTGGACGAAGGTGGTGGCGCTGGCGGTGGCGCTGGTGGGCTACTGGGTGCTGCTGCGCTGGGTTCCGGTGCCGGGAGCGGGCCTGCCGGGGCGCGATATTCCCTTCATGGACAAGAGCCTGAACCTGGTCTCGTGGCTCGACCGGCTGCTGATGCCCCATCATCTCTATCTGGAGGCGCCGGCCTACAATTTGCGCGACCCCGAGGGGTTGCTCAGCGACCTTCCCGCTTTCGGCACGACGTTGCTGGGCGTGCTCACCGGCCTGTGGCTGCGCGCGCGGAGGACCGTTCCCGCCAAGACTGTGGGGCTGGCCGCGGCTACTGTAGCCTGCCTGGCCTCAGGATACCTGTGGTCCATCTGGTTCCCGCTCAACAAGAACCTGTGGACCAGTTCCTATGTGCTGGTGGCCGCCGGGTGGTCGCTGCTGGTGCTTACGCTGGCCTACTGGGTGGTGGAGCAGTGGGGCTGGGGCAAGGGCCGGGGCAAAGGATGGGTTTATCTTTGGCTGGTCTTCGGCTCGAACGCCATTATGGCCTACATGTTCAGTGAGCTCTTCCCGAGTGCGCTCGATAGCATTCACTTCACGGCGGAAGGGAAGCGCACCAACGGGCTGGAATACCTTTATAAGCACGTCTTCGCGCACATCCCCAATCCGGGCTGGGCCGCGTTTGCCTACTCGGTGACCATGACCGCAATCTGCTTCCTGCCGGTCTGGCTCCTCTACCGCAAGAAGATTTTTGTGAAGGTGTGAGGGGAGGCGGAGCAGGGGAGATGATGGCTCGAGGCCGAGGAGAAACGATGCGGAGATGCGGGAAAGGGAATGCTGCGCCGGCCAGGCTAGAGTTGCTTCTGGCGCTCGCGATCGTGTTTCTGTGTGGAGCTGGGATTGTGCGGGCACAGAGCTCGGCAAAGCCGATTCCCATCCCTCCTCCACCGATGGGCTGGTCCTCCTGGAACAGTTTTTCAAACACCGTGGATTCGCAGGTGGTGGTGGAGCAAGCCCGGGCCATGGTTTCTACCGGCATGGCGAAGGCGGGGTATCGCTTCATCAACATCGACGAAGGCTGGTGGCTGGGGGAGCGCGATGCGGAGGGCAACATCGTGGTGGATGCGAAGGCCTGGCCGGCGCTGGCTCCCGGAGAGCGTGCGGGAGACATGGCTAACATCGTTCGGTATATTCATGGGCTGGGATTGAAGGCCGGCATCTACACCGACGCCGGAGCCGACGGTTGCAGCACCGTGGGACCCGACCTTGGACCCTCCTACGCGCATACCGGCAGCGAAGGGCACTACGAACAGGACTTCCTCCAGTTTGCCCGCTGGGGATTCGACTACGTGAAGGTGGACTGGTGCGGCGGCGACCGGGAGAACCTGGATCCGGCGGTTCAATACGCCGAGATTGCCCGAGCCATCGCCGGGGCGGAAGCTATTACCGGGCACCGGCTGTATTACTCGATCTGTAACTGGGGAAAGAACAGCCCCTGGACCTGGGCTCCTAACATCGGCGGAGTTACAGCAGATATCTGGCGCACGGGTGGAGATATCGTTGCGCCGATCGTGGCCAATACCAAGAACAGCGAACGCCGGGCCGCGTTGAAAGAAGTGTTCAGGGAGTTCGACTCTGCCTTTCATCCCGAGGCGCAGCACACCGGTTTTTATAACGATCCGGACATGATGGTGGTTGGGATGCAGGGGCTGACCGAGGCCGAGAACCGGGTGCACATGAGCCTTTGGGCCATGCTGGGAGGGCCGCTGATTGAGGGCGCCGACCTGACGAAGCTGAGCGATGAAGCTCTTGCCACGCTGACCAATCCTGAGGTGCTGGCGATCGATCAGGATGCGCTGGGTTTGCAGGCATTGAAGGCGGCGGAGGCCGGACCGGGACTTGAGGCGTGGTCGAAGCGGCTGGCGAAGAGCGGGGAACGCGCGGTGCTGCTGCTGAACCGGACCGGCGCGGCGGCGGCGATTGCGGTGCGCTTTGGGGACCTTGGACTGCTCGATTCTTCCTCCGCCACCGTTCGAGATGTTTGGGGACGGAAAGACATCGGAGCCTTTGACTCTTCTTACTCCGCAACCGTGCCGGCCGGCGACGCAGTTATGCTTCTCATCCATGGGCGCGAAGGCAAACTCACAACCTACGCGGCCGGCGGCGCGGGAAAGCAGACAGCAGGCAGCCATGGCGTGGCTCTCGCCAGGGGCGAGCCGGTCAGCTTCACCCAGGTGGCCTCGCGCGGCCGCGTGGCCCGGATTCAGATTGCGTATACCAACCCGGACGATGCTCCCCGTTTCGCGGAACTGCGGGTGAATGGGCAGGCGGCGACCCGAATCGCGTTTCCTCCGACGGGAGGCGGGAGCGCTCCAGGCTCGATCTGGATTGAAGCGGTGCTGGATCGGGAGGGCGCGAAGAATGTGTTGAGCTTTTCGGCGGCGGATGCGCCGGGACCGGTGATTGGTTCGATCGCCGTTGAGTGATGAGCTTTTCCGCAGCCTGTCAAGCCCCCTGCGCAGCCGCTTTGACCGGCCGGAAGAGCCAGAGGAGCAGGAGCGAGAAGAGCAATCCGCCCACCGTGAACTTGAGCCAGACGGGAGCTTCAGACGGGGAGAAGAAACCTTCCAGGCAGCCGGCAATCACCAGCAGGGGAATGATGCCGGAGACCAGGCGCGTGGCTTCGATGCCGCCCTGGGCGACCGAGTCCTTCCAGCGCAGAGCGCCGGGGAAGAGCATGGCGTAGCCGAGGCGAAAGCCTGCCGCGCCGGCGATGACGATCGAGGGCAGCTCGAGCGCGCCGTGGGGGGCGACAAAGCTCCACAAGGCCACCGACATGCCGTATTGGTGACAGGCTGCGCCGACGACGCCGAGCAGCATGCCGTTGACGTAGAGATTGAAGAACGTTCCCAGGCCAAAGACGATGCCCCCGGCGAAGGTGACAAAGCTGACCGAGAGGTTGTTGGTCATGATGGCGCTGGTGGCCATGGGCGCCACGCTCACCACGGAGTGGGTCCACATCTCATGGCGCTCCATGGTGGAGATCATCTCGGGGCCGACGAAGTGGCGCATGAACTCCGGGCGGGCGCTGGTGAGCGCGGCGCCGAGCAGGCCCCAGGCGAGGGAAACCCCGAGCGAGGCCAGGACAAAGCCGATCTGGCGCTGGAAGACGGCCGGATACTCGTCGCGCAGGAAGAGGAACAGGGTGCGCAGATTCGTCTTGCGGCCGGAATAGATGATATGGTGGGCGCGAGCCAGCAACTGATTCACATGCGCCGCATAGGCGCGGGCGGTGGAATCCTGGCGGAGCACGGAGAGGTCGGCCGCTACCTGGCGGTAGAGCAGGGCCATCTCCCGCAGTTCGGCGCGGGAAAGCTGGGCCAATCCGCTTGCGCCGGATTGGGCCAGCAGGGAGGACAACCGGTCCCAGTGGGGCCGGCGCTTCCCAATCCACTGGTTGGAGAGGATTTGCGCCATGGACCTGAGTTCTGACCAGCTTAGCATCGATACCCCGGAGCTGGTGGCCATCGAGATGCCGCTGGCGGGAATCGGCAGCCGTTTCATCGCGCTGCTGGTCGATTACCTGATCTGGTTTGCCGGGCTGGTTGTGCTCTGGCTGCTGTCGAGGTTGTTTCTGCCTGGCGTCAACGCGTTTTCGAGGATTTCGTTTCAATGGGCCATGGCCATCCGTTTCTTTATCGTTTTCCTGCTGAATTGGGGCTACTTCACTCTGTTTGAGGCCTTTTGGAATGGGCGCACGCCGGGCAAGCGGGTGGCGCGGATCCGGGTCATCCAGCGCTCCGGGCGCGCCATCGGGCTGTTCGAGTCCATGGCCCGCAATCTTGTGCGCTATGTGGACCAGATTCCGTTCTTCTATGTCGTCGGCGTCATCACCATGTTCGTGACCCGCCAGCACCAGCGGCTGGGCGACCTGGCCGCCGGCACCCTGGTGGTGAGGGATCGGGAGCCGGAGGCTCCGTTATGGGGCGATTCCGGCTCCCGAACCTTCACCGCGCAGCTTTTTACTCCCGGCGCCCCCATCCCGGAGCCGCACACGGCGCTCACGCTGCCCGCCGGCGGGATCGCCAAGCTCTCGGTTGCGGACCTGGAGGTGCTGGAGGGGTTCTTTTCCCGGCGGCTGGATATGAGCCTCGCGACGCGCCAGGCGTTAGCCCTTCGCATAGCCTCGGCCATCCAGGCAAAGTCCGGGCTGGAGCCGCCTGCCGGGGCCAGCGTGGAGACATTTCTTGAGGCCACGGCGCGGCAATTGCGGGACCTGGCGCGGATGCAATAGAACATTAATTTCTATAGGAAACTTTCAAAACCGATTTGAGCTTCATCGCGGCCAGCTCTCGCCGGAGGGTTGCCGGGGTGGGAGCTTAATCGTTTGATTCGCGCGATTTTTGCCGGGGAGCGGTCCGGGCGGGCATTTTCGACTCTTCAACCGGGGGCAACTCGGAAACCGGCGCCAAATAGTACTGCTCCGCTAAATTCCGTTTTTTCTGGCATTTCCGGACGCAGCCGCAACCGCCGGCGCAGTTTTAGAAGCGGCGCGGAAAAATCATCCGAAAGTTGCACTTGACAACTGCCTGTCGTTGAGCATTAAATGTCTCCCGGCTCAGTGGACGGAGTCTTGCGCTCAATGAACTTAAACGTTTGAGTACAAGGGTTCCAAAAATTGGAGAATCGTAATTTCCTTCTTCCATACCACGGAGAAATTGGGCCGTTCAGAGGTCCGTTCAGGGGCCTTTGCAGCCTGGGCGGACGGCCCGGAGCCGACGGATTGCCGGAACTGATGAGGAGCGCTCCGGCAGGAACGGGAACGAACAAAGAACCCCGCATTCCGGCACCAGAATGCCGGCGGCCCAAACCGGCGGAGACGCCTGGAAAGGGCTGGGAAGACGGGTTGGGCGGACGGAAGGATTGGGGAGTAAATGGATTTTCTACCTGACAATCCTCAGTTCGCGCGCATTCAATGGCTCGGTCGCAGTTTCCGGGCATCAGGTAAATCGGTGTATTTGAGCAAATCTGTTCCAGATCGCCGTCAGCCTTCGCGGCCCTCCGTGCTAACGGAAGGCATGGCGAGGGCCTGGCCGCGTTGGGGAGCAGACGGGCCGGTCGAGGCACCAGAAGACCAGCGGCCCGAACTCAGACGTCCGCCGATCGACCGCGAATCCGGTTCCATCCAAGCGGCTTCATGCCGTAGCGATGGGGCAGCGACTGAAGTACGCAACACAAACAGCAAGAAACTTGAAAAGGATGGTCACATGAGACAAGCGAGATACAGGTATTTCCTGCTGCCGTTGTTCTTGGTGTTGGCATGCGCGGGAGCATTTGCGCAGGCCAATTCCAATGTCACCGGCATCGTCACAGACCAGACGGGAGCGGTGGTCGCGGACGCGAAGATCGTGCTTATCGATCCAGCCACCAGCGAAGCGCACTCAACCGTCAGCGACAGCACCGGATTGTATAACATCGGCGGCTTGAATGCCGCCAACTACAACCTGAAGGTCTCAGCCAAGGGCTTCGAAGCGTACGAGCAAAAGGGGGTCGTAGTCGACATTTCCCGGACGTTCCGTGTCGACATCAAGCTGACCGTCGGGGCCGAAACGCAGACCGTGACCGTCGAGGCGGACGCCCTGGCGGTACAGTCCGACTCCAACGTGGTCAGCACGCTCATCAACGAGCAACAGATCACCGATCTGCCCACCAACGGCCGCAACGTGATCGGCCTGGCGGCATTAGGCCTGGGCGTCAGCGGCAACCTGCCCGACATGGAGAGTCCGTTCTCCGTGACCGCCAACTACTCCATCAGCTTCAACGGCCTCAACCAGGCGCACAACGTCTGGATGATTGACGGCGCCGAAGCGTATGACCGCGGTTCCGGCGGCAAAATGTCGGTTATGCCTTCCCAGGACTCGCTGGGCGAGTTTCAAGTACTGGCCAGCAACTATCCTCCCGATTACGGTATAGCCTCCGGCGGCACCATCACCATGTCCATTAAGAGCGGCACGAAGAAGTTCCACGGTGGAGCTTGGGAGTTCGACCGCAACGACGCGCTGGATGCGCACAATTGGGCTGACAACAATCACGGACAGAACGCCAAGAAGTCTGAGCTTCGCTATAACGTCTTCGGCGCCAATGTCGGCGGTCCGGTGTTCATTCCTCACGTCTACAATTCGGAGAAGAAGAAGACCTTCTTCTTCTATAACGAAGAGTGGCGCAGAGAGGTCACGGGCGTCTCGACCAATTCGATCAAGACTCTTCCCGCAGCGGATTTGGTCTCCTCGGCGTCGACATTCAACTTCACGATCCCAACCTACAACCCCGCAACGGCGGTCATCGTGCCCACAGTCGCCGATCCGGCTCTGGTCGCAAAGTTCGCGGGCGATGGCCTGACGATGGGTAAACCTTTCCCAGGCAATACGATTCCAGGCGACCTGCTGGATGCCAACGCCCTGCTCTTCAACACCACCAAGAATCTTCCGGCGTCGACCAATGCGGACGGTACCTACACCCCGACCGGCGGCCATCTGCCTGTCACGGTACGTGAAGATCTCTTCCGCATCGATCACAACTTCAACGACAAGTGGCAGGTCCTCGGTCACTACATCCATGACGCGATGGACACCGTCGAGGCGACTCCCGAGTGGCAGGGCGACAACTATCCGACCGTCGGCTCCAACTTCAGCAACCCGGCGTACGCCGCGGTCATCAAGCTGACCGGCGCGCTGACGCCCGCTGTACTGCTCGAAGCTGCGTTCAACTACAACGGCAACAAGATTGCCATCATTCCGGTCGCGGCTGGCGGCGCCAGCTTTGTCAAGCCCTCGGGCTGGACCACCGGGACCTACTTCCCGCTGACCAATGACGTAGGCAATCGCCTGCCCGACATCAAGTGGAACACGGTCGGCACCACCTGGGGTCCTGGAAACGATCCCTGGACCAACGGCGCCGAGGACTATGCCGAGGTATACGCCCTGTCCTGGACGAAGGGCAAACATCAAATGAAGTTTGGCGGCGGGTACAACCGCTATATCAAGAACCAGGTTATCGGCAAGGATTCAGAGGGAGACTACACCTTCGGCGATGGCTGGAACGTAGCAACCTCGACAACACCCGCCGGTCCCACGGGCCTACTCACGGGCGATTCGTATTTGGACTTCCTGCTTGGTCTGTCCACTCAATTCAGTCAGGCGAACGCCAATCCCATTAACCACTACGTGAACCAGACGATCTCCGTCTATGCCGAAGATAACTGGCATGTGAACAACAGGTTGAGTGTGCAGTACGGTTTCCGCTACGACATGATGCCGCACACATGGGAGCGCAACAACCAGGTTTCCAATTTCAATCCGGCGCATTACCAGCCGGGGCTTACCACGGCAGCCAGTTTCAACTCGGACGGCTCCTTCGCAACGGGCGCTCCCGGTCTGGCAACCAACTCGATCGGCACGTTCTATCTGAACGGCGTCGATATTGCCGGCCAGGGAGGCACACCAACCGCACTGGTCAAGAACGACTACAAGACCTGGATGCCCAGGGTTGGTTTCTCCTATGATCTATCTGGCAACGGCAAGACCGTGGTGCGCGGCGGCTTTGGTACGTTCTACGAGCGCATCCAGGGCAACGACATCTACGACGCTGCCGGATCGCCTCCGTTCATCAGTCAACCTGCTCCCACGAACGTGGAATTCACCAACACCAGCTACAACTGGCAGGCTGGCGCGGCGGCTTCTGCGCCGACCTTCACACAAGGCTTCAACTCGCTGAACAAGTATTATCCAGATCCGGCAGTGGCGCAGTTCAGCCTGGGCGTGCAGCATGAGATCGTTCCTTCGCTGATCATGATCACGCAGTATGTCGGCAACATCGACTGGCACCAGAACGTCTGGGTGCCGATCAACGATTTCCCGCTCAGCACGCCGTACGCAACGCGCCAGGCGGCTGCAAGCGGTTCGCTCGGGACGGTTGACTCTTTGATCGCCAGAACCTATCCGGGTTTTGGTAACATCAGATTGCAATCGACTCCGCAAACCGGCACCTACAACAGCTTCCAGGCAGGCCTCCGCCAGCAGAATAAACACGGCCTCAGCTTTGAACTGGATTACACGTACGCGCACCAGATCGATTCCACACCGGGCAGCGTAGACGTGGACAACAACAACCCCACACGCGATCCCTGGAACATGAAGTACGACAAGGGGTCTGGTATCCTGGATCGCCGGCAGGTTTTCAGCGGCAATTACGAGTACAAGCTCCCGTTCTTCAATCATGCCGATGGCCTGACGAAGACCCTCCTCGGCGGCTGGGAAATCTCCGGCACGGTGATTTCCGAGACCGGCTTGCCCTGGTTCGGCAATGTTGCTCCTTCGAACACCTACGGTGATACGGTTGGTTTGGGCGGTGACTACTCGGTCCGTCCCAACCTGGCCGGTAAGCCGCACTACACCAAGGGAAAGACCACCGTTGGCACAGTCTCGGGCTATCAATATGTGAGCAGTGCAGGCTTCTCGAAGCCTGTAGCAGGCTGGCTCGGCGGCCCGAACCTGGGCTTCGGCAACATGGGCAAGGATGCCGTGGTGGGCGCAGGCCGCACCAACTTCAGCACCGCGGTGTACAAGTCGTTTGCTTTCGGCGAGGCTGCTCATTTCGAGTTCCGTGCCGATAGCTTCAACACCTTCAACCACACCCAGTTCAACGGCTTGTCTGACACCAATCCTCAGAATTCCGACTTCGGTTTCGTGAACAGCGCGCAGGACCCGAGAACCTTCGAGCTCGGCGCCAAGTTCATTTTCTAACCACAACCTTCAACCGGGGCGCGGCAGGCAAACCCTGCCGCGCCCCTTTTCTTTGGCAGCCGCAATTGCCCGATCTCCAATAAAATAGACAAGGTGCAGAAGTGAAACTCTCTACGCAACTGCGAATCTGTCTGATCCTGGCGATAACTCTGGCCCCTGGCGCAGCAGTTTGCCCTGGCCAGACCGCCGCGGCGCCGGAGAGCCAGCGGCAAACAGCGCTCGCCCTGGAACAACAGGGCAGGAACGTCGAGGCCGAGACGGCGTGGCGCGCGTTCCTAAAGACTCATCCTTCCAGCCCGGAGCCCTGGGCTCACCTTGGACTCCTCGAAGCCCGGCAGGAACACTACAAAGAGGCCGTGCCTCTTTATCGCAAGGCCATGGCGCTGAATCCTGCGTTTCCCAGTCTGCGCCTGAACCTCGGATTGGCGCTGTTCAAAGGCGACGAACTGAAGTTGGCCATCCAGGAATTCAAGCCGCTGCTCAAGAGCCAGCCTTCAGGCTCACCCGAGGCCCAGCGCCTGACCATTCTGTTGGGCATGGCGCACTATGGACTTGGAGAATACGCCGAGGCGGCTCTTTATCTGCGGCAGGCCGCCGCCCGCGATGCGCAAAATCTGCAATTGCGTCTGGCCCTGGCGCACAGTTGCCTGTGGTCCAAACAGTACCAGTGCGTTCTGGATACGTATCACGAGATTCTGATGCTGAACGCGGAGTCGGCGGAGGCCGATATGCTGGCCGGCGAGGCGCAGGACGAGCTGAAGAATCACGGCGGCGCGATCGAGCAGTTCCGCGCCGCGGTAAAGGCCGATCCGAAGGAGCCCGACGTACACTTCGGTCTGGGCTACCTGCTGTGGACCCAGAGGCAGTACCCGGAGGCGGCGAGCGAGTTTCAGGCCGAGCTCGCCAACGATCCGAATCACGTCCAGGCCATGATCTACCTGGGAGACACGCAGATGCAGTTGAACCATCCGGAAGCCGCGCTGCCGCTGCTCGAAAGTGCACTGCGCATCGACGCGGGGCGGGAACTGGCTCATCTCGATCTTGGCATCCTTTATGCCGACGCCGGCCGCCGGGACGACGCCCTGCGGGAGATGAAGGAGGCCGCACGGCTGGCCCCTGAGGACGTGAACGTCCACTGGCGGCTGGGACGGCTCTACCGGTCGATGGGAAGGAAGGACGAGGCAAAGGCCGAACTCGACAAGGCCAGCAGCATTACCAAGGCCGCCGACAATGCGCTGATCGAAAAGATGGATGGCGCTCACGCGCGGCCGCCACACGCACAGGAACGGGCAGCGGCGCCCTCGGACAAATAGAGCGGCCCTGGTTCCGATGGCCTAATTGGGCAGGGATTTGGACACGATGGACCTTTCCTGCGCCAGCAGAACGGCCAACGCCTTTTCCGGGCAGATGTGCCGGACCTCAAGAAAACCCAGATCCTTTTCTGTTTCCACGCAAAAGGCGATGGTCATGAAGCAGTCCAGGCAGCGGGTGTTGTAGGTGCCGTTTTCATTTTGGGTGCGGCTATACATCGTGCCTCGGAAGCAAGAGAGATGCCACGATGCTAGACGGTCTTGTGTTTCCTGGGCGTGATTCGCATCACCGGGTAATGTTTGCCCCGCCTCGAGCGGAATAATTCTCTGCAGAAAACATTTACAGGGTGGTTCCCTGGTTGGGGTGTCTCCGCAGTTGCCAGCAGGGGTTCTGGCCCGCCTGGGGAAACAAGGACACGGAGCAGGGCACATCGACGGAGCCGAGGTAGTCGAACTCCTGCTTGTTGCCTTTGAGCGGAATGGTCAGGTAGCGGTTCACGGTAACCGTGGAGTGGGGCGAGCCGCGCAGCTTGAAAATGACCCAATCGCCCCCGTAAACGGCCACAAAAGCCGCCGCCAGCACTACCAACCCCCGCAGCAACCAACGCTTCATCCGTTCTCAGCCCTCTTTCAGCAAGTGAAGTTCTTCCTTCAGCGGCACGCCGGTAAGCTGCCTGCGGCAGGCCTCAGTCAGATAGTAGCCCAATTGGGCGGCTGCCTGGGTGTAGCTGAGGCCCTCGGCGCGAATGTTGGAGATGCAGTTGCGCTCGGCGTCGGTGCGGCCCGGCCGCGGATCCCAGGTGATGTAAGCGCCCAGCGAGTCGGGCGAGCTCAACCCTGGACGTTCGCCGATGAGCACCACGGAGATCTGCGCGCCCAGCGCCGCGCCAATCTCGTCGCCGATGGCCACCCGGCCCTGCTCGACCACGACGATTGGGGCGAGCCGCCAGCCTGCCAGCCGGGGCAGCAGTTGCTGGAGCAGCGGCGGGACGTGGCGCTCGACGGCCAGGGCAGAAAGGCCATCCGCCACGATCAGCGCCAGCACCGGCGCGCCGGGCTGGAGCTTGCCGGCAACGTCCTGCGCGGCGTGGGGGGCAAGCAAGGTCCGGCTGGCCTGATCCAGTCTGCGGCCAAGATCCGGACGCTGGAGATAAGTGGCGCGGTCCACGGCCGCCGAATGGAGGCGCAGCACCTCGGATGCGGTGATTTCGGCGAGGCTTGCGGCCAGCGCGGCGGCTTCCAGGCGGGCATGGACGGCGTCGCGGGCCTGTGCGTGGCAGCGCTGAAAGTCCAGCAGGTCGCGGGTCTCAAGGCTCACGCCGGTGCGTCCCAGTCCCACGCGAGCCGGGGTGAGCGCCCGCAGCCGCGCGGCCAGCGCGGGGGCAAGAACGGGAGCCGGACGCGCGATCTCGCTCATGCTTGCAGCAGCCTTTCCGGGTGATCGGCCTCCAGCGCCAGCCGGTGGAAGGCTTCGCCCTCGAGCCATGCTTCAAACTCCGGGGCCGGCCGCAGCCCCAGCACCCGGCGCAGATAGAGCGCATCGTGAAAGCTGGTGCTCTGATAATGGAGCATCACATCGTCCGCGCCCGGCACACCCATGATGTAATTGACGCCGGCCGCGCCCAGCAGGGTCAGCAGAGTGTCCATGTCGTCCTGGTCGGCCTCGGCGTGGTTGGTGTAGCAGACGTCGCAGCCCATGGGCAGGCCGAGCAGCTTGGCGCAGAAGTGGTCTTCCAGGCCGGCGCGCAGAATCTGCTTGCCGTCATACAGATATTCAGGGCCGATGAAGCCCACCACGGTATTGACCAGCATGGGCCGGAAATGGCGGGCCACGGCGTAGGCGCGCGCCTCCAGCGTCTGCTGATCCACGCCATGGTGGGCGTTGGCCGAGAGCGCCGAGCCCTGGCCGGTCTCGAAGTACATGATGTTGGTGCCGGTTTGCCCATCGGCGCAGACCGCGCCCCGCTGGAGCGCCTGGCCTGCCTCATGGGCCTCGGCCAGCAGCCCCAGGCTCACGCCAAAGCTGCGGTTGGCCGCCTCGGCGCCGGCGATGGACTGGAAGATCAGATCCACGGGCGCACCCGCCTTGAGCGCGGCCAGTTGGGTGGTCACGTGGGCCAAAACGCAGCTCTGCACGGGAATCTGGAAGCGCACGCGCAAGGCGTCAATCATGCGCAACAGGCGCGTAGTCACGGCCACGTTGTCGCCGGCGGGGTTGATGCCGATAACCGCGTCGCCGGAGCCGAGAGTGAGTCCATCCAGAATGGCGGCGGCGATGCCTGCGGGCGAGTCAGTGGGGTGGTTGGGCTGGAGGCGGGCACTGAGGCGACCGGGAAGGCCAACGGTGGTGCGGAAGCGCGTGACCACACGGATTTTTGCCGCGGCGGCAATGAGGTCCTGCACGCGCATCAGTTTGCTCACCGCAGCAGCCATTTCCGGAGTAAGTCCCGGCGCGAGAGCCGCCAGCCGGTTCGCTGTGGCCTGGTCCGACAGCAGCCAGTCGCGGAGCTCGCCCACGGTGAACGAGCGCACCGGCAGAAAGGCTTCGGCATCGTGAGTGTCCACAATCAGGCGGGTTACCTCGTCGGTTTCATAGGGGATGACCTGCTCGGAGAGAAAGTGCGCGAGCGGGAGATCGGCCAGCGCAAACTGCGCCGCTACGCGCTGCTCAGAGGATTCCGCGGCGAGACCGGCGAGCACGTCTCCGCTGCGCAGGGGCGTGGCCTTGGCCAGCAGGTCGCGGAGATCGGCAAAGGCATAGCGGGTGTTTCCGACTGTGTGGGCCAAGGTCATGCGCTTCAAGCCAGAGTATCTGAATTCCCCGGGTTGCGGCGAAGGCACTTGCAAGGTTCGAATGCAGAGCCCGCGTCCAGGATTCCGGCGGCTAGGTGACGAGAGAGGGCCGGGGAGCGCCTTGGGGAACGACGAGCTTTTGCGGGGCGCAGCAGGCGCGGTCGAGCTTGGCCAGGTCGGTTTGCATCTGCCTGTCGCTGCCGAGCGAAGCCAGAGTGGCGGCGAGGATGGAAGCGGCGGCGGCATCGGCCGGGGGGCAGATGCGGTAATGCATCCATTTTCCCTCGCGGCGGGCCGTGACGATGCCGGCTTTGCGCAGGTAGGCAAGATGACGGGAGATTTTGGGCTGACCCTGGCGCAGAATCCGGACAAAGTAGCAGACACAGACTTCGCGGCCGGCCATGAGGTTGAGCAGGCGCAGGCGGGTGCTGTCGGCCAGGGCGGCGAAAAGACGGGCCAGGGGGACAGGTTTGGAGGAGCAAGCCATGCGGATATAGTATACGCGTTGACAAATATGAGAGCGCACAATATATTTGCTTAAGCGAATGTGAGGCGCGAACGATGGATACGAAGACGGCTGTCAAGGAAAAGTATGGAGCAGCGGCGCGGGAGGTGCGGAAAAGCGGGAGTGTGGCCTGCGGCGATCCGGCGCTGCGCTGCTGCGACCCGATCACGACCAACCTTTACGATGAGGCGGAAAAGAGCGGTTTGCCGGCCAGCGCGGTGCTGGCTTCGCTGGGCTGCGGCAATCCCACGGCGCTGATTGAACTGAAGGCGGGCGAGACGGTGCTGGACCTTGGCTCAGGCGGGGGCATCGACGTGCTGCTTTCGGCCCGGCGCGTGGGACCAACGGGAAAAGCGTACGGGCTGGACATGACCGACGATATGCTGGCGCTGGCGCGCGAAAATCAGCGCCAGGCGGGCCAGGAGAATGTGGAGTTCCTCAAGGGCGAGATTGAGAACATTCCCCTGCCCGATGGATCGGTGGACGTGGTGATCTCAAACTGCGTTATCAACCTCTCCGCCGACAAGGGACGCGTGCTGCGGGAGGCGTTCCGGGTGCTGAAGCCGGGCGGGCGGTTCGCCGTCTCCGACGTGGTGGTGCGCGGCGAGGTTCCCGAAGAGGTGCGCAAGAACATGCTGCTGTGGGTGGGCTGCATCGCCGGGGCGCTGGAGGAGCGGGAGTACGCGGGCAAACTGGCGGAGGCCGGGTTCAGCGGGATTTCGATCGAGCCAACGCGCGTGCATTCGATCGAAGATGCGCGGCACTTCCTGATGGAGGCGGGCATCGATGTGGATGCGATTGCGCCGCTGGTGGAAGGCAAGTTCATGAGCGCGTTTATTCGGGCGACCAAGCCGGGCGGAGGGTGCTGCGCGCCGGGCTGCTGCGGCTGAGCAGGCGCAACGTCTCAGGACGGAATTCAGAAAACCACGATTGGGGAAGATCATGGAAAGGCCCTACAACATCCTGGTTTTGTGTACGGGGAACTCGGCGCGCAGCATCATCGGCGAGGCGCTCTTCAATACGATGGGCGCGGGGCGGTTCAAGGCTTACAGCGCGGGGAGCCATCCCACGGGCAGGGTGAATCCATTCGCCATCGAACAGGTGCAGGCGCTGGGTTATCCGTTGGAGGGCCTGCGCAGCAAGAGTTGGGATGAGTTCGCCCAGCCCGATTCGCCACAGATGGATTTCATTGTGACGGTCTGCGACAAGGCGGCCGGCGAGATGTGCCCGTTGTGGCCGGGGCAGCCGGTGACGGCGCACTGGGGCTTTCCCGATCCGGCCGCAGTGGAAGGCAGCGACGAGGAGAAGCGCGCGGCCTTCGCGCAGACGCTGCGGCAGATACGGAATCGCGTGCAGCTCTTCCTCAGCCTGCCGCTGGAGACGCTGGACCGGATGGCGATCGAGAACCGGATGCGCGCTATAGGGCACGAGGCGCTATGAGAGCACCTGGCTGTTCAAGTTGGGCTGGGACAGTATTTCTATTACGGGACGATCGCGTTGGCAGGGTCAGTGATGCGGCGATAGGGCTGTAAAGGGGATGGGTGGTGGAATCCCCCAGGTCTCAAAATCGAGACCTGGGGCACCCGGCTGAATTCCGATTCCTCTTGACACATAGTACGTTTCGTATTATAGTACGAAACGTACTATGAAAACCTCCTCCAATCTCGAACTGGCTCTGCTGGGGCTGCTGAGGCAAATGCCGCAGTCGGGCTATGACCTGCGCAAGACCTTCGCCACCACGGCCATGCGCCACTTCAGCGACAGTCCGGGGTCCATCTACCCGGCGCTGCGCCGCCTGGAGGCGCGGGGATGGATCGCCGCACCCCAAAAGTCTCTCAACGAACTTGCAGATCCGCGCAAGCGGCAGGTGTTTCATCTGACCGCGGAGGGAGAATCCTCGCTCGTCGCATGGCTGGAGCGGCCGGTGACGCGGGAGGACGTGATCTGGCGGCTCCCGGAGCTGATGCTGCGCTTTGCTTTCATGGACGGAAACGTTCCCCGCTCCGCTGCCCTGCGCTTTCTCGGAGACTTCGAGCAGGCGCTTGCCGCCTACGCCGGGGAGCTGCGCGCCGATTTCGAGCGCATCAGCTCCCAAATGCCGTTGAGCACCGGTCTCCTTGCCTTCCAATCGGGGATTGAGGGGTTTGAGGCCCAACTGAGCTGGGTACGGCAGGCCCGCGCCCGGCTCGCGGAGGATGCACGATGAAAGATCTTCTTAAACTCCTCGCCTGCTGGGCGGCATTCGGCGTTTCGCTTGTGGCCAGCGGGATTCTCCTAGGTTTGTTCCACCTGCGGATCAACCAGCCGCCGAATATGGATACCGGTCCCATGCATATTCTCACTGTTTTTGCGGCGGGCGGACTGCTGGTGCTGGGAATGTGGCCGCTGGCGCGCAGGCTGGCGGGCTCCATCGCGGCACGGATTGCGGTGATTGGCATTTTCCTGTTTCTGGCGCTGGGGGTCAACACCATCCTCGATGGCATGATCTTCACCACCATGTTCAACGGCGCCGTCCCCGGCCACACACTGATCTATTTCACGCAGGCGCTGCTGTTGGCTTGCGCTTTGGGATACTTCTTTGGCCAGATGGGGCAGCCGGATGGGTTTCCACGGCGCGGGTGGCCGGCTTGGACGGGCCGCGTGCTGATTGCCTGGATTGCCTGGCCCTTCATCTACTTTTTCTTTGGCACGTGCATTTCGCCCATCGTTGTCCCGTACTACCAGAACGGGTCGATTCCCTGGCTGCATATTCCACCCGCCGGCACCATCTTTGCGATGCAACTGCTGCGCAGCGTGATTTTTCTGGCCGCGTCGCTGCCGCTGATTGCGCTGTGGAAGGGCTCGCGGCGCAGTCTCTGGATGGGCCTGGGCCTGGCTCACGCCGTCACGGTGGGGATTTACGGATTGGCGGCGGGGACGTTCCTGCCGGGAGTTTTGCGCATCACGCACAGCGTGGAGATTACGTGCGACTCCTTCGCCTATGCCGGCTTGCTGGTGCTGCTGTTCAGCGCACCGGCCGTCGCAACGGCCATGCCTGCGATTAGGCGCGCAGATCCGCAATCGCAGACGCTGTAAGAAGGATGCGACGCCAAGAACAAACGGGGGAGAAGATTCCGCGGTGCGGAATCTTCTGCCCCGGAGATTGCAGCGCTCAGGCCTTGATGGATGCGGCGCGGGCGGAGACGCCACTGAGCTCGGCGGCGCGGGCTTCAGCGTAGGCGGCGGCGCCCAGCAGGGCGGCGCGGCTCTCGAGGATGACGCGCACCGGCATATTGATGAGCAACTGGCTCAGCCGGCCCTTGTCGATGAAGGACTTCATGAAGGTGCCGTCCTTGAGCTTCTCGAGGATGCGGGGCGCGATGCCGCCGCCGACGTAAACGCCGCCCACGGAAAGCACCTTGAGGGCCAGGTTGCCGGCTTCGGCGCCATAGGCGGAGACGAACATGTCCATGGCCTTCTCGCAGATTTCGCTTTTGGCCGAGAGAGCCAGTTCGGTGATGACGGCGTTGGGGTCCTCGCTGGCGATGCGCTCGGCCAGCCAGGCCGGTTCTTCAATGCCGCGCACCTCGAGCAGGAACTCGTAGATGTTGGTGAGGCCCATGCCGCTGACGACGCGCTCGAAGCTGGTGCGGCCGTTGTACTTCTGGGTGAGGAACCGGAGCAGGTCAATCTCGTCCTCGTTGCGGGGAGCGTAGTCTGCGTGACCGCCCTCGGAAGGGTAGGGGATGTGGATGTGGCCATTCCAGATCAGGTAGCCTTCGCCCAGGCCGGTTCCGGCGGCGATCAGGGCGCGGTTGCCGATATGGCTGGCATCGCCCGCGCTGAGAGTGTAGATCTGGTCGGCGGTGAGCTCGGCCACGCCGTAACCATTGGCCTCGAGGTCGTTGATGAGGAAGACGTGGTTGATCCCGAGGCCGACCGACAGCTCATGGCTGTCCAGCGTCCAGGGCAGGTTGGTGAGGCGCAGACGGCCGTCGCGCACCGGACCCGGCACGCCAAAACAGGCAGCGGTCACCTTGTCCGCGCCCAGAAACTCTTGCACGATCTCTTCCAGGCCGGAGTAGTCCCTGGCCGGAAACTGCAGATCGCGGGAATGTTCAAGCTTGCCGTTTATAAAGTCATACAGCGCCAGATGAACCTTGGTGCCGCCTACATCGCCCGCCAGAATCATCTTTCCTTCTCCAAAAACCCGCACCCTTCCCCATCTGTCGCGGGCAAAAGCGCGGCTGCAGCCCTATCCAGAATAAGTGTAAGTATACCGCTCGCGGGCCATATAAGTTGACTGGGCAGCCGGTCCACGTCGCGCGGGCCGGTTAAAACTTCATTTAAAATAGCGGCTTTATCGGCGCCGGCGATGAGGAAGAAGACAGAACTGGCGTGGTTGATGACCGGCCAGGTGAGCGTGATGCGCCAGGCATCTATCCGCGGCACATGATTGGCTGTGACCAGCCGGTTGAGTTCGTGGATGGCCTCAGTGTGCGGGAAGAGCGAGGCGGTGTGGCCGTCATCGCCCATGCCGAGGGCAATGAGGTCGAAGCGCGGGCTCTCGGCGCCCTCCAGGCGGAAGCTGTTGCGGAGCTCCGACTCGTAGCGGTTGGCGGCCTCCTCCGGCTCCAGCTCACCCTCCATGCGGTGAATCTGCCCGGGGTGGAGCGGGACGTGGTCCAGCAGCGCTTCGCGGGTCATGCGATAGTTGCTCTCGGCGTTTTCAGGAGGAACGCAGCGCTCGTCCACCCAGTAGAGGTCCAGATTTTCCCAGGGCATGCGCCAGCGCCACGGCTGATGGGGGTCGGCCAGCAACTGGAAGGCTGCCCTGGGGGTCGAGCCGCCGCTGATGGCGATGCGCACCCGCCCGTGGTAATCCATCGCTTCCCCGGCCATCTCCACAAAATACTGCGCCGCCCGGCGGGCCAGGGCCGCAGGGTCAGGCTCCACGTAGTATTTGATCTGCAACTGTTTGCCCCCGCGCATGGGTGCCTCTACTCTCTACGTTACGCGAAAAGCGACACGGACGAAGTGCGCAGCGGCACACTGGATGGGCTGGGAGTCCTTCTTGAGCCATGCGGCCGATTGACGAAACCAGCTCTTGAGGTTGGTGGAGAGATGGGCGGCCCACGCGGGCTGGACTTCGCCGCGATCTTTGGCGAAGCGGGCCAGCGCGTAAGCGTGACCACTTCGGGCAGGTAGCCGAGCCGTTCCATCGACCAGCCGCTGAAATCAGCAAAATCAATGCGCGGGCCGAGCCTCTATCGCCCGAGATAGACGCGGTACTGCTGTTCGATGACCCCGGCGGCGCGGGCGAGGGCGAGCTTGGAGAGGTTGTATTGGAAGAGGCTCTCGACGAGGTTGCTTTGGGCGGCGGCCAGGGTTGCCTGGGCGGTGACCAGGGGAAGATTGTCGTCGATGCCGGCGTTGACGCGGTCGGTTTCGTCGCTGAGGGCGCGGGTGGCGAGGTCGACGTTGGAACGGGCGACTTCGACCAGTTGGGCCGTGGCGCCGACGTCCAGCAGCGCGGCGCGAACCTGCTGATCGATGTGGCCGCGCAGGTCAGCGAGTTGGGCGTCTACAGCCGACAACTGGGCCTGGGCGGACTCGACATCGCCGCGCAGTTTGGCCTCGCGGAAGAGCGGCACGCTGAGCGTGCCCTGGGCGACGAAGTTTCCGTGGGAGCCGACGCCGGTTACCTCGCTGACGGCGTAGTAGCCGCCGAAGCTCAGGCTGGGCAGGCGCTGGCTGCGATAGGCGGAGTGGACGGCCTTGTATTCGACGGCCTCATTTTCGAGATTCTGGTAGTCCTGGCGGTTCTTGTAGGCGATCTCCCGCACCTCGTCCGGGGTCTGCGCGGCCAGATCGCTGTAGGGGGCGGGGTCAGTGAGGGCGATCTTCTGGCCGGGGTCGACGCCGATCTCGCGCTTGAGCAGGATAAGGTCCTTCTCCAAGGCGTTCTCGGCGGCGATGAGGGTCTGTTGCTGGGCCTGAAGCTGAACCCGCGCCCGCAATTCGTCCAGATTGGCGGCGGTTCCGGCTTCGTGGGCGGCGTGGGCCTGGCTAAGCAGCAACTGGTCTTCGGACTCGAGGGCTTTGGCGTTGTCCACCTCGCTGGCGGCGGCAATGGCGTGGAGATAGGCCTTGGCGACCTGCTGGACGACCTCGCCGCGGGCCCACATTTTGGCGAAATGAGCCGCTCTCTCCGCCGCGCCGGCGGCCTTCCAGGCGGCAATTACGGGGCCGGAGAAGAGCATCTGGCTGAATTCGATCTTCCCCTCGGTGAGGGTGTCGCGCGTGATTTCGGAGAGGCCTGGGGGCACCACGCCGCCGGGAAACAGCGGCGCAAAGTCCTTGATGACGCCGGGGCCGAAGCCCAGCGCGGCAAGGTTTTGCTGGTGGACGCCGGTGTCGCCGACGAGGGCGATGGTGGGCAGGAACTCCTGGAGCGCTACGTTCTTTTCTCCGTGCAGGGCCTTTTCGCCGTTCTCGGCTTCCTTGAGGCCAAGATTGTTTTCAAGGCCGCGCCGCACCGCCTCGTCCAGAGAGAGCTTGAGGGTCTCATCGCTGACGGGATGGGCGGTGACGCTGCCGAAAAAGGGGTTGGCGGCGGAGGTGGGATTGGGGGCCTGGGCATGAATGGGCGTTCCCGCGCCGGAGCAAAGAACGATTACGGCCAGCGCCGCGGCCAGGGTGGAAAGAAAGGCCGGCGCTCCCGGCTGCCGGGGAACAGAATGTTGCGCTCGATTCACTGCCATTATTGTCTCAGATGAAGAAGCCGGCAGGAGGATTCCGGGACCATCCTAAATACCTGCGGAAGCCTTCCACTACACCATCGCCCGTTCCTTGACCGCCAGGTACTGGTTGAGGACGGAGGAAGTGAGGGCTTCGGGGTTGAGGTCGAGGGTGAGGGCGCCCTGCTCGTGGAGGCGGGCGAGAAGGAGTTCGCGGCGGCCGGCCATCTCCTGGGCGGCGGCGGCCAAGAACATCTGCTCCAGGTTTTTGGGCCGAGCCTGGGCAATGGATTCGACCTCCGGCTGGGCCATGGCGACGAACAGCAGGACGTGGCGGCGGAGCAGTTGCATGGCGCCGTCGATGACCTCGGGACGCATGGCGGTCTCGGCCAGGTCGGTGATCCATAGAATCAAGGAGCGGCGGGGCTGGAGGCGGTTGAGCGTGGCGGTGGCGCGCAGGTGGTCGGCCTCGCCGGATTCGGCGTGAACCTGGGCGAGGGACTCGATCAACTGGCGCAGATGTGCCGCGCCGCGGCCGGGCAGCAGGCGCTGCTGGATGCTCTGCCCATAGGCGAGCAAGCCGACCCGGTCACCGGAGAAGAGCGCCAGCTGGGCTAAAGCGACGGCGGTGGTGCAGGCGTGGTCAAGTTTGGAGTGGACGCGGGGCGCTGTTTCCGCGACGGGCAGGGCAGCCTGGCCGGGGGGAGCCGCCAGGGCCACCCGCGAGCGCATCAGCCGCCCGCAGTCGAGGACGATCCAGACCGCCTGGCTGCGCTCGGTCTGGTACTGGCGGGTAATGAGGCTGCCGCGGCGGGCCGTGGCTGTCCAACAAATGTCGCGGAGGTCGTCGCCCTCGCGGTACTCGCGCAGGCTCTCGAAATCGCGGCCCAGGCCGCGCAGACGCGCCTGGCGCAGTTGCAGATCGATCTGGCGGCTGCGGGCGAGAAAGATCTGCTGCTCCTCGCCGGTGTGCAGGGCGGGATAAACCCGGACCGTCTGCGTAAGAGGCGCACGGGCCCAGCGCTCGGCCAAGCCAAGAGGCGAGCGGTAGCGCACGTAGAGCCAGCCGGTTTCGCAGTCGCCGCGCTCCTGGGGCTCGACCCGGTAGCGAAGGCTGGCGGGGACGAGGGGGAACGCGGTGAGGCGGTGCGTGGCCGGCTGGGCAACCAGCGCCGGCGGCAGATCGTCCACCAAACGGCAGTCGACGATGGTCTGGCCATGGTTTTCGATGGTCAGCTCGATCTCGGTCTCCGAGTCGAGGGCCGGAGCATTGGACCAGGAGCGGGCGGCAGTGAGCTGGGCAGCGGGGGGCAGACGCAGGCCGTCGAGCAGGGAAAAGAGCAGCACGAGCGCTTCCCAGGCCGGCATGGCGTAGGCCAGGCGGCCGTCCGAGAAGCCCGGAATGAGCAGGAGAAAGCCCACCGTGAGCAGGGCAATGCTGCGCGGCGTGAGGCCGAAGGCCCAGCGGCGGCGGCGTTCGCATACGGCGCGGATGGGATCGGGATGGAGGGAGGGGGAGATCAATGTCTTTTAGAACCGGAGGTCGAGGGCCATGGAGAGCGCGCGATTGACTTCCGCGAGTTTTTCACTTGAGAGTGAGCCAACATACTGCGTCAACGCGGATTTGAGAATGCTGGTGAGATTGTCACAAAGTATCCAGCTCTCATGCTTCAGACCTTCGTTTGGGCCAACGCTTACCTGGGTCGAAAGGCCGCTCCCATTCGTATAGACCGGCGCACAGATCACCATCGGAAATCGCGCGTCAATCAGCGCCTGCCGGCTGACGATGACAAATGCGCGATATTGCTTCGTGTCGCCCGGAGGCTGGTAAACACGATAGAGATCGCCTCGACGCATAGACCCTCATTCGGTCGCGGAATAGTCGATTGGCGCCTGGTAGCGCAGTACATCCATTGCTTCGCGGTTCAAGGAATCGGCATTGGCATTGATCAGTTCCAGGTCTCGCTGGTGGATCGCTTGACGGACCTTCTCTTTGAAGTACTCGCGGAGGACTCCTTCGATAAATGCGGAACGAGACCTTGCTGAGCCCGCATTTCTGTCCACTTCTACAAGAAGGTCGGATGAGAGTGTGATTGATGTCTTCTCTTTCATACTACTTTTATACTACTTCGGTGACTGCCATTCAAGATCAGGCGCTCAATCAATTGCCTCTGGACCCTCATTGCCGCGGCACCGGCACGGCGGCGATGACGTCGGCGAGGACGCGGTCGGCGTCGAAGCCTTCCAGTTCGGCCTCGGGCTTGAGCATGACGCGATGGCGCAGCACCGGCTGCACGGCGCGCTTGACGTCGTCGGGAACCAGGTAGTCGCGGCCATCGAACGCAGCCGCTGCCTGGGCCACCAGCATGATGCTCAGCGCCGCGCGGGGGCTGGCGCCGAGCAGCAGCGTGGGCCACTCGCGGGTGCGGCGGGCCAGCGCCAGAATGTAGGTGTAGAGCTCCGGCTCGATGCGGATGGAGCGCACCTCGGCGCGGGCCGCTGCAAGCAGTCCCCCGGGGATGGGCGCGATCTGAGCGTCTTCGAGCAGGCCGGCGCCCGATCCGGCGTGATGCATCTCCAGAATCTGCAGCTCCTCCTTTTCGCTGGGGTAAGCTATGCGAATTTTGAGCAGAAAGCGGTCCAACTGGGCCTCCGGCAACGGATAGGTGCCTTCAAAATCAACCGGATTCTGGGTGGCGAAGACCGTAAACCAGCCAGGCAGCGTACGGCGCACGCCGTCGCTGGTGACCTGGCGCTCCTCCATGCACTCAAGAAGCGCAGCCTGGGTGCGGGGAGGCATGCGGTTGATCTCGTCCACAAGAAGCAGATCGGTGAAGACGGGGCCGGGGTGGAAGCTGAAGGTTTCAGAACCGGAACCGGCGTTGGGCCGCAGGATGGTGGTGCCGAGAATGTCGGCGGGCATGAGGTCGGGCGTGGCCTGCACGCGCTGGAAGCCGAGCCCCAGCAGCCGGCCGAGAGCTTTGACGATCAGCGTCTTGGCAATGCCCGGCACACCTTCAAGCAGCGCGTGGCCCTGGCACAGAACGGCGATCAGCACCTCTTCGATCGCCCCTCCCTGGCCGGCGATCACCCGCCCCATCTCTCCGCGGCCGTGAGCAATCAACTGGCTGGTTGCGCGCAGCGGCTGCGGCTCCCTGGTCGCACCCTCGCTCGCAGCCACTTCCGGCTCCCGATTGGCGTCCTGATTCACGTTTTGACTCGTTTGCTCGCTCATGAAGCCCTTTCCTGCTTTTTGGAATGAATGTCTTCGGATTTCGGGGTCAGGCCGCGCGGTTTTACGGCGGCGATCAGCATTTCCTCGTGCCCGTGGAGCTTCTGGATCAGCTTGAGCGCTTCCCGCGGTTGCACTGTTTCGCCCCACGCGGCCTCTTCGCAGGCGGCCAGATCGGCTTCCAGGGCATCGCCGGCCGCGGGGACACGGCGGCGGATCGCCGCTGCCAGGTCTGAGGCGCCCATCGGAGTCCCACGCAGCCCGTTCGCCCCGACGGACCGCAACGCATGCCGCCTGAACCGCTCCCAGGCAATGGCCACGGCGGTGGAGGCCGCGCCCGCGCCGCGATAAAGCGACCCCAGGGCCTCAAGAAACTCGATGGGCGCGGCGCGCGCCGGGGCGGGGAGATCGCGCACCGGGCCGCTGCGGCGGCTGAAGCTGAACACCACCAGAAGGCCCAGCACCGGCAGGCCGATTTGAAGCAGGGTGAGCGCCGGCCCGGCGGCGTAGCTCCAGGTGGAGCGGATTTCGCCGTGCAGCGACTCGTCCCAGTAGAAGCGGTGGCCCTGGCGCGGCCCCAGCGAGTTCAGCAGCAGGTCAAGATCATGGGCGCGGGCCAGGGAGCCGTTTTCAAGAGGCGTGGAGCCGGCCCACCAAACCACGTGGCCCTTGCCCCAGTCGTACTCGACCACCGCGGGCTGGCCGGCGCAACTCAAGTCGACGCGGTGCGCGGGGTTGCCCACGTTCCAGGTGGCTTCGGGAACCATCCACACCTGGCCCGATCCGGCGAGCGGATCGAGCCCCTCGGGTGTGAGCTCGCAGGCCGAAAAGCTGAACTCCTGGGGCGTGTCGCTGGCCTCGCCGGGCAGGATGTATCCGCCCCAGAAACCGGTGGAGAGCACGCGGCCGCCGTGCTCCACAATCTGCCGGACCGCCTTGATGTCGCTCTCCTCGCGGGTAAAGGGCTCGGCAAAGATCACCACCGTTTCCGGACCCGCCGCGGCGGCCAGCTCAGCGAGCGGGCGCTCCCAGCGTTCAATCGGATAATTGGAGCGGAGCAGCGTTTCATAGGCCGCGCGGGCGCCGTGCTGGCCGGAAAGATAGGTCGAGGGCAGGGGATTGCTGTTGCTGTTCCCGTTGGGCAGCAGGAAGCCGGTCAGCACCGCCAACGCCAGTCCAATGCCCAGGCACCAGAGCAGCAGGCGGCGATCCCTGGCGTCGAGCGAGGAGAGAAACCTCATTGCGCACCGCCTCCTGAAGCGCCGGCCCCTGTGATGAGCGCCGCAGCAATAGCCTCGGCGCGCCGGTAGTCGGTTTCAGCGGCCGGCCGGCCGCCGTACCAGATGCGCTCAAAGCTGCCGGTCAGCATGGCCAGTCCGGCCCGGCGCGGGTCTTCAGGCGCCACCAGGGCCAGGTATTCGCGGGGAGTGCGGGCGCGGTCGGCGGGCCACAGACGCCTGGATTCCAGCCGTGAAATGGCGGCCCAGTAAAGGAAGTGAATGGCCTCGCGCCACTTTCCGTCGTCGGCGGCCCGGCGCGCGTCCTCCAGCCACAGTTGCCAGTCGCGGGCGGAAGCGGCTCCGGCGGCCGGTCCTGTGTCCTCGGGCACCAGCCGGATGCGGCCCCTGCGCTCCAGTTGTATCAACCCCCACACCAGCCCCACGCAGACGGCGAGGATGAATCCCCACACGATGAGGCGACCCAACCAGGCGGAGTGGGCGGTAAGTTTGGCGGCGCTTTCAAAGAGGCGGTTGAGCCAGTTGCCGACCTTTTCGAGGACCGTATCATTCGCCGCCGGGTCCTCGAGTTTGCTGAACTCGCGCCCGGCCAGTACCTGCCTCATCACCTCGCGTTCCCGATCATGGGCAGGCGCGGCCGCGGTTGCGGCGTCGATCTGAGCCAGGTCGCGGGCCAGCCGGGTTTCCGCGTCCTTGAGGAGTTCTGTCGTGGTGGGTTTGGGCGGCCGTGCGTTCTGCCCGGACGGGGAATCTTTGGCCGCAGTGGTGGGCCTGGCCTCGGGCTTGGCGGTGTCTTTTTCCTGGGCCTTTGAAAGCAGCAAGCGCAGCCATCCGTAGCGCACCAGGCGGCGCTCGGGATGGGCAGTTTGGGTGAGCGGAACATGATCGTCGGGTCCCACCAGCGCGGGGTCGCAGGTTTTTGAGTCGCGAGCCTTGGCGCAGGCTTCAACGAGCGTCGCCAGCGCTTGCAGGTGGGTGCGGTAGTCGTCGAGCGAAGCTTCATGGGTCTGGCCCGCGGGCGGAGGTGCGGGCGCGACGGACAACTGCGCGTTGGCGCGAGCCGCCGCCGCGGCCAGAAGCGCGGCCAGTAGAGCGGCGGCGAAGAGAGACCGGGCGGTCAAGGCTGAATCTCCTTGGTACCGGCCTGCGCCATCGGCCCCTGGTTGCCGGGCAGAGTTCCAGTCGGATTCAGTCCAGCGGCGTCCATCATTCTCACGATGTTCTACCCTTCGCGGCGTATGCGCTGATGATAGTAGACGAGGGCTGTGGCGACTGGGTAAAGGGTTGGGATCATGCAAGCTGTCCGGCTTGCGGGGGCGCGGGCAGCAGGCTGTCCTTGCGCAGGCGCTGGTCGTGATAGAGCACCGCCAGAGAAGTGGTCAAAGCGGCCCACGTGAGCGCGGTAAATAGAAAGATTGCACCGAAGCCGCAAATCCCCAAACCGCCCAACCCGATATAGCTCCATGGCGCCACCGGATGAAGGTGCGACGCTATTGCGACCAACATGCCAATGGCGACGAGAAACATCGCCACGAGTTCGGCAACCAGAAGCACGGCATAAAGGATGGCGTAGACGACGAGCACCACTATAAAGATGCGGCCCTTCGCGCCGCGGGTGAGTTGGAAGCTCCGCTTGATTGCGGCGCCGGCAGTGAGCCCCTCTTCAACGCAGGCCGGGAACGCCAGGGAGAGACACAGCGCCATGATTATTCCGTAAACAGCGGCCGCAATGAGCGCCAGAAACGCCACAGGAGCGAGCAAAAACACTGCCGGGCCGGCGTTTAACGCACCTCGGGAAAGCTTGCCTGCTCCCAGCAGAAACACCATCTCGATCAGCAGGGCTGGAAGAGCGGCGTACACGTAGGAAAGCACCATCAGCCACAGGTACCTTCCGGCGCCACGCCAAGCCAGCTCATAGGCCTCGCGGAAAGTGACTTTGACGCCCAGGTCCAATCTGGTTGCCGCGTAACTTGCGGCCGCCATATAGAGCGAGAAAACTGCGATGCTCAGCACCGTGAGCACGATGAACGCCGGGACGAAGATCGCCGGCTTCATGTAGCGAAGTATGACCTCAGGCGGGAGCGGTTTGGGGAATTGGCGGATCATCGGAATCCAAATGACCGCCTCCATCGACATGATGAAGAGGATCAGCGCCGCGGAGGGAACCGCCGCAATGCCCGCCAACAGTTTGAAGTGACTGCGCATGAGCTGGTAAGTGCGGTCAAGAATCTGGCCGAAGGTCATGGGGGCGAAGGGCGTTGGAGCATAGGGCGCGGAATAAGAGGATTGGTTCATAAAGACTCCTCGGAAGCTGCATGGGTTGGATCTGTGGAATGGCGAGGCTCTTCGGCCCGCGGCGATTCCGGCTCGGAGTGCGCAGCCGGCGCGACGTCCGCAGCCGGCGCGAAGTCCGCAGCGGGCTCGGCGTGGGCTTCCGGCGGCGGGCCGGGCGGTGCGGCAACTGGCGCCGCTTCGGCCGGGGTTGCGGCCGGAACAGGGCCGGCAGCGAGGGCGGGCACCGTGAGCCCGGCAGCCTCCATCATCCACTCGATGTCGTAGCCTTCCTTGCGGATGCGCTGGTCATAGTAGAAAAGGGTCAGGCCGGTGGCATACATGGGACCGATGAAGCTGTTGGTCAGGAACCCTATGATCTGCTGCAGCACCTGCGCCCAGGCCGGCAACAGACCGTGCTGCTTGACCGCCGCCACGATGAAGAAGATCTGGGTGACGACCACCAGCCCGGTTTGAATGACGGCGATCAGCAAGCCCAGAACGAAGATGCGCCCTCGCGATCCCTTGCTGAGGTCGATGCTGCGGCGGAGGGCGGGAAGGGCCTTCAGGTCCTCCACCACGGAGGCCGGAACGGCCAGCGAATAACGCAAAGCCATCAGGATGGCATAAACGATGGCCAGGATGAGCAGCAGGACAAAGGCCAGAGTGGCCAATGCGATGATGATTGCGGCCTGAGGGTCGATGCCGGCGCCTGTGCGGTTGTGGGACAGCAGCCCCTTGGGACGCGCATAGAAAAAGATCAGCGCGAAATAGCCGCCATAGATCAGCACCATCGGGAGCCAGATGACGAAGGCGGCGATGGTCATCAGCCACAGATAGCGTCCCAGACGGGGCAGAGTGCTGGCATACGCGCTGCGAATGGTGGCCGGTTGGCCGAGGTTGACCCAGGCCACGGCGCGGTTGTTGGCGGCCACGGCCGCTCCCGCAAAGATGAACATCAGGGGCAGGATCAGGGCAACGAAGCCGAGGGTGAGCCATTGCAGTTGTTGGGTCATGTGCAGCACGCGGAACAGTTCCCCCAGTCCGATCTGCAGCAGGTTCAGCACCAGCAAGACCCCGGCATAGACGGCGGAGATTCCGGCAAACAGGACAAAATTAGTGCGGTAAAGCTGGGCGGTGCGGTCGAGGATCTCGCCAAGAGTGAGGGGGCGGAGGTTGCATTCCATTCTGGGTTCCTCGGAAATGACTGGTAAGCGCTTGCGGGGATACTAGCACAGGCTGAAAGCCCACCGCCGCGCGCAGGTTACCGGAAAGTTCATTCTCATTTACAAACAAATAACTGTTGCCGCAGCCGTGCGATAAACTGGTGTCCCGCACGATGAACGGACTTCGTACTTCGGTAAACGATCTGGCCAAATCCTGCGCCCACTCCGCCGATGCCGCGGAGTGGGAGGAGTTTGTGTGCCGTTGCGGGCCCCTGGCCTCGGTGGTGGCGCTGCGCGTTTCGCGGATGTGGGTCAGCAACCCATCGCCGGCGACGGTGGACGATATCGTGCAGGAGGTGTTCCTGAAACTGTGCGAGCAGGAGCGGCGCATCCTGAGGGATTTCGAGCCGCGCGGAGAAGATTCCTTCCTGGGCCTGCTGCGCATGGTTTCCGTTTCGGTGGCCAACGACTATTTCCGGCGTCTGCGCTCGGCGAAGAGGGGTGGCAACGTGGTAACGGCGCCGCTGCTCGAAGAGGAGGCGCAGTTGCCAGGCGACGGCGCGCAGCCGGCGGCGCGGATGCAGCGATCCGTCCTTCTTGCCGAACTGGACCGGAAACTCCGCTCGGCGCCGGAAGTGGTGACCGAACGCGACCGGGCCTTGTTCTGGCTTTATTACCGCCAGGGCTTCACGGCGGAGGAGATTGCCCGCCTGACCGCCATCGGACTGACGGCCAAGGGCGTGGAGAGCGCGCTGCGGCGCGTGACGACCTGGCTGCGCGGGGAGATCGAACGCCAGAAATCGGAGGGGCCCCGCGCATCCGGTTAGATTCGGAAATAGTTTCGTGAAAGGAATGTGGTACGAAAGCCCGTTAAACAGAGTGCAGAGATGAATGACGATTTGAACACGGGCCCCGCTTCAGAAAGCACTCCAGTCACCTCAGGAGACGCGTTATCGCGTGCACTCGAAGAGCTGATTGAAGGGCCACGGTCGCGCGCCGGCGCTCCGGTCATGGACCAGGGGAGCGTACCGCGGGCCGGCCCTTGTCCCGAGCCGGGCGAGTGGGCCCTGCTGCTCAGTGGAGAAGCACGCCCGGCGGAATGGGCGAAAGTGGATGCATTGCTGGCGCACGGAGCCGTTTGCCGCACCTGCGCGGAGCGCCTGCGCATTCTGTCCGCGGATGCTTCGCCGGAAGAGACGGCTGAGCTTGGCAAGCTGGCCTGGGCATCCCGCGAGGGGCAACGCGGCCTGGCGGCACAGCTTGCCCACACCCCCCATCGCGCTCTCCATGGTCCGGTGCGCAACCGGCTGCCACGGCTCTACCTCTGGGCAGGAGCCGCGCTTGCCGCATCGCTGCTCATCGTTGCCGTAGCGTCGGTCTGGTGGCACCGCGCCAATACCCCCGAGCGGCTGCTTGCCGAGGCCTATACCCGGGACCGCATCTTTGATTTGCGCATGCCCGGCGCCGGCTTCGCTGAAGTGACGCCGGGAACCCATCTTCGCGGCACCGCAACCGGCCACGAATCGGCCAAGCTGCTGGAGGCCCGCGCCCGCATTGAAGACCACCTGGAGGCCGCGCCCGGGGACCCGCACTGGCTGCAGCTTGAAGCTCGCGCCGATGTTCTGGAAGAAAAATTCGACCCCGCCATCGAGATTCTCGACCGCCTGCTGGCCGCCGGTCCGGCCACCCCCAGCCTGCTGGTGGACGATGCGGCCGCCTACTTCCAGCGTGGCGCCGCCACCGGCAGCGAAAACGATCGCGCCACGGCCCTTGAATACCTCCGCCACGCCGACGAGCTGGCCCCCGGCGATCCCGTCGTGCTCTTCAACGAAGCCGTGGTCATGGAAGATCGAGGCCAGGTGATGAACGCCGTAGAAACCTGGAATCGCTACCTGCGCTTCGAGCGCAACCCCGGCTGGCTGGCCGAAGGCCGCCGCCGCCTGCAGGCCCTGGAGCAAAAGTTCAACCAGTTGAAGTCCCATCAGAGCCGCATGGAGCGGTACCTGGCCACGCCGCAGGCCATGCGCGTGCTGGCGGCCGATCGCGCCACGCTGGGGGCAATCGACGAGGAGCTGTCCAGCACGCTGCTTCCCCGCCTGCTCGACCCCGCCTTCCCCATGCCCGTCGACCGCTCCCGCGGCTCCCCGTGCGGGGATGACTGCCAGGCTGCCCGCACCCTTCTCAACGCCCTCGCAGCTTCTCTCGAACGCAACCACCAGGACCCCTGGCTCACCCAGCTTCTTCCCGCCAACTCTTCCCTTTCCGGCTCCTTCCCGCCCGATCCGCAATTCATCCAGGCCATCCATGCGCTTGCCCAGGCCGTCGGCGCGGACGTTCTGGGCGAATTTCCCGCCGCCCGCCAGCGCGCCCTCGAGGCCGGCCAGCTCTTTCACACCCTGCACAATCCAGCCGGAGAAGACCGCGCCCAGGTCGAGCAGTCCTACGCGCTGGGGCGTGCCTCCGAGTTTGTCGGCTGCTATCAGACGGTCCACCCCGTCCTGGGCCGCAACCCCCAGTTTCAATGGATTCAGATCCACGTGCTCACGCAGAACACCCTCTGCGATCCCGCCCCTGGAACCGCCTCGGAGAACAATCCGTCCTACCTGCGCGCCATCAGCCTGGCCCATGATCGCGGCTATGCGCTTCTGGAGCTGCGAGCCAGGAACCTGCTCGGCATGGCGGCGGTCGACTCGGGAGACGCGGAGGCCGCCTGGCAGGTGAACCTTCTGACGGTGCGCAGGTTCTACTCCGGCGACTATGCCCCCCTGCGGCTGTATAGCACCTTGTCGGGGTTGGAGTCGGTCGAGGAGACCACTCCCCGCGTCCGGCACGCGCTTTTGCTGCAGCGCGAGGTGGTTGCGGTGCTCAAGCTGACGCAGGCCCGTGAACTGATTCCAACCGAGAGGTTCAAGCTGGCCTCAGTGGCCATTCGCGCCGGTTCCATTGCCGAGGCGCAGGAGCAGATGCGCCTGGCGCAGGGCGAATTGGCAGCCTATGGAGGCGGGGCGTCGGTAAAAGCCCTTTTGGCCGAGAATGAAATCGCCCTGGCCGGCGCCTATCTTGACCGCCAGGATCTGCCTGCCGCGGCAAAGATGCTCGAGGTCGCGCTCGAACACATGGCTGGAGAGCATAACTCCTATCATCGCCGGGACTATGCGGCGGCGCGGGGACGGCTGGAACTGGCGCAGGGTCACCTGGAGACGGCCGAACCCTTGCTGCTGGAAGCGCTTCTCGAGGAGGAACGCCTGGCGGGCAAGGATGGCGCGGCGGGCATCGTGCTGGCCCAGCAGGACCGCGGCCTGTATGCCGTGCTGGCTGGTGTGTGGCTGGCGCAGGGCCGTTCCGGCCAGGATATTCTGGCCCTTTGGGAGAGATACAGGCTGCGGATTCTGGGCATTGCTGTGACGGCGTGCGCGGACAGAGGCCTTGCCTGCCTGCAGCCGGAGGTGGCGGCCGCGCTGAAGCGGCTCGGTACCGATCGTCTGCTGGGCCAGGTGGTTCTGCCTGATCGACTTCTCCTTTACCGCGCCAGCGCCGGGGGAGTGGCCTGGCTCCAGGTTCCGCTGCGCAGGGAGGAGATGGAGGCAGCGACAGAGCCGCTGGAGCGCGCCGTCAGTTCGCCCGCGACCCCCATGGACGCCGTGGATCGCGCGGCGCGGCGCGCGGGCGCCGTCCTGCTTGATCCGCTGCACGAGGTTGAGCCGCTGGACGGATCGGCCGGCCAAGGCAGCCATTTGTTGATCGAGTCAGACCCTCTGCTTGGCAATCTGCCCTGGCCCTCGGTTGCAACCGCCGCGGGTCCTCTCGGATTGCAGTCCAATCTGGAGGAGTTGCCGTCCTTGCTGCTGGTCCGGCCCTCCGCGGTCAACGGACCATCCCCTGCCAAGCCCATCGGCAACCCGCTCATTGTGGGTGCGTCGGTGGCTTCAGGGGAGAGCCAGTTCCTGCCTGAAGCGCTGAGCGAGGCGCGGGCCGTGGCGCGCTTCGGCAACAACCCCAATCTTCTGTTGGGCGATCAGGCAACCCAGGCGCAGGTGACCGCGCGTCTGGCCAAGGCCGCGTCGATTCATTTTGCCGGCCACGCCGCACAGCGGGAGGGCGCCACGCGCTTGCTGCTGGCTCCCGCGAGGGCGGCTTCCACGGCCACGGGTCCGGCAGGCGCCAGTCAAAAAGAAACCAGTGCAGACACGCCCTGGCTGGACAGCGGCTTGCTGCGCCGGCACCCGCCCCGCAACGTCCGGCTGGCCGTCTTCTCCGCCTGCTCTACGGGGAAAAAGGAAGAAGGCTGGAATCACGGCATGGGCGACATCGTCGGCACTTTGGCCTCGCTCGGCGTCCCCGATGTAGTCGCCACCCGCTGGCAGATCGACTCCGCGTCCGCCGTTCCCATGATGGACGGCTTCTATGGCGGGCTGGCAAAAGGACTCACGGTTCCCCAGGCGCTGACGGCGGCCCGCCAAACGCTGATCCGGGATCCCCGCTACCGTCACCCCTATTACTGGGCGGCCTGGTACGCTTCCGGCGGGGGAAGGTCCGACCTGGGCGCTCTTTTCCATGCCGCAAAGTAGTCGTGGCGGCGGCTCGCCGCACCCTGCCGCGATTTTATGACCTCCGAGACCGGTGCCCTTGCCGGGCTGTGCCGGTGGGAGTTGCTCTCAGGCGAACTGGTCCAGGCTGAATCCGAGCTGGTAGGTTTCGCCATGGGCGAGCAGGTCTTCCCAGGTTACTTCGCGGTGCTGTAGGCCGGCCATGCGGCCCAACATGCAGCTGAGAGCGGTTTCAACGCCGGCGGAAATCTGGTTGTGACTGTTGCCGGAAGTGATGCTGTCGATAAACGTGCGCTCCTTGTCGCGGTCGGCAAAGGCCAGATTGTCACTGAAGGCGCCGTTGGCCGCGAACTTGCCGGAGCCGGGAGCGGTGAAGGTGGAATCCTGCCACGCCCACGCCTGGGCGCCCGTAATCTGCACCGGGCCCGAGTAGGGAACGTTTGCGGAGCCTGAGGCGCCAAAGAGGCGCAGGCCGGCATCGAAAACGCCATAGTCGCCAAACTGGGTGGAAGAGAAGGATAGGTGAATGTCGCCGGGATAGGTGAAGTCGACCTGGTAATTGTCCCAGCAATCGCCGAAGTGGGTGAGGATGTTGCGGCCTCCGGTGACGATCGCCTTGAGGGGACGGGCGCCAAGAAGCCAGTTGCAGAGATCGATGATGTGAATATTCTGCTCGACCAGGATGTCGCCCGAGAGGGCGCGGTCCCAGAGCCAGTTGCGCAGGCGATACTCATCGGCGGAGGCGCCGGGGTGGGTCTTTTCCGTCGAGGCCGGGGCGTAATAGATGCCCGACACCAGGGCGATCTTGCCCAGCGCGCCTGCCTTGATCTTCTCCGCGATGGCGGCGATGGGCGGCGCGTTGCGGCATTGGAATCCGACATCGACGCTTTGCGTGGGCTTGACGCGTTTGGCGATTTCGAGAGCCTGCCGCGCCTGGCGCACGTCGATTCCCACCGGCTTCTCGCAGTAGACGTGCTTGCCCGAAGCAACCGCGGCTTCAAGATGCTGGACGTGGAAGAAGGGCGGCGTGGAGATCTGAATCAGATCGACGTCGGGCGACGCGGCCAGTTGCTCGAAGGCGTGGGGGCCGTGAAAGAGGAGCTTCGTGTCGATGGGCGGGCGGCCAAGGCTCGCGTTGAGCTGGTCAAAGTGGCTGTGGCCGGCGGCGAGCTGGTCGGGGAAAAGATCGGCCAGCGCCACGACCTGCGCGGAGGTGTTTTGGGAGAATGAGTTGGCCACGGAAGTGCCGCGGTTGCCGCAGCCCAGCAGGCCGTGGCGGACGGCGGAGTTGGCCTGGTAGCCGAATGCCGTGAGGGGTTTGAGCAGAATCATGCCGGAAGCGGCTGCCGCTCCGGTCTGAACAAAATGGCGACGGTTCATATGTCCTCATTTCATTGTGAGTGCCTGGATTGCCTTGCCAGTACGCAAGGAGCGCGGGGCGAAACTTGCTCCTTGTGGAACGGAATGGACCTTTACTTGAACGGTATGTCCACCTCTGCATAACTGCCCCGGTGTGGCCTCGTTCACTGCGGCGGCGACGCGTTCAAGGTGAAGTCTGACACGCGCCCATTTCGTGGTGCCGGTCAAAACGACGAGGGCGATTTTGCGCCCGGCGAGGTTCTGCTGAAAGCGAATTCTTCTGTCGGTCGTGAGCAAGAGATCGAACGCCGCTTCCTCCGCGGCATTCAGCAATGTGCCGTTGTTGAGCCTGTCCCAACCTCGGGATTGGGCCGTGATGACCGTGTGGCCGGGAAGGGCGCGGATGAGGCCCTTGGGCGTTCCGTGGTCAAAGAGAATGAGCATCGACGGGCACGGGGGGTTGCTCGGGCGCTGAGGCGCTGAGGCTCCGGGCTACAAAATCCAGTACTGCCGCGATCTGCTCCCGCGTCACGTCGAATTGCTCCATCACTTCCTCAACGCTTAGATCCTCAAGGTTCTCGAAGACGGTCGCGACGGGCAAGCGGGTATCTCGAAACACCCAGGCGCCGCTGACCTTGCCGGGGATGCTTTCGACGGCGGGACATTGGGACCAATCAAGAGCTGCCATGTTCTTACCCTCCTTTTCATCGTAATCCCTTTTCGCATGGCTGAAGAACAGCGTGACGAAGGGGAACCCCCCTTACGCCAGGACTTCGCGGAGGATCTTTTCCAGATAGATCTTCTCCTGGCGCACATCCTCGATCTGCTGCGGGCCGCTGGTTTCGCGCTCGATGGTGATGGCTCCGGTGTAGCCGAGGCGATGCAGCTTGGTGAAGACCTGTTTGAAGTCGACCAGCCCTTTGCCGATCAGGACCTCTTCGCCGAGTTCGCTGGGGTTGGTGGGCCAGCGGCCGTCCTTGGCGTGGACGCTGCGCACGTGGGGCCCGATGATATCGACAGCGTCGACGGGATTGGCTTTGCCGTAGAGGATGAGGTTGGCCGTGTCGAGGCCGACGGCAAGGTTGGGCAGGGCCACGTCGCGGATCATGCGCGACATGGTGGTCGGGGTCTCCTGGCCGGTCTCCATCAGGAAGTATTGTCCGTTGCCCTGGCAGTATTGGGCGACGGTGCGGACGGCTTCGACCGCTCCGGGGTAGAGAGGATCGGCGGGATCTTCGGGGATAAAGCCGCAGTGCGTCTGCACCTGGGGTATGCCGAGCAGTTTGGCAAAGTCGGAAGCCTGGCGAAGGGCGTCGATGCGGGCCGCGCGGGTTTTGGGGGGGACCAGGCCGATGGTGGAAGGGCCGCGCGTAAAGTTCCATTCGAGCGGCGGCGGGCCGACCACTTCGACCGTGGTGGCAATCAGCGAGTACTTCGCGAGCAGATCCCCAAACTGGGCCGCGATCTGCGGCGTGAAGCCGTTGATGTATTCGTCGAGCGAGAGGAAGCAGTTGGAAAAGCCGATCTCGTGTACGCGGCGGAAAGTTGCCTCAGGAGCGCCGAAGGGGCTGATGATCAGGCCTAAATCCATCGGTTTGAGTGGGGCGGGCGGGATGGCGGCGAGGGCCGCGGTGGGTTGAAGCGCGTCTGCGAGGAGGGCGGCGGATGCAGTGGCGAGAAACGTTCTCCGGTCCATGGCGTGTCCTTTCTTGACGGAACAATGAGCAGGAACCTCCCTTTTTTAGCACAGAAGGCGGGGTGGTTGCTGCGCATAGCGGTCCGGGCCGGAATCCGCTATTCCAGGTTCTGCACCTTGGCGCCTTCGGCCGGCTTCACCAAAAACTGGTCGTCGGCAAGCGGTTGATTCTCATGCACATCGTCTACGGTGAGGACAATCTGGATTTCGTCGATGGGACGCTTGATGATGACCAGGGAAGGGTATTGGCTGCCTTCAAAGTCCTGGTAGGCCGAATAGGTGACATGGGTCTCGAGGTTGCCTTCGCTGTCGTATATATCTTGTTGATATGGCAGAAGATTGTCGCGCCTGAAGGTGACAACGCGTACCGGTATCAACTGCTGAGTGGCCGGTTTGGGGCGGCTAATGCTAAGTATGTATTCCGGAACGGTGAACAAGTGCTTCCGGGCCGCATCTTCCAGCGTTTCCGAGTCAATCACCACGGAGTACAAATCGTCCGGGTCCAGCCCCCGCACCAGCAAGGCATCGACGAAGAAACCCGGACGCAGGTTCTCCCACGTGTTGAGCGATTTCTTCTTCAGCGAGTTGGAGCCTTTGATGAATTTGTTCTTGGTAGGGACGGACAAGCTGAAGTTCTTTCCATCGCTGCTCATGTCAAAGGCCAGCACACCGAAGTACCGCCCCAGCACGCGCAAATCGGCGGGCTTGCGCAGCAGAATGTGCCCCTCGATGCTGGGGTAGTCCGTGGCTACGCCTTGCTTGCTCTTGGCCACGCTGGCCCGAAACTCGACCTTGGCCGTGAGGGTAGTGATTGCAGCCCAGCGTTCATTCAGCCGGGCAACCAGTTGCTCCGGCGTGGCCGTTTGGGTAATCACAGGCGCCTTGGGCACGGGCAGTTTGCGCGTGGTGGGAAAAAGAGAGCAGCCCGCAAGCAGGAGGGGAAGGAACAGGGTTGCGAGGGAGGCCAGACGGTAGTTTGCCCTCATCGGCCACCTTCCTGTTTCATGGCATGGCGGTAGCCGGCCACGTTGTGGCTTTGCTCTTCCAGGGTATGGGAGAACAGCGACCGTCCCTGGGGATTGGCCCCGGCGGCGACAAAATACAAATAGTCCGTCCTGGCCGGCTCCATGGCCGCTCGCAACGACTTGGCGCCCGGGTTGGCCACCGGGCCCGGCGGCAGGCCAGTGTGCAGATAGGTGTTATAGGCGGTATCGCGGCTCAAATCGCTCTGGTAGATGCCACCCCGCCATTGGCCCTGAAGCTCCAGGCCGTAGATCACGGCGGGGTCGGTCATAAGCGGCATCTTTTTGGCCAGCCGGTTCAAAAAGACGCTGGCCACCAGCGGACGCTCCGCATCCACTGCCGTCTCCCGCTCGACCAGCGAAGCCATGGTCACCACTGCGTGCACGTCACCCTTCAGTCCCAGTTGGCCGGCCACCGCCCTGAAGCGCCGGACCATTGCGGCACAAATCTGTGCCGGACTTGTCTTGCGTTCAAAATGATACGTGTCTGGAAACAGGTAACCCTCCAGGCTCTTTGCTCCGGGGTCCAGATCGGCCACCAGGCCGGCCTGTTTTACCGCCGCGTCAAGAAAATCCTGGCGCGCGCCAAGCCCTGCCTGTTCCAGCCGTGCAGCGATCTCAAAGATGTTTGCGCCCTCCGGAACAGTCACCGCCCTGGTAAAAACGTCGCCGCGCGCAATGCGCGCATAGACCTCAGTTACCGCGACCGGGTGATCGAACCGGTACTCGCCGGCCTGGAGCGTTCCCCGCTTCCACCAGCGCACCAGGTCGAAGGCAAACTGGCTGCGCACCACGCCCGCCGACTCCAGTTGCTGGCCGATCCGCTCCGAAGAAAAGCCCGGCGCCAGCTCGACAAAGGTCTCCGCGTTCGGCCCGAACGGCGCCAAGACGAGCCAGGCGGCCGTCCCGGCCGCAAGAAGCGCCAGGAGAAAAGCTGCCAGCAGGATTCCCGCCGCGCCAGAACTTTTCTTCTTTCTTGTCTTCCGTCTGCGGCCTACCATTCAGATGTTCTTGACCCTTCACTTGTTAAAGACGCGAGAATTCCCGGTGAGGATTCCCTTCCTTGATTGTACCGGGTAAGCCGGCTCCGCAAGGTATACAGTAACGGCAAAGCCCCGTGGAAAGGCAAAAGCCCCGATGCCCCTGCTCGACCAGATTCGCGAGACGAAGCTCATCGAACTGGCGAAGACTCGCTTCAGCCCCGACTTGACGCCAGCCGAACTCAAGGTGCTGCATGACTCAGCCAGCTCCGAGGATCTTCCCGAGCCGGATGAGAAGGTCCCGCGTCCAGAGGTTCGCGCGGCCTTCCTCCGCTGGCTGGCCACCGATCCGGGAGCCGCGCCGCACATTGACCCCAAGGGGCTGCGCGTCTACGCCGCGATCATCCCCGGAATGCTCGATCTTTCGAATTGTCATGTCAATCCGCCGCTGGATTTCCGCCGCTGCAACTTTCAGGGGGAGATTAACCTCCTCTCCGCGGAGACACGAGGCCTCTTCTTCTTGGATTCTTCACTGGCCGTGGGCATTCTTGCCGATCGAGTCATTATTCACGGCCCGCTCTATCTCCCGAACATCCAGTCCGAGGGTGAGATTCGCCTGCTGGGCGCGGAGATCACGGGACAACTCAACTGCAACGGCGCGAAGTTGAGTACCAAGGGCGACGCGTTCAGCGCGGACGGCGCAAAGATCGGCGGCGACGTTGCGCTGACGGATGGCTTTGAGACCGAAGGCGCGCTTCGTCTGCCCGGCGCGGAGATTAGCGGGGACTTATGGATTAGAGGCGCCAAGGTTGCCGGGGTTATCTGCCACAATACGGTCATCAAGGGCGATCTGGCTTGGCACCGCATCGAGAAATCCAAGGACACAGGTCTCGATCTGAAGGGCGCGAAGGTGAAAAACCTGCGCGACGACAAAATGAGTTGGCCGGATGAGGGGAACCTTCACCTCGACGGACTGGTCTATGAGGGACTGAAGCTCTACGAGCCATCATCGGACGAAAACATCAAGAACAACACATATTCGAAAGAAATGCCGCTGGTGGCCAGGGATCGGATCGCATGGCTTGAGCTACAACCGGAAAAAGGCGCCGCGGCTGCTCAGCCTTGGGTGCAGTTGGCCAATCTGCTGAACGCTAGCGGCGACCCCGAAGGCGCGCGGGAGGTACTGTATGCGTATCGGCGCCGTTCGCGTGGGCGAAATGTGCTGCTACGGGGCGGAACCTACCCAACGGACCATCTGGAACAATGGCCATTGGATATTTGGGAGCCAATCGCCGCCCTTGGGTTACTCGGCTCATTGATCTTCTGGCGCGCTCATCGCATGAGCATGATGGCCCCCGCCGAAAAGGAGGCATTCAAGGAGTTTCACGAAACAGGGAAGCTCCCCGAGCGCTATGCGCCGTTCAGCCCGATTATCTATACGCTGGAGAATGTGCTGCCAGTGGTGGAGCTGGGCCAGGACAGCGCCTGGTACCCCAACCCGCAAGCAGCGCCGGGAAGCTTGCTGCCGGACTGGCCCAAATGGTTGAAGAACACGGCTGAGCGGTGGGCTCTGACCCGTTGGGTATTTCGGCTGAATTACAGGCGGCTGGCGGCCTTGCGCTGGTCGCTGATCCTGCTTGGCTGGGCATTGGCCATCATTTTGGCTGGAGCTATCAGTGGTCTTTTCAAGCCCTAGACAGTAAACCGGCCACTCACCTCGTAAGCTAGAAGCCAGGAGCCAAGAGCTGGAGACTCACGCCCGATATCTCGGTCTCGACGTCGGCAATCGCCGCATCGGGGTGGCTGTGTCGGACGAGCTGGGGCTGACGGCGCAGCCGGTGCTGACGCTGGAGCGGAGGCGCAGCCCGCGCGAGGACTTGCGCTCGCTGGCCAGGCTGGCGCGGCGGTTTGCCGTGGCGGGCATCGTGGTGGGCAATCCGGTTTACCTCTCCGGCGAGGTGAGCCCGCAGGCGGCCAGGACGCAGGCTTTTGCCGCCGAACTGGGCGGGCTGACCGGCCTGCCGATCCACCTGTGGGATGAGCGGTTGACCACGCGCGAGGCCCATCAAATTCTGTATGAGGCCGGCCACGCCCGCCAGGAGCACCGCCGGGTGGTGGATCAGGTGGCGGCTACGCTGATTTTGCAATCGTTTCTTGAAGCAGGGACTAAGGGACTAGGGACTAGGGACTAGGGACTAAGGGACTAGGGAACAGGGAACAGGGAACAGGGAATAGGGAATAGGGAACAGCCGGTCGTCACCGCTCCAAAAATGGACCGATCCGTTCTCATCGCTCCGCTGACTTGCCGACCCGCTTCTGTTCTGTTCCCTATTCCCTGTTCCCTGCCTTCTCCACCCCCGCGTATAATGAGAGGTCGAGTTCATTTATCTCTCGCGGATGGAGCAACCCCGCTCCCCGCCACGGACCATGGATGCCCGAGCACATTAAAAAGCAACTTCTCGCCGAGATCAAACTTCTTGAGCACGAGCTCTCGCACGAGCTTCCCGCGGAAATCAAGAAGGCCGTGGCCATGGGAGACCTGTCGGAGAACGCCGAGTACCACATGGCGAGGCAGCGGCAGGATTTCGTCAATGCGCGGCTGGGCCAACTGAAGAGGCGCATGGCCGAGCTCTCCCTGGTGAACCTGACCAATATTCCCAGGGACAAGGCCGGCTTCGGCTCCACGGTGGTGGTGTACGACTCGACCAAGGACGAGGAGATTGTCTACCGCCTGGTGACCAGCGAGGAGTCCGACGTTTCCAAGGGGCTGATCTCGACGACCTCGCCGATTGGGCGCGGCCTGGTGGGCAAGCGGGTGGGCGACATTGCGACCATCGTCACGCCCAACGGCAAGCGCGCCCTTGAAGTTCTGAAACTGACCACCATTCACGATGAAGCGGGCGAAGGCGAACAGGAAAACGGAACCGCCGTCGCCGGCACAGAGCAGTAGCAAGGAAGATTGGAATGACCTGGACCAGCGCTTTCGGCCGCGGCTGCGGCTGGCTTCTCGACCACATTGTGCACGGCCTGGCGCTTACCCGTATCTCTCCGAACGTGCTCACCCTCATTGGCCTGGTCATCAATATAGTGGCCGCGTTTCTGTTTGGCCACGCCAACGCCAGCAACTCCGGGCGCATGTTTTTCTATGCAGGGATGGTGATATTTGGCGCCGGCATCTTCGACATGGTGGACGGGCGCGTGGCCCGGCGCAACAATCAGGTCACCGTGTTCGGCTCCTTCTTCGACTCGGTGATCGATCGCTACTCCGACGTGGTGCTGTTTTTCGGCCTGCTGGTCTATTACGGCCGCATCAACCGCTTCTATTATGTTTCGCTGGTGGCCTTCGTCATGGTTACTTCACTGATGGTCAGCTATACGCGCGCCCGCGCCGAGGCGCTGATCGGGCAGTGCAAGGTGGGTTTCATGGAGCGGCCGGAACGAATCGTGTTGGTAATTCTGGGCGCGCTGTTCAACCATTGGGGCGTGATGGCCCCGGTGCTGTGGGTGCTGGCCGTCCTCTCCACCGTCACCGTCGCCCACCGCATCATCTACACCTACTCGAAGACGAAGCACCTGGCGCCGATCAGCTGAGTTGCGGCCCAACCACCACGCAACCTACGGTATGCGCGGCGCTAGCAGTTCACCACCACGGCGGAGCAGCCCTCTTTGACGGGCCTCCATTGCACCAGGAAGCTGGTCAGAGCGGAGGAATCCAGATTGCGCATGGCTTCGAACTCGCCGCCCTTCTGGCTGTAAAGCAGCGTTCCCCTTTCGCTGAGGACGGCCAGCGCAGGCACGCCGCGGAGGAGAGGAATCTGGTATTTCCGGGCGATGTCGAGATTGGCGTCCATGTACCCGATGTTCACGTGGACCAGGACGAAGTTGGCCTCGAGGATGGGCCAGTTTCTGGCGTCGTGGAAGTAGAGGTCCAGCACCTGGCAGTCGCCGCACCAGTTGCCGCCAAAATCGAGCAGGATGCGCTTGTGGGTTGCGGCGGCGGTCTTGAGGGCGGCGGCCAAATCGGCCTTGGCTTGCGACGGATCGGGATAGATGTCGCGGCCGGCGGAGCGGGCGGGGCCGGCGGCAAGGGCCAGGATAGCGGCAAGGGCAAGGAGCTTGACGGTTTTCAACGGCGCAACCCTCCACATCTGCTTTCAGTCTGCCACAAAGATGCGGCGCGGTTCCATTTTCGTGCCACGATGCGGGCGCCCGAGGATTTACTCTGGAGATCGGATGTCAAGCCACAGCGAACTGCGCAAACGTCTGGAGTCGGCGCCCTACCCCGACCTGGGAGCGATGATGGAGGGCTATGCGCAAGCGGCGGCTGAGTTGGGAAAGCGCGAGTTTCGGCAGAAACTGGACTTTACCCCTGAATCGATCGACGGGCTGGACGAAATCCTGGTGCTGGTGGGTGAGAGCCCGGAGCTGGATGTGGACTTCGAGGTGCGGCTTTGGGGCAGCTACCTGGGCGAGATGCTGCGGCGGCGGTATGCGGGGAGCTGGGAGATGACGCAGTACCCCGGCGGGGTGGTGGCGGTTCCGGCTGTGGAGGTGCGGGGTTCGCGTCTGTTTCCGCTGATGAAGGTCTACCGCAGGCTGACCGCGGGCGAAGAGGAAGACCTGCGCGGATTTTTCACCATGGTGACGGAGCGGCTGGGCAGGCCGGCGCAGGTGAACTGACCTGGTGCCGCAAATCCGGCAGGCCTGCCGGAGCGCAGCCAGATTGCCGGCCCTGCGCGGGGATACGACTTTGTGCGACAATAACCACTGAGAATGCGTACCGGTTCAGCGCGGTGCGAGGAGGATGAAATGGGCGATCTACTTCAGCCGTGGCACCTGGTGGTGTTAGGCGTGGTTGCATTCCTGTTGTTCGGCGCCAAGCGGCTGCCGGAGTTGGGCAAGGGTCTGGGCGAGGGCTTAAAGGGCTTCAGGGAAGGCATCAAGGGCGTGACCGATCCTCCTGCTCCTGCGCCGACCGTGCAGCAGAATGTGGCTCCGGCGCCGCCGAGTTCGGCCCCGATCGAACCGAAGTAAGGTTGGCAGCAAGGGCATCCCATGCCTGCTGGGCTCTGGCCGGGTCCCAAGCCGGACTGCAATGGCAGGCTCGGCTGCATGGTTTGAGATTGCAAGGTAATTCGAGAGGCCTGTGCCGATGCGCAGGCCTTTTGTGCGTTCACGGACTGCAGGCCGGCCTAAACGCTGAGAAGCGCTACGGCACCCAGCGCCAGGGCGATGCCTGCCCATTGGCTGCGGGTGGGCCATTCGCGCAGCACCAGCGCGGCCAGCAGGATGGTGCCGGCCGGGTAGAGCGAACAGACCAGCGCGGCCACGTCGAGGCGGCCAAAGCGGGTGGCCTGGAGATAAAAGAGGTTGCCGATGGTGTCCAGCGCTCCGGCCAGGATGCCGAAGAGCCAGAAGCCGCGCCATGGCGCTTTGGGCGGCATCGCCAGGAGAAACAGCAGCAGAGCGACAGCGCCCGCGGCGCGGGCCGAGGTCATGACCCACATCATGCCGCCTCCACTGGCCATTTTGAAGAGAATCAACTGTGTGCCAAACCCGACGCCGGCGAGGGCGCCCAGCAGGAGCGCGGCCGGGGGAGTGGGTATTTCCTTCTTTCCGGGGCCCTTGGCGGCGGGCGCGTGCGTAATGAGCCAGATGGCGGCCAGGCCTATTGCCAATCCCGCGGCGGTAAGGGGGGCGGGCAGGCCGTCGTGAAAGAGCGAAAACAGGACGGGGACCAGGGCGGTGAGCAGGCCGGTGAGGGCCGCGGTCAATCCCATGGCGCCCATGGCCAGGGCGCGATAAAAGACGGCCAGGGCCAGTGAGCCCTCAAAGCCGCCCAGGGCGGCATAGAGGAGAAAATGCGCGCCAGGCACGGCAAGCCGGATTCCCAGGCAGATTGCCAGCAAAACGATCAGGGAGAAGACGTGGCCGGAAGCCACCACCAGCAGGGCGGGAGCGCGGCGCGCGCCCAGGCCGCCCACAAAGTCCGAGCCGCCCCAGGTGGCGGCCGACATCAGTCCCAGGCCAGCCGCGGCTCCTGAGGAATTCATGGGCTACCGGGACATCTGCGCCGAGGGGTAATAGCCGGGCTTGGCGATCACTTCCAGACCGGGCCGGTCGACGCGCACGTCGATCTTGCGGTACTTGCTGTCGTAGACCGACTCGTGGCTGGCGTAGACCAGGGTGTACTGGGTGCGCGCTTCCTCGGCGATCCTGGCGTAGCTTTTCTCAATGCCGTTCAGGTCGCGCTCGGAGTCAAGGAAACCGCCGGTGGCCACTGTGTAGCCGTACAGCCGGTTGTCGTACATGGTGAAGGGCAGGTGAAGGCGGCTCACGTAGCCCTCGCCCCAAAGGGCGGAGGTGCCCACTGCCGTGCCATAGACGGCAATTTCGTTGGTCTGGAGATAGCGCACCACCTCCTTGAAGGTGGCCTTGCTTCCGCTTTCCTTGCCGTCGGAGATGACGTAGATAACGCGGCGGCGGCCTTTGGGGCGGGTGGACAGCTCCTTGGCGGCGGCCAGAATGGCGTCGTTGAGGGTGTGAATCTCCTTGGGGATGGTGATGAACGAGGGGCTGCCGACCGAACGTCCCTGCTGGATGTTGGGGTCAACGCAGTTGCCGTTCTCGCGGATGTTGCAACCTGCCAGCGGGCCGCTGTTGACGGGCACCAGCTCCTCGGTTCCGGTGGCCTTGGTGAGGGCCAGCACGGCGGGCAGACGGGTGCTCTGGGCGCCGGTAAAACCGGTCTTCTCCTGGGCCCCGTTGCTGTAGGCAAAGACCGCTGCCTCGTCATAAGGAGTGAGCGCGCCCTGAATCGCGTCCAGGGAGTCGTTCACCTTGGCCATCACGTCGGCGGTCAGGCTCTGGTCGATGACAAAGGCGATCGAAAGGGGGGCCGAATCCGTGGTGAATTCCTTCAACGGTTCGCGCGTATCGTTCTCGAAGACCTTGAAATCGCGCCAGGTGAGGCCGGGAACCAGCTTCCCCTTGGGATCCTTGACGGTGACCGGAACCTCGACGTAGGTGACGTTCAGCCGGATTAAGGTGCTGGTCGTTTCCACGCCCTCCCCGGGCGCGGGCAACTCAGGAGGGGTGGTTTGGAAGTTGTCCTTGCCCTGAGTGGAGGGCGCCTGGGTGCTGGGCGCCTGCTGGTTGGGAGCAGCCGAGGACGAATTGGGCGCAACCGGCTCATTCCCCATGCCTTTGCCGGGCGTGATGGCGGTGCCGTCCATGCCCGTCAACGGCGGGGGCGGCTGGGGCGCAGGGGCATCGGGAACGGCGGGCTGCTGCTGTTGTTGGGCCACAGCCGCCGGGCTCCAATGGGGGTTGAAACTCAGAAGCGCCGTCAGCGCCATTGCCGTCAAACGAAGCTTCACAGGCATTCTCCATTGGTCAGTTGTCAGTTTTCAGCGGTCGGTTAAAGCCATCCCCGATCGCTCGTGAATCCGCCGCTTCCAGTGGTCAGTTGAGGGCGGTCAGCGGCTACCAACAACTGAGAACTGACAACGGAGGGCTGACAACTGGCGAAAAACCAGCCAGCAAGGCTGCCTTCGTCAGAGTATCAGACGCGCCAGCGGCGCGCAGGTTGCGCGCCAGCAGGGAAAGAGTTCAGGTATGCTTTCTTAGTGGTACAGTTTTCGTCTAATTGACCAGAATGCGCATGCGATGGAGAGTTGCCGCTTTGTTGCTCGGCCTGCCGGGGGTGGTTCCGGCGGCGTGGGGCCAGCTTGCCCCTTCGCCGGACGCGCCGCCAGTGAGCACCGCGCCGGCCCCAGGGCCCGAGGAAGAATCGGTGGCTACCTTCAAGCTCAATGTCAACCTGGTGGACGTGTTCTTCACGGTGAAGGACAAGGGCGGGAATCTGGTTCCCCACCTGACCAAGGACGACTGCACCATTACTGAAGACAAGCAACCGCAAAAGCTGAAGAGCTTTGTGGCTGAGACCCAACAGCCGATTACGCTGGGCATTCTGCTGGACACTTCAGGGAGCCAATACCGAGTGCTGCCGCTGGAGCAGGAGGTGGGAAGCCAGTTTCTGGAACGCGTGCTGAGGCAAAAGGACGAAGCGTTTCTGCTCTCCTTTGATGTGAACGTGGACCTGCTGCAGGACTACACCAACAGCGCCCGGCTGCTTTCGCGGGCCATGAACAAGGCGGAGATCAACACCGCGGGCGGCAATGGAGCGGCGGGGATTCCGGGAGCAGGCGGGGGAACCATTCCCACCATCGGAACACCCAAGGGGACGCTGCTTTACGATGCGGTCGTCCTGGCCTCGAACGAAAAGATGAACCAGGAGACGGGACGCAAGGCGATGATCCTGCTGACCGACGGCGAGGACGAAGGCAGCGTCCACAAGATCAGCGAGGCGATTGCCGCGGCGCAAAAGTCCAACGTCCTGGTCTACACGATTCTGATCGCCGACCGGGACTTCTACGGGGGCTTTGGTTACAGCGGCTATTCGGCCATGAAGAAGTTGACCGAGGAGACCGGCGGCCGGCTGATCGACGTGGGCAACAACGGCAAGAAGCTGGAGGCCGCCTTCCAGCAGATCGAAGACGAATTGCGTACCCAGTATGTGGCCAGCTATACGCCCAGCAACCTCAAGCTGGACGGCACGTTCCGGCACCTCGGGGTGGAATGCCGGGGGGATGGCATGAAGGTGCAGGTGCGCAGGGGCTATTACGCAACGGCGCCGCAAGACTAGGTCTCTGACCGTGTGATTTCGCACATTAGGGTTCACGGTTTCCCACCCTTTCGCCAGAAAAAAGGCGAAAGGATGGGGCACGGAGCTGGTACAAAAACAAGCGGTAAGAGACCTGGCGGAAAGATCGGTTTCAGGTTTGGGTAAGCCGGATAAGTTGTGCAAAAGGTCTGGAGAAAGGGCCGGGTTGTCCTGTTTTCAGACAGTTTGTTACGTTCGACTCATTCGACGGTAATCTGGCGCGCGGAGTTAGTCTTCTCTAATATCGGCACAAGCGGGAAAAACTTGAGGCCGCCCATGAAAGAATCTTCAGCCTCAACAATCCCAGCTCTCAGGAGCCTGCCATGATTACCAATTGCGCCGCCAATGAAGGCTTTGAGATCAGCCCACGGTTTCGCCGGACCATTGAAGAGCGGATCGCCAAGCTGGAGAGGGATGCCGAGTTCGACGAGGCGCAAGTGACCAAAATGGTAGACGGCGACCATATCCGCAGGCAGATGCGGCTGGTGGCCCTGCAGCGGTCAGAGGCTCTGCGCATGAGGCTGTTCCTGGACCGCTCCAGCACGCGCCTTCCCCGGCCACTGATCGCGCTGTGAAAGAAACAGGGATTAGGGAATAGGGAATAGGGAACAGGGAACAGGGAACAGGGAACAGGGAACAGGGAACAGGGAATAGGGAACAGGGAACAGGGAACAGGGAATAGGGAACAGAAAAAGAAGCCCAGTTGTGAAACTCCGCTCCCGGCTCCCATAGAAATAAAATAACGACGCCTTCTGTCTAAAAACTTGGAGCACCGGGCGGGAATTGAACCCGCGTATACAGGTTTTGCAGACCTGCGCGTTAGCCGCTTCGCCACCGGTGCTCGTGAGGGAACAGGGATTAGGGAACAGGGAACAGAGGGCATTCATGCAACCTACGCATCGTAGATTCCCCTTGGAATGCTCGCCGCTGCTCCCAATCTCCGAACTGGCGCAACTGTTCCCTGTTCCCTGTTCCCTGTTCCCTATTCCCTGTTCCCTGTTCCCTCAAGACTAAAAAACCCACCGCGCCTAGTGGCGGGTGGGTCGTCTGGAGATCCTTTGTTTTCGGAATCTAGCCCAGAGAACACGCCCGCGTGGCGCAGCCCTGACAGCAGCAGCACATACAGATTGCGGGAGTGGAGAAACTGGTCATCGAAATCCTTTGCCTGCCGAGTGCTCTGACAGAATTCCACAGAACCGCACAGGGCAGCATAGCCGTAGGCTATAGCGTGAGCGGAGACGTGTCAAGCGATGCCTGGGCAGGGATCGATGGAGCTGGATTATTTCGTGGTGGATGTTTTCACCGCAACGCCGCTGGCCGGCAACCCGCTGGCCGTGGTGATGAACTGCGTGGGTCTGACGGCAGAGCGGATGCAGGCCATTGCGCGCGAGTTCAATCTGTCGGAGACCACGTTTGTGGAGCGGAGAGCGGCGGCGGTGGAACAGGCTGAGGGCGTGCGGGTGCGCATCTTCACTACCCAGGAGGAGCTGAACTTTGCCGGCCATCCTACGCTGGGAACAGCCAGCGTGCTGAAGCTCGACGCGCCCGACACTCTCAAGGGCGGCACGGTAACGCTGAAGCTCAACGTGGGCGCGGTTCCGGTGCGCTTTGCCGGGCAGGGCCTTTTCGGGGAGATGACGCAGCGGGACCCGGAGTTTGGCGCGGAGCTGGATCGCGGCGAGGTGGCGCGGCTGACCGGGCTGGCCGAAGAGGATCTGGACCCCGGGCTGCCGCCGCAGATCGTCTCCACGGGCACGGCATTCGCCATTGTGGTCCTGCGGTCGCATGAGGCATTGGCGGGGCTCAGGGTGAACCGTCAGGAGGCCGCGGCGTGGCTGCCGGCGCGCGGGGCGCGGTGGTTCTATGTGCTGGGGCCAACCGGCGGAGACGCTCCCGCGTGGCGCGCCCGCATGCAGTTTTATGGCGGTGAGGATCCGGCCACGGGATCCGCGGCCGGATGCGCCATCGGCTACCTGGTGCAGCGTGGCGCCGTGGCGGCAGGCCAACGCATCGCTCTGCGCCAGGGGGTGGAGATCGGCAGGCCGAGCGATTTGTATCTTTCTGCTCAGGTGAAATCGGCGAAGGTCAGCGATGTGCGCGTGGCAGGCAGCACTGTTCTTGTGGCAAAAGGACGGCTTTTCCTGCCGTGATGCACATTCTTTCAACAGGTATTCATCATTGCAAGTGACTATATGTGTTAATCCTAGCCATTTTTCCCTTGTTTCATGGGGATTTTCAGAGTGGAATTCGCTTGCTGTTCCCTCTTCCCACGGACCTCGAAGGCTCGTACTGTTGGCTTTCATTGAAGCAGTTTAGCCGGCGCTAAAGCCGGTCTTGCCCTCAGGCATCCTGCCCAAACTGATCGCGAGCGAAGGCTAGTCTCCTGGATATCGAATGCCAGAAGCAGCCCTGCGGGAAAGCCGCGCCCTCCTGGGCCGCCGACACGACCCGCAGGGCCACTCGGGCTGCAAGATCAACCAGCATAGGGCTGCCTGGTCTCCAATCGCTGGACCCCGGCAATCCATCACGCCAGCCAACCGGAAGAGCGGGCAAGGGCGGAGTGTTGCCGAGCGGACGGACAAGCAAACTGAACCATGGAAATTGAACGAAGGAGCTTACACCAGATCATGCGACCGAAGAAAGTGATTCTCTGCGTGGACGACAATGAACAGGAGCTTTCCGTGCTCAAGTTCATGCTGGCAACTAACGGATATCGAGTGGTTTCGGCCTCCGCCGGGCAAGAGGCGATCGGCATATTTGCCGGGACGCAAGTGGACCTGGTTCTGGCGGATTACGGCATGCCGCAGATGAATGGGAGCCAACTGGTGGACAGGCTGAAACAGATCGCGCCGCATATTCCCATGATTCTGCTGGGCGACCCGCAGAGGATGGGCGGCGATATCCACGCGGCCGATGCGCTGCTGGCGAAGAAGAGTTGCTCGGCACAGGAACTGCTGGAACGGATCAAGGTGATGAGCGCGCGCAAGCGCGGACCGCGCAAGGGCACGGTGCGGCTGGCGGCGATGGCGGAGCTGGCGGTGGCTTCGTAATCAGTTGTGAGTAATCGGTTGTCGGTAATCAGTTGTCAGTAGCCGGCTGACAGTGGTCAGGGACCGCGGATTACTGAAACGTGAACATTGCCTGACAGCCGCCGATTCGGCCAACTCCCGAGTAGCCGGCAACTCTTCCGTCAGCGGATTGGAGAGGGAAGACCTGGCCATCGGTTTTCTCTCTTCATGGCGAATGGCCCCAATCGCAACAGCCGCATTCGCAGGCGGTGCGACGGCATCCGCGAACATCCATGTGCCCGGGGCGCCATAGCCCCACGTGCAAATGCACGTAAAACCAGCACGCCCCGGCCCAGGTGTTTTCTTTGCGCCCATGCATGGCGCGTCCCCTCAAAGCTCTTCACACACTCGACCAGGAACATTGCCGTCTGAGCGGCAACTGATACACTTGGCACGCCCTGAGGTTGACGCCATTGCCTGGGTTGAATCGGCTCTGAGCCATAGCAGACAGGAGGTTGTTTATTGTTGCAATCGCATGAGAGAGAGCATGGGGAGCAACGCATCGCAACGAACACGCGTGTCCTGTTCAGATCATGGCTGCTCCTTGTCGGCTGCCTTTGCTTTTGTCCTGCTTCATTCGCGGGCGCATCCGCGGCGAAGGCTGTCATCGTGGCCTATGTCTTTCCGCAAGACAATCCGATTGGCGCGGGCGAGATTGCGGCGCAGAAACTGACGCGCATCAACTATGCCTTCGCCAATATCCAGGGTGGCCGCATCGTCAATGGTTTTGCCAACGACGATCAGAACATGGCCGCGCTGGTGGCGCTGAAGCAGGAAAACCCCTCCCTGACGGTGCTCGTCAGCGTGGGCGGATGGCTGTGGTCGGGCGCATTTTCCGATATGGCGCTGACCAAACAGAGCCGCGGCATCTTCATCGCCAGCGCGGCCGGATTTATGGATCGCCATCAACTCGATGGGTTGGACATCGACTGGGAATATCCGGGGCTGCCCGGCGCCGAAAACCATTTTCGCCCCGAGGACAAGCGGAATTACACGCTGCTGCTGAAAGAACTGCGCATGCGCTTCGACCAGTTGGAAAAGAAGCTTCACCGGCGGCTCTATATCACCATTGCTGTCGGCGCTTCGTCCGAGTTTCTCGCGCATACCGAGATGGACAAGGTGCAGAAGTATGTGGATACGGTGAACCTGATGGCGTACGACTACTACGAGCCTTCCTCCGATGCAGTTACCGGCCACCACGCGCCCCTGTTCACCAATCCATCCGACCCGAAGAAGATATCGGCAGACAATTCCGTTCAGGAATATGAGCGGGCCGGTGTTCCCGCCGCGAAAATCGTGCTCGGCGTTCCCTTTTATGGGCATGCATGGGGCGAGGTGCCCGACACCGACCATGGTTTGTTTCAGCCGGGGAAAGAGGTTCCGCATGCCTACGCGCAGTATGGCGATTCGCCGGAGGCGATGCTGAAAAACGGATTCATCCGCTACTGGGACCCCATCGCTTCGGTGCCTTACCTTTACAACCCGGAGAAAAAGATCTTCGTATCGTATGAAGATCCGGAGTCGCTGGCGTTGAAATGCAAATACGTGCTCGATCGCAAACTCCGGGGCGTCATGTTCTGGGACTATGAGGGCGATGCCACCGGGGCGCTGCTCGATGCAATCAATGCCGGGCTCCACAGCAACCCAAACATGCAAGGCGCGAGCAAATGACCACAACTGCACCATCGCCATCCATTGGTATCGCAGGGCAGGCGGTCACAACACGGCTGGCCTCCATCGATATCTTCCGCGGCCTCACCATGACGGTGATGATCTTCGTCAACGAACTGGGAGAGGTCAAGGGCTTGCCCTGGTGGAATTACCACATGAAGGCCGATGTCGATGCCATGACCTACGTCGATATGGTCTTCCCTTTCTTCCTGTTCGCCGTCGGCCTGTCGATGCCGCTTGCCATCCGGCAGCGGCTGAAGAAGAACCCGTCCAGGCCTGCGCTCTGGCTGCACGTCGCGCTTCGAACCGCCAGCCTCATGGTGCTCGGACTTATCCTGGCCAATGCCGAAGACGGCGATGCTTCGCGCATGGGCATCAGCCCCTTTGTGTGGGGGATTGTTGCCCTGACCGGCGCGGCGCTCTTCCTGAATGCATATGGCGAATCCAGGCGCTATGCCGCGCTGCACCGCTGGCTGCGCATCATTGGCCTTCTCCTGGTCATTGCGATGTTCGCAATTTTCCGCCAGAGCGCGCATCCTGGACACGCCTCCTGGATCGATATCTCCTACCCGGAGATTCTGGGCCTGATTGGCTACACCTACCTGGCCGTGGCCATTCTTTACATTCCAACGCGCCGCTGGCTCTGGGCGCCGCTGGCGTGGTTTGTGGCGATGATGGCGCTGAATGCCCTCACGGCGGCGAAGTGGTTTACCGTTACCGAACGCTTCCCGTACTATATCTGGCCGTTCAGTAACGGAGCCATGGCCGGAATTACCCTGGCCGGCATCGTTACTTCCGTCATCTTTCTCGGCGATCACCGCTGGCGGACGCTCGGCCAGAAGATACTTCTCGGGCTGGCGTTCGGCTTCTCGGCGCTGGCGGCGGGATGGCTGCTCACCCCGCTCGGCATTTCCAAGATCAGAGCTACGCCCACCTGGAGCCTCTATAGTATTGGCGCGGCGGTTCTGGCGTTCACCGCGCTTTATTGGATCTGCGACGTAAAAAAACGGACCGCATGGGCCTTTTTTGCCCGTCCCGCGGGCTCCAATACATTGACAACCTATTTGCTGCCGGACTTCTGGTATTACATCCTTGCGGCGGGGGGCATCCGGTACTTCGACACGCACCTCAATTTCTCCTGGCCGGGAGCTGTAAGGTGCGCTGTATTCACGGCGTTCATTCTGGCCGTTGCCGCACTCCTGACGCGGTGGAGGGTCCGATTGCAGCTCTAACAGGCAGTGGCCGGCATGAGTACGGGGCATATGGCAAACTTGACACGGAGGGAAATGCGATGAAATCCGCAAAGCTGTTGCTGCTGGCCGGCGATTTTGTTGAGGACTACGAGATCATGGTTCCGTTTCAGGCGTTGCAAATGGTGGGCCACACCGTCCATGCGGTCTGTCCGGGCAAGAAAAAAGGCGAGCAGGTGCGCACGGCCATCCACGACTTTGAAGGCGACCAGACCTACTCGGAGAAGCGCGGCCACAACTTCACGCTGAACGCGACCTTCGACGAGATCGATCCCGCGGATTATGACGCGCTGGTGGTTCCCGGAGGCCGCGCGCCGGAGTATCTGCGGCTCAACGCCCGGGTACTGGAAATGGTTCGATCCTTTGACCAGGCGGACAAGCCGATTGCCGCCCTCTGCCACGGGCCTCAACTGCTGGCTGCGGCGGGCATACTGAAAGGCCGCAAACTGAACGCCTATCCGGCTTGCGCGCCGGAGGTGGAGTTGGCCGGGGGAACCTTTGTCCCGGTGGACTTTTTCGACGCGGTGGTGGATGGAAAGCTGGTCACCGGTCCGGCGTGGACGGCCCATCCGGCCTGGCTGGCGCGGTTCCTTCAGGTGCTGGAAGCTCATCTTGCGGCCCCGGCTGCCTGAAAGCCGCCAAGATCCCGGCGTACCGCAGGTCCGATCCGTTGGGTGCGCCGGTTGCGTTGCGGCGCGGCCGGGCGGCCTGCGTAAAAGGGCGAATTCGGTGGCGGCGTCACTCTAGACCGATCGCCGCTTCCGGGCCCTGAATCCTGGAATTGACCAAGGTGTTCCATCCGCTGACGATTTCATTGTTCCCCTTTGGGACACGGGTTCTTCGGCCGGCAACAGTCTGCGCTTGACGACTCTACGCGAGAGTGCGCATACTCGCCACTTGGGCCAAGCTGGAGCGTTTTTCCCCGCGCCGGCGGGAGTTGGCTTTTTATGGATACCGTTGTGCTTCGTCTTCTTTTTGTGGCCCTTCTTGCCGGGGTCTGTTATTTCCTTCATCCCTTCGGCTTGACAGGATGGGTGAGTGCGGGCGCGGGCGCCGCGGCGGCCGGCGCGGTGATTGTGTTTGAGCTGCGGGTGCGGGCGTTGACGCTGCGGCGGCTGATCGGCGCGGTGGCGGGCAGCGTGCTGGGCATCTTTGGGGCGGCGCTTTTCTGCCTGGTGCTGCGCTCGGCGCCATTGAGCGGGGCCAATTCGGCGGCGTTGCAGATTTTTGTGCTGCTGCTGATGACCTATGTAGGGCTGCTGGTGGGGGCCAGCAAGGGCGACCTGCTGAACCCGGCGGCGCTGGGTACGGTATTCAGCGCCGAACGGCCTTCGCGCAAGAGCGCCAAGGTGCTGGACACCAGCGTGATCATCGACGGACGGATCGCCGATATTGCCGAGGCGGGGTTCATCGACGGCATGATGGTGGTGCCGGAGTTTGTGCTGCGGGAGCTGCAGATTGTGGCCGACTCGACCGATGGATCCAAGCGGCAGCGGGGACGGCGCGGGCTGGATATGCTGCAGCGGATGCAGTCGAACACCAACATCCAGGTGCAGATCGTCCCCGACGACTTTCCGTCGATCCGCGAGGTGGACCTGAAGCTGCTGGAGCTGGCCAAGAAGTGGGAGGCCAAGGTGGTGACCAACGACTTCAACCTGAACAAGGTGGCCCACCTGCACCACGTGGAAGTTCTGAACACCAACGACCTGGCCAACGCGCTGAAGCCGGTGGTGCTGCCCGGCGAAAAGATGAGTGTGCTGATCCTCAAGGAAGGCAAGGAGTTCAATCAGGGCGTCGGCTACCTGGACGACGGCACCATGGTGGTGGTCGATCACGCCCGCAAGG
>Ga0181533_1000195_pt1 | contig 78086 bp, 59 predicted proteins | sample PEATcosm2014_Bin_45_FD_119772 | JGI IMG/M metagenome (GOLD analysis project Ga0181533, IMG submission 119772) | Peatland microbial communities from MTU Mesocosm Facility, Houghton, MI, USA - PEATcosm2014_Bin11_60_metaG | ecosystem: Environmental > Terrestrial > Soil > Wetlands > Peat | place... | reverse complement strand
GTAGTCTCGGCAGGAACGATGATTCTCGAGTCGTCTGCCGCGGACGCCGCCGGGGCACTGGGCGCCGGGTTCACCGTTTCTGCCGGGGTCGCAGGTTGTGGTTGAGCCGCCGGGCCCACGGGCCCTGCCGGGGTTTGGGCAAAACCCGGAAATGCAAATGCCAGCATCAAGATTGAGAGGGTGATTGCCTTCATGATGCGCCTTCCTTCCGCTGTATGTTGGTTACTTGCCGCTTGGATGTAATCCCTCAGGGCAAGGTTGCTAAGGAGTATTGGGTCATCGGGTCATTGAGTCATCGAATCATTGCGTCATTGAACCATCGGATCATTGATTCATTGAAAAGATTTCCGTCGCCGATTCAGTATGGACCTACATTACCCAACTTGCAAAGTCACTTGCGACGGACGACGGACCACGGACAGCTTTTCAATGATTCAATGACTCAATGACCCGATGACTCAATGACCCGATCCTAGCGCGGCCTCGATAGCCGCGGCGATGCGCGTGGTGTGGTCCTCGACGGCTTCCGCTTCCGCGCCTTCCACCATGACGCGCGCCAGGGGTTCGGTGCCGGAGTAGCGCACGACCACGCGGCCGCGTTCGCCCAACTCCAGGCAGCATTCCGTGATGGCCTGCGCGACGCTGGGTATGGCTTCCAGGGGCGGCTTTTCCCGCACGCGCACGTTGCGAATCAACTGCGGAAAGGGTTGGTAGCCGCGCAGCAGCTTGTCGAAAGGCTGCCCGGTCTCGGCCAGCAGGCGCAGGACTTCGAGCAGTGTAATCATGCCGTCGCCAGCCAGCGAAAGGTCCGCAAAAATGATGTGCCCTGACTGTTCGCCCCCCAGCGAGATTCCGGAGCGCAGCATTTCTTCCAAGACGTACTTGTCGCCTACCGCCGTGCGCTTCAGGCCGATGCCTTGGCGGGCCAAAGCCAGTTCCAAAGCGAGGTTGGTCATCAGCGTGCCGACCACGGCGCGGCCCTTCAGGTTGCCCTGATGTTCGAGGAAGGGGGCGAGGGCGTAAAGCACGTAGTCGCCATCGGCCAAGCGGCCCTCGTGGGTGGCAAAGATGGCCCGGTCGGCATCGCCGTCGAATGCCACTCCCAAGTCAGCACCCAGGGCGCGTGTGGTCTCCACCATCATTTCCGGATGGAGTGAGCCGCAATGCAAGTTGATGTTCCGTCCGTTGGGTTCCGCATTCAGGGTGTGCGGTTTTATCCCCAACCGCGCCAGCAGCAGTGGCGCCACGCGGCACGCCGCGCCATGGGCGCAGTCCACCACCAGGCGAAAGCGGGAGAAATCCACCCCCGCCGGAATCAGACTCACCAAGTGTTCAACGTACTCTTCCACCCAGCCGGGAACAGTTTGCGCGGCGTTCCCCTCGGGATCCGGCAATTCCGGCAAAAGCTTGATCTGGCTCTCGATCTCCAGTTCCTGGGCTTCCGCGAGCTTGGTTCCGGCGGGTGAGAAAATCTTGATGCCATTGTCCTGGTAAGGATTGTGCGAGGCGGAAACCATCACGCCGGCGGACAATTCATGCTGCCGGGTCAGGAAGGCAACCCCCGGCGTGGTGATGATCCCGGCGTCAACAACCTGGGCGCCGGTCGAGGCGAGACCGCAGGCGAGGACGCGGGAAATCCACTCGTTCGATTCGCGCGTGTCCTTTCCCAACACCACGCGCACAGGGGTGGAAGAATTCTTGAGGACGGTTCCCAAAGCGCTGCCAATTTTGAGAACCGTGGCTTGATCCAGGGGATACTGCCCGGCTACACCACGAATGCCGTCGGTGCCGAAGAGTTCGGGTTTAGTGGCCATGTTCAATATCATTGTAGCGCAATTGGGTCATCTGGCCATCGGGTCATCGGGTCATCAAAAAATGTCCGTTGTCCGTAGTCAGTTTTCAGTTGCCCATCCTCCATTGCCCTACTTTCCCCATCTTCCAAAATGACTTGCAACGGACGACGGACCAATGACCACGGACAGCCTTTCGATGGCCCGATGATCAATTTGGAAAGAACGCGCTATCGGGGCTCGGCGCCCGCCCTGCCCTGGCGGGGAGCGACGGCTTTTGCTGAAGCGCCGGCTTGTAGATTGCTTACAGTTGACAGTCGACAGTTGACAGTCAAGGCGTTCCCGACATCTACTATGAACTGTAAACTATGGACTGTGAACTGTGTGCCCGCGATAGAGGCTTACAGTTGACAGTCGACAGTTAAGAGTCAAGGCGTTCCCGACATCTACTATGAACTGTAAACTATGGACTGTGAACTGCATTTAAGAAACCGCCCGCGAACAGGTGGCGGAGCTGATTGGGGCGCACCCGCTGGATGTGATTTTCACCTCGTGTGCGACGGAAAGCAACAATGCCGCCATCGCGGCCGCACTACAGGATTTCCCCGCCAATCGCCCGGATGGGCCAAAGCCTTCCATTTTTATGTCGCGCACCCCAATTCAGTCAGAAGACATGCGACGTAAAGCGTTATACTTATCCGGTCAACAATCCGTGATGGAGGAACCTTACACAGCCTATGCCTTGCCTTTTGGTGATCCTTCTTTTGATCTTTCCCCGCGTCGCACTCGTGCTCATGTTCCTCTTCTCGAATTATTTGGGGCGCGCCTATCATGGGCTGATTCTGCCCTTCCTCGGTTTTCTCTTCCTACCTCTGACAACATTGGCCTACGCGTGGATGGTGAATACTCGAATGCCTCTCGAGGGTATTAATCTGCTGATTTTGGTTGTCGCCGTGGTGATCGATCTCGGTGGTCTGAGCGGCGGCGAGTATCATCGGCGCAGAAGATGGTAGCGCCGTGTCGAAGTTTACAGTTGATAGTCGACAGTTAACAGTCGAGGCGTTCTCGATGTCTACTATGAACTGTAAACTGTGGACTATGAACTGTTTTCAAACATTCCTCCGTGCTGAATTACTGCATGGCACTGGAACGGGGTGGGCTTACTGGGTTTCGTAGCGGCGGGTTTACCCCGCCATTTCCTGGTGGCGAGTCTACCTCGCCACATGGCGGGGTAAACCCGCCGCTACGAAACCCAGGCTACCGCGTCACCTACTTGCCGGTGGACCGCGAGGGCTTGGTGCGCCTTTGCCGGTTCAACTGACCACTGACAACTGACGACTGACCACTGCTTTTCCGATGTGGGCGAATAACGAAACGGGTGTGTTGTTTCCTGTCGAGCGGATTGCGGAAATTTGCCGGTCGCGGGGCGTGCTGTATCACTGCGACGCAGTGCAGGCGGCGGGCAAGGTGGAAATTGACGTGCGAAAGGTTCCGGCGGATTACCTGTCGCTGACCGGCCACAAATTTCATGCACCGAAAGGGATCGGAGAGCTGTACGTCCGGCGCAAAGCGCCGTTTTCACCATTGGTCTACGGTGGGCATCAAGCGGTGCGGTCGACCGCGATTTTCACCATTATTAGCACTTTCAGCGTATGTTGAAAGTACGTCATCCAGTGAAATTGATTCGAGGTGCGTGCTGTGCTCGGACTCTTCGTTGTTGGACATAAATGCGCTCCTCCCAAAAGAGATTGCGACATTCTCGCTGGTGGCGATCAGCGGGCCGCATTATGTCCATCCCATCATTAAATGTTCCCGACAATGCCTGACAAAACTCCACTTACTTCTGTGGGTCTTCTTACAAGTGCATACCGCCATCTTCCGTACGTGCCGTCCGCATTCACTGCCGCGACCCATCTCTCAGCGGCGCCGCGTTTGACGTCCTCCAAGGGATCATACCCTTTGGTTTCCAGAATCAGATGAATCGGGGGTTCTGTTTTCAGCCGCACAATAAAGTCCGGCATGTAGTCGTGCATCTGTCCGTTGTGCAGGTAGGGAATGGCGAAACCGAGGCCGGCGTTCTTGACGAGGGCTGCGGTTGCTGAATGCGTGTCGATAAAGTACGCGGCGGACTGTTCCCACCTCTGGGTGTCGGGAACAATGTAATTCACGTGACTATTCAGGACCTCGCGCGGTTCGCGGCTAGTCCAGAAATCGACTTCCGCGGTTGAGCCCGGTCCGCGGCTTGCTTCGTATCGGGGGACTTCTGCTGCCTCGCCCTGTGAGGTGTCCGGTCTGATTGCTTCCGCAAGAATCTCTACTAGCCAGCCGTAGTAGGGAGCCAAAAACAGATCCTTGATGTCGGCGGGTGGGTGGACGTGGACCTTTTCCGCCATATAGCGCTGCAAGATTTTGACGATCTGCGGAAACAGCACATGCGCGGGGGCCTCGCATTTCGGCTGGGCCACATAGCTCTTGATGAGCGTTCGCCCCAAGTCGAAGATAAGCTCCTGGACCCTCCGCTTCGCCCGAAACTCCGACAGCGTCGCCTCACTGATCGCGCCCGGCCCGCTTAAAGATTGCTTCCCGGCGTTATTGACGCTCAATCCTTTCATCTCGACTTCCGGAGGAATTCGGCCTGGAACCAAGACCAACGGCGGTACGTTAGCCCAATCCACGGTGACACGATTGCGGATGGCCTGAGTGTAGCCCTCCACACGGGGAAAACGAATCTCGAACTGCGCCTTTCCCGGCAGGGCGTGGACGTGGTAGCGCTTTTCGCGGCGCTTCGCCGGGCCTTGGGGATTGGCCTTAAACGGGATCACCTCAAAGGGCACCCCGAACACCTGGGACACTTCTTCGGTAAACTTGCCATCCGGCCCCAGTTCGTAGCTCGCACGCCGCAGTCCACGGCCGACCACCTGCTCGCACAGCAACTGCGACATGAAGGGCCTGATTCCGATGATGTGAGTTACCGTCGTACAGTCCCAACCTTCCGTCAGCATTCCCACGCTGACAATGCATCGAACGTCCCTGCCGGGCGGGTGAAGCGGGCGCCCGAGCTTTTGCGCCAATTCCTCAAAGCTTTCCGGGTAAACAGGTCGGCCCTGCCGATCGAGGGGCCAGCCGGTTTTTCCGACCGTATCCAAAATGAATCGCATCCACCGGGACTCATCGCTCTTGGCTTCACCCGTATCGGTCTCGTGCACCACCTTCGAGTCCACCCGGATTGTATTTACCTGGCCATCGCGATTGCGAAAACCCTCTACTTTGGCCGGGGGGATGTTAATCGGCGACTTATCCTCCGCCAGCCATTCAAAAACTACCTTGGCGATTTTCGTATTCTTGCAAACGATAATGAACACGGGCGGGCGCGGCTCGGACCCCGACCCTTGCCAATCTTCCAACTCTTTTTCCCAAAGGCCTCCGAGAATTGCCACCGGGTGATGGGCATACTTTAGGATGGCTTCCGGTTTCGCGTTGCCTTTGGTTCCGCCCCTTTCGGCTGGGGTGAGTTGGGGCAAGATCCAGTTCCAGATGTTGAAGTAGCTCGGTATGGGTGCGCCGGTGGCGTCCCGCACGGGCATTTGCGGAATCTTCACCAAGCCGGACTCAATAGCATCCACCAGTCCGAAGTCACTCACCACCCATGGAAAGGGCTTGTTTGATTCCTGCCCGACGCGGCCGAGGAAATAGGGCGTTGCCGACAGGTCGACGCAGAAGTTGATGCCGCGCAATTTGTGAATGCGGTCGAGACCCTCAATCCAGACGGTGGCTTCCTGAAAGAATTCTTCCGCCTCTTCCTCTTCACTGAAATCCTCGAGTTCACCGGGCTCCGGCTCATCCCGCTTGATGCGATACGCGTGGTGGGCCTCGTCATTGAGAACCAGAATATTCTGCTTGCCTCGCGCTTCCCGATCCAGCACGCGGTTGATCAGTGACGTATCGCTTTCCACGTAGCGGAGAGATTCAACTGTTACCCTTTTCAGGCTGCCATCTCGCTCCTTTTCCTCTTTGAGTACTGTCAGCAAGCCTGCGGCACTCTGCCTTTCAAAGTCCTTCAACGTCAGGTAGCGCGACCCGCGAGCGGTTGTTGTCTTCGGACCGATGTTAATTATTTCGCGTGTTCGCACCGGAACGCCGGCTTTCGCCACTTTGGCGGTCACGCCCCCGGTTTGCACGCCCTGCGGTTCAAAGACATGCCAGTTGGTTACCAAAACCTTGCCCTGGCTGAGCAACGGCATGAGATGCGGAGGGACCAAGTCACGAGTCCGATAGATGCTCGCTTCTCCTCTTTCCGGGTAAAGCTCGGAAAGCCGATGGCGGATGGTAACGTTTGGGCACACCACCAGCACCACGTCGGAGAATCGCCCATCGCTGCGGTTGTTCACTTTATTCAGGATGCTCCAGGCGGCAAGCATTCCCATAACGGTGGTCTTGCCGGACCCGGTGGCCATCTTGCAGGCGTAGCGAAGAAAGCCCGTAAAGCCTTCACTCTTGCGGTCGTCGCTCGGCTCGTCGCGCGGGAGAGCAATGCCTTGCAAAAAGTCTGCCCGCGCCTCGGTAAGAAAAATCACCGTCTCCACCGCTTCGATTTGTGCGTAGAAGAGCCGCTTTTCCCGTCCCTCCCGCCTCCACCATTGCAGCAATTCCAGCGTGGTGCGCGTCACCCCGGCGTAATCCTGCCGCCATGCGTCAAGCCGCTCCCGAATCAGATTGACCAGCGCCAGCTCGTAACCCGCCGGATACTCCTTGGAGCGCCGGAGCAGGGCTGTCTCCGTCCATTCCTCCCTCTGGTCACGGGGGGGAAAAACGACGGGCGGACGCCTTCCCGTGCGCAGATCGGGTTCTTCGCCCTCCTGGATGTACCAGTAGCGGGCGGGCTTCTCGAAGGGCGAATTTTGGATTGGCTCGGATACTTCGTAACTCATAGGATTAGGCGCCTGTCGTCTTAATTCTTACTTTCAGTGTACGGCCCGCCCTTATTGCCGGCGCGCCGCGGTTTTCCATTCTACTTATTACTTTCGGCGTACGGCGCGCCCTTCTCGCCAGCGAACCGGGGGATTTGCACTTTACTTTTTACTTTCCGGGTACGGCGCGCTCCTCTCGCCAGCGAACCGGGGGATTTGCGCTTTACTTTTTACTTTCCGGGTACGGCGCGCCCTGCCGGACTCGTTCTAGTGTTTGCAGGAATTCGTCGCGCTCGCGTTTGGCTTGGTCGATTCTGCGGGTCTTGTCGGTCAAATACCGCTGGCCCTTGATGCCCGAATTTTGCAGCGAGTCCGCCCAGGCGCGCAATTGCCGTGAAATGCTTTCAGCCAGAGATTTCAAATTTGAAATTTCAGATTTGAGATCGAAAAAGACGGGAATGCGCTCGAGCATACAAAGCATCGACCGCACTTCCCCTGCCGACCCGCGGGCGATATAGAGGAACGTCAAGACTTCCTGCGTGGTGCCGCGTTCAAAGCCCTCGGCGATATTATTGGAAACCGAAACGGCAGCGCGTTCGATCTGGTCGCGCAGCGAATAGCGGCGTTCGAAGGCGGCCTTTTCTGTCATGGCGTAGACGGCAACGGCAAGGTCAATTCCGGCCTGCCAAACGGGAAGCTGCTCGAATCGATCGTACTTCATGGGTTTTCTCCGTTCCCAAATCTCAAATCTGCCATCCCGAGTTTCTCAAACCTCGGATCTGCCATCTCGAGTTTCTCAAATCTCGAATCTGCAATCTCGAGTTTCTCAAATCTCAAATCTGCCATCTCAAATCACCGCAGCTTCTCCACTCTCAAATCTCAAATCTGCCATCTCAAATCACCGCAACTTCTCCACCACCATCAACTCATTCCCTCGGTCGTCGATCACCTTCACAGCAATCTGCCGATTCTCGCCGGCCTCAAACGGCGCGCTGGTGGTGCCGGAAAGATGCTCCCAAACGCTTTCTTCAAACTCGCTCTTCAGCGCCTTCTTCAAATTGTCCCACGCGCTGGTGCGCGGAAAAAACGCCTGCGACACATGGAAGCAGAGGCCGTTATAGTCCGTGTCCAGGAACCACGCCGGAACGTCATTGCCGCTGCGGTGGGCCGCATCCATGGTGACGGGGTCAAACACGTCCAGGCCAAGTAGTTCTACTTGATATTTTCTCTGCGCCTCTGCGTCTCTGCGGTGAATTTTAATCTCCGGCAGCCCGCACACGCTGAAGATTTGGCTGGAACGCATGTTCTTGAGCAGGTCGCCCATCATCAAGTCGGGCGTCGCCTGGATGTACGTCGCCGGAATGCCCACCACCGCGTCGCAGTTTTCAATCAACTGGCGGGCGTTGGGCTGAATGGCAAAGCCGATGACGTACAGGTGGGTGTAGTTCTTGAGCCAGGCTTCCTTGGCCGCCTCCTGCACCAGCCTTTCGCTGATCGCGCCGTTCTCCGGACCGAAGACCAGCGCCACGGGCTTGGCCGAGAGCGGCAGGGCCTTGCCGTTCTTCTCCGCCGCCTCCTGGATGGCGTCCTGCAGCGTGGGAGATTGCCCCGGCGCCGTGGCGTCCACCAGCGCCTCGGCAGAAAGCGATAGGGTTTTGGCCGGGGGGCGGATGTTCTTCAGCGCCAGGGTTCGGTTGCCCTCAAGCCGTAACAGCGGACTCTTGCGCAGAATTTCGAGCATCCGGTCGGTGAAGGTTGCTTCTCCTGAATCTTGAATTTTCAAATCCTTTCTCAAATCCTGAATTCTCAAATCTTGAATGTCAGATTCTCGATCCTCCAACGTGGCCGGCGTCGGAATCGTGCCCTCAACGCAGAATGCCCCGGTGACGCGGGTAATCTTGTTATCCGCCTCCGGTCGGTCCACCAGCACTTCTTCCTTCGGCGCTTCATTGTTGGCAATACTTTCAAGCATGATGTGGGGAACAATCCCGCCAACTTCTTCGCCCTTCTTGTTCTGCTTGCGCTTGTAAACGAATCCGCCTACTGGCCCGCGCGCGTTGTCGCTCAATTCATACCAGGGGAATGTGGCAGTGAGCAATCGCTGCCGAGCGAGAGCCAGTGGCACGCGGCTGGCGTCCGCCGTTATCCACCGCCGACCCCATTGTTCGGCAACATAAGCCGTTGTGCCACTTCCGCATGTAGGGTCGAGGATAAGGTCACCAGGGTCGGTGGCCATAAGGATGCAGCGTTGGACAACTTTTGGTGAGGTCTGAACGACGTATATCTTTGCCTCATGAAAGCTCCCGACGATTGTATCGGTCCAGACATTTGTATGTTCGGTCCACGGGTAATCCGTAACATATCGCTTGTATCTAAGTGAGTTTTCGGCGGCGAACAACCGCCGCTCGATGACTAGTTTCTCCATCCCTTGTAAGTTCGTTTTCCAGTGTCGGTTGGTACCGGGGTGATAGTCCCTTCCTCCGAAGGTGAATGAGAATGTGGTGGAGCCCGCCCCTGCCGAGGCGAGGTCGCGAGATTCAAAAAGTTTTGCGCCAGTGGGAAGCAGGGAGGGAGTAGTGGCTTCCTCCGCCGAAACCTTTCTCACGATGCCGTCCGGCAATTCGAGATAATAATTTGAAAGATCCGCATCAGAGGGGAAAGCCGAAAAGAAGAGCTTATGAAACTTGATCAGGCTCTTATCCCGCGCGTACCACAAGAGGTAGTCGCCGACTGGTGGCACCAAGTCCGCCGTGGCGTAACTTGTTTTTTGAAAGAAAAGCTGACCACAAAAATGGTCGCACCCGAATACGTCGTCCATCACTTCGCGGACGTGATGCAAGTTTTCATCGCTGATTTGAAGGAAGATGCTTCCGCTCGGCGCGAGCAAATCGCGAGCGAGCAGCAGCCGGTCGCGGAGGTAGGTAAGATACGAATGCAGCCCCAGTTCCCATGTGTCGCGGTAGGCTTGCACCATCTCCGGCTCTCGGGTCATGTCCTCGTCGTCGTTATGGCTCACGTCGCGCTTGCGGACGAAGGGCTGGAAATTGCTGCCGAACTTCACGCCGTAGGGCGGGTCCATGTAGATCATCTGCACCTGTCCGCCCAGGCCCTCGTAGTGCAGAAGCGAATTCATGACCACCAGCGAATCGCCCAGGATCATGCGGTTCACCCACTTGTCCTGGTACTCGTAGGCGCGCAAGATCTGGTCGGTAAAGGAGTGCTGCGGGTCGCCGAACAGGCTGAACATGTCGATTTGCTTGTCGCGCTTGTGGCTGGTGAGGGTTTCAATAATCGCCTTGGTGGAGAGGCGCTCATGCACGAACAGCGGCAGGGTGGGCACGTCAAAGGAAAGCCGTTCCGCTTTGCCCGCCCAATTAAGAAACGGCTTGCTCATCGCCTTGAGGTTTTGTGCGGCCTCTTCGGCCTTGCGCAAGCTGGCGGTAGCCGCCTTCAAGTCTGGTTTTTCAACTGACAACTGACGACGGGCCACGGACAGCTCTTCCTGGACTACCAACAAATGGCGCTCTCCGACTTCGCGTGCCGACTTCTGCCCGTCCCAATCGAGGGCCGGAGAGAGCGAAGAGTCATAGCGGTAAGTGGCCGGAGGTTTCTTCTTTTTGAACTGCGCCTGCGTGCCCACATCGGGCCGCATGGGGCTTTCCGACTCAGGATGCTTGTAACTCTCGGCAGTCCGGGTTTTCGGGGGCTTTGCGTTGCGCGGAGTCTTCGCCATACGGGGGCACTCCCAAGCAGGTTATTTTGAGCGGATGGCCGTACTCATTTATATCGGCCTTTTCGCGGGTCGAGGTGAATTTCAAATCATGACGGTCGCGTTAACGGCGGGATTGTAACACAGTTGCAGACGAGAAATCGTCAAGTTCGTAGTGCCTCCGCGTAAGATTTGGATTGGGCATTCATCGTTGCCGGCGCTGGCGTAGGGACACGCCATGGCGTGTCCGTACGGGGGCGATTGCCTCGGGGGTTGGGTTTCTGGAGCACGTAGGCCCAAACGTCCCGGCGGGGAGGAATTCATTCGATACCCAGACGCGGGGCAAGTCAGGATGCCGCCGCAATCCGTTGCGCGTTTGGCGGGCCGCCATGGTTTGGGCGCGGGTGGAGCTTTCGGCCCGGCGGGCTCCGAGGACCAGGATCGCCTCGGGCGCGGTCAACGCGTAATTTCGAGAATTTGGTAAGCCAGTAGTCAGGTCGGGCCACGGGGGTGGTAGACAGTAGGCAGTAGACGGTAGACAGGAGTTAGGAACTGGAATTGGAGATTACAGATTCAAGATTCAAGAGTCGCCCCTCCGATTCGATGTGCGGCGCCTGGCGCTCGATGCTAAACTGGAGGGAAGAAGCGGAAGGCTCGACGAGCTTGCCAAGAGCCCGAGGGACCCCAGAGGAGGGTGACAGGATGGCAAAAGCAACCATGAATCGTGCGTCAAAGGTTGGCCGGCCGAGCAACCTAAAGCCGGCTTCCAAACGTATTACCACCGGGGGCACGGGCGGAAAGCTGGCGCCGGGTTTTTCAGAACGACGGTCGATTGAAGCGCTCGCGGCGGAGCAAGGGGTGAAGCCGACCAAGCTGGAGGACATCCTGGGCAAGGGCGCCGATTTATGGGAGAGCGACCAGGAGTACGAACGCTTCGTCGAAGGTATATACGCCCGTCGGCGGGAAGATCGCGAGCTTGCCAAACCATGAGCGCCCTCCGGCTTGATACTGACGTGTTTTCCTTCCTGTTCAAAGATCACCCCCTGGCTGAGGCTTACCGGCCCCACGTCAAAGGGCACACCCTGGCGATCTCGTTCATGACGGTAGCCGAGCTTTACCAAGGAGCGTATCGTGCGGGGTGGGGCGCTAAACAGATTGAGCGCCTCGAATCCCGGATCGCGGCGTACGTGGTCATACCCTCCAGCCATGCGATCTGCAAGAGGTGGGGTGAAGTGCGGTTCATGCGCAGGGCACAACCAATATCCCCCGAGGACGCATGGATTGCAGCGGCGGCTCTCCAACAGGACTATCCGCTCATAACTCACAACGCCCGAGATTTTCAAAGCATTCCTGGGCTGACCATCATCACTGAAAGTGCGTGACAAGAGAGTACGTCCACCCTTGAGGTTGCGTGGGACTGCTCCGGGTAGCACCCCAAAAAATCGGGGCGCTACATTTTCTCTTGCGTGCCTCCCCATACTGTATGGCCCCGTGCATCTTGCGCCCGCTTCAGCAAAATTCTGACCAAAGGCAGAATTTCCGCTTGACACTATTTCCTCATGTGGGGGAGCGTGTCGGCAAAATGATGTTAAGAATGCCGACCTGTCTTGTAAGTTATTGAAAACAAAATGGACGAGAATGAAATACTCGTAAGTTATTGAAAATACAATAGTTACTATGTCTTGCGAATGGCGAGTTGCCCCTACTATCGGGCATTTGTGGGTTATCCACAATTGTCAAGCAAAACCGCGGGGCCGAAAGTTGACATTATCCCCAAGCCGCGGACGCAAGTGCGGCGTCCGCACTACCTTGCTGGCGTGACCAGAAGGACTTTGGTTCCCGTCGAACGGCACACGTCGATCGCATGCACGACATCCCCGTATGGCAATAGCCCATCGGCATTCAAGAGAACATGTTTCGAACTGTGGTTCTGCTGGAGCTGCCTCAGCCGGCTTTCGAGATTCGCCCAGGGAATATCTTCGTTGTTGATCTTCAGCAGAGGCTGTCGCTCGCCCGAGTTGAGCATTTGCACGACGGTTGATTCCGCACCAGAGGGCAACGGAGGACCCACCAGCACTTCCAATCCCCTCGGGGGCACTAGTTTCCCGGGTTCCGGAGTCTCATGTTGGGCGGTCAGCAGGTTTGGCGCGGTGACGCCTGCTCTACGCACAGCGTCCAGAACCTTCGCGACGTTGGCATACGGAGTGCGAGCGTCGGCCTTGATGTAGAGCCTCTCCTCTGCCCGGTGGGACGGACCGAGCTTTTTCGCCAAGGCAGCGGGAGTGATGGGATCGATTCCGAAGTATACGCTGCCGCTGTGGGTGACCGCTATGATTAAGGCCCCTGCATTGTCCGCATCGGGCATCGCTATGGCATTGCGGGTGACCGCCAACTCCACGCTGATCCCCTTTTGCAGCGCCTGGGCGGTGCACCTGGGGGCAGCAATCAGCATGGTTACAAACACCGCGAACGTGACACTCCAAACTCGGCGCCATGGCTTTCTCCGAATATTTGTTGCCATCCAATTCATGCCTTCTTCTCCTTTCATGGCCATGGTTGTGAAGTTACGGCGGTCGCCCATGGCACATTCGCGCCCGCGCCGGCCGTTACTGTCCTTTGCTCAAAGCCGCGGTGCCCAGCATTCCCCCGAGCCCCATGGTTTCGACCACGGAGGAGGGCACGATGACCATCGAGCCCCTTTCCTTGATGGCCTCATACAGCATGTTCATGGCGCGCAGGTGCAGAGCCACTGGATTGTCGATGTAGACTTTGGAGGCCTGCTCGAACTTGGCCGCAATTTCTGTCTCGGCTTGCCCCAGGATGATCCGCGCCTGGCGCTCGCGCTCGGCCTGAGCTTGCCGGGACATGGCGTCTTCAAGCGCCTGCGGAATGTGGACATCGCGGATCTCCACCGACTGCACGGTGATTCCCCAGGGATTGGTCTTCTCATCGAGAATGCGCTGCAACTCGTGGCCCAGGATTTCGCGCTCGGTGATCATCTGAGCCAGTTCGTGGCGGCCGATGGATTCGCGCAGGGCCGTCTGGGCGCTCATGGTGATGGCGTCGATGAAATTCTCCACCTCCAGGATCGACTTCTCGACGTTCCACACCACCCAGAAGACGATGGCATCGACGTTCACCGGCACCGTGTCGCGCGTCAGCGCGGTTTCCGCGGTCACTTTCGTCACGCGCACGCGCTGATCCACGTAGCGGCTCAGGGTGTCCACGACGGGAATGATGGTAAAGATCCCGGGTCCCCGCAGGCCGACGTATCGGCCAAAGCGCAGCAGCGCCACCTTTTCCCATTGGGGAGCTACCTTGATCGCGAACAAGAAGTAAATGCCCACCAGAGCCCCGGCGAGACCGGGCCACGGGCGGTTCCAAATCGCGGTTCCAATCGCGCCGGCGATCACGCATGCCACGAAGACAGTGACCCCTACACTACTGATCTTTTGAAGCTTCTCGTTCATGGCTTACCTCCTCTTCCCCAAAGTGGGGTAACGGTCAAACAAGACTTCCGCGACATCCTGAAGGGTGAACCCTCCGGCTCCGGCGCGGGCTACAAACTCGCTGACCAATTGTTCAAGCTGCCGCTCGCGTTCCAAGTTGTCGGGCTTCGCCTGCCGATGCGAAATGAACGTGCCGGTGCCTTGCTGCGTTTCCAGCACACCGCGAATCTCCAGTTCCCGATAGGCGCGCAGCACGGTGTTGGGATTTATGGCCAGATCCACCGCCACTTGGCGGACGGTGGGGAGCTGGTGCCCGGGTCCGAGCGCGCCCGTGGCCACCCCGGCCTGCACCTGATCGATAATCTGCCGGTAGACCGGTACGCCGCTCTGGAGATCGAGCGTGAACCGGAACGGCGTGGGCGAATTGGGGCGCGGTTCTTTCATCTAGAGTTTCAATGTACTAGTGTACTATAACACTGTCAAGGAAAAAATTTGCCCGCCTATCGCCCTTACGTCCAATGCTATTTCGCGGCGCATTCGGTGTGCCCCAAGGGCCTCAGCCTTCCTGAAAAGGTCCAGAAGAGTAGAATTGTGCGTTCGCGCTATTCTTGGCGGAGGGCGCTCATGGGGTCAATCCGGCTGGCGCGACGGGCCGGTAAGAAACTCGCGAACAAGGCAGCAACGACGAGGACGGGAATCATGATCGCGAAGGTCAAGGGTCCTGCGGACCCCACTCCGTCCACCAGGTGCTCCAACAGACGCCCCGCGGCCCAAGCCCCGGCTATGCCCACACCTACGCCGGCGAAAATCATTCCCAGGCTCTGCCGGAGCACCAGCCACATTACATCGCGAGCGCCGGCCCCCAGCGCCATGCGCACGCCGAACTCCGGCACGCGCTGGCCGGTCAAGTATGCCAGGACGCCATAAATGCCGACACACGCCAGCAGCAAAGCCAAGCCGGCGAAAACACCGAACAACAGCAAAAGGAAGCATTGCCGGGCGAGCGAGGCGCTGACGAGCTGCTCCAGGGTACGAACCTCGTAAAGAGCCTGATCGCCAGGGGCTCCACCCGTCGCTCGGCGCAGTTCCCTCCGCAATGGCTCGACCAAATTTAACGGCGGGGTGCTGGTGCGGACGGCAATCGACATGAGTTCGGACCATCGGCGCACCAACCGGCTCCGGCTTGCCCCCAGTGCCACGCGCATGGCCAGCTCCCGCTCGCGTGAAACCGCGCGCGCCAGCAGCAAGCTGGCCACATTGACGCAGGCAATCAGCAGCACCAGGCTCACCGCGCCCAGCAGCAGCCAGAGCGTGGACCCGACATCTCCGACGTCCGGACGAAGCGGCTTTGCGATGAGGCTGCGGCCCGAGTTGGATTCCGGGTATTGCACGGCCAGATGACGGCCAATCAGCGCCAGCTCCGTCTGCGCCTGCGCCAGGGTCACGCCCGGCCGGAGGCGCGCCAGAACCTGAATGCCGGGATGCCGGTCGCGATTCTGCATATTCGGATAGGTGTCTTGACCGAGCGGAGCAAACACGTCTCCTTCGTCTCCGTTCAGCCGGAAACCCGCGGGCGTGATCCCGACGATGGTGTAGGGCTTTCCCTCAAGGACAAGCGGCCTGCCGAGTGCTCCCGGGCTTCCGGCGAAAAAGCGCTGCCACAAACCGTAGCTCACGATGATCGCGGGCGCTGCGCCACGCCGGTCTTCTTCCGGCAGGAAGGCGCGTCCTCTTAAAACGGTAATGCCCAGGACGGAAAACAGGTCGGACGAAATTTCGAAGCCGTCAACGTACTCGGCTTTCCCGTTCTCACTCACCAGACCTCCGTTGTAGCGATACGCCGCCATGTCCAGGGAGCGGCTCTCGTGCTGACAATCGAGAAAGTTAGGGTAGGCAAATGCCCACAGATTGCCCCAAATCGGACTGGAAACCTTTTCCGTCTGCTCGTCGAGGGTGACCAGACTGTCGGGCTGTATGTAGGGTAGCGGCTTGAGCAGCACACCGTTGACGACGGTGAATATGGCGGTGGTTGCTCCGATGCCGAGGGCAAGCGTGCACACGGCGACAGCCGCAAACCCCGGCCTCTGCCGCAGGGTGCGAAGCGCATAGCGGAAGTCCTGCCAGAGGTCTTCCAACCAGCGTGTGCCGCGGGCATCGCGGCATTCCTCCTTCACCTGTTCCGGGCCGCCGAAAGCAAGCCTGGCCAGTCGCCGCGCTTCCTCCGGATCGTGGCCCAGCGCGATGAGATCGGTCGTGTGTTGGTCGAGATGGAAACGCAGTTCCTTTTCGAGTTGCTCTTCCATCTGCTTTCGCCGCCACAGGCGCTGCCACCACGTCATTGCGCACCTCCTTCGGCCATCCCCAGAATGAGGCCGACGGCCTCGGTCAAACGCTGCCAGCTTGCGGCCTCCGTTTCAAGCTGCGCCCGCCCTTTCCGCGTCAAGTGATAAAACTTGGCCTCGCGCCCGGTCTCGGTCTCTTTCCAGGCCGCCGCCAGAAGACCGCGGTTCTCGAGCCGGTGCAACGCCGGGTAGAGCGAGCCTTGCGGAACCTGGACCACGTCGCGCGACACCTGTTGCAAGCGTTGCGCGATCGCGTATCCGTGTACCGGGCCGAGCGCGACAATTTTGAGAATCAATAAATCCAGGGTGCCTTGCGGGAGATCAGATTTCGCCGCCATCATGGCTCATACCTCCTACTTCTACATATTAACACGATGACCAGTAGAAGTGCAAGGTATGCGATCGAATTAAGGTGCATATCGCACGGTGATTTAGGTGGCGCAATATGGATTGCATTGGGCAAGTAAAATTGATAATTTGTTGTTGGTACCAGGGAAGCCCCATTCAAAACGCAGGTCTGAGTGCCCGGTGACTATCTCCCTTGAGATGTTGGGGGATCGCTGGTCGCTGCTCATTATCCGCGATTTGATGGTTCGCGGCTTCCGCACCTTTCGGGAGTTCCAGGAATCGGGCGAAGGGATTTCGACGAACATCCTGGCAGATCGCCTGCGGAAGCTCGAAGCCTCGGGAATCATCACCGCCGAGAATGAAGAGACCGATGCGCGAAGGGTGAATTACCGGCTGACGAAGAAAGCAATTGCCCAGAAAGGAGGAAGGAATGAGCAGTGTACGGGTACTGGTTGGCACGCGTAAGGGTGCGTTCATTCTGACATCGGACGGCAAGCGCGATCAGTGGGATGTGAATGGCCCACACTTTGCGGGCTGGGAGATGTACCATGTTAAAGGCTCGCCCGCCGACCCGAACCGGCTGTACGCATCGCAAACCAGCGGTTGGTTTGGGCAGATCATCCAGCGCTCAAACGACGGGGGCAAGACGTGGGAGACCCCCGGAGGCGAAAAAATGCCCAAGCCCGGCGAAATGCCGGCTGGCCAGAGCAACAAATTCGTCTACGACACCTCTCCCGAAGCCGGCAAACCCCTCACTACTCACATGTGGTACGACGGCACGCAGCACCCCTGGGAGTTCAAGCGCGTCTGGCATCTCGAGCCGTCGCTAACCGACCCTGACACCGTCTACGCTGGGGTGGAAGACGCCGCGATATTCCGCACCACCGACGGCGCCCAAACGTGGCACGAACTCTCCGGATTGCGCGGCCACGGCACCGGGCCCAAGTGGCAACCGGGGGGCGGTGGGATGGGGTTGCACACCATTCTTCTCGATCCGAGCGACCCCGGCCGGATCTACGTCGCCATCTCAGCCGCGGGCGCCTTCCGTAGCGACGATGCCGGCAAGACGTGGAAACCGATCAACCGCGGGCTGAAGTCCTCATACATCCCCGACCCGAATGCCGAGGTCGGCCACTGCGTTCACCACATGGCCATGCACCGGTTGCGTCCGAACGTGCTGTTCATGCAGAAGCACTGGGATGTGATGCGCAGCGACAACGCCGGTGATTTGTGGCAGGAGGTCAGTGGGAACCTGCCCACCGACTTCGGGTTCGTGATTGATGTTCACGCGCACGAGCCGGAGACCATCTACGTCGTCCCCATCAAGAGCGACTCGGAGCACTTTCCGATGGAGGGAAAGCTACGCGTGTACCGCAGCCGGACCGGTGGGAACGAATGGGAGGCGCTCACCAGGGGTCTGCCACAACGTGACTGCTACGTGAACGTGTTGCGCGACGCGATGGCCGTCGACCAACTCGATTCGTGCGGCGTGTACTTTGGCACCACCGGCGGGCAGGTGTACGCCTCGTCCGACGCCGGAGACAACTGGGCGCCCATCGTCCGGGATTTGCCGGCTGTTCTTTCGGTTGAGGTTCAGACTCTACAATGATCTGCACCGAATTGATTTGCCGAAGGGGTGGGAATTGAGGGTGGCGCCTACATTGCCATTTATGCATGCGCCCAACCCAAGCTGCAAAGAGGGGTTGGCTTTGCCGGTGTGAGGCTGTGCAAGGGAATGAGTCGCATACAACAAAAGCAATGTATGCGCCACCCACTAGATTTTTGATTGTGCGCGAATCCATGTTCTGGCACAATCCAGCAGCATGGAAATAACCTATGAGCTGACACAAGGAGATTTCCTTGATTCCCTTATCGCGCACCGGAACGGTTCCGCTTACAGAAAATGGTCTTTTCGGCTAGTATTTTCCTCCTTATTTGTCTCTGTAGGCCTATGCCTGCTGATGCTCGCCGAGCGTCCGCATGATGAAAGCCTTCGTGCAAGCCTTGCTCCGTGGATTGCGTTGGGGGTCATATGGGCGGTTGTGATGTGGGCTCGTCCGCGGTGGTGGGCTCGAAATCAGTACACGAAGCAACCTGGGGTCCAAGGCCCGAGAACAGTAATAATAGACGCGGAGGGTGTTCACTCATGCTGGAATGGGGGCTCGTCTGATATAGAGTGGAAGAACTACATCCGCTACGTGGAGTCAAAGCGTCACTTTCTTCTCTATTCGTCTCCGGTTATTTTCAATACCTTGCCTAAACGTGCGCTGACACCCGAACAAGTTTCCGAGTTCCGTAAGCTTCTTGCACAGAATATATCGAAGACTCGGTGAGATAATGGAACACTGCAAAAACACTTGCCATGGTGCAGCGCAAGGCTTGCTGCAGAATCGAGGTTTCCTAATCAATCGTTTCGCGAAGGGTTTTCGCGATGAGCCCTAACATAATTAGAGTTGTCCTCCCGCAACATCTGCGGACGCTGGCGCGGGTCGAGGGTGAGGTGCAGCTCGAAATCGAAGGGGTGGTGACGCAGCGCTCGGTGCTGGACGCGCTCGAGGTCCGCTATCCCGTGCTGTGCGGAACGATGCGCGACCATGTCACGCTGAAGCGCCGGCCCTTCATAAGGTTTTTCGCCTGCGAGGAGGATCTGTCCCACGAGCCGCCCGATGCCCCGCTACCCGACACCGTCGCCACAGGCGCCGAGCCTTTTCTGGTTGTAGGAGCCATTGCCGGCGGATAGCGGCAAACAAGCAAGGGCGGCGCGGACCTGTTTTGTAGGTCCGCGGCTTTTCCTTGCCCATTCGGGACGAGCCGCAGATCTAAAAAACCGGTCCGAGCTACCCATCTCAGTCCGAGGAGCGCACGATGAAAATAAATCCTTATCTCTTTTTCAACGGCAACTGCGAGGAAGCGTTCAAGTTCTATGCGCAGTGTTTTGGCGGCAAAATGGAAACCCCGTTCCCCTACGCGGGCTCGCCAGCGGAGGCACAAGTTCCGCCTGATTGGCGCAACAGAATCCTTCACGCGAGCCTGGTGGTTGGCGATCAGGTATTGTTGGGTAGTGACTGTCCGCCGGGGCGCTTTGAGCAACCCCAAGGCTTCTTCGTTTCACTCGCAATTAAGGACCCGGCAGATGCGGGCCGCATCTTTCAAGCCTTGGCAGAAAACGGAAATGTGCGGATGCCCATTCAGAAGACCTTCTGGGCCACCCTTTTTGGCATGGTGGTCGATCGGTTCGACATCCCGTGGATGATCAACTGCGGTTAGGCCCAATACTGTACACTTAGGATACGTTTTCATGTACACACGCGGGTAGCGCCTTGGAGTGCTTCGCCCACAACCGGAATCCTTATTCCGCGACCGCGACGAAGTGAACAGTATTGCGGCTAGGCCGCGTAACACCCTATTCCAGCGAACGCCAGGAAGATCCCTCCGAGCGTCGCTCCCTGTTTTCGTCAAAATGAGTCACTACCGGGCAGCTAACAAGGTTGCAGGAGTGTCCCCACACTCCTATACTGCAAGCTCTCCGGGGGATTCAGTTTTGCACGAACGCGCGCCCCGTGTGGCGCGACATGTCCCTCGACGCTACACAGGAAGGAGTTCATATCATGAAGTCATCGCGCCGTAATTTCCTTTTGACCGCTGTCACCGCGCCCTTGGCGGCGCGCCTTGACCCTTGGGGGCAGGGCCATTTTGAGGCCGTGGCGGCCGTGCTGCCCGCCGGGCAAATGCAGTTTGAGAATCCGCAAATCATTCGTTACGACGCGAAGTGTTTCACCATTAATGGCAAGGATACACTGGTGGTGAGCGGCGCATTTCACTATCCCCGCTGTCCCAAAGCGCTCTGGCGCGATCGCTTGCAGAAATTCAAGCTGGCGGGATTCAACACCATTGAGACCTACGTCTTCTGGAATTATCACGAACCGCAGGAAGGCAAGGTGGACCTCGCGGAGTTTGAAGCATTCGTCAAACTCGTTCACGAAATGGGTTTCATGATGATCGTCCGTCCGGGCCCCTATGTGTGCGCGGAATGGGAACGCGGGGGATTTCCTTCCTGGGTGGCGGCCAAGCGCTTCCCCCTTCGTATTACCGATCCGGAGAGCCTGCGGACCTCGCAGCACTGGTACGCGCAAGTTCTCCCCATCATCATGCAGAACCAGGTGACGTTGGGTGGCCCCATCATCATGGTGCAGGTGGAAAATGAGTATGACTTCAGCGTGCCCATGCCTAATGACGCCAAACGGGAGTATGTCCGCGCCCTGGCCAAGATGGTGTGGAGCGCCGGAATCAGCGTGCCCGTCATCACCTGTTGGACGAAGCAAGCACGCGAGAATAGTGACCCGGACATGGCGCGGATCATGGACACATGCAATTTCTATCCGCGCTGGAAGATCGTGGCGGAACTCACCCCGGCGCTGGAGAAATTGCGCCGCGAAGAGCCCGCCTCACCCTTGGCGATCTCAGAACTTCAGGGCGGATGGTTCAGCGAATTCGGCGGCGTGCTTTCGGTGAATCAGGATGGCGTGGACGCCGTGCAAGTCAACATGCTCACCAAGACCGCGCTGGAGTTGGGGGTTACGTCCTTCAGTTATTACATGGGCTTCGGGGGCACCAATTTCGATTGGGCCGCGAAGAAGCTGACCACCACTTATGACTATGCCGCGCCGATCCGCGAGCCCGGCGGGCTGTGGGACAAGTACTACGCCGTCCGCGGCATTGGCCAGTCCTTGCGCGTGTTGGGCGCCGTCCTGACCCGCGCGGCGGCTCTGCCGGGCATACAATGTACGAATGCCAACGTCAGTGTAAGTGAACGCTCAAACGGCCCCAGCGCGGCTTTGTTTGTCCGCGAAAACGCCAACGCCCCCCAGCGCTACAAGATGACTTTCACGGATTCCCACAGCCCCAGTAAGCGCTTTATCTTTGCTCCGCGGGAGGGCGAATTGGAACTGGCGCCGCGCGAGATGAAGATGCTGCCGGTACAGATTCCCATCAGTGGGGGAAGGCTGGTCTACTCGACGGGAGAATTGCTGGCTCACGGCGTCAACCTTGACCGGGACTTCCTGATCTTGTACGACGTGCCCGGGCGGACCTTGGAAATGGGCCTCGCCACCGTGGACGAACCGAAACTGGAAGGCGACACCACCTATCGGTATTGGGACCCGGAATACGAAACCTCGGTTTTGGGGGTGCAGGTTGGAACCACAGAAAAAATGCTGCTGTACAGGGAACACCTTCAGATCTTCGTCGTTCCTCGCGACAAAGCTCTGCGCACCTTCCTCTGGGAGTTTCCTCCCAAGATCGTCCCCGCCTCCGAGGAAACCAAGACGGTGGTGGCTCCCATCCTGACCGACGCCTATGCCCTGGTGGGATCGGGCACGCTCAAGAGCCGCGCCTGGGTGGATTTGGAGTTCCTCCCCGGGCAGCACGACGTGGCGGTGATGCTCCCGCCGCTTCCGGTGAAGTGCCGGCTCGATGGCCTCCTGACCGACTTCCAATATGACCGGCCCTGGCACCTCGCGCGCGTCCATGTGACGACGCCACCCTTGCCCTTCGAGCCCATCAAACTCAGCGCGGGCGAAGCTTGCGTGGAAAAGTTTGATCCTGCCACCGGCGAATGGCTGACGGGCCCCCTACATGCACTCGAGGACCTGGGGCCGGTGCCTTATGGTTATGTCAAGTACCGCACCCCGTTCACTTTCAACGGCGAGCCTAAAATGTTCATTTCCACGCGGGCCGACGACGCGAAGAAGGTCTTCGTCAATGGGAAGTTCGTGGCCGAAGCCTCCAATCGGGAGACGTTGATTGATTTCCCCCTGGCGAAATATGCCCAGCCCGGTGCCAATCTGGTGGAAATTTCCTATGAACTCTTCGGCGCCCCGAACTTTGGCGAGAAACTGGGCGAGTTGAAAGGGCTCGAATCGGCCGGCATCGGTGCTGATTTCGCCTCGGCCAAAGGTCTGGAGAGTTGGCAAATCCAACGCTATGCCGCGCTGATGCGAGGGCGGGAAATCAACCCGGAAGCCGGGGCGTGGACGCCCGCGTCGTTCCTCGGTGGCGGGGGAAGCCAACCCATGGTTCCTGCCTTCACGTGGGGCCGCGCGAAATTCCCATTGCCACCGCCCGATGAGGCTTGGAAAATACCCTGGAAGCTCACCTTCGACGCCGACTGCGATGCTCTCATTTTTCTCAATGGAAAATTCGTGGGGCGCTACGCCACCGTAGGCCCGCAGAGGGATTTCTATCTTCCCGAACCGTATCTCCCCCCGGGCGATAACACCCTGACGTTTCTCCTGGCCTATACCGACCAACCCCAGCACTTGCGCAAATTGCAAGTGGCGCCTTACGCGGAGTATTCGGTCCGCCGGACGCGCATGGAGTTTGAGTGGTGACCGCCGGCATAGCGCGTCCCAGCGTGGTGCGGAATGCGGGCTACTCCGCCTTCAGTTGCGAAGTGCAGTTCGGGCATCGAGTGGCGGCCAGGGGAATTTGCGAACAGCAGTACGCGCACGGCTTTAGCGCGGGGCTGGCGGGGACCGGCGCAGGCGCTCGTAGCTTGTTCACCTGCCGCACCAGCAGAAATATCGCAAAAGACACAATCACAAAATTGATGACGGCGTTCAAAAAGATGCCGTAATTGAGCGTCGCAGCCCCTGCCACTTTGGCGGCGGCCACGGTCTCAAAGTGCCGGCTGGTGAGGCTGATGAAGAGGTTTGAAAAGTCTACCCGCCCCAGCACCAAGCCGATGGGCGGCATCAGAACGTCGTTAACCAACGAGGTCACGATGCCTCCAAATGACGCGCCCAATATAATTCCTACCGCCATGTCGAGCACGTTTCCGCGCATGGCAAAATCCCTGAAATCTTTTAGCATGGTTGCTCCTTTTCGGTGGAAGCTAAAATATGTGCCAACCGGAGTAGCGGCGATTTTACATCGTCCCTGTTTGCGGGGGAAACAGCGGACTTTCGGGATTCCGCGTGAGCGGGATCACCGCCGCCCCGGGGCGCCGCGCTGGTTGAAAAATAGGCTACTTTTTTTGCTTGACAATCGCCTTCCCGTGTGCTAGCCTAAAATACCGGGGGATGGGTAGGCGAGGCAAGCGCGCTCGGCGCGGTGGTACCCTCGGCATCCCGGCGTTGAAAGGGGCCTTGGGTTTGGCCTTGGAGGCGGGCCGCAAACGGACAAAATGTCAGTAGAATGCCAAACCTGAGAACATATTGAAAACAAAGGATGTCAAACCGGGATTTTACCTGAACGAAGCTGAGAACATTTTGAAAATAAAGCAGTCAATATAAAAGCGAAGGTAAAGCGAAAATCGACATTTTATCCCCCACATCAAAACCCCTTCAATAATCTAACAGGAAGGCAAGTTGCGACTTTGCTCGCGGAGCACCCCCAAGGCCACAGACTTCCCAAGCAGCAAGGTAGTGCCGAGTGTTTGTCTTTCACAGCATACGGTTCTTAAGATAATAAACAGATGAACCCTTCACCGCGAATTCGCTTCGCCAACTCCGGACGCCAGGAGCGTTCCCTGGGCCTGGGGGTGATCGGGTTGGGGACTGTCGGCACGGGAACGCTGAAAGTTCTGGCCGAGCACCAGCGCGAAATCCAGCGGCGGCTCGGATGCGATCTCCAACTCAAGGTTATCTGTTCCCGCAGCGTGCATAAGCGGGATCTTTCCTGGTTGCGCCCGCCCGTCAAGCTCACTTCCGATTGGAAACAGGTCATCCGCGATCCGGAAGTCAACATCGTCGTCGAGTTGGTGGGGGTTCTCCCCACGGCCCGTGCCATCGCCTTTGCGGCGCTGGAAGCGGGCAAGCACCTGGTAACGGCCAACAAGCAACTGGTGGCTGAATACGGCGCGGAGTTGGTTGAGCGCAGCCGTGCGCACCACGTGGGTTTGGGAATTGAAGCTTGCGTGGCCGGCGGAACACCGGTGCTGCACGCGGTGCGGGAAGGGCTGGCGGGCGAGAACTTTACCGCCGTCTATGGCATCCTGAACGGCACCACCAACTACATCCTAACCGAGATGGAGCGGCGCGGTTGTTCCTTCGCCGAAGTCCTGGCCGAGGCGCAGGAAAAAGGATTCGCCGAACCCGACCCCGCCTTCGACGTCGAAGGTTACGATGCGAGCTACAAGATCGCCATTCTGGCCATGATGTGTTTTGGCCAAGCGGTGCGGGTTCGCGACATCCCCGTGCAAGGCATCACGCGCATCGACCAAGTGGATTTTGCTTACGCCCACCGGCTGAACCACACTCTGCGTCTGATCGCCGGGGCCCGGCGCCGCCCTGGCAATCGGCTGGAGGTCTTCGTCCGCCCCATGATGATCCCCCTTGCCTCGCGCCTGGCCGGCGTGAAGGGCGCCACCAACGGCGTCCTGCTGGTAGGCAACAAAGGCGGCAATACCAGCATCACCGGCCGCGGCGCGGGGGGCGAACCTACGGGCGTTGCGGTGCTATCCGACGTCGTCCAGATCGCGCGCTCGATTGCCGCAGGCGGCTCGCCCTCGACCCCCTTCGGATACGAAAACTGGCATCCGTCCCGAATCGCCCCACCCGATGAGAACGTCGTCGCCACCTATCTGCGGCTGGTGGTGCGTGACCGGCCTGGAATCCTGGGGCGGGTCTGCACCATCCTGGGCCGCCATCGGATTAACATCGACTCCGTTCTGCAAGAGCCCGAATGCAAGAAGCAGCACCTGCCGTTCGTCATGACCCTCGAGGCTACCCAGGAAAAGCATGTGCAGCGCGCAATGAAGGAAATCGCCCGCCTGCCTTTCTTGGCCGAGCGCCCGCTCCTTCTCCCCTTTGCCGATTTGCCCTGATTGGATTAATCGGATGATCCGGTGATCGGGAGATCGGGTGAACAGACACAGTAGCCGTCGATTCGGTTAGCTGCTCACCCGATCACCGGATCACCCGATCTCCCGATTCCGCATCGTCTACCAGATCAGCCACAGACCTAATTGCAGTTCCCGCGGCTCGCCCGGTCCGCCGGAGGCCAGGCCGGCGACCGGCTGGACGGTATTGAAGATCTGGCCGAAGCTGGGAGCGTTCTCAATGTTCTGGGGAATATCGAAGTTCGCGCGGTTGAAGATATTGAACATCTCCGCGCGAAACTGCACCTTGGCGGATTCGCCCAAGCGGAAGTTGCGGAGAACGGAAAAATCGCAGCTTCCCAATCCCGGACCACGCAGGATGTTCCGCCCCGCGTTGCCGAAGGTAAACCCGCTCGGCGTGCTGAAAGCCGAGGGCAGCACCCACTGCTGGGGGGTTTGATGGCTAGGGTAGATATTCCGGCTGACCACGTTGGGACGATCCGTATCAGTCGGCAGCCCAGTCTGCACCGTGGCGTTATTGATCTCATCCGCACCGCTAACGTTTCCGCTCACGACGGGAGTAAAAGGTGGGCCGGACTGGACGGTGAGCACGCCTCCGGCCTCCCATCCCTGGATCACATAATTAAGATGCGGGTTGCGGAACTTCACCACGCTCGAGCCGAAAGGCATGTTCCAAATGTAAGCCAGGGAAAGACGTTGGGGAAAGTTGAAATCCGATACCGCTTTTTCTGCCGCCACGTCATTGGAGTTCTGCGGGAAGTTGGCATTACGCGCATTACTGAAAGGGCCGGAGGCGGTGTCGATCGACTTCGAATACGTGTATGATGCCAGGATAGAGAGCCCCTTCGAGAATCGCCGTTCGACCTTGGCCTGGAAGGCGTGATAGATGGAACTCCCCGCCGACTGCGTGTAGCCGAAATTGCCGAGATAGGGAATCGGCGACAGGCAACTGCCCGCTTCGCACGCCGCCAGCGTGGAGGCTTGGACGGCTGCCGAGGCCTTGCTGACGTCCGTCATATTCAGGGGCTGATTGGGATCGGTCTCCTCCACCAGGTGCAATCCACGGGTTCCCACGTAGCCAATATCGATGAGCCAGGTGTTCCCCATCTGCCGCTGCAAATCGGCGCTCCACTCCTGGATGAAAGCGTTTTGGAAGTTAAGCTGGAAAGGGCTCATGCTGGGGTAAGCCGTACTCCCAAGGCTGGGGTTGGTGAAGGCGTTTTGAATGATTTGGCCGGTGCCGGGGTAATATTCTCCCGACTCGATCGAGTACAGCGCCAACCCGACGTTCCCCTCATCGAGGTGGACGAAAGGGGGATTGGCGGCTTTTTGGAAATAAACGTCGCCAAAGGTCTGGTCAAAAAAGATTCCGTAGCCGCCGCGCAGAACCGTTTTGGGATTCTTGAAAGGTTGCCAGGCAATGCCGATACGCGGCTCAATATTCTTTCGATCGGGATATTGCAGTGCGCGGTTGCGCGCCGTGCTCCCCAAGTTGAGGGTTTGTTGGGCGCACGTTTTGGCCGTGCAGGGCAGAGGGTCAAGCTGAAATTGGCCGGTGATGGGATTTTGAGTGGGGTTAAAGCTCCACAGGGTTGCGGCGCTGGTCCCTGCCACCAGCAGATCCCCATTGCTGAAATCGAAGTTGGAAAAGTCGTTGTCTTTTTCCGTTACCAGGCTCTTATACTCATAACGCAAACCGAGGTTCAGGGTCAGATGGGGGCGCACGCGCCAATCATCCTGGCCGAAGAAATCGTATTCGCCGAACGCTCCGGAGATGTACTCCTGGAATCCGTTCAGCCAGTATGCGGGAAGGCCCAGCAGCGCGTCCGCGACGCTGTTGCCGAGTGTACAGGTGGGGCAACCCAAATCCGCCGCCGAGACCTGTCCCAAGCCGCCGGTCACGGATCCGGTGAATCCGTATGATCCGCGGTAGTTGCTATCGACGGTGAAATTACCGCGCCGGACTTGGCGCACGTCCACTCCATAGCTCAACGTGTGGGTTCCCACCACGTGCGTCAGCGTGTCGCCGATTTGGAAGGTATTCACCGCGCCGGTCTCCGGCACGCTCGCGTCACCGCCCATGCTGGCATACCCTGAAAAGGTCATGTCGGGGACGCCGGCGGAAACCCCTCCAATTTGGTTGACGCCCATGATCCCAAGGGTTGAGGCCAAGTTGTTGCCCAAGTCCTGATTTGACTGCCGAAGCTGCCAACGGTTGTACCCCAGCTTGACTTCGTTGACCAGCTTGGGGCTGAAGATGTGGGTCCAATCGAGCCCCGCCATCTGGTAGGAATTGTGAGAGAACCTGCCATATCCCGGAACAGTTGTGGTGCTTTCCGGAATCGTACCCGACGGCCAGAACTCGCGGTCAAAATTGAGACTGTACCGTACGAACAGTGCGTTCTTCGTGTCGAACTGATGGTCGACGCGTGCGGTCAGCGTATCGGTATTGACCTGCCGGTCGACCAGCGCCGTGTAATTGGCGGCGCCACAGGAAGCGTTTGAAATGTTAGGCGTTGGGTACTGGTTCACCAAGCCCTGCCCCGCGGGATCCGCCTGCGGCAAGACCTGGTTGATGTCAGTGAAGGGCTGCCCCGACAGAGGGTCGACCAGCACCGTCTGGCTGGAACAAGCAGGATTCAAGAGGTCGGCAAAGTTGCCTTGGCGCTCAGAGAGGGAAGGCACCAGGAAATTATCGTAAAAATCGCGGTGCTCGCGCGTGCCCTCGAAGGCGAAGAAGAAGAAGGTATGGTCGTGCCCGTCATAGACCCCCGGAAGCACGGCTGGCCCGCCGAGCGTCGCGCCGAACTGATTGCGGTGCATGGGGGCCACGGAAGGGTCAAAGAAATTGCGCGCGTCGAAGGCGGTGTTGCGCGCATACTCGTACACGCTGCCGTGGACGTCATTCGTCCCGGACTTGGTCACCATGTTAACTTCGGCCCCGGCGTGGGCGCCGAATTTGGCCTCGTAAACTCCTGTCTCCATGCGGAACTCCTGCACGGAGTCCAGCGGCGGAGCCACGGTATATTGGCCGACGCCCACGGAGGTGTCATCCAGGCCGTCCAGCCAATAGGAATTCATCGAATCGCGCATTCCGTTGACGTTGATGGAACCACCCCCCCCCCGGGTGCTGACCGCGCTGCCCGCGGTTCCGGGAGATACGCCCGGCACCAGTAACGCCAGCGCCAGAAAATTCCGTCCGTTCAGCGGAACCTCGTTAACCTTCTGCTCGTCAAGCGTGGTTCCGACGGAAGAGGTTTGGCTTTCCACCGTAGCTGGATAAGCCTCCACCACGATGAAATCTCCTGCTTGGCCCAACTCCAGCTTGATGTCCTCGAGAAGGTGCTGATTCACGAGGAGCGTCAGGGGGCCGCGCTCGAATTTTTGGAAACCCTGTTTCTGGGCGCGGACGAAATACCGCCCCGGTGGAAGGAGGGGAATTTCATAACTACCGTCGTTGGAGGTGGTGACGCTGCGCGAAAAGCCCTTATCTTTTTCCGTTATTGTCACCACCGCGCCGGGCACGACCGCCCCGCTGGGATCTATTACGGTCCCCGTAAAGCTACCCTGAAAGGTTTGCCCCCAGGCTACTACGCAGCCCACACTGAAGAGAAGGATCAGGCCCTGTAAAGCCTGTCGGATTGATGATGGCATAATTCGTGTCGTCCTCCTTATGAAATCCGGGACACATCACAAACCAGGTGAGGGACAAATCCGCAGAAAGAAGCGACCCAGTAGGAGAGTGGTCCGCCCCCCGAAGACCAAGAAAGCGCCCCCCACATTAGCATGAATTGCTTGGCCCGCAAAGCTATTCTGCGCCTCCTCCGCTCTGACGCTTGCCAGGGCGGACAAGGCTGAATCCAATTGGGATACCTGTGCGCTAGGGCGTCCGCACGACAAAAGCGACGGCCGACGCGTAAGCCTGCCACTGGCCTGCCCATGAAGCGAATTTCGGTTACAATACCCCCGCGCTGGACGCGAGGGCGCTCCGCTCCTCGGTCGCAGAGATTGTGCAGGGTCAAGCGGGAGGTCGCGATGCAGTTGGAAAAGGGAACACTCGAGATTCTACCGGCGGCCCTCCGGGTCTTGGAGGAAGGCTTTGCCTCACTTCCTGCCATCGACGCGCAGGCGCCGGGCCAGGAGCGCATGTCCGAGGTGATGCAGCGAGTCGCCGTTCGCCTGCGGGACAATTATCCGTACTTCCATCCTCTTTATGCTGGCCAGATGCTCAAACCACCTCATCCGATTGCCCGCGCCGCCTATGCTTTGGCCACTTGGATCAATCCCAACAACCACGCGCTCGACGGCGGACGCGCCAGTTCGGCCATGGAGAAGGAGGCCGTGGCGGAGATCGCCGCCATGTTCGGCTGGCAGACCCATCTGGGGCATCTCTCCAGCGGCGGCACCATGGCGAACCTCGAGGCCCTCTGGGTGGCGGGGCAACTTCATCCGGGAAAGAAGATCGCAGCCTCCGCGCAGGCCCACTATACGCACCACCGCATCAGCAGCGTGCTGAGGTTGCCGTTCGCGGAACTGCCCTGCGACCCTCGGGGACGGGTGGACACTCAGGCTCTGGCGGAGAGACTAGCAGGGGGAGACATCGGCTGTGTCGTGGCCACCCTTGGAACCACAGGGACGGGCTCCATCGACCCCTTGCCGGAGATCCTTCGCCTGCGCGCCCAACACGGCTTTCGCTTGCACGTCGATGCGGCCTACGGCGGCTACTTCACCCTCGCCGGAAATCTGACGGAGGAAACCCGCGCGGCGTACGACCAGATCGGCCAAGCCGACTCGATAGTGGTTGACCCCCACAAGCACGGCCTGCAACCCTACGGGTGCGGGTGCGTGCTGTTTCGCGATCCGAGTGTGGGGGCGCTGTACAAACATGATTCCCCTTACACTTACTTCACCTCGACGGAATTACATCTGGGTGAAATCAGCTTGGAGTGCTCGCGCCCGGGGGCCTCGGCCGTGGCGCTGTGGGCCACGCAAAAATTGCTGCCCCTGGTGCGCGGGGGCGAGTTCGCCGCCGGGCTGGAAGCCTGCCGGGAAGCCGCGGTCAGCCTGGCGGAGCGGCTCGCCGCTGATTCCCGATGGCTCGTGCCGTTTCATCCCGAGTTGGACATCGTGGTCTGGGCGCCTCGCGCCGGGTCCGCCCGCCTCGCTTCCGAACGGTCACAGCGCATCTTTGCGGCGGCCGCCAACCGCGGTCTGCACCTCGCGCTAATCCGTTTGCCCGTCGGGTATTTCCCCTCGCTCGTTTCCGATCCGCCCGACAGTCAAGAGACGGTGCTTTGCCTGCGTTCGGTCTTGATGAAGCCCGAGCACCGCGAATGGCTGAACCAGATTCTGCTTATACTGGACGCGGCGTTCCGGGATGCAGTGGAGGGATAGCACGATCGTAAAATGACGGCCGCTGGCGAGATTGTTGAGAAACCGACCCGTATGGTAAGTTGTCACTATGTTCAAAACCATCGAATGGACCGAGCAAGGCGTGCGCATGATTGACCAGACACGCTTACCGGGGGAAGAGATTTACCGCACCTACACGGACTATCGCGAGGTCGCGGAAGCGATTCGCTCCATGGTGATTCGCGGCGCGCCGGCGATTGGTGTGGCGGCAGCGATGGGCATCGCCGTGGGCGTCAAGAATTCAGGAGCGAAGAACGTCTCCGAGCTGCGGGCGGAATTCGAAATCATCGCCGAGACCCTTGCCAAGACGCGGCCCACCGCCGTTAATCTGTTCTGGGCGATCAACCGGATGCGCACCGTCTTTGACAATTCCCTATCCTGCCATCACACGGATGCACAGGCGCTCACCATGGTGCGCGTCGGCCTGGAGGAAGAGGCCAAGCGCATCCTGGCGGAAGATATCGCCATCAACGAAGCCATGGGCCGCCACGGCGCGGACCTGATGCCGGACGAGGGCACCGTCCTTACGCACTGCAACGCCGGGGCGCTGGCGACGGGCGGTTACGGCACGGCGCTGGGCGTGATTCGCGCCGCGGTGGGGGCGGGGAAGAAGTTGCGGGTTTTTGCCGATGAGACGCGACCCTTCCTGCAAGGCGCTCGCCTGACGGCCTGGGAACTGGCCAAGGACCAGATTCCGGTGACCATCATTACCGATAGCATGGCGGGGCACTTCATGAAGCAGGGAGAGATTCGCGCGGTGATTGTGGGCGCCGACCGCATTGCCTCCAACGGCGACACGGCGAACAAGATCGGAACCTACTCCGTCGCCGTGCTGGCGCACGAAAACGGCATACCCTTTTACGTGGCGGCGCCGCTTTCCACCATCGACATGAGCCTCGCTTCGGGCGAGCAGATTCCCATCGAGGAGCGCTCCTCCGCCGAAGTCACCCATCTTGCGGGTGTGGGCATAGCGCCCCCCGGGGTTCCGGCGCGGCATCCGGCGTTCGACGTTACCCCGCAGCGCTACATTACCGCCATCATCACCGAGCGCGGCGTGGCCCGGGCGCCATTCACCGAAAGCCTATGCGCGCTGTTCGCTGAGTGATTCTTCCGGGTCGAGCGCGGGGCCGTCCATGGATCCCTCAACGATTCGGCGCAGGATGCCGGGAATTTCGAAGACGGCCCGGTTCCGGATGGTAGCGGCCTGGGCGCGAAAGCGCGCCAGATTTCCATGTTCGAGCAACTCCTTGACCGCCGCGGGGATTTGGTGTGGCCCTCGCACCACCAACCCCACCTGCTTTTCCAGGACCCACTCGGCGTTATAACGTTCCTGGGGCAGCGTCCAGGCGTTGCGCTCGACGATGATGGGCAACCGCATGGCCACCGCTTCGCTCACGCTTCCGGGCCCGGGCTTGCCGATAAAGAAATCGGAGAGGGTCATATAGAAAGGCACTTGGGTGGTAAAGCCTTCCACGAAGGTCCGCAGGCGGCTGCGGCGCCAGCGCAGGGCGTCCGCCAGCTTCTGGTTGTGTCCACAGATGAAGATGAGCTGAAGATGGAAGGGGCCTTCGGCATCGAAGCGCTCGGCGATTTCGAGCATGGCGTCGGAACCCTGCCCGCCAAACAGCACCAGCCCCGTGGGCAGGTCGGGATCAAGGCCGCGCTGTTTCCGCTCCGTGCGCCGGTCGCAGAAGAGGGGCTGATAAAAGCGCGGGTGCAAGATCATGCCCGAGGTTTGAAAAATCCGGCCGTCGCAGATGCCCAGGGCGCGCGCTTGCGCCACGGCGCGGTCCGAGCCGCAGATGATGTACTGCCCTTGGGGTTCGATCCAGAAGTGGGGAGGATAATCCGCGATGTCGGTCAGGAGGGTGACGAAGCGGGTGGCGGGCCGCACTTGGCGCAGGCTCTGGGCGAGCGCGCGGTTGAAGTGTGGAACCACCGAGACCACCAGGTCCGCCCGGCTGGAGCGCCAGAACTCCTCCAGCAACCGCATCGTCTGAGCGTGCAGCAGACGGATGAAAAACTGCAACACGCGCACGGCCTGCGGGGTGCCGAGCGTCCAGCCTTTCTTCAGCGTCAGGTTGTAGAGGTCCTGCATGCGCAGGCCGGTCAGCTTGCGCCCCCAGTCGATGGGGTCGAGCAGCTCCTGCAAGTTCACCAGCCGGATTTTCCATCCCCCCTGCTCTTCCATCACCAGGCGGAGAGCCTCGGCAGCGGCGCGATGGCCGCCGCCCGCATCAAAGAAAACAAGGTCGGCGCTGATCATGCTCTTACCTTTTCATAGTTCATCTATCCTGTAAATAGGCAATAGACACTGTTCATAGATAATTCATTTCCCATATACATTGCCGTAACATAGCCGCCATAACCTGTACCGTGCGATGTGATCTGCATGTCCATACGATCCACTCCGGTATGTGCACTCTGCCGCTGCTGAAGGCCATCTGCCGCGAGTGTTACAGCGAGCCGGAGGCGGTTTATCAGACGCTGCGGCGCGGGGGGATGGACTTGGTGACGGTTTCCGATCACGACTCCATCGACGCGGCGGAGACGCTCAGACGGCATGAGGATTTCTTCGTGAGCGAAGAGGTGACCTGCCGGATGCCGAGCGGCAACGAGCTGCACGTCGGCGTGTACGACTTGGCAGAGCGGCAGCACGTGGAAATCCAGCGGCGCCGGAACGACCTGCCGCGCCTGGTGGCCTACCTGAACGAACAACAACTTTTTTACAGCGTGAACCACGCCTTCTCCGCCCTGACGGGCCGGCGGTCACAGGAGGACTTTGTTTGGTTCGATGGCGCCTTCCCCGGCGTGGAAGTTCGCAATGGCCACGTCCTGGAGCGCTGCAACCGTCTGGCGGAGCGCATGGCGGAGCGCTCGGGAAGGGCCAAGCTGGGCGGCAGTGACGCGCACACGCTGCGCTCGCTGGGGAGTGTTTCGACGCGCGTACCGGGCGCGCGCAACAAGGCGGAGTTTCTCGACGGCCTGCGGCACGGGCGCGGGCAGGTACAAGGCGGGTCAGGAAGTTTTTGGCGCTTGACGCGCGACGTGTTGCAGATTGGCGCCGCGCTGATGGAGGAGAAGCCCGTGGCCACGCTTCTCGCCCCCCTGGCGCTCGCGGTTCCCGTGGTGACCATGGCCAACTACGTGGTGGAGGACCTGTTTGCGCGGCACTGGGGAAGCCGTTGGGAGTGTTGGCGGGGCCTTGAAAAGAGACCTTCCACGGGAGGAATGCGGGCGGCCCCTGGGGAGGCGAGCGCATGACGCTTCCGGGCACCATGCTCGATTACATCGCCACGCGCGACCATCGCCTGATGCGGCGCGTGCACCGTTGGCGGCCGCCGCGCTGGTTCCGGCTCTGGATGATTCTCGCCACGCGCGGGGGCGACGGCTGGCTCTGGTACGCGCTGAGCGGGCTGGTTCTCGTATTTGGCGGCGCCACGCGATATGAGGCGGTAACCGCGGCTTGGACCGCCTGCGGCGCCGGGGCCATTCTCTTTCTCGTCCTGAAAAAATTGACGGGGCGGAAACGGCCGCACGCGCTTGTACCGCATTGCTGGGCCACGCTGCTGCCGCCTGACCAATTCTCCTTTCCATCCGGCCATACCATCACGGCCTTCGCTTTCACGATGGCCGTGGGTAGTTTTTATCCGCACCTGATAGGAGCCCTGCTGTTTTTCGCGCTGAGCGTGGCCACGTCGCGCATTGTGTTGGGAATGCACTTCCTGAGTGATGTGGTGGTGGGCGCGATGGTGGGCGCCGGATTGGGTTACGCGGGCTTTGTGATTTTTGCTTAGTTTCCTCGGGCGTCGAGGGTTTTCCTGCCTTGAGCTCCTCTCCGCTCATCCGATGCCGCTTCGACGCCCGAGGTTTTTTGGGTTGGATTCCCACTGAAAGCACCAAGCGGTGAGGGAATCAGTTCGGAAACAAATAAGGCATGCGCAAGTGGTTGAAGTTGATTACATCGATTCCTCGGCGCTTTAAATAGCCCGCCAGGCGGAAATCATCTGTCAAAACCAAAAACTTCCCTTTGGCGCTCTCAACAATTCCAGCATCGGTCAGCCCGAACTTAGGAAAGCATGATTCCTGGGCCAGCTCACGACTGGGAGTGAATTGCTCCTGAAAGGTATGAATGCCGACAGAGAATACCTCGAAAACAGGAAGCCGAACGCTTTCGGGCAACTGACCAAGCAGGTTGCTGACCTCTGTAAGGACACTCGGAGTCGTTACGACTTGCTTGAAAAGCTGAACCACGCGCGCTAGGCAGTCGAAATCTTCGGGCGTGAACTGGCTCGTTCGCTTGAATCGCTGGATACCCTTCCGGCTGTGAAGCCCCACAAAGAGGAGCAGAAGAAGATTAGTATCGATTAGAAGGCCTTTATCCTTATAAGTGTTTATCGCTTCGACATAGCTATTCAACTGCTGCTACCTCACGGATTTTCATTGACAAAACCTCACCGGTTGATCCATCAATTTTGAAGATCTTGTATTCGCGCGGAGGCTTTGCGCCTTGGCGCGACCGGAAAAGCTCCGAGAGGTCTTGCGGCGGGACGTCGTACCCCAGCGTGATATACCAATACTTACCATCGGCCTCCAGGTGTTGTTCCACTTCCTCGAGCATCACGTTTCCGAAACGCGAGTCATAGAAATCTTTGAAGTATTCCGCTGCCTTGGCTGCTGCCTCTTTCACGCTTAACATAGTAGCTCGCCTCGCTTTGCTCTTCAGTCTGCTGCTTCCCCGCTCGTCACTTTCTATCCAGCGGTTAGATGAAGCCGACCAGCGAATCCGATGTCGATTATTCACCCTTTGTGGCGGGAAATCAATCTCCCAGTGGCCAGATGCTTCCCCCTCCCCGAACTTCTGCGCCATTCAGTCTTGGCGGGAGGATGTGTTTTGCCGGCGCAACCTAGCCCGTGGGGAAAGACTAACGGAAGCAGCGGTCGACGCCGAGAAGAGAACCTCGGTCAGTCTTGGATAGGAATGCTATTCGTGCCGCAGTGCCACGATGGGGTCAAGGCGGGAAGCCTTCATAGCGGGCCACATTCCAAAGAACAAGCCAATGCTGACGGAAACAACGAAGCCCGCAACGATGGACCAGAGGGGAACGGCGGAGTACCAGCCGAGGGCTCGGATCAGGAAGGTGAGGGCCACGCCGGTAATGATTGCCAACACGCCACCCGTGCCGGTAAGGGTCATGGCTTCCAGCAGGAATTGCCAGGTGATATCGCTGCGCCGCGCACCGACGGCCTTCCGCACGCCGATTTCGCGGGTACGCTCCGTAACCGACACCAACATGATATTCATGACCCCAATGCCGCCGACCATGAGACCGATGGAGGAAATCACCATGGTCACCAGCACGACCATTCCCATAATGTCGCGGAAACTGGAGATGAACGACTGCGCGGTGGCAATACCAAAGCTGTCTGGGGCCGTGGGCTTGTCGTTGCGCACCCGGCGGAGCACGGCCGTGGCTTCATCCTTGGCCTGATCTAACTTGCCTGGAAACGCCAAAGCGGTGACGAAGGTCTCCTTGGCCTTGGGATAGAGTGATTTGAAAGTGAAGTAGGGGACAAATATGACGCGATCGTTGCCGTTGTCACCTAGAAACGACTTGCGCTTGGTGAGCGCTCCGACCACCTCGAAGGTATGGCCGTCCACCTGAAGCTCTTTGCCAATCGGATCGATACCGACGAAGAGCCTTTGCACCACATCGGCCCCAATGACCACCACATTCGCCCGATGAAGGTCATCCATGTTGGTATAGAGACGACCGTCACTCAGATCGGCGTTGATGTTCTGAAAGTCGTCCGCCGTGGCCCCGAGGACAAACGTGTCGACCATCTCCTGCCCTCGGTACTTGGCGGTCACGGCAGGTCCGCGGTTATAGAGTTCCACTCCGACCGCCTCTACGGAAGGGCACAACTCTTTGAGGGCCATGGCCTGCTCATAACTGACGGGTTTGCGCAGGCGCTCTTCCCGGGTGAGGGGGCCCACCTTTCCCGGGTCGAATTTGTAGATGAAGAGCGAGCGCGTCCCGAAGCCTTCCGCCACTTCCACCAACTGCTGGTCAAGGCCGGTGAAAATAGAGGCGACGCAAATCACCGTGAGGGTGCCGATAAACACGCCCAGGATGGTGAGGAAGGCGCGGAATTTGTGGGTCCGCAGCGTGTCCAGGGCGAGCAGCAAATTCTCGCGAATTTCGTGGGACCTTCCGGTGGCCATGCTTAATTCTCCGTCCGCAAAGCTTCAATGGGATCGAGCTTGGCCGCTTGGCTGGCCGGGTAAATTCCAAAGAACAGGCCGACCGCGGTAGACAGAACCAGTCCCACCAGCACGGCGCTCAAAGGTACCGTGGACGTCCAAAAATGGTCCACGATGGCGCTGACAATGAAGGCCAGCAGGATCCCGATCGCCCCGCCGGCGAAACTCATGACGACCGATTCAATCACGAATTGCGTCAGAATGTCGCGCCGGCGCGCGCCCAGGGATTTGCGAATGCCGATTTCGTGCGTACGTTCCGTAACGCTGGCCAGCATGATATTCATGATGACGATGCCGCCCACCACCATGAACACGGCGACGATACCGATGGTCACCGCGAAGATGCTGCCCATCAGCCGGTCCCAGAGGGCCATGATGGTTTCGGAGGCGTTGATGCCGAAGTTATCATCTTCGCGGTACGGCACGTGGCGGCGGGCTCGCAAAAGAGCGCGAGCCTCATCTTCCAGCTCCAGCATCTGCTGCGAATCGTACGCCTGGACATTGATTCCCAGGGATAGCCGCGCGGCAAAAAACTTACGGTAGGTGGTGAGAGGTATGATGATGAAGTTATCCTCGCTCTGCCCAAAGGTGCTGCCAATCTTTTCCGCCACTCCCACCACCCGAAAAGGAAGGTTGTTCACCAGGATTTCTTTGTCCAGCGGGTCGCTATTGGAAAAGAACTCATCCACCAGGTCGTGTCCGATGAAGCACACCATGGCCTCGTGCTGGTAATCGGATTCGGTGACGTAGCGGCCGCTCCCGACCTTCTGACTTCCAATGTCGATCATGGAAGGTGTGACGCCGGTAATATCCGAATTATAAAGCGTGTGGCCCTGGTAGCGCGCGGAGTTCTGGTCGCTCCACATGTCGACCTCAGCGCCAATGTTCTTGTACCCCTGCAAGTTGTCCTTCAGGAATTCAAACTCTTCAATGCGAATCGGTTTGTTCCGCCGCATGGCCTTCATCCGGGCTTCGGATCCCTGCGCCCACTGGTACCGAGAAATCACAAAGACATTCGCCCCTAGATTGGCAATATGGTCAGCGATATAGAGGTTCATGCCGTTGATGATGGACATGACCACGATGAGCGTGGCGGTAGCAATCACCACCCCCAATAGGGTAAGGAAGGATCGCAGCTTGTGCGCCCGCAAAGCTTCCACGGCGATCCAGAAGGCTTCGCGAGTAGACACCCACCAGCTTGATCCCGCGCGGGACCGTGCGGGGCGAGCGTGCGGGAGCGAAGCGGTTTGGCCGATGGACGCCAAGGATTCTCCTGTTTATCGGGTGATCGGGAGATCGGGTGATCGGGTGAACAAAAGCCCATGCACCCTCAGTTGCGCCTTGTTCACCCGATCGGGTCGGCTCTATCGGGTGAGCCGTTCATCGCGTGAACAAAAGACGATTCAACGTGGGTTATTCTCTGTTCACCCGATCTCCCGATCACCGGATCTCCCGATCTCTAGACTATTCCACCCGTTCGTCGCGCTCGATGCGGCCGTCTCGAACGTGGATGATGCGATGCGCATGAGCGGCGATATCGTGCTCGTGGGTTACCAGCAGGATGGTGTTGCCGGCTTCGTGGAGCCGGTTGAAAACGCCCATGATTTCTTCGCCCGTGGCGGAGTCGAGGTTCCCCGTGGGTTCGTCCGCCAAAATAATGGAAGGGTTGTTCACCAGGGCACGGGCGATGGCCACGCGCTGGCGCTGGCCGCCGGAAAGCTCGTTGGGCTTGTGGTGCATGCGGTCGGCCAAGTCGACCTTGCGCAGGGCCTCCTCCGCTCTTTCCAAACGCTCTTTGGCGGGCATCCCGCTGTAAATCAACGGCAGTTCCACATTGTGCAAAGCGCTGGCGCGCGACAGCAAGTTAAAGGTCTGGAACACGAACCCGATTTCCTTGTTGCGGATGTAGGCCAACTCGTCGTCGGAAAGCTCGCTGACCATCTGCCCATTCAGCCAGTAGGAACCGCGTGTCGGCGTGTCAAGGCAGCCGATCAGGTTCATCAGCGTGGATTTGCCGGAGCCGGAGGGTCCCATGATGGCGTCGTACTCACCCCGGTCGATTTCAAACGAAACCCCGCTGAGGGCGTGAACCTGAATGGCCTCGCCCATGTCATAGGTCTTCCAAAGGTCGTCCGCTTTGATAATAACGCCCTCAGGAGGCATGAGTTTTTCCTGTATCGAGGATGTGACCGTCCGCGTTGCCATGGCGATTTTCCCGTCCCTTTTCTGACATCCAGGCACCTGCTGGGTGAGGTTGGTGTAGACCTGCCTGCTCCCTGGCGCCGCCACGGGGGCGAATCCTGGGAAGTTGCCGGATGCCAGGGGTTCTTATGTTCCCTGCGTAACCGTCGTCACCGGGGTGTTATCAATCTGCACCTTGGTTTTGTTCTTCAGAATGCGCAAAACGCTGAAGCTGCCTGTAACGATGACGTCGCCGGGTTGGACCCCCTTCACGATTTCCATGTCGGTCGAGCTCATGATGCCGCTGTCAACCTGAACGAATGTCGCGCGCCCGTTTCGAACCACAAAGACTCCCTGTAACTCTTCTTTGTCCTTCTCCTTGTCCTTGGCGGATGCGGTTACCTCGCTCGTCTTGCCACCCTTGGGGGCCTGGTCCTTCTCCTCGAGTTCGCGGCGCATCCGTTCCGTAACGGCTTGAATGGGCACTGCCACGGCGTTCTTGCGGGTCGCCGTGGTGATTTTCGCTGTCGCGGAAAGACCGGGCCGCAGATTGGGAGGAGGATCATCGAGGACCACGACCACCTTAAAATCCTTGGCCTCGTCGGTGCTGGTCGCAGAGGCCCCGCTGGTTGTCCCGCTCGTGGCGCCGGTGTCGCGGCCCACGGCGCTTTCGCCGATTTGGGTCACGTGGCCCTTAAAGGTTTTATTGGGGTAGGCATCAATCAAAACCTCGGCCGTTTGCCCCAGCTTCACGTTGGGGATGTCGGTCTCATCCACCTTGACCTCCACCGTCATAATGGAGAGGTTCGATACCTGGTAGAGCAAGCTTCCCGTCGCGTTCTGGATTCCCGCGACCACGTTTTCGCCCACGTGCATGGGCAGAGAGGTCACAATGCCATCGAGCGGGGACTTGTAGATGGTTTGCGCCAGTTGGTTCTGGAGGCCAAGGAGTTGGGCTTTACTCTGCCCAATCTTCGCGCGGGCGGAGTCGCGATTGTACAACGCCTGCTGGTATTGGGCCTTCATTTGGCCCACCTGCGCCTCGGAAGAATCCTTGCCCGTCTGGGCCACCCGGTAGTCGCTCAGGCGCTGGTCGAAGTCCTGCTGGGAAAGCAAATTGGCCTTAAAGAGTTCCTGGCCACGTTTGAAATTGTCAGTGGCTTGATTCAGCTTGGCTATTGCCGATGCCAAGTTCGCCTGGGCTGTGTCGAGCGCGGCCTTGGCCGAGTTTACGCTGGCCTCCTGGGCCGACAGATCAGCTTCGGAGGTTGTGACGGCCGCCTGCTGGGCCTCCACACTGGCCGCTTGCTGGACGTCCTCCGTTCGCATCAGGAGTTGGCCCTTGGTGACGCGGTCGCCTTCCTTCACCAGGATTTCGGTGATCTTGCCGTAGGAATTGGCGTTAACGTTGGCCTGATTCTGCTCCACGGGTTTAACCTCACCGTTGGCGGTAACGATCTGGGCCAAATCTTCCCGCTGGACTTTGCCGGTTTGGACCGTCACCACGCCCCGCCGACTCCACACCACCCCTCCAACAGCCAAGCTGACGAAGGCCACGATGCCCACAACTGCGAGTGTGACTTTCTTCCACTTCTTCATTCCCGTTCCGTTACGTTGCCGAGTTGGAACCGGCGCCGTTGCGTCCACCCAAGTGGGGCCATTGGTCTTCCCCAGTTCCAACTCTTTGATTCCTGCCATGGAGGGCTCCTCTCACTCCTCGGCCAAGCGCAAACGCGTCAACTTCCCTCTCAGCGGAAGGCTGCTGCTGTTTGCCCGCAGACGAACCAACTTTTCCGCTTGTCTCCGCGCCTGCTTACCGGCTCCTATTTACGTATACGCTGTTTGAACGTCAAAAGTTTCGTCACCCTTTATGCCGCTGAGCGGCATACCGCGAGGTCAGCGCAGTGGACTTGTGCACTTGTTTGGCCCTCGCCCGGCATTCGAAGCCAAGTTGAGGGGACCGCCACGCAGCACGATCCTCAGTCAATGCTGCATTTCCCCCCTATTTTAGCGCCTTCTTGCACCGCGAAAAACAAGAATTTCTCTCCCCAGATATTTTCCCCGGCACGACGGGGTTCCCGCGGGCGACCTTCTGGGTGCGGGGCTTATATTCTCGCAGTTGGTCCCGGGTCTGAAACGGTGTCGCGGCCCCCCCTAATAATTAAGACGTACAACTCAACATAGAGTCTTTTGGCGGTACCGGGGTTGTATGGGTCCCCCGGAGTTTCTCGGCGGAAGGCCACCTTTGTCGCTTGCGGCGCATCAAACCAACCCACCGGGTTTGGGGGGGACTCTTTCTGTGGAAACCCGGCGTGTCTTGCTCCTGTCCAGTTTGGAGAGGGCTCCTCTTGCTTTAGGAAAGAAAGGGCGGAGCGACGGGGGCAAGGCTGGGGATGGGAGCTTGACTTTCCGAAATCGGAAAAATAGAATCGGGATGTGAATCATGCAGTCTATGGGGGGAATAGTGTCGAAGCAGCACGCATTCTTTACGCGGCATAGGTTGGTGAGCCGCTGGGCGCTTGGGGTGCTCGCCGCGCTCACCCTCATCATTGGCGTAACAATCTTGCCCGCTTCCCCTCCGACGGGTGATCAGGACAAGGACCAAGATAACCCGAAGCCCAAGGTAAGCAAGGAGGAGAAGCGCCGTCAAAAGGCGATCCGGAATGAAATGGAGACGCCGTATAAGAAGTGGCTAAGCGAAGAAGTCCCCTACATCATCACCGACCCAGAGCGGGCCACTTTTAAGAAACTCGCCACGGACGACGAGCGCGAAGCGTTTATCGAAAATTTCTGGGAGCGCCGCAACCCTAACCCCGGCAGCCCCGAAAACGAGTTCAAAGAGGAATATTACCGCCGCATTGCCTACGCCAACGAGCACTATGCCTCCGGCATTCCTGGTTGGAAGACGGATCGCGGCCGGATTTATATCATGTATGGTCCACCGGACGAAAATGATTCCCACCCCAGCGGCGGGTCGTACGAGCGCCCGGATTCGGAAGGCGGCGGCGAGACTTCCACTTATCCCTTCGAGCAGTGGCGGTACCGCTACATTGACGGCATAGGTACGAACATCATTCTGGAGTTCGTCGATACCACCATGACCGGTGAGTACCGTCTCACCATGGACCCCGGTGAAAAGGACGCCTTGCTGCACGTGCCCGGCGCCGGCCTGACCATGGCAGAACAGATGGGAATGACCGGGTCGCAATCAAAAATGGATCGGTTCAGCCGCACAGATGGCATGACGGTAGGAAATATGATGGGCGGCGGCTCCGAACCGGAGAGCATGAATGAGTTTACCCGGCTGGACCTCTACTCCAAAATCTTTCAGCCCCCTGAGGTGAAATTCAAGGACTTGAAAGCGATCGTTACCTCCAGAATCTCTTCTAATCTTTTGCCTTTCGCCGAGCGCACGGATTTCATCCGCGTGACCGACGAAACCGTGCTCACTCCCATCACGGTCCAGATCGCCAACAGCGATTTGCAATTTCAGAACAAAGATGGCGTCATGCACGGAGTCCTGGACGTCTTCGGAGAGATCACGAGTCTGGGCGGCCACATCGTCCACACCTTTGAAAAGAGTTTGGTTTTGGATGTGCCCGAGCACGAATTCCAGCAGTACCAGAGTCACAAGTCAATTTATCAGGAAGCCATACCGCTTAGCCCCGGCCGTTACAAGCTGAGCCTTGTCCTGAAGGACGATTTGAACGGCCACATGGGGTCCGAGGAACTGGGTATCGTGGTGCCGAAATTCGATGAGGGTAATCTTACCCACAGTTCCCTCATTCTCGCTGACCAGATCTTGCCGCTCCCGACCAGCCAAGTGGGATCCGGCCCCTTTACTATCGGTGGGACGAAGGTGCGGCCCAGCGTCACCAACACGTTCACGCGCGATCAAAGACTGGGGATTTACATGCAGGTGTATAATCTCGGCCTCGACGATAAGACGCATAAGCCCTCGTTGGATGTGCGCTATGAGATTGAGAAGGATGGCAAGTCTCTGCTCGACCAGCCGGAGGACGCGGCAAATTTGAAGAAGGCCTCGCAGCAATTCACGGTGGTCAAGACGATGGGCCTCCAAGGGCTCACGCCGGGGAAGTATAGCGTGCAGATCAAGGTCACCGACAACATCAAGAAACAAAGTGTTAGCCCTTCGGCAAGTTTTGAGGTACGCTAGAGCCTGCTTTCGCGCCAAGCTCCGGCGGAAAGCGTCATTCATAAGGAAAGCACGGCGGTATTCATGATGACTGTAAGTTCGGGGTACCGACTAAAGGCCCTGCTGCTGGTGAGCGGGTTGCTGATTCCCTGCCTGCAACCTACGGAGAGTGTCGCGGCGGGGTACGGAAGCCTGGCAGGAGTCGTTTCCGATAACAAAGGCGTCCCCTTGATGGGCGCGACCGTGATGGTCATCGGACCCACGGCCTTTGCCACCGAAGCCGCCCGCCAGACCGTGGAGCACATGGTCACCGACGCGCATGGCCGATTTACCATTGCCCATCTGGTTCCCGGCTGGTATTCCCTTAAAGTCAGTTCGCCTACGCGCTTGCCGGCGATGCGCAATGGCATTCGCGTGGAAGCCGGTGAAACCGTGGTCGCCACTTTTGTCCTGACCGACACCTTCGCGCCCATTCGTTTCCAAGTGCCCAGCAATTCCGTCTCAAGCTGGGGAGATGACTGGAAATGGGTGTTGAGGACTTCTTCCACCACCCGGCCCATCCTGCGCTTCCGCCAGCAGCCGCCCGCGAGCCAAGCTGCCTCCCGGGATGAAAAAACCGCTTTACCGCAGAGCGAGCGCGTAATCGGCATTCTGCCGGGTTCGACGCCACATGATCCCCTGGCTGAGGACTTCGGCATGGCCAGCGTGTTCGCTTATCTCCAGCCGCTCTCTGCCGATTCCGATGTGCTCGTGGCAGGATCGTTCGCGCCCTTCGGCGCCGATGCAGGCACGTTGGGCACGGTGCTGCTCCGAAACCAACTCAAGGGCGAACCCCAGCAAGTCGGCCTGATCTTCCATCAATTCAGTCTCGCTCCCGGAACTTCCGTCTCCCCCGGCATTACGCCCAATGCCTTCGGGCAAGCAAAGGGCATGGTGGCAACTTACTCGGAAACACGCCTGATTGCACCTAAAGTCACGGTAACCGCGGGAATGGACATCAACTACCTGAGCGCGATCGACAGTGTATTGACCGCGCAACCCCACATTAATCTGGAATACCAGGCAACGGCGCAAACGGTGGTTTCCGCCCAGTTTGGCTCAGCCCGCAACGATGGGTCCAACTTCATGATGGAACGCCTCGGCCTGCTGAATGCCTTCCCGCAGATCACCCAGCGCGACGGTCACCTCGAGATGGAACAACTGAACCACGCGGAGGTGGCGGTCAATCATCGCTTGGGCAGGTCGGCTCGAGTGCAGGCGGCGGCCTATCACGACGGCTTGCGCAACGCCGCGATTTGGGGATTGGGCCACTCCGCTTACACACAGGCCTTCGTCGGGAATTCCCTCCCCAATCCTGCCGGTAGCGGCATCGTTATTAATGGCGGCAACTACCAATCGGTGGGTTTTCGCGCCGTCTATGCTCAGACTTTCGGTTCGCACGTGGAGGTGCTGGCGTCTTATTCCTCCGGCAGTGCCCTCTCAGCACGTGGCTACGCGGTGAATGGCTCGCATCCCTATTCGCAGGGATTCCTGCTGCCGGAGCAGACCAATTCCCTGATCGGCAAGATTACCGCGGATCTTCCCGGTACCCACACACGCCTCTCCACTTCCTACGCGTGGGCTCCCAATGATCGCGTAACATTGGTCGATCCCGCTGGGCAGGCTAATCTTCAGCTCCAACCCTATTTGGGTCTCCAGATCCGCCAACCGATTCCCACCCCTAACTTCCTCCCCGTCCATATTGATGCCGTCGCGGAGTTCCAAAACCTCCTGTCGCAGGGTTACGTTCCCGCCGGCCAAGGCGGTCAAAAACCTGTGATTTTGAGTTCAGGATACCACTACATTCGCGGCGGGTTCTCCGTGCAGTTTTAAAGATTCCGACCCTTCCAAGCGCCGAAGCTAAGGTGGATAAAGTGTAATTCCCTGAACAAGCTAACAACTGGTAGTGCCACCTAATATTTCCAATAAAATGGAACGTAAATCCAAAATTTTGTATCACTCTCCCGTCTTTTGGAGTTAATAATGTATCTTTAAGTAAACAAATGACTTAAAGATTTGAGTTGCCTCGACTGCTGGAAACTAACGTGCTACAATCCTCAAGGAGTTAGTGTTCTTCTCGACACCGAACGGACTTCAGAATGACCCAGATCCCAGCTTTTCGACTAACTACCCTCTCGCTCGCCCTTTTGAGCCTGGTATTGGTGGGATTTGGATTTCTGAATTACCAGCAGCGTGGCCTGTATCAGGTCCCGGACGATGGCGTTTCCTGGATTGAATCCCCCCAGGGCGTGACCGCTTGGATTGTCGTACGTGGCGGGCCTGCTGACCGTGCCGGAATCCACGAGGGTGACCAGCTTAAGGCGATCAATGGGCAGCCGATTACGACCGCCACCGAAGCCGTCCAGCAGATTTACCATCTTGGCGTATGGTCGCTTGCCGCCTACAGTTTGACTCGGAATGGCGAACCCTTTGACACCAGTCTCGTCCTCGACCCACAAAGCACCGCCGGTTCTGTCCGGAACTACTTGGCGTTGGTGGGCTTACTTTACCTCCTGATCGGCACCTTTATCCTTTTCCGTCGTTGGACGGCGCGCAAATCCCGCCACTTTTATGTCTTTTGCCTGGCTTCCTTTGTTCTCTACACCTTTGCCTACACCGGCAAGCTGAACCTGTTTGACTGGGCGATTTATTGGCTGAACGTGGCCGCGTGGGTTTTGCAGCCCGCTCTCTTCCTGCATTTCTGTTTGACCTTTCCTGAACGTTCCAAGCTGCTCCGCGAGCGCCCTTACGTGGCGCCTCTTCTCTATTTGCCTGGAGTCTTATTGGGAACGATTCATGCCCTGGTGGCGGTGGACATCCTGGTGCTTCCCTTGCCGCTCTTGCAGGCGCGCTGGCTGTTGGACCGAATCGAATTGTTATATCTGGGGGCGTACTTCCTGGCGGGCGCCTTGGCGCTGCATTACGCCTACGTTCGCGCCAGCGACCCCGTATTGAAGCACCAACTGAAGTGGGTCACGCGCGGAACTTGGCTGGCGATTGTCCCCTTCGCCGTCCTTTACGCTTTGCCCTACTTCCTGGGATTTGTTCCCAACGCCTGGATGAACGCTTCGGCGCTCTTCCTGGCGGTCCTGCCCGTCACTTTTGGCTATGCCATTGTGCGTTACCGGCTGATGGATGTGGACATCATCTTCCGCCGCGGCATTTCCTACACCCTGGCCACGGCCGGTATTGTCGGTTTGTATTTCGCCCTCATCGCCTTATTCGCGGATTTCTTCCGTGCCACGTTTCCCCCCATCAACAGCCGCGGCGCCTGGGTGGTGGCGATTGTACTCACCGCCGTCCTGTTTCAACCCATCGTGAATTACATCCAGCAGTGGGTGGACCGCTTCTTCAATCGCGAGCGCTATGATTACCGCCGCACGCTGCTGGAGTTCGCACGGGAACTCACTTCGGAATTGCACGTTGACAGCCTGCTCCAGCAGATTTCCGATCGCCTGTCCGAAACTTTGGGCGTGGACCGGCTCGCCGTATTCCTGGCCGCGGAGCCGAATGGTTTCCGCTTGGTGCGCTCGCGCGGCATGAACTTCACCGGCAAGACCGATACGAGCTTCCTCGACCCGGCCCAACCGGCGCTGGCGAAAGGCTACCTTTTCTTTGACAGCGTCAAGCGGGTTTACGGCTTCTCTCCTGCGGCGCAGAAATCCATCGAGCAACTCAAGCTGCACTATTACCTGCCTTTTAAGGTCAAGGAGCACACGCTCGGTTACTTAGGATTGGGCAAGACGCGCGAAGGTGATTATCTCTCCAGTGAAGATATTGATCTTTTGCAGACCATTGCCGGCTATGTCTCGATTGCCCTGGAGAACGCCCGCCTGTATGAATCGCTGGAAATGCGGGCGCACGATTACCAAGCCTTGCGCGATTTCAGCCAGAACATCATTGAATCCATCAACGCCGGCGTGCTGGCCTGCAACCTGGAAGGCACCGTGGAGGCCTGGAATTCCGCCCTCGAGCGGCTCTATGCCCTCAGCCGGTCCGAGGCGATGGGGAGACCCCTGGAAGCGATTTTTTCCCCTGAGCTCAGGGCCGAGTTGTCGCGCGTTTCCGATCCCCATCACACGCTCAACTTGTACAAATTCCGCCTGCGCAATGCGGAGGACCGCGCCCTGATCGTCAACCTCTCGGTGGTGCCGCTGATCGGGAAAGAGAACCAAGTGATTGGGCGGTTGTTGATCTTCACGGACCTGACGGAGCGCGTGAACCTGGAAGACCAGTTGATGCAGGCCGAAAAACTCTCTTCCATCGGCCTGCTGGCGGCGGGCGTCGCCCACGAGGTGAATACGCCTCTCGCCGTCATCACCTCCAACGCCCAGATGCTGGTGCGGCAGATGGATCCTGATGACCCCCGCACCCGCACCTTGGATAAAATCATCGCCCAGGCATTCCGTGCTTCCGAGATTGCCAACAACCTTCTGAAGTTTTCCCGCGTCGGCGGCAGCGAATACGCTGACTTGGACGTAAACCGCGTGATCAGCGAAAGTCTCTCCCTGGTTGAACCCATGCTGAGGGCCGCCAAGATCACCGTCAATTCCCAGTTGAAAACCTCGCTGCCCACCGTATATGGAAATTCCGGGAAGCTTCAGCAAGTCTTTATGAACTTAATCATGAACGCGCGCGATGCCATGCCCCGCGGCGGTGAACTGACCATTGCCACGGAGGCGGAGAATTCCACCGTGCACGTGGAAGTCTCCGACAACGGCGTGGGCATCCCCGCCGAACACCTCAACAAGATTTTCGACCCTTTTTTTACCACCAAGGCTACCAGCCGAGGCACGGGCTTGGGCCTCGCGGTGACCTACGGCATCATCCGGGAGCATTCCGGTTCGATCCAGGTGGACAGCGTGGTCGGTCGCGGAACGACCTTCCGGCTGGAATTTCCCGCAGTTAGGAAACCCGTGAATGTCAGCTAAAGGCTCCATCCTCGTCATTGACGACGAAAGCGAGATTCGCGAAAGCCTCGAGCAGCTCCTGAAGCTGGAGGGATACAAGGCGGACACCGCCCCCACCGGCGATGAAGGTCTGAAGCGGATGGAAAACGGCCTCTTCGACCTCGTGTTGCTCGACATCAATCTGCCCGACTGCAACGGCCTTGATTTGCTCCAGCAGATCAAGCGGGAAAGCCCCGAGGTCGGCGTGATCATGATCACCGCCTATGCCTCCACGCAGATGGCTTTCCAGGCTTCCAAGCAGGGTGCGGACAGCTACGTTACCAAGCCGTGGGACAATGACAAGCTCTTGCTGGAGATCCGCAACACGGTCGACAAATCGCGCCTCCAGCTTGAAAACATCCAACTCCGCCGCGCCCTCAAGCGCTATGATCTGCCCAACCTCGTCGGCAAGAGCGACAAGATGCAAAAGGTGATGGACCTGATCACCCAGGTCGCTGCCAGCCGCGCCACGGTGTTGATTACCGGCGAAAGCGGTACCGGCAAGGAACTGGTCGCCAAAACCATCCATGCCACCAGCCCCCGCGCTGATAGGCCCTTTGTTCCGGTCAATACCGGCTCCATGCCCGTCGATCTGCTGGAAAGCACGCTTTTTGGACACGTCAAGGGCGCTTTCACGTCCGCCATCGCCACCAAGCGTGGGCTTTTCGAAGTCGCCAACCAAGGCACCATCTTCTTCGATGAGATCGGGACCGTGGGCGTGGAAACTCAAACCAAGCTGCTGCGGGTCATTCAGGAGCGCGAATTCATGCGGCTGGGCGGCACCGAAACCATCAAGGTGGACGTGCGCATTCTCGCCGCCACCAACGCCGACTTGCGCAAGATGGTGGTGGACGGCAGATTCCGCGATGACCTGTATTACCGTTTGAACGTCATCACCCTCAGCTTGCCGCCGCTGCGTGAGCGTAAGGAAGATGTTCCCCAACTGGCCGAACATTTTCTGCGGAAGTTCTCCGCCGAGAATGGCCGCACGGGCCTGCAATTTACTCCCGAGGCCCTGAAGGTCATGATGGATTACGCTTGGCCGGGAAACGTCCGCGAGCTGGAAAACGCCGTCGAGCGCGCGGTGGTGCTGGCCTCCGGTGCCTCTCTGGGGACGGAACTCCTTCCCGAACAACTCTTCCAGAACAGCACGCACGAAGCAGGAGCGTTTCCGGCAGAAAGCCTCGATGGGCGTTCGCTGTTCGAGATTATGGAAAGCTGCGAGCGCCGCATCATCCTCGATATGCTCGCACGCACCAACTGGAGCCAGACCGAAGCCGCCGAGCGCTTCAAGATTCCCCTCTCCACCCTCAACCAGAAAATCAAACGCCTGCAAATCGACATCAAGCACCGCCGCGACGCATAAAAGTCATCAGTTTTCAGTTGTCAGCTTGAATTTGCCATTTGGGGTAAGGGACTCGCGACCCGGGGCATGGGATTCGGGGTTCGGGGTATCTGCATTCGGAATTCGGAATCTGGAATCCGGAATTTGCGATTCGGGCTCGGAGCTGGGGAGGGGTGCCGCGCCCTGCCACCTACGCGTTGAGTGCGGGGGATTCGCACTCGAGGCTGGGGAGGACTACGAATTGCTGCTCGCTGCCGACCGCCTTCTGCTTACTACCTTTTACCTATTAACTTCTGCCAACTGCTTTCTGCTTTCCGCCTTCTGCTCACTACCTTTTACCTTTTAAGCTGCAAGCTCGGCCCCCAACCTAGCATGCGTCTGGCTTAGCCTTTGGACCGCCTTTTCTGCGGCCGCAAGTTGTTGGGTATGAATTGTGAGGGGCCATGGAATGCCGAATTTTCAGCAGGAATCCTGGTTTACGGCATTGGAGTATACCTCTCCACCATCAATCGGGCATCAGCTCCGAGCGCCGGCATCAGCCCCGAGCGCCGGAAGTGTTCTTGCGGGGGGCGCCGCTCCACCAGACTTCGATAGCCGGCAGACCGATGCCCGTTCAGCTTGGTGAGTAACGCGTATTGACCGCCGCCATTGACGCGCTGAACCGGCTTTCCGTAATTGTGATTCCGCGCCGCGTCCGATTGGATCACGCCAGCCGGCGGCGAACCATAATCAGTCCAGCGAGGCCCGTGCCCAGGAGCATTAGGCAGTTGGGCTCTGGCGTGGTGCTGTACGTGAGCTCACCGACCACGAAGACCCAGTTATTATCGGGTCCTTCACCGTTATTGATCTGCAAATCCGTGATACCACCTCCCGCTACCGAGATAGTGGTGAACCCGCCGCCATACGCGCCGAGGCTGCCTGTGCTGCCGTTATTCGCGAGGTAAAACGAGAGATAGTTGTTAGTGTAATTGTCGAAAGTGAACGACACTCCGTTGACCGGCGAGCTGAACGCGATGTCCAAGATGCTCGCGGTCGGGTAGTCGATATCGTCGATATCAGGAGTCACGGCTGCAGAGTTCTCCAGCCCCTCCCCACCGCTAAAAAAAAAGTAACTGCTGAGGTCGTCAGTAATGGGAGAGCCGCTGAAAACCGGCCCCCCCTCCAGTGAGAACGTGACTCCCGGGTATTGAGTGTTGACAACCGTCCCGCTCGGCAAGCTGCTGAAATTGATCGTGGTCGTCGTGTCGGCTCGTGCGATGGGAGCAGCAACCAGGATCGCGAAACCAAGGGCGGCGCAAGCAAGGACCATAGTGCTGATGCGAGGCAGGTACTTCATATAGTTTTCTCCCCACTCCTAAGCCAGAACTTCGGCTTTGTCTAAATTGGGAGCATTTGGAGTGCCAAATACCTTGCGGCTTCGAAGCGACCGCGCAGTGAGATATCTTCACTAAACTGTTGCCCTTAGCGAGTACTTAGGACTCAGCCTAGCTCGCTTCGGTTATCAGGCATTGTGCATTCCGTTGCACATTTAGGGAAGTCAATTGAACCGTAAGGAATCCTCCAACCAGGGCTTAATCAGTTAAAGCGGCCACGTCTTTAGGCTGTCACTGAGGACTGATGACTGGCACCTGACAACTGTTTGCGCCTTTCACTGCACCCAAAAGCCACTCGCCGCGCGAAAATGTTGGCTGGAGAAAAAGAGGCCGGTCATCATGAGGGAGTTGAATCCGATGTGAAGAATGATGCTGGGGGTAAGGCTTCCGGTCAGGCCGCGCGCCAAGGAAAACACCATGCCCACTATCAGGATCATGAACACGTGATTCCAGGCGTGCCAATATTCCGGAACGTGCAGGCCGGCAAAGAGGACGGCCGTGGCCACCACCGCAAAGCGCAATCCCACCGCGCGCTCGAGAATGGCAAACAGCAGGCCGCGAAAAACCAGTTCCTCAACCACCGGCGCGACGGCGATGGCGAACGCGCCGATGGCGTAACAGGCGGCCCGGGAATTGAACAACTGCTCCAGGGGGAATCCCTGCGTATCCGGCCGCATCGACAAGGCCGCGCCGACTGCTACGGCCAGCCCGCCTCCCCCTGCAAGGTAGCCCGCCACCTGCCTTGCCGTGGGCTTCTTCCATCCCAAGGATTTCCAGAAAGGCTGTTGATGCTGGAGCTTGGCCAACAGAAAAAGGAAACCCAAAATAAACACGTAGAAAACGCATTGCTGGATCAATAAGAAAACGGTATCGGCCTGCACCAAATCCACCTTCACGTGCCATCCCGTGAAGGGCCGCAGCACAACGTAGCCAATCAGCACGACAAGTTTCGACACCAGCAGAGCAAAGGGGATGAAGGCCACAAACAACAGCAGATCGCGCGGCTTCCAGATGTCCCGCGGGGCGAGGGGCAGCGGGGGAGGTGGTGGCAGAAGGCCCTCCGGCGGCAAGCCGCCCCCAGCCTCCGTAGTGATATTCTCCATGTCGCCCAAGATATTTCCCTTTGCGCCTTCGCGCCTTTGCGCCTTTGCGTGAGGTGTTTTCTCTTACGCCCTTAGGGCCTTTGCGTGAGGTGTTTTTACTCCGCGAGGTTATTCACGACGCGGCTTATGCCGTCCTTAATCAGTTCGACATCAAAATTGATCAGAATTCCCAGCCGCATATTGGCGAGCCGCAGGTAAGTTAGCAACTGCTTTCTGTGCACGGGCGCAATAGCATCAACGGACTTGATCTCGACAATGACTTTATTTTCGACGATCAAGTCGGCCCGAAATCCGGCCTCAAGATGGATGTTCTCCCACACGACGGGAAGCGCTTGCTGTCTCGTGAGGTGGATGCCACGACTCGCCAGCTCTTGCGCCATGACTGTCTCGTAAACCGATTCGAACAACCCTGGGCCGAGGGTGGTGTGGATTTTGTAGGCAGCATCGACAATGTGCTTGGCAATCTCGTTCTCAGTCACGGCATACATTCTTACCCAAAGACTGTAAGGCCGCAAGCATGGGTTTCACGCAAAGGCGAAACACGGGTTTCACGCAAAGGCGCAAAGCTCGCAAAGGACGCAAAGGCAGATCTTCATTTTCTGTCGTGCTCCAGGGTCTTTGCGCCTTGGCGTCTTTGCGCCTTGGCGTGAGGTGTTCTTCTTTTGCTCCAAGCGCATGTTGGCGAGCCGCAAGTGCAAGTTTCACGCAAAGGCGCAAAGCTCGCAAAGGAGCGTCTATTTGTCGGTAGATTGTAGTGGTCTTGAATGCACGAGGTTCGTGGCAGCGACGATCAAGAGCGCCCTTCGTTCTTGGCGGCTCGCAAGAATTCCTCGGTGAAATATACCCGCGGCATCCGCTTGCGTCGTGCGTCGACGCGCGCCAGAAATTCACGAGGATCCACGCGCTTGCCGACCAGAGCTGCTTCCAGGCAAAATATTGCCTCGCTATTGACGTTACGCCGGTGTTGTGCGGCGCTCTCCTTGAGCAGTCTAAGCAGTTTGGGCGGGATGTTCTTTATGATCAATGTTGCCATCATTCTTCACAGTGGCAAGGTTTCTTGGAGCACGCGCTCTTTCAGACATATGATAACCCTACTTCAACTCATTTGACGCGCCATTCAGCAGTGGCGCCAGCGCCTGGCCGGTGTAAGATTTCTTCGCGCGCGCCACTTCTTCCGGGGTGCCTTGGGCCACGATGCGCCCGCCTTCCTCGCCGCCTTCCGGCCCCAGATCGATCACCCAATCGGCTTGTTTTACGACATCGAGATGATGCTCGATGATGATGACGGTGTTGCCGAGGTCGGTCAGGCGATTGAGTACTTCCAAAAGCTGCTTCACATCGTCGAAGTGCAGGCCGGTGGTGGGTTCGTCCAGGATGTAGAGCGTGCGGCCCGTCTGGCGGCGGCTGAGTTCGCGGCCCAGTTTGATGCGCTGCGCCTCGCCTCCGGAAAGGGTGGTGGCGGGTTGTCCCAGATGAATGTATCCCAGGCCCACGTCCACCAGCGTTTGCAGCTTCAGGCGAATTTGCGGAATGTTTTCCAGCAGCGGCAGCGCCTCTTTCGCCGTCATGTCGAGCAGGTCGGCAATGGAAACGCCCTTGTATTTCACCGCCAGCGTCTCGGAGTTATAGCGCCGCCCGCGGCACACTTCGCAGGTCACGAAGACGTCGGGGAGGAAGTTCATCTCGATGCGCCGCAGCCCCTCACCCTGGCACGCTTCGCAGCGCCCGCCCTTCACGTTGAAGCTGAAGCGCCCCATGCGATAGCCGCGTTCGCGCGATTCCGGCAGCATGGCAAATAGGTCGCGAATGGGTGTGAAGACGCCGGTGTACGTGGCGGGATTCGAGCGCGGCGTCCGGCCGATGGGCGACTGATCGATGACGATGATCTTGTCGAGGTGCTCCAGGCCCGTGATGGCGCGGTGCGCGCCCGGCTCTTCGATGGCGCGGTAGAGTTTCTTGGCGATGGCGCGATGAAGGATATCGTTGACCAAAGTCGATTTTCCCGAGCCCGACACGCCCGTCACGACGGTCAGCAGCCCCAGCGGAAACGGCACGTCAATGTTCTTCAGATTGTTGGCCCGCGCCCCCAGCACGGTGAGAAGATTGCCGTTGGCAGCCCGCCGTTTGGCCGGCACCGGAATGCGCAACTCGCCCGAGAGGTACTTCCCGGTCAGTGAATCTGCCGTGGCCGCGATCTTCTCCGGCGGGCCGGCCGCCACCAGATACCCGCCCTGTTTGCCCGCGCCGGGACCGAGATCTATCACATAATCAGCGCGGCGAATGGTTTCCTCGTCATGCTCGACCACCAGGACGGTGTTCGCCATGTCGCGCAACTGTTCGAGCGTTTGCAGCAGACGCTGATTGTCACGCGGGTGTAACCCGATGCTGGGCTCGTCGAGCACATAGAGTACGCCGCGCAGCTTTGAGCCGATCTGCGTGGCGAGCCGGATGCGCTGGCTTTCGCCACTGGAAAGGGAGGACGCCGACCGGTCGAGGCTCAAATAGCCAAGCCCTACAGCGTTGAGAAATTCCAAGCGTTCGCTGATTTCGTTTACCAGGCGCCGCGCCACCAGTTCTTCGCGCGGTGTGAGCTTCAGGCCGGTCACCACCTCTTGTGACTTGATCACCGGCAGCGCGGTGAGGTCGGCAATGGAAAAGTCCATCACCGTTACGGCCAGGCTTTCCGGCTTCAGGCGCTTGCCCTGGCATTTGGGGCACGGCACGGCCGACATGTACTGGCCGTACCACTCGCGGTAACTTTCCGATCTCGCTTCGCTGTACCAGCGATCGAGCAGCGGCAGGATGCCGGAAAACTCCGTTGACGCGGGCGCGCCCTCCGCGATTTTTCCGTAAAGCAGAAGGTTCTGGATTTTGCGCGGCAGGCGCTCGAAGGGGGTCTTCAGGTCGAAGCCGATCTGCTCCGCGGCGCGTATCAAGCTGCGCTGGAGGAAGCCCGAGCCCGCGCCGGGCCCCAGGCCGCCTTCCAGCAGCGGCCGCGACCAGTCCACAATAACCTTGGCGGGGTCGAACGTGTACTGGCTGCCGAGCCCGCGACACGCCGGGCAGGCGCCGTAGACGCTGTTGAAGGAAAACGAACGCGGCTCGAGGGCGGGGATACTCATGCCGCAATCAACACACGCCCATTCCTGCGAGTAAAGGCGCTCCTCGCCATTCACCACCGCCACTTCCACGATTCCTTTGGCGAGCTTCATGGCGGTCTCGATGGACGATGCCAGGCGGCTTTCGATTCCGGATTTCAACAGCAGGCGGTCGACCACCACTTCGATGGTGTGATTCTTACGGCGGTCAAGTTTGATCTCCTCATCCAGTTGACGCAGTTGCTTGTCGACGCGCACACGCACGAAGCCTTCCGCCGCGAGTTCCTCGAAGAGCTTGCGGAATTCCCCCTTGCGCCCGCGCACAATGGGCGCCAGGATCATCACGCGTTCGCCTTCGCCATTACCGCCGTTGCCCCCCTGGTGCAAAGCCATGATCGACGCCACGATCTGTTCCGTGGTTTGACGGGAGATTTGGCGCCCGCAGCGGTGGCAGTGCGCCACCCCGATGGACGAGTAAAGCAGCCGGAGGTAATCGTAGATTTCGGTGATGGTGCCCACGGTGGAACGCGGGCTGCGGCTGGTGGTCTTCTGCTCGATGGAAATCGCCGGGCTGAGGCCCTCGATGGTGTCCACGTCGGGCCGCTCGAGCTGGTCAAGAAACTGGCGCGCGTAGGCAGAGAGCGTCTGCACGTAGCGGCGCTGGCCCTCGGCATAAATTACATCGAACGCCAGGCTCGATTTGCCCGACCCGCTCAACCCGGTGACCACCGTCAAGGTGTTGCGTGGAACCTCGACATTGATGTTCTTCAGGTTGTGCTGGCGGGCGCCCCGAACCGTAATCCGGTCGATCATTCGCCCTGAATCCTACAGTGAGGAATTTCGAGAAAACGCCAACCTTCCATGCTAATTCCGCCATGAGCGCCCGTCAAGCGGATTGCCGGGTGGGTTCACGCATTGCGCCGCGCGGCAACACCGCATAGAATGAGCGCCTTCACAATGGAAGCGAGCGAGAAGCATGCTGAAGTCCTTGAGTGTAAAACTCGGCCACGTACTGATCCTTTACGGAGGGTGGGGACTGTTCGCGATGTCGTTTCTGGACTCCTCGCTGATTCCGTTTCCCGTCGTGAATGATCTGGCGCTGATTGTAATGGCCAGCAAACGGCCTGCTTGGTGGCCTCTGTATGCGCTGGCGAGCACCCTGGGATCGGTTTGCGGCGCTTATCTCCTTTACGGAATCGCCCGCGGCGGAGGAAAGTTCTTTTTCCGCAAGACGACGCCGCAATCCATAACTCATGCCCGGCGCTGGCTGGAGCGCAACGACTTCGTGGCCGTTCTGGTGGCGTCGATACTGCCTCCGCCGGCACCCTATAAGGTTTTTATCCTCACTGCCGGTCTACTGCGCGTCAATGCGGTACATTTCGGCTTGGCGCTGCTGGTGGGACGTGGGCTGAGGTTTGCCGCCGACGCCTGGCTGGGGGCGCGCTATGGCGTCCAGGCGGAGGATTACCTGCGCCACAACCTGGGCTGGGCCTCGCTGGCAGCCGCGATGATGATCCTTGGCTTGGCGCTCCTCCAACGGTGGTGGAGCCGGAACGCGCGGGACACGGGTCTCGGGACACGGGATTGATACGGGATACGGGACACGGGGCACGGGACACGGGGTTAGGAAGGGTAGCGCGGACCTGTTCTGTAGGTCCGCGGCTTTTCCTTGCCCATAAGGGACGAGCCGCGGACCTACAGAACAGGTCCGCGCTACAACTGCTCCGGAAATCAGAGATTCGGTAGAAACCCGTGTCCCGTGTCCCGTATCCCGTGTCCCGGATTAGTCCCGTGTCCCGGATCTCGGGGCCACGAAGTAGAAGGTTTCGGAAAGGGTCTGCAAGTTCTTGTCCAGTTGCACTTCCAGCGTGAAACTCCGCGACTGTGCCGAGGGGTTATAAAACCGCAGATCACGCAAGCTCACAAGATAGCCCTGTTCATTTTCATCCACCTGCGCCCAGGGGAAGCGCGCAAAATCCAGAAAGACCTTTGCCGCCGGTGTCTTCATTGCCGCCGCGAGCGCGGGTGACGGTTGTGGTTTTTCGAAAGTCCCCATTTCCTCCGCTAAGCCCTTGGCATCAAGTGCATTCACGCGGACAACGTGGAACGAAGTTTCCGTCTCCACCACACCCGTCCAGGTGAAAGGATTCACCGCCACGGGCAGCGCGCTGAATCGTTGTGGGACCTCGCCGGAGTAGGTGCGGCTGTCAAGGATGCTCAGCGCGCGGCGGTGAGCGAAGTCGCGAATTCCCCAGAGGGCCACCATCGCGCACAGACAAAAGACTGCGCCGGGGACCAAACGCGGCTTACGCGCTCCCACTTCCTCTGAAACCAGGCGCAGCAGCCAGGGCACAGCCAAACCCACGATCAAGGTGGCAAGCAGAAGTGGATCGAGGATGGACATGATATCCCACGCGTACCATCGTCCACTGAAGGGCAGGAAGGGGCGAACGCCATAGGCGTTGGTGAAATCGAGCAACAGATGGCTGCCTGTTCCCAAGAATGCCGCAAGCAGCAGCCAACGGCTGTTGAAGGGAAGGCCGGGCTTGGGCTTTACCCTCTTTCCCACCCAATACATTAGACCCCAGAGTATAATAGCTATAACGGTGATACCTATCAAAGAATGAGCAATCCCTCGATGGTATTTCAGGTAGGTGACACTACCCCTAAAACCCGTAAGCACGTCGATGTCCGGAGCGTTGGCGGCCAGAATCAACGTTAGCGTGGCAAAACGCGTCTTACGGTTTAGCCCCGTTTGGCTGAGGGCGACAGCGGTCAGCGTGTGGGTCAGGTTATCCATGGTGAACCTGGGAGTCAGGAGTCAGGAGCCGGTAGCTGCGGTATACGGCGTACGATAGAGGGAATCCGTCAGTGGCGGACCTTAGCCGTCTACCGTCTACCGTATTCTGGCTCCTGACTTCTGACTCCTGACTCCTGCATTTAAGGCACCAGCACGGTTAGCGCGTCGGGCACGATTTCGAACTTAGCGGGTATCGCCCCCGCTAGTTCGCCATCGAGCTCAATGCGGATCGGCGCGAAGGCGTCAACGGGGGTACAGACCACCTCGGTGCATTGATCGAGTGAGACGCCGCTCAGGCGCAAATGCTGGCGCGCCAATACCGCCAAGGCATAAAGCAAATAGCGCAGACGGCTGCGGCTGGGAAACGAGCACACCGCAAAGCGCGGGTGGAAAAGACCTGCCGTGGGCGCCAGATGGAGCCACCCGGCGTAGAGCCGGGTGCGATGAATCACGGCGAAAGTACCCTGCCGTTCATGGCCGTCCAAGCGGCAGGAAAATCTTGGAAAGGAGTAGCAAACCAGTTGGCGGAAGGCTTCCAGGACGTAACCTGCCACACCCAAATTGGTTTTCAGCCAGGAGGAAAGCCTGTACACAATCTCCGCGTCGTACCCGATTCCCGCTACGCTGATGTAATACCGGGAGCAGGACTGAAAGGCAAGCTGGCCGTTAGGCGGCGCCGGCTGCGCTTCCTCCCAGCGAGCACGCCCCAGGGCGATGCGATGGGGCGTCCAGCGTAGGAGCTGTCCAGCGGCGCGCACAGGATTGAGGGGAAGCCGCAGTTCGCGGGCCACGATGTTCGCGGTGCCGCCGGGCAGAATGCCGAGGGGTACCTGGCTCAGGGCAAGGCCATTAATGACTTCATTGATCGTCCCATCCCCGCCACAGGCCAGGACCACGTCAGCGCCGTTCGCGACCGCGGCCTGGGCCAACTCGTGCGCCATGTCGGGCCGCGCTGTAGGCGCCAACTCGATTTCCAGCCCTGCCTGGCGCAGCACGCCGGCGGCTCGACGAACTTCGCGCTCCCGCCCGGCGGGACGCCGCCCCGCAACCGGATTATAAATGAGGGTGCCTTTTTTCAATTTTGGATTTTGGATTTGCGATTTTGGATTGGAGAATAAGATCTGTCGCCAGACGCGGCGGGCAAGTGTGGCCTTCAATCCAAAGTCCAAAATCTAAAATCCGTCACTGCTCCGACGGGATCGACGGGATATCCACACCGCTGACAACCTTCTTGGCGGTCATGACGCCAGTTTTCTTGTCAGTGTCGACGTCGATGAAAATCCTATCGCCCACTTTGAGCTTGTCCAATGAACTGGCCTTACCGTCCTGGATAAATTTGGTTTTCTTGTTGAGTTTAAAGGCCTGGTCTACGCCGAACTTGGTCTTGGTCAGGATCAATTCATTCGCATTCGTTTCTTTGATGACTCCATAAAGATAATCCTGATACTTGATCGCGATAGAGGTGGGGTCACCAAAACGCCCAGTGTTCGACGTCACCGGCTGCTTATCCGATTGCGACGCGGCGGCCAGCGTGGCCAGGCACCCGGCTGCGAGTGTCGTCATAAGAATTTTTGGCAGCTTCATGACCGGTACTCCTCTTCATTAGTGCCTTTCCCTAATGACACTAGCAGCCACGTTGCAGCCGTGTCAAGACGGGGGGAAGCGCTGGAAATGTGTGCCGCGGTGTGGTGGCACGGGCAGCCTGCCCCGATTCATCGGGGTCCCGCCCGAGAGCGTTCACGGCCAAGATGGCCGTGCCACGCATGGCAGCACCCACGGTATAATTGCCCAATCATCTTTGCCGTGACTGCACGGGGGACAAGGAAAGGCCGTGGCCAAAAACATCGAGAAGGAAATTGCCGAACTGCGTGACCAAATCCGCTACCACGAGCACCGCTACTACGTGCTCGACGATCCGGAGATCTCCGACTTCGAGTTCGACAAGCTGATGCATCGGCTGAAGGAACTCGAACTCCAGCATCCCGAACTCGTCACTCCCGACTCACCTACGCAGCGGGTGGGAGGCGCACCCGCCGCGGAATTCCCCAAAGTGCGCCACCCGTCGCCCATGATGAGCCTCGACAACACGTATTCGGTTGACGACCTGCGCGACTTTGACCGCCGCGTGCGCGAGTTGGCGGGCCGTGACCGGGTGGAATACGTGGCGGAATTGAAGCTGGATGGTCTCTCCATGGCCCTCACCTATCAGGACGGCGAGTTGGTACGCGGCGTCACGCGGGGTGACGGCGAGGTGGGCGAGGACGTGACCTCCAACATCCGGACCATTCGCTCTGTTCCGTTGCGCCTCGAGTCAAAGAAGCTGAAGCTGATCGGCCATCCGGCAGGATTTGAAGTGCGCGGTGAAGTCATCATGACCCGCAAGGCGTTCGAGCTGACCAACGCGCAACGCGAGGCGGCGGGCGAACAAAAATTTGCCAATCCGCGCAACGCCGCGGCGGGCTCCATCCGGCAGCTCGACCCGCGCATCGTGGCAGAGCGCAAGCTCGACATGTTCATTTACTACTTGCTGGTGAACGGCGCCGAACTGCCGGGCGAACACGCGCAGGCGCTCGAAACGCTCTCCCAGATGGGCTTCAAGGTCAATCCCCATTGGCGGCGATGCCCGGCGTTTGACGATCTGTTGGCTTATATCCAGGAGTGGGAAACCAAGCGCGACAGCCTGGATTACGAGATCGACGGGATTGTTATCAAGGTCAATAACACCGGCCTGTGGCAGGAGCTGGGCACAACCGCTAAGTCGCCGCGCTGGGCCGTAGCGTTTAAGTATCCGGCGCGCCAAGCGACGACGCGCGTCAACGACATTCGCGCGCAGGTGGGCCGCACCGGCACGCTTACACCGGTAGCGGATTTGGAGCCTGTCGATGTGGGTGGGGTCACGGTAAGCCATGCGACGCTGCACAACATGGACGAGATCGAACGCCTGGGTGTGAAAATCGGCGATACGGTGCTGATTCAGCGCGCTGGCGAAGTGATCCCGCAAGTCGTCAAAGTGGTGAAGCACGCGGAGGAGGGGCACGAGTTCGCGATGCCGAAAAAGTGCCCGGTGTGCGGCGAGGAGGTGCATCGCGCGGAAGGCGAAGTGGCTTACCGCTGCGTCAATACCGCCTGCCCGGCCCGGCTCAAGGAGTCGCTGCTTCATTTCGCCGGCCGCCGCGCCATGAATATCGAAGGGCTGGGTGAGGCGTTGGTGGACCAACTCGTGGACAAGGGCCTGGTGCACGACGTGGCTGAGCTTTACACGCTCACCAAATCCGGGTTGGTAAACTTGCGGAGGGAAGGGGACAGCGCGGCCGCGTACCTGGCCCGCGTTCTCGTTGCCAATGAAATTCCATCCGTGGGCGAAAAGACAGCAAGAATACTGGCCGAGCACTTCGGCGCGTTCGAGACATTGCGGAACGCCTCGTTTCTGGAATTGCGAATGGTGGCAGGAATGACGGAACGTTCAGCGCGCGCGGTTGCCGACTTCTTTGCCAGCTCTACCCATGAGAGTTTCGAGTGGTTTGCCCAAAAGGGTGATAAATGGGCCGAGAACGTCCTGGGGGAGATCCGAAAGAGCAAGAGCACGCCGCTTCCGCGCCTCATCTTTGCTCTGGGCATACGCTTTGTGGGCGAGCGCACCGGGCAGTTGCTGGCCAACCACTTTGGCTCGCTCGATAAGCTTGCCAAGGCGACCCTGGAGGAATTGGAGGAAACGGAAGAAGTGGGGCCGCGCGTGGCGGAGGCCATCCGGGAATTCTTCCAGGAAAAGCGCAACCGCGAGGTCCTCGAGAAACTACGCAAAGCCGGCTTGCAGTTTGAACAGGAGCAAACGCGCAAGACGGATGGCATGCTGGCGGGAAAACAATTCGTGCTGACGGGTACGCTGCCCACCTACTCGCGCGATCAGGCCAAACAGATGATCGAGGAAAGCGGCGGGCGCGTGGTGGGTTCCGTCAGCAAGAAGACCGACTACGTGGTGGTGGGCGCCGACCCCGGCTCCAAACTGGAAAAGGCGCGCGCCTTGGGCATAAAGACCCTGGATGAGGCAGGGCTGCGGGAATTGCTTGGAAAGTAGAACGCTGCTTTCTGCTTTGTCTGTTCTCCGTGACCTCTGTGACCCCTGCTTTGAAAATGGATGTGCGAAGCACCTTGGAGTGCGGCGGCTCGACGCCGCCTTGAAATAACGCCGAGGACGATGACCAAAGCGGCGTCGAGCCGCCGCACTCCAAGGTGCTTCGCACATCTCTTGAGCACAGCACCACTACCTGATTTGGACCAGCCCGATGGGAAACACCCTCTTTAACTAATGCGCAGGGCTTTAGCCTCAAAGGGAGCGAAGGATAGCTCCATTGTTCCGCGCGACAACGGGATGGTTATTTCTGTTCCAACTATTTGGCAACTTCCAAACCCAGCAGGCAAAGTGAAAAGGCCTTCCACGGGATTGAGATCGGCGTTGACGGCGAGCAACATGAGGCCTTTCCCGGAAGGCCGCGCCGTCCATTCAACGCCGCGATCGAGGCTGTGGCCGGTGTCGTGATACTCAATCCGCAGGCTCAGTTTTTGCGGCGGGGCAGCAAGTTCTGTCGCTATTTGCGCCAATTCGCTGAGCACCAAGCGAAGGTCATTCCAGACAGGCGCCGTGGCAGGATTGCTGGCCAAACCCCAGTACAGCAATCCGTCGGCTCCGTGGATGATGGCCTGGTAAGCCATGAACTTCAATTGTGCGCGATCCGGGTAGAGGACCATGGCGGGGTCGCGATCCTTGTCGCGCAGGTCCTCCCAGGCGAAAGCCTGGAGCACCATAAACACCGCCCGCGAGGGCCCCGCCACCCGGCGCATCTTATCGGTGTACTCGCCCACCTGGCTGATGGTGGCATTCAGGAAGTCGCCCTGCCGCCCCGTCGGCCAGAGGGCGTACATTTCCCGGATGCCGTAGGGAATTACCGGGTAAATATCGGTGGCGATAATTTCCGCTCCGGCGTTGTACTTCCGCAAGGTGCTTTCCAGATTCACCGGAGCGTGATTCAGATAGAGGGGGTGGGCGGGATCGATGCCCCTCACAAAATCATGCGTGGCGATGATCTGCTCGGGAGAGACACGTGGTTTGAGGCTCTTCCACACATAGGCGGGTTCGTCTTCCGTCTCCCAAAACAGCAAGGCGGGATCGTGGCGGAACTGCTCGACGATCTCACGAATTCGCGACTCATCCGCCGCGCGGTTCTTTTCGGAAATCGATCCCAGGCTGACCCACGTACGCAAGTGGTGTTCCCGAGCCCGATCAAAATCCTGAGCCGAAGGCGCTACATGGACAAGTTTGCACCCCGCCTCCTGCGCTTCGCCCCAGGGGTCCGCAACCTTGGGGAGGTTGTAAAGCCCCAGCACGAATGGACGACGGCCAGCAGGGGAAAGGCCACCCTTCTCAATGCCGGAAAGAGCAGTTCCTCCGAGCAACCACGGCACAGCCAGGTAGGAAAGAAAGTTTCGGCGTAACATTTAGGGAATCAGCTCCTCCGCCGCAGTGGTCAATTTTGCGCGGTAATCCATCCAGGTCTGAAAGTCCGGCGCGTAGGTGTGGAAGTGCCGGCTGATATCCGTGGCGTTCTCCTGCCCGCGCGTCACAAAAGCTACTGCCTCGTCGATGAGCGCCAGCGCGGCTTTGGCGTCCGGCGATGGAGAGGCTCTCGCCGCGCGCCTCAGCATGAGCAGCAATTCGTAGTCCTGGCTCCCCTCGCGTGAAGCCTCCCAGCGTTTGGTGGTGACAGGTCCCTGCGGCCCGGGATAGACGACACCGTACTCGGAATCGTGGCTGGAGATCCAATAATCCTTCCCTGAATAGACCCAGTAACCTCCACCATCCATCCCGAGCTGAAAGGCGATCCACGGCTTCATGCGATAAAAGCCCAACGGGTCAAGGCCGCGCTGGTCACCGGGCGCTTCGTAATGCCAGAACTGCTTCGCTTGGCTAAACACCGCCGTATATTCGGCTGGGTGGATGCGGAACAGGTGCAGGTCCGGGCACCAAACATCCACCAACCCCGCGAGTGGAGCCACCATCTGCGGGGTTGCTCCTCCCGCCGGATTCGTGTACACCTGCATCTGCGGATCGGCTGCCTTGACGCGCTTCACCGATTCCACGTAGAGGTCGAAGGCGCGGCCGCCGCCATTCAGGCCCGGTTCGTCTTGCAAATAGAGTGCGTAGTCCGCTTCGCTCAGGCCCAAATCGCGCATGTGATTCGCAAACCAGTGCAGTGCCTGGCTGTAAGCCCCATCCTGCGTGGCGCGGTCGGGTGAGCAACCCTCCGGCCACTTGGGGGCCGCCGATCCCCCCACCAAAAAGAACGCCCCCGGCAGTCGAGGGATCAATCGATCCGCCGCGGCCGTATCGCCCCCGGCGACTGTCCCGTCGCACTGCACGCTCACCGTAGGTCCGGGGATGTTAAAGACATTGGTTCGGTGCTCCACCGCGTCGCGAATCGTCGCCTCCAGGATGTGCTCATCGCTGATGGAGGCGAGATAGAGCCAATTGCAGTGTTTGTAGCTGAAGCGGTCAGGCAGCCGCACCCGGGAGACATTGAGCACCAGAGGGATTTCAATGGGCGGCGCGGCCCGCTCGAGGATGGAAATCTGGATGGCCGGGGCGTGCTTCCCGGGTTCCAGCGAACGGCTGTGCAAGGTGAGCCAGAGTTCGCGGGTTTCTGCGGGCCTCAGCCGAAGCGTTTGCCCCTCACCCAACAGCGGCAGGGGATCTTCTTGTGCCTTTCCAGTGGTGTCAGGCACGACCATCGGCACATCGCGAAACTGCACGGCGGACGGAAGCGTCGCGCGCAATACCAGGGTGAGAGGTCGCGCGGTGACATTGGTGAGCGCCACAGCGGCGGATGCGTACTCATTGCCCAGCATTCCAACCTGAATTCCGCCTTTCGAAATTCCCTCCCCTTCGAGCAGCGTCGTCGGATTGTGCTGCGCCCAAGAGTTGCGCACGATATGAACCATCACCGGATCCCGTGACCGGAGCTTATCGACGGCGGCCAGCAGAGCCCGGTCGTAATTCGCCTCCGCGTGCGCGGCATCGTAGTCTTCCACTTTGCCGGATTCGCGAGCCAGTTGGCGCGCCGCGGAGAGGCGTGCTTTCAGGCAGGCCGCCAACTCTCCCGGCGCAGCGGGCACGGACAGGTTCAATTCGGCGTTGGCGCGATAGGTGGTGCGCTCGGTTCGAAGCGGCGCGGCGCCGGTTCCAAACCACTCGGCCGTCACTTCATAATTTCTAGGTGTCGAGGCCAGCAACTCCCCGGTCACGGCCTCTCGGGATTCGGGTTTGAGAAGAGTGAGGTGAATTGTGCCATCAGGATCTACAACGCGGAGCGCCACCAACTGAGCGCCCTCCGAGGGCTCCTGGAGAGTCGTGGTACCCAGGCTCACATTCACGATTTTTGTTGCGGCGGCGGACGCCCTGGCCGGGCTCGCGGAAGCGCCCGACGAGGAGTGGGGGGGCGCCGGGAAACGGCCCTGCAAGCCCGTCCAGAGAATCTTGGCGCCGGGATTCTGCGTCAGCCGGTACGCAGTCAGCTTGCCGGAGCCGCCCGCAGCCAGCAGATGCACGTCACTTTCATTCCGCCAACGGCAGAGGATGGGGGAACTTACGCCACCCCCCGGCAGTTCCCAGGAACCGACGATGGCGCCACCGGCGTCCAAAGCATAAAGAGATTTCCCGTTCGTACCGGCGGCGCGCACCACTTGAAACAGCATCGCCTGCCCTTTGCCTTCCAGATTTGCGATGGCGGGCGCAAAGAAGATTTCTTTTCCGTCCAGTTGCACGTTCCAACGCGGCTGGCCGTGAGCGTCGACGCAAAAGACGCGGTCGCTCTTGTCGCCGTACAGAACTTCGGGCGCGCCATCGCCATCGATATCCGCCACAGCGGTGGACTGATACGATTGCAGCAGCGACGGGGCGTGCCAGAGCATTTTCCCGGTTTTGGCATCGCGCGCATCGAGGCCTTGAAACGATCCTACGAAGGGTATGGTGACCAGCGCCACCGGTCCCCCGGAACCCAGCGATGCAAGGATGGGCAGCGACCGGCCGATAGCACCTTCGACATGCGTATGCCACAGGACCTCGCCGCTGGCGCGAACCGCGTAGAGATCTTTATCATCCGTTCCAAACATAAGCGCGGCGCGGCCATCGCCCTCAATATCCGCGGCGGCGGCAGGGCTTACTCGGAAGTTTGTGGCCGTCACCTCGAACCGCAAATGGCCATGGGAATCGACGGCATAAAGGTGGCCGCGCGAATCACTCATTACAATTTCATTCATGCCCTGGCCTTCCAGGTCGGCGGCTGTGAGGAGCCGGAAATCGGCGGCTTTGCCCGCTCGCGAATACTTCCAGACGCGTTCGCCGTTGCGGCGAAAGCAATAGATCGACCCCTCATTGTCGGCTGCAACGATGCGGGGCTCTTCTCCGCGCCGGAACGTCACCGGAATGGCATTGGTGGTGGGAGGAAAATCCAGTTGCATGGTGGAAAGCACGCGCCCGCCGGGAGCCACCAATCGGATACGCCCGGAATTGCCCGTTAACAACACACCCTCGGCGTGCTCCGAATCCGGAAATGGCGCGAGCTGCCCAACGCCCTCGCCGGAATCGTAGCTCCACTCGGGTGTGGCCACGCTGTCCGCCATGGCGATTTGGGCCGCCAGTGCGAGAATGGCCAGATAAAACCTGATGATGGTCATATAAGTACTCACCTCGGTGCGAGACCCTATCACGACGCTGCTATCGGGTCAAAACACTCCCCCGGCCACGAGCGCTGCAACGCCTCCCCGAAGCCCTTTGATGGAATTGCCGGAGCCCTTGTCCAGTTGCGATTCTAACCCAGCAGCACCGCGGGTGAAGCACAAAGTCCACGTCAGAAACCTGACCTCGGACGCGCCGGCGTTCTCCCTATGGTCCAGTGACTCAATCGCCCGATGTTTGGCTCAACCGCGCTTGACTATCCCTCAATCGAGGGCTACTCTGCAATCAAACGAGTTCGCCCGAACCTCGCAAGCAGAGGCCCTATGGAGGGCTGCTGATATGACCACGCCCGTTTCCATTCTTAAGCTCGAAGCAGGTTAATCGGGAGGTGCGCTATGCTTTCCGTTCGCTTGGTGCAATTGATCGAGGACCACGCGGAGGAGTTGACCCAGGAACTCATTAAGGACCTCCAGAGCAATCCCCGAACCCCGCATTACCATCACCTGACAGCCGAAGAGTTACATTATCGGACCTACGCTGTTTATAAGAATCTCGGCCATTGGGTTAGTCAAAAGGGTGAGGACCAGGTCGCGGCTAATTACGCGGACCTGGCGATCCGCCGTTATGCGGAAGGTGTTCCCCTTGAGGAAATCGTTTTTGCTCTGATTTCAACGAAGAATCATCTTTACCAATACGTTCGGACCACCGGCCTGATGGATTCCGCTGTCGAGTTGCACCAGGAAAGGGAACTCCGACGCTTGGTGGGATACTTTTTCGACAAGGCGATCTACTATACGGTGAGGGCGTACGAGCATGAGGCGGCCTCGGAGCATCCGAGGCGGGCGATGAAGTTGGGGGCCTGATCGTGCCCGCCACCCCTTTCGCGGCGACGGATTTAGCCAGAGGACAGCGCTCGGGGGAGAAGTGTAGGAAACGCGCCCTGCCTGCGGCGGTCACACGGGAGCTGGTGTTCAGGGCGTCGCGTCCCTTGTCCACGGGAAGTTGGCCGACAGGTCGAGCGTGACGCGGTCGCCCGCTCGCAATTTGTCCGTAAGGCCCACCATCACGATGGGTTCAGCGCCTTCCACCGTTTTGACCCCCACCACGCGGTAGCGGCCGGCGGCCGGGACTCCCGCAAATTCGTATTGTCCATTGCGATCCGTCTCCGTAGTCGCCACCGAGGGTAGCGTAGGGACAAGGGCCACGGCTTGCCGAAGGTTCTGGGCGCACGTTCTATAAGCCCGCAGGGGATCGGCGTTGGGATCTGCCGTGGCGCGCCGGCAATTCTCCTGCAATTCGACAAGAGGCCGGCTGTCATCAACCCGCAGCAGATAGAGTTTGAGCTTCGGGATGGGGTTGGACTGCACTGCCTTCCCCACAACTTCATCGATCGTGATGTGGCCCCTGACTCCCGCGGCCGGGACTTTTACAGTTGAACGTAACGCCTGCCCGCGCGCTAAGATGGCACAGGAAAAAAGGGCTAAACAACTCAATGCGAGGATTTGCTTACGCATGAGGCGCCTCCACGTCAGCATGGCTTGGCTGTGGCCTCTGGAACCGAATCCCTTGGACCGCACATGGGACGCGGCGGACCATCAGGGGTCTTGGCCTCCCAAAGTCCGCTGCACAACCGGGAAAGAGATTAGTCACGCAGACGATACCACTGGACGTATGTAAGTCAATAGACATCGTGTCACCCCTATATCCCAAAGTCCCAAGGTACTAGCCAAACGTCCCGCCGGGGGCTATGCTTACGCCGCCGTCCGAAGCCCTAAGGAGCAAGGGAACATGCGGACCAAGATTCTATTTGTGCAAGGCGACATCACGGAGATGGCGGTAGACGCTATCGTCAACGCCGCGAATACGGACCTTACGATGGACACGGGTGTGGCGGGCGCCATTCGACGCAAGGCGGGGGAACGCATTCAAGAGGAGTGTGAGCGCTTGGCGCCCATCCGCCTGGGCGAAGCGGCGGTGACCACTGGCGTAAACTTGAAAGCGCTTTTCGTAATCCATGCTGCCAGCATGCGGGCGGAGGAGAAGGCCACCGCGGAATCCCTTCGGCTCGCGACCCGTGCCAGCCTGATGCGGGCGGAGGAGAAAGCGATTCGGAGCATGGCTTTTCCCGCCATCGGCACAGGCGTGGCGGGCTTCTCAATGTCGGAATGTGCGCCGATTATGTTGAAAGCCGTGCTCGATCACATCAAGATGCGCACGAGTCTGGAAAAAATCTACTTCGTGTTGTTTGACGACGCGGCGCTTAAGGTGTTTGAAGAAGCCTATCAACAGTTAACCGCCCGCCCGGCGCAAAGAGCGCTTTAGATTGGAATTTGCAACCCGCACCCCGAGAGAAAAAACGCCAAGTGGTGAGGGGATTCCAGGGGGTACCGCGGGACGGCATTGTGGATAAAGGGCTAATGCTCAGCAATCGTAACTAATAGCCGAGTTCTCTTTGAACTCTACACCTGTCAAAAAGTCACTCCTCGAAACCCTGCGGCGCACGGGTCCGATGACCTTTGAGCGCTACATGACATTTTGTCTTTATCATCCGGAATTCGGTTATTACACCCAGGGGCGCGAGCGCACCGGCGTGGCGGGCGATTACTTCACCAGTTCCGATCTGCACCCGGTGTTTGCCCGCCTGGTGGCGCGGCAGGCCGCCGAGATGTGGAAGGCGATGGGGCGTCCACGGCCTTTCACCTGGGTGGAGATGGGCGCCGGGCGAGGGCTTTTTGCAGCCGATTTCTTGAGCTGGTCCACGGGCGCATTGCCGGAGTTTGCCGCGGCACTCGATTACGTCGCCATCGAGCCGGGCTCCCAACAACGTGAGCGCATTGAAACCCGACTGGCCGGCGCGGGGGTGGCAAGCAAGGTCCGGCTGCTCGCCAATCTCGAGGAACTGGCGCCTGCCGTCGGCTGCTTTTTCTCGAATGAACTCGTTGACGCATTTCCGGTGAGCGTGGTCACACGCACGGGAGGACATCCCAAGGAAATTTACGTCATCGCCGAGGGCGATGACCTGCGCGAGAAGCCCGGCCCGATCAGCGACCCCGCCGTCGCGGCTTACGTCGCCCGGTATGCCCATCAACTCGAGGAGGGCCACCGCGTGGAGGTGAACCGGCAGGCCCAGGCTTGGATTCATGCGGTCGCGGCAAAGTTGACCCGCGGCTTTGTGCTGACCATCGACTACGGCGACATGGCGAATCGGCTCTTCACCCCCGACCGTCCGCGCGGAACTTTGCTGGCTTACCGTGGCCACACCGCAGGGGAGGATTTCTTCACGGCGCCGGGGGAAACTGACTTGACCGCCCACGTGAACTTCAGTGCTCTGATCGATGCAGGGAAGGCCGACGGGCTGGAGTTCGCGGGGTTCACAACCCAGGAGAAATTCCTGCTGGCGCTCGGCGAAGCCAACCAATTTGCGGATGTTTACGATCCGGGTCAGACGGAACTGGAGATGTTACAGGCGCGGCTAAAACTAAAAAGGTTAATTTCTCCAGAGGGAATGGGAAACATCTTCAAGGTATTGGTCCAGCAGCGTGGAGTTCCCAAGACTGAACTTACCGGATGGAAATTCGAACGCCAGGCAGCAAGCTGACCTATGACTTAAACCATAGTTTTACGGAGCGAGGAAACGTGGCAGCGAGAGGCGAAGCACTATGAAGAGACTGTTTCGGCGGAACGCGCCGGTGGTCATTGCTTCAAGCATCCTCATCATTCTTCTCGTGTCCGTGTCATTGAGCTTGCGCCAGAAGATGAAATCTACGAAATCGGGATTCCCCAATTGGATTGCAGTAGGCGCCGATCAGCAACAACAAGCCACTTTTACCGTCACCCCGGCGCAACCGTTGATGGATGAAAGGCTGGCCATCACCGTTTCCGGACTGCCACCTCGCCGCTCCATCACAATCCGCGCTCGGTCCCGAGCACACGACCGGCGTTACTGGCAAAGCGCAGCCATCTTCACCTCTGATCCGAACGGTTTCATCGACCTCGCTGCGCAGGCCCCCCTCTCCGGTACGTATTCCGGGGCGGATGGGATGGGCCTGTTCTGGTCGATGCAGCCAGACGTGGAACCGAAAGAGGGAGAGTCTTCTTTCTTCGCCGTTGGCGGTTGGTTTGAGCCCATCTTCAGCGAAATCGAGGCAATTTGCGACGACCACGTGGTGGGATCAGTTCGTGTGGAACGCCGCTTCGCTGCTCCTGGGACAAAAGCCGCGTCCGTCAATGCCGACGGTATCATGGGTGTCCTTTATGAACCCGATGACGGCCGGCGTCACGCTGGCGTCATCGTTCTTGGCGGTTCTGAAGGCGGCCTGGGCGGACCGGAGGGCGCGATGCTGGCCGCTCGCGGTTTCGTCGCTCTTTCCTTGGCGTATTTTGGCGCTGACGGGCTGCCCCCAACCCTTCAAAACATCCCCATCGAATACTTCGGAAAGGCCGTCCGCTGGATGCGCTCCGTGCCAGATGTGGACCCTGAAGCAATCGCCCTTTATGGTGTCTCTCGAGGAGCCGAGGCGGCACTGATAGCGGCATCAACGTTTCCCGAAATCAAGGCAGTTGTGGCGAGGTCACCGAGTCATGTTCGTTGGGAGGGCGCAACCGCAAATCAACTGCCAGGCGGTTCTGCATGGACGTATGGAGGCAAGCCGTTACGCTATGTCCCGATCCATATCAGGGCCGGCTTCGCGGTCAGGTATGTGTGGAGCATTGTCACCCGAACTCCGGTCGCATTCGCTCCGATGTTCCGCGACAGCCTCGCCCATTTTGATCCGGCTCCCGCGGAGATTCAGGTTGAGCGCATCCACGGCCCTTTGCTACTGCTGAGTGGCAACGATGACCAGATCTGGCCTTCTCCGTGGATGTCCAGTCTGATTTTTGAAAGATTGAAGCGGAATCGGCACCCCTATTCCGTTGAGCAAGTCACCTACGAGGGAGTTGGCCATTGGCTACCCATTGCCTACGAGCCGACAGCAGGCTCCCGGCAAAACATGAAGCTCAGGATAGGTGGCACGCCAGAGGGCACATCGAAAGCCCAAGCCGACGCTTGGCCGAAGATCGTCCGTTTTCTCTCCACGCTTCCAGTCCGGCAAGCGGGCGGTAAGTAGGCGCTCCACTTGCTCAATTGGTCTGTGCGGCGGGCTTATAAGGTTTTTGAATATACTGATTGGCCTTGTCCAGCGCTCCCTGGGTGTTGTCGTTGGTCTGCAAGGCGCGTTGATATTCGTTGAGGGCGCGATCGCGCTGGCCCGTCACGTCAAATATCATACCGAGTTGCAGATGCGACCACACTTCAATCCACTTGGGGTCCAAATCGCCATCCAAGCCGCGCCGGAATTCTTCCATCGCCGCATTGTAATTGCGCAGCTTGAAATGGATATCACCCAGCCGATAGTGGGCCAGCGAGCTGCTACTGTTGATCTGGAGTACCGCCTGATACTGCTTGATGGCATCCAGATAGGCCTGTTCCGCCACCAGTTGATCGGCGCGCGCCATCTCCACCTGGTATTTCGTCTGCTCATCGTATTTCAAGATGCGGCTGGCCGGATCGACCAACACGCGCAAGGGTTTGGTGCGTGTGTCGATGGTAAAGTCCGCCGTGGTTCCCACCATGTCCACTCGCTGGGTAATGGGTTTGGAGCCCTGGCACATGACGCGAACTTCGACCGGCATGCGGAAGATATCCAGGTCCTGCTGCATCTTGCCCACCACCTGATAGCCTTTTGGCAGCCTGTAAACAGCCCAAGTGCGCTTGAACTGTGGCACGCCGGTGGAGTTGACCCATTGCGCGAAGAAAAACGTCAACTCTTGCTTGGAGGCTTTCTCCGCCAGTTGTTGAAACTGGTCCGCGGTGATGGATTTCCAGGCATACTGCTCCGCCATCGTCCGCAGGGTTTTGCGAAAGGCCTCGTCACCTATCACCCAGCGGAGCATGTGGAACACCATGGCGCCCTTATCAAAAACGATCGACTGATACTCGGGGGTGAACTCATGTAGTTGCCCGGCTTGCGCGATGGGCGTCACCTCCTCGTGCGTCAGCGCGCCAACCGCCGTATCGCGCATCACATCTTCAAAGGCCGCGTCCCCCGCTGCCTCCTGCACGTACAGCGCTTTCGAGTACTCGGCGAGGCCCTCATCAAGAAACGCATCGTTGGGGGTAGCGGGGCTAACCAGGCATCGCCACCACAAGTGCGAAATCTCGTGCGCCAGCAGCCGGTAATTGACCGGGTTGGTAAACGCGCGCGAGGCGAGCGCTACCACGCCGGGGGCGGTATATCCCCCCACCGTATCGTCACCGATTTCAACGATGGCCAGGTGAGCACTGGGCAGCGGGCCGAACACATCACTATAAAAAGTCAAAATCTTGGCTGCCGTGCCGCCGTAACTGGCGGCAAGATTTTCGTGGCCGGGCTTGAGATAAAGTGCGATGTCGGCTCCCACCGCCGTGGCGGGCTGCACCACATAGTGGCCCGCAATTACCGTTCCCGGAAACGAAGAGTTTTCGAAAGCATAGGTGTAGGTAACCTTTCCGGTTTCGCGCACCGGGGCGGCAACCTTCCCGGAGGCGATGACCGTATCGTCCGATGGGACGGTGATATTCATCGTGGCCGAGAAGCGGTTCACGCTATAGGCGCTGACGGGGAACCACCGGCCCGGATAAAGAAGGTATGATCCTTCGGGGCCGACGTAAGCCACTTTGATGCCTTCCACTGGGCTGCCATCGGCGGAATTGAGCATTCCCCCGTAAGTCACGGTGATGGAAGCTGCCTTACCTGCCGCCATCGGATTCATTAGCGACAGGTTCAGAGTCTGGCCGTCCTGCTTGAAAGCAATCTCCTGGCCCGCAGTGTCCACAACCTTTTCGACACGCAAATTGCTGTGCAGCTCAAAAGCGAGGGTGGTGATATCCGAGTTGGGGACGATGTCCACGCGCGCCTTGGCGCTCAGGAGATGTTGGGAGGGAAAGAGTTCGGCATCGATGACGTAGTTCTTGACTTCGAAGCGCTGTCCCACGCCTTGCGCCCAGCCCCACGCCGGAGCCATTCCCAGGACCACACCCAAAACCCCTGCCTGAACCATCCATCGACGATGCCCGCGGACGGCCCGCAAAAACGCCGCCAGGTTCACGGATCTGATTCGAGTCATTCTCGGCTCCCCTCGCGATATCCCTTGGATTGGATTATGGGGCAGACTTCCGCGTTGCATGTCGCCAAAATCAATTTCGGTGAAGCCGGGGTGGTTCAACCGGCCTTGCGGGTTGTCTGGGAAGACTGGAGGACCCCCACCATCGCGTCCGCGGCACGTTCGATAGCTCCCCCCTGCCCCAACCGGGGTTTTAAAGCTTGAAATCCCCGGATCATCTCTTCCCGCGCCTCCGGGTGGTCCAGCAAATATTCTACCCGTGCGGCCACATTGGCGGCATTGAAATCGTGTTGCATCAGTTCGGGCACCAGCTCTTTCTTCGCCAGGATATTCACCATGCTGTAATAGGGGACATGCACCAGGAGTTTTCCCACCAGCCAGGTTAGGGCGGACACGCGGTACACAACCACCATGGGACGCTCACGGAGGGCCGCCTCCAGCGTGGCCGTTCCGCTCGCCACCACGGCAACCTCCGAGTGTTGCATCGCGTCGTACGTGGCGTGAACAGCCGTGCGGACCGTGGCCCGGCCCACATAACACTCCAGCAGAGTTGTTTCCAGCCAACGCGAGTCAATGGTAGGCGCTACGGCTACGACGAACTGCAATTTCCGATTCAGGGTCAAGCGCGTGGCTGCGTCAAGCATCACCGGCAAATTCGTGCTCACTTCCTGCGGGCGGCTACCCGGTAACAGTGCGACCGTCTGGACGGAGGCGTCCAGGCCTACTTTGGCGAAGAATTCCTGACGCGTCAGGTGCGGCCGCACCATGTCCACCAACGGATGTCCGACGTACTCCACGGGCACGCCTGCCTGCTGGTAAATCTCCTCCTCAAAATCGAAGATGACGATCATCTTGGCGATGCGTTTTTTCAACTTCTGGACGCGCCCCTTGCGCCATGCCCAAACCTGGGGGCTGACGAAGTAGACCACCGGTATTCGCCGTTTCTTGAGCTGCCGGGCCAGCCGCAGGTTGAAATCTGGAAAATCGATGAGGATGGCAAGCTGGGGTTGGCGGCGGTCCACTTCATCGAGGAGTTGGTGGAATGCTCGATAGGCGCGAGGAATCCCCGAGACGACTTCCGTGATGCCGGCGACGGCGATCTGGTGTGAATCTACAACGGTGTCCACGGCCGCCCCCCGCATGGCTTCACCGCCGCAGCCGAAGACTTCCAGGCCCGGCAACCGTGCCTGGAGAGCCCGCGCCAGACCCGCGCCAAAGATGTCGCCGGAGCGCTCGCCCGCCACGATCAGGATTCGGGTTACGGGATACGGGACTCGGGACTCGGGATTCGGAACTCGGGACACGGGGTTTAGACCTCGCCCTGATTCTCTCACAAGATGATGTATTATTACCTCTTCTTTGCTACACTATGAGGTGCTTGTTGCCGATATACATAAAAGTGGGTTGCAATAATAGACTTGGAGCTCTTCGACGTGGCATTGCATAAGCACTACGCCAATGCGCCAATTAGAGAGGCTCTGATTGACATCAGGGTGGAGCTGTTACCTGGCACCGAACTCTCGTCCCTGGATGAGGCCGACGAGCTTATTCGGGTTGATTATCCTACCCGAAGTGAGATGAAGCTTTTTCAGGGGGAAATCTCCCTTATTGGGCAGGCGAGCGCTTCTGCGAAGCAGGAAATCATTGGCTATCGCTTCAGTGCCCGGGATGGAAAGCAAGTTGTCCAGACACGACTGGACGGCTTTACCTTTAGCCGCCTAACCCCCTACGAACATTGGGAAGCGCTTAGGGATGAGGCCAAGAAGTTATGGAGAATTTATCAGGGAGTAGCGCGGCCGCAAAAAATCACCCGCATCGCTGTTCGGTACATAAATCAAATTGACATCCCATTACCGATGCGTGACTTCAAGGATTTTTTCCGGACGTTCCCTGACGTCTCGGAGGATCTCCCGCAGGAATTAGGCGGTTTTCTGATGCAACTCCAAATCCCTCAAGAGGATTTTGACGGCATGCTGGTTCTCACGGAAGCTCTCGTGCCACCCGCCAGGCCGAATGTTGCTTCGGTGGTATTGGATATTGATGTTTTCAAGATAAGTGACAATTTGGGCTCGGGCGACGACGCGTGGAGTTTTCTGGAATTGCTTCGCGAGCGCAAGAACGAAATCTTCGAAGGTTGTATAACTGACAAGGCTCGAGAGCTCTTCGGGCCGAGTGTAATGTGAGGGACCATGCCTTTAGCAACTCAGAATGCCCGCCCGCCGGCCATTTATTTGCCGCTTAGCGGTCAACAGGCGGAAGGCCCAGAGTTCATCCTGAGCCTGGGGAAGATCCGCCGCGCGGTCGAAGCGAGCGTATATTGGAGGGCGCTAGAGGCGTTTGTGCGTGCGGAGGCCCAGCTAATGGAGTTCTCGCGACTCACAGCCGACTGGGATAGTTACGAAGCTGAACCCCCGAACGCCACGGCAAGAGAATGCGCAGCCCAGATCCTTGGAATTCTGCGGACCTCGAATTTGCCACCCACAAGGGTTGTTCCCTCATCCGAGGGCGGTGTGGGAATTTGCTTCGTCAACGGCGAAGCCTATGCCGACATTGAGTCCTTGAATAGCGGAGAGCTTTTGGCGGTGATGTACACGGGCACCGAAGAACCCCACGTCTGGGAGATCACTCAGAACGAAGAATCCATCATAGAGGCTGTTGAGCAGATCCGTGGCCACCTTACTTCCTGAGCGCCCCGAGCGTATGTATCAACGCGGCCGGCCAGAGGATCAGGAGTTCGGCCTTGTGGAGTTGCTCTATCGCCGTTACTTGCGGGATCATTGGATCGAGGGGCACTTTTCAGACCTCGGGTTTAGGTTTCCTCGACAATCACTCAATCGACAAAAATACAGCGAACCAGAAGATGTACTGCTTTCAGATGAGGGCACCTATCATGTTGGGTACGGTGTCTTGGAGTTCTTTGTCAGTGATATCCCAACCAGACTCCAGGCGCCAGGAACACACGTGTTTGTGTTTTTCCCGAAGCATGTTCCCAAGGCCCTCAATTACGCTCACTCCGAACTTTGGTGTGATACCGAACAACAGACCGGAAGTTACGTTGAGCCGAGCAGCATCATCAAGAAGCTATTGCGCGCGAAATTGAGTCAGCACGTGTCAATCAGAATCATAGCGAGCGCGTAGCAAGGGTCAGCGCTTCCCTGCCCGTGAGCCCTTCTCGTCTCCTAAATCCTGCCTGCTGAATTCGGTCGATTAGGAACGCTCTGGCAACGACTCCGTCTCGGCGACCAGCCGCGCCGCCGGAATCTCCTGGTCCTTGTACTGAAGCTGATAGAGCTTGAAGTATATGCCGCGCTGATCGAGCAATTCTTGGTGCGTACCCACTTCCCGCACGTGTCCCTTGTGCATCACCACAATCTTGCTGGCGTTCTGAATGGTGGAGAGCCGGTGCGCAATCACCAGTGAGGTGCGGTTCTCGATCAGGCATCTCAAACCTTCCCGCAGCAGGTGTTCGGTCTCCGGATCCACGCTGGAAGTGGCTTCGTCGAGGATCAGAATGCGGGGATTGTGCGCCAGCGCGCGCGCGAAGGACAGCAACTGTTTTTGGCCCACGGAGAGTGTCGCCCCACGCTCCCTGACGGGCTCATCAAACCCCGCCGGCAAGCTGTCAATAAACTCCTGGAGTTTTACCTGTTGTGCCGCCGCGCGCACCTGAGCATCCGTAATGCCCTCGCTGCCCAGCCGGATGTTGCTCGCGATCGTTCCGGAGAAAAGGAAGGGGTCTTGCAGCACGATGCCAAAATTCCTGCGCAAATCGCCCAGGCGGACTTCGCGAATATCAATGCCGTCGAAGGTGATACAGCCCTCCCGCACGTCGTAGAAGCGCAAGAGCAGGTTGGTGAGCGTCGTCTTCCCAGCCCCGGTGTGGCCCACGACCGCCACCGTTTCGCCGGGCTCGATGACAAAGTTGATATCATCCAGAACTTTGTGGTCGTGGTTGTAAGCGAACCCCACGTGATGGAATTCTACTTCCCCGCGTGGTCGAGCGAGCGGACGGGGATGCGGAGGGTCGACGATGTTCACCGGCGTATCCAGCAGCTTAAAGATGCGCTCCGAGCTGGCCATCGCGGCCTGCAACAAGTTGTACTTGTCGCT
>Ga0181533_1000193_pt1 | contig 78199 bp, 70 predicted proteins | sample PEATcosm2014_Bin_45_FD_119772 | JGI IMG/M metagenome (GOLD analysis project Ga0181533, IMG submission 119772) | Peatland microbial communities from MTU Mesocosm Facility, Houghton, MI, USA - PEATcosm2014_Bin11_60_metaG | ecosystem: Environmental > Terrestrial > Soil > Wetlands > Peat | place... | reverse complement strand
CATCACCATATCGATCACTTCGGCGCGTCGGGCGAGATTCGCCGCCGCAGTCACGCCACGACGCACATTCATCGCCTCGAAGCCGAGCGCGCCGGCAGGATGATCGAGTTCGGAAAGATGAGCGCTAACGATCGGCCCGAGTCGCGCGCGTTTTTCACACGCCACGGATTTCCGATCGATCAATTCGCGCCGACCGGAATGCGCCCGACGTGGATGGGGACGTCGATGTACTGGCCGGTCACGCAACCCGACAAGTTCATCGGCGATCACGACGTAATCAAGATCGGCGACCGCGAACTCGAAGTGATCTGGACGCCGGGCCATTCCCCGGGTCACTGCGTAATCTACCTCGGCAAAGAGAAAGTGATGATCGCCGGCGATCACCTGCTGCCTAAAATCACGCCACACGTGGGGATCTACCCGGACGCGGTGGGAACCAACCCGCTCGGCGACTTCATCAACTCGCAGTTGAAGGTCCAGAAGTTCGAGGTTGACCTGGTTTTGCCGGCGCACGGGGGCGTCTTTCACGACCACCGTCATCGCGCTAATCAATTGATAGAGCATCACCGGTATCGGGAGGCCGAAATGCTTGATTTGACACGCAAAGCGCCACAGACGGCGTTCGAGGTCGCGCAACAAGTATTCGGCGGCGAAGAACGGCCGATATTCCACGTGATGGCGGCGACGTTCGAAACCCTTGCGCACCTGGAACTGGCCTGTTTTGAAGGCCGGGCTCGCCGGTCGCAGCGGGGTGAACGGACTGTGTTCCAGGCGTTATGAGCGAATTACAGGGGGTTTGCTAATTTTTCCAGACGGTGTATTTTGGCCCTGCTTGAGCAACGGCGGATAAACCATGTTAGCTCGGTTAGTGGAGGGGTCCCTAGATTGAAGGAGGATGCCATGAAACGGAAGATCGGATTGGCGCTGGCTTCGGGGCTGGCATTGTTGGTCGCCGGTTGCGCGAGTCAAAGTACCAGCGGCGGCAACGCGGCACCGGGTTCCCCGGCGCCGGCATCGACCGAAAGAAATTTCAATTTGGCCGTCAAGTGTCCCGGCGTGCACTACCTAAAGAAGAAGGGCTGGACGGATCAGCAAATTATGCAGCAGGAATCGCTCGAAGAATCGGATATCCCTGCTTGCGAGCAATGGGTTCAGGCGCAGCCCAAGGGTTACGTGCCGCCTCCGCCTCCGGGAACGCCTGCGGCAGCGAAAGCTCCTTCGACCGGCGGCGGCGCCCCGGCTCCGGCGCAGCAGTAATACGTCTGAGGGCGGCGAGCTGGCTGGCGCGAATCGCGCGAGTCAGAGCAGGCCCACATGAAAAAACCCAAGCGGCGCGGCATCTTGCTGGAGATGCGGCGCCGCCTGTCTATTCTATGTAATGTAATTCCAGCCCGTCGCGAATCGCGCGGGCAGAAGATTTCTAGCGAGCGTGGCCCGTCGCCGTGCGTTTTGCATCGTGACGTGCGGATGCGCTTATGCGGCCGCTGCGGACCACTGGCGAGCGCCTTGCCAAGCGCCGCGTAGACTCGCCTGCCAGCTGCTGATTGCGCCAGTCGCGCAGGCCCCGGTGCAGAAATTGCGGTTCGATTCCCAGTGTTTCGCACACCGTCTCGAACGAAAAGGGACCCTCTCCGCCTTCCCCGATCAGCCACTGCTCGGCCTCGCTGAACAGACGTTTGCGTGGTCCGCCCTTCGCGTCCGCGTTATTCTGGAAGCATCGAAGCGCGTCCTCCAGAATAGCCATCATCAGCTTCTTCACGGGCCGGATGTTGCTGTCGTCGCGCCGACTGTCGTAAAACTGTTCAGGCGTCAGAACGTCTGGCACGAAGAGATTTCCCAGGGCGCTATTTTCCCATTCCATCGTACTTTATCCTCACCCGATAGTGCCTCCGCCGAACCGGAGTCAGGCGATCGGCGTCGGGATTCCGATTTTTGTTCTTTCGAGAGGAAGGCACGCAATGATCATGCCGAATTCACAGGCAAGTGCCCTAATACTAATTCAGTTGACACCTTAAGGAATCGTCAACCCTAAGTCGGGTTGCCAGCTATTGAGAAATTCCCAGCAAGGGAGCTTTTTCGCAAATCGCTCCGCAATATGCGAATCATTCCGTCTGGGGGTCCAAGGCTGAGCCGATTGCAACATGCGTCACGGTTTGGCCAAAACCGTCCGCTATTTGTCACTCAGATGCCATGAGCGGGCTGCGCCCCCCATGTTTAGAATCGCACGCAGGCACGACCGATTGGCAGATAAGACGAAGCCGTTACTGGACGGTGTCGGGGCCGCCGCTGGGGCCTGCGGGCCCGCGCTTGCGCTCCTCGAGCTTGAAGGTCAGCACGTCGAGCAGGCAATCAACACGATGCGCGAGCGCCTCGAGCATCGTTTGTTTTTCCAGCGGCGTGACGTCGAGATGGAAGCAAAGGAAGTTGATCAGCGCGGCGCCGCGCAGGCCGCGTTGTTCGACGATCGCGTGCCAAGCCTCATGCGCGGCCTCGCCCAGATAGCTGAACAGCAGCTCGCGCAGCGCGTCCATCGTCTCGGCGTCGCAATCGAGCGCTTCGGGCCGGACCGGACACCAGTTCACCTCCGCCTGCCGATACGAGCGATCGCGAATTTCGCGCACGATGCGAAACTCGCCAACCCCCTCTAGCACCAGGTTGTAGCGTCCGTCGGCCAGCTTGACGAGGCCGCCGATTTTTCCCGCGCATCCGACCTCGAAAATATCCGCAATGGTGTGGTAGTCGCGATGGCGGTCGGCCTTGAGCAGCGTCATCCCGATCATCCCGTGCGAGCCGGCGATGTCGGCGATCATCTCGCGATAGCGCGGCTCGAAAATATGCAGGGGCACGCTCAACCCGGGAAACAACACGAGGTTCGGCAGGGGAAAGATCGGAATGATAGTGGGTAATGCGTCCACGTTTGTGGTCGGCGCCTGTTAGTCAGGTTAGGGCCGTTGCCATCCCAGCGTCAAGGAAAAGCGGCGCGGTTGCGGAGCGGGCGCGGCGAGATACCACCGGCGCGCGATTTTGCTATGTTTGCGTGGGACGAATCGCGACTTCGAGGAGGCGCACGATGGGCAAGGTCGTCGCTGCCGTGTTCACTACGCATGTACCCCGGCTGACGATCGCCGATCCGGTGGCGCGCCGGGTGTACGCCGGCCGTCACGGGACGACTCTTTACGAGGCGTCGGCGAAGCTCGAGCGCGAGCGCCTGCGCCATCTCGAATTCGACACTTTCATCCTGATCGATACTCACTGGTTCTCAACTTTGGAGTACGTGCTCAACGCACACGAGCGGCTGTCGGGAGTGTTTACGTCCGAAGAAATGCCGGCGATGATCCACGACCTCGAATATGACTACCGCGGCGACCCCGAGCTTGCGCACGGAGTTGAGGCCGAGGCGCGCCAGCGCGGGATTCGCGCGATTGCCTCGGCGCATCGCAACCTGCCGGTGCACTATCCCACGCTCAACGTTATGCACTATTTCAATCCCGAGGCGCGCCACCGGGTGCTTGCGGTTAGCGTGTGCCAAACCGCGTCGGTCAAGAACGATTTGGCCTATGGCGCCGCGATGGGACAGGCGATTTGGAAATCAAATCGCCGGGTTGTGATCGTCGCGTCGGGGGGGATGTCGCACAAGTTCTGGGACTACGATCGAATTCTCGACCGCGCATCGGCGTCGCCCGACGACATCGCTTCAACCGCCAATCGCCTTTACGACGAACGAATCATGGAGTGGTTCAAAGCCGGGCGCCATGACGCGGTGCTCTCCGCGGCCGACGACTACCGCGCGCATTGCTCGCCCGAGGGCCGCTTCTCGCACTACATCACGATGGCCGGTGCGATGGGCGGCGACGCCTGGACCTGGCACGGCGAGCAGTTCGGAAAATACGAGGCCGCGATGGGAACCGGCCAGGCGATTTTTTTCTTCCAGTCGTCTATCAGCGGAGCCGAGCGCGCCGCCGCCTAGCGGGATTGCGGCGCAAGTGAAGGTGCAGCCGCACGATGCTCGGTGTTCTCCGTCGTCGCGAGCGGGCCGAGGAACCTTGGCCCCTTTTGCGGAGGCCCGCCCTTCTCTTGTCGATCGGCCATCCACCTTTGGATTGCATCCCTTTCAAAACGGTAATCAGCGCCGATCTTGAAAGCCGGAATTTGACGGTTGCGAACCAGCTTGTAGACCGTAGTCGGATGGACCTGTAAATACCGCGCTACTTCGGCAGTCGTCAGAAAATCGCTGGGCATGGCGTCGTTCACCTCGCGTTAGCGTCTGCTAACTAATAGATATAGACGATTACGGAGCGGTTTGATAGAAGGAAGGGGCACAGTGCGCCGACTGGTTTATTCCCCTTTTACGGTCGGCGGCGGGCCGGCGGGTGGACGCTCGCTGGCCCGGTCTTTATTCAGCCCGGAATGAATTTTCCATACCGTTCGGCCAAACGATGCGCTCGGTGACCGCTTGGCGGCCGGCAGGCGCGGGTGCAGGCAGGAGACCAAGAGGGGGAACTTAATTGTATGTGAAACCCGCCGTGGGGCAGGGGTGACCCCTGCACCCAGTATTAAGGCCGCCCGCCGTTGGCGGGCGCGATCCCTGCCAAAGGTTTAAGGCTGCGCTGCCGTCGCCACGGCCAGGGGTGACCCCGTGCGCGTTGAGCAGTAGCGCAAGAGGGAGAGCTTGATTGTACGCGAAACCCGCCGTGGGTTTCGCGCATCCTTGGGCAGGGGCCAGCCCCTGCACCTTGGCGTTAAGCGCGAAATGTTGAGGACAACCTTTCGCTCTCAGGGTCGGGGGGAAGTGGCGGCTCTGTTTTCGTGTCATTACTACAGCCAAGCGAGGAATCCCGGATCCTATTTTGCCTCTCCCTGCAAGGGGGCTTTGCACATTTAACCCCTTCCTGCACAAGAAGTCAGGCATCTGCACAAAAAGTGCGGGATGAAGCGGGATGAAGTGGGATCGACTACCGTCCTAACGGCAGGTCGCCTTGTATCGCAACCGTCGGCCAAAAGAGACCCACGATAGTCCACTCTTGGGGATGAGCCTTGAGTGTGCCTACGAAAAAGTGCGTATCAAATTTATGAATCATCTCATCGGAGAATCTCTGCTCGAACTTGGCTCTCCAATGCGCTTCTCCGTACTTGGCCCGCCATTTTCGATATGCTTGGAAAATTTCCCAATCGGAGCATTTCGGGGCGTGTCCGGTACAACTGTCGTGCGGACATCGAAATCCGTAGTGAAAATCAAATGGTACTTTTTCGAGAATCCGGTCAGGCGTCTTCGTAAACCCCAACGACTGCTGAGAGAGGATCATCCTCTCTTCCTGAGTCCAGTCAGGGGCGCAAGGCTTCATCTGAAATCGCCGGATACTTGGGGGCTTGAAGAAGCCAAGCGTAGGCGCTGAATTGCCACCCGCTTCGTGCTCCTGTTTGATGCAGCACAGGCAATGACGCATCAGCGGGTAAATGATCCTCTTTCGGTCACGCCACGCATCGGCAGCTGAAACGCTCGACACTATTTCAATCGAATCTGGGTTCAGTTTGTAACTTTCCGGTCGGAAATCGGACGCTCTCTCAACGCTTACGTCGATCCAAGAATACCTGGGAAACTTTTTGTCTTCGTCGAGAAAACGAAATGGGACGGGAAACAGCCGAATCCAGGAACCGTCTTCGGTTATTCCCGCCGTGCAGGAAACCTCAGTGCCCTTCGTAGCCGGAGTGGGATAGGTTTTAACGACAATAAAGACGCGCTTTCGTTCCCAAGCCATCGGTGACTACAAGTCATAGCCTTGTAGCCCGTCATCTTCCAGTGCCTGAAACAGTCGGTGCCGGTGACATTCTGTGGGGTCCGCCTCTACGCACATAAGCGCGAACCGACGTTCCGACTTCATCAACTCGCGCAAATTCGTTCCGAGAGATTGCACGACAACGTTCTGGTCGTACCATTCCCAGATTACTTCTCGACTTCCGGTGGTGATCGCGCGAGCGCGAATGTCACGCGGCACGCCTAGTTCTTTAATGTGCAAATATTCGATGCCCGCCTCTTTGAGAATCCGCTGAACATTCGTGCGGCTGAAATCCGGCTTGTACATGCTGACTGGCGTGTATCGAACATCGACTACGCAATCGACGCCAGCATCCTTGAGCAGTCGGACAAATTCCCCCGCGGTTCGCCCCGAATATCCAATGGTAAAGAACTTGGCGTCCTCAACTGACCGCGCCTCATTCCACAACGCCTTTCTTTCGGCTTGTTGGCGTGCCGGTCGAGTGGGGAGCTTGAGCGGGCGTCGAAGCTGCTGCATTGGTCAACTGCCAATGAATTATACCATGCTGATCCCGTTGTCGATGTAGGCCTACATCTTTTTCCATCCGATGCACCCAACCGTTATTGGGGAACTTCTGCGGAAGCCCGCTGCGCGTGCGTATATCTGTCCATGTCAACGGCTGGCCTGATGCTTTGAGCGTGGCGACGATCTTGTCGCGGAAGTCCTCGTAGCTGGTCGCGCTCGCGCTCTTGCGCGGCTTGTTCCAGTACGGACTTTTGCACTTGGGGCATACACGGGGTTCGCTGTCGGACTCGCGCGGCACCCATTCGTGTTCGCAGCGCTCGCAGCGGAAGCCCATCACCGAGATTGGAACTTTGGCCATTGTCGAATACCTCGTCAGTAAAATAGCGCTCAGTAGATTATTAGTCAATCATACCTTGACAGATATATTACTAGCGAGTAATATACTCGATAGGTAAGTGAGGTGGCGATGATTCAAAACTCGACCGGCGCAAGCGCGCTAACGCCTGCACCGGTCTCAACCATGACGTGGCCGCGTGAACGGACACAATCACAGCCTACAAGCCGATTGTCTCCCCGTGATCGCGATGCGTCAAGACAAGGGAGACTTCCGATGGATGCGCGCGAATTTCCGCACAACGGTAACGGTAATGGGAACCTTCCGCCAATCAGCCCAACGACGTATCCGCGCGATTGGAGCGCCTACAACGAGGCGCAGACGCAAGAGAAGGCGCTATTCACGCGCCTGCTGCACGAACTGTGCGCGCCGCTTCCGGCGCTCCCGCAAGAGGCTGGACGCCCGCGCCTGCCATTGTCGGACATGATCTTCGCGGCGACGTTCAAATCGTACTCCACGTTCAGCGGTCGCCGATTCATGACCGATCTGCGTGACGCTTGCACCAGCGGATACATCTCACGAGCGCCGCACTTTAACAGCATCTTCAACTATCTTGAACTTCCCGAACTGACGCCGATTCTCCACGAATTGATCACCGAAAGCGCCCTGCCTCTGAAAACAGTAGAGACGGACTTCGCGATCGATTCATCCGGCTTCACCACAGGTCAATTCGTCGGTCTGTGGCGTGCCGAAAAATACGGGAAGGACAAGCAGTTGATCGTTCACAGTTGGCTCAAGGCGCACATCATGTGCGGGGTGCGCACGAACGTGATCACGTCCGTCGAGATCACGCCGCGCAATGGCTCGGATTCGCCGCAGTTCGCACCGTTGCTTGAAGCCACAAGCCGCAACTTCGACGTGCGCCGCGTGCTCGCAGACAAGGCGTATTCATCTCACCGCAATCTTGAACTCGCGGAGAGCTTGGGCGCTACGCCGTTCATTCCGTTCAAGAGCTACTCAAAAGCGGGAAAGAGGTCACAGACTTGGAATCGGCTGTTCCATTTCTACAGCATGCACCAAGAGGAGTTTTACGCGGCGTATCACAAGAGGAGCAACGCGGAGAGCACGTTCAGCGCCATCAAGCGGAAGTTTGGAGATTTCATCCGCTCGAAAACGCCCGTCGCTCAGGTGAACGAGTTGCTCTGCAAATTTCTGGCGTACAACGTCTGCTGCATTATCCGCAGCATGCACGAACTTGGAATAACCCCAGAATTTTAGGAGAGGCTAAGTGATTACTCCGATTTGTTCTCAGATCCTTTCTGCGGTTTTTCCGGCAGGATAAGCCCGACCACCATAACGGAGTGCTGCTGATGTTGATCGATCAGATAGTCCAGCTTCGAAACGTAGCTCCTAACGAGTTTGATGGCCGTATGAGGCATGTCTACATGTTCCATCAGGTTGCGGTAATTTATGTCTAATCTTCTACATAGGTCCGCCAGAAGTTCGAGAGCGGCATTTTGCGACATGCCTTTCTTTTCCTTGCCAGCGGCCCAATCCCGTAATGCACGCGACGTTGAATCAACGGTCTCGCGTCCGACGGCATACCGTTCTACGGCTCTGCGAACGTCCGCAGCAATCGTCGGCTGTACGTCGAACCGAATGTATCCGGGCGAGGCAAATGCCAGACCCCGCAGATTGCCTTCTTTCTCTGGTACGACCCATTCATGAAATTTCTCGAATAATGTGTAGAAGACGAATCCCTGAGTTAAGTTGTATGTGATCGTCGGAAGCCGTCGGGCACTCCCGTGGCGACCAAGTAGCGCAATAAAATCATACACGTTCTGGTATCGTCGCGGAGATTCGGTGACTTGTTCCGGCCCCCAATGTTCACCTACGAAAAGCTCCTGTTTCCCACTTTCCGATTCCGCCGCTGCATCGAAAAACGATTCCTCAGTTGGAAGATATTGTTCCGGCAGCGATTCTACTTTTACGAGATACGAAGCTTGCTCTCGATCATCCCGATCGAGGTCAACCAGAAACATGTATCTCTCTGGAGACTTTGTTATCACTTCGCGCAGGGACGCAAGTCGCAACAAATATCTTGCCAAATCTTGCGGAAGCGTTCGGAGCACCATCCATCGATCAATGTCGTCCGCTCGATCGCACCAGTAATACAGATACGGATCGCCACGCTCGCTACGAAACTCAGCCAGCAACGGCCCGTCGAATGATTGCAGCGTCCGAACATGCGTGAGCGTCACCGGTAACCCGGTCATTTTTGATGCCGCGCATTGTGTAATCAGATCGATCATAGAGGGCCTATAACAACTACTAAGGGCACCAGATCTACACCAGCGTACTCGTGCAGGTCGAAATGTCCCTCATCGTCTGTGTCGGTCTGCGCACCATGGTCGTTCTGAAGATCGATTCTCGCAAGGTGATCGCCACTCCGTATGTTGAACTGTCGGAAGCTTTTCATGAATTTGGCGAACGCTACGCGCGCTTGTTCTTCGGTTTCGAAGAATGAAACTCCGCAGTCGGAACAACACCCTTTCTGCCCGAATCTATTTCCCAACTTCAACGCATGTACCTGAAAACTCCGCGCATCCACGGGCGGAGAGAACACAAAATGGAACCCGGGACGTTCACGTCCCTTCGCCTGCGACGGCGGGCAAGGCTTCTCCGCATCCGGCACCTGCTGGTACAGACTCGCGTATTTGAATGTCGGCACGACCTCGCAGTTTATTCATTGTACACTCACGGTTTCAACCGAAGATATAACGACGATTTTCCGCCGACGGGGATTCCAACACGTTTCCTGATAATATGCCATCGGGTGAAATCTGGGGCGGTGTCAGTTTCTGTGCAGGATCATCGTGCTGCACAAATAGTCGAGCCATTTGAGGGCTTTTTGTGCAAAGCCCTGCAAGGGAGAGGATGAAGGTGAGGGTCCGATTACAGCGCGCCCGGTTTTCCTTTCTTAACACTGGCTACCCGTGCCCACGGGCGCGCGATTCAAGATTCTGCGTCCGCGATGCCCGCGCGCTCTTTTCTTGTGTCATCCCGAGCGAAGTCGAGGGACCCCGGATCTTTCTCCAGCCTCACCCTGGCTCGCACCGGGACAGCGCGTGTGGACATCTGGATTTGTCGCTGTTTCTGAGCGTCAACTTCGAGCGTACAATCCAGCGGTATGTTGAAGGAACCGCCGACCGATGAGATTCGGCATTTCTATTGCCGACCGTGCGGCAAGTATCACCTGAAAACGCATCCTCATCACACGGGAGCATTGCTACCAATAGAAGCAGCGTCGAAACAAAAGCCGTGGCGAAGCCGAGATAAATTTCGCACGCGTACCACAGACTAGCTCTAAGAGTTCTGTCCTCCGGGGGAATTTGAAGATGGCCGAGACCAGACCAGATCAGCCAAGCAGCGATCAGAAACGCGAAAGCCCCGACTATGCCGAGTACATAACTTTTGAGCGAGTAATCTCGACGCTGAATTTGCTCGTCCTCGCTGTAACAATGGGCGGTGTCTTCTGGTATGCGGGCGAGGCTCGCAAGCAAAATATGCTGATCGCAACCGAGAACCGACCGGTTATATATGGGAACGGCGTGAGTGCTCTGGAAAGGACGCCAGACGGCATACCAAATAAGGTAAAGGTGAAGTTCCGCAACTTCGGTAAATCGACCGCGATGAGCGTCGGGGCAATAGGGCACATTTTCGTGGCGGATGCCGGTCAACCAGCACCATTTGAGCCCATCTGCATTGAAATCGCTAGACTGCCCAAGGGAGCCGGAGGAACAGCCGTGGCACCGGATGCCTTTATCGAGCCAGAGTGGGGTCCAGCTGCCGGCCAAGATCTGAGTACTGTCAATAACGGCGAGGTTCTGTACGTCACAGGGTGCGTCCGTTATTCCGGTGTCGATAGACAGCAGACCTACTTTTCGGACTTGTGCGTCATGTGGGCGCCGAAAGCTCCCCAAGACTTTCAGCCGTGCCACGAGCCCGAGCGCAATCACGTAGAGTAAACAGAACAGTAACGACCAAACAACACACCCCCTTTGAGAGCCGCGCTTGCCAATCATTTCTATTAGACGCGGCTTTCGGGTGGGCATCAAACATCGGACAATCCCCAACTAAAAACGTTTGACGTGAAACGTTCGGGTCTGGATCCTAAGAAATAACCCCTGTTTCGCAAAATGCGCCGTAATTGCGCCGCCATCAGAGGAAGACCATCCAGAGAAAAAGATCCGGGTTCCTTCGCTGCGCTCAGGATGACACGAGAGGTCGCGCGCGTTTTTGTCATCCTGAGCGCAGCGAAGGATCTCGCGCGCTCCAGCGCGGCAGGGGTGACCCCTGCACCCAATGCTAAGGCCGCCCGCCGTTGGCGGGCGCGGCCCCTGCCAAGGGCTTAATACTGCGCTGCCGTCGCCACGGCCAGGGGTAACCCCTGCTGGTGGCGGGGGAGGGCGGCGACCGGTATCGTCATGTTCGACTATCCCGATGGCAAGGCTCAGAAAGGCGGCGCGGATCTGGGGAAATCCCAAGGCGCGCGAAATTGGACAGCGCGTACTAATCGCGCCTGACGACCGTGTTTTCACGATCGATCCACCGGCGATTTTCGGCCGCCGCGCGCCGGTCGAAATCGAGATCGGCGCGGGCAAGGGCGAATTCATCATCGAGCGCGCCGCCGAATTTCCCGAGCACGATTTTCTCGCGGTGGAACTCTCGGCGACGATCACGCGGGTGCTGGCCGTGCGATGCGGGCGGGCGGGGCTCGACAATTTGCGCGTGGTGAGGATGGACGCGCGCACGCTGGTCAATCTGATGCTCCCCGACGCGAGCGTGAGCGCGTTCCATATCTACTATCCGGACCCGTGGCCCAAGGAGCGCCACGTCAAGCATCGGCTCTTCACGCCGACGCTCGCCGCGAGCCTGTTTCGCACGGTAGAGCCGGGCGCAACCGCTTACGTCGCAACTGACGTGCGCAATTACGCGAGCGAGATTTTCCCGATGATGCTCGCGGTGGGGTTCATCCGCGCGGTCGAGGCGGCGCCGGGTGCGGAGCGGACTGGGTTCGCGCGCAAGTACGTGGCGGCGGGGAAGGCGGTTTTTTCGGCCTCGTTTCGCAAGCCGCGCGAGTCAAAAAGTTCCTGAATCGGCGCGGTTATCGCGGCGATGGTCCGAATCGGGGTCGCGTGCCGATTGCAATGCGCAACGGCGTTGTTTAACCTTTTTGAGTCTCCAATCTGCGTCTCCAATTTGCATCTCTAAGATGAAACGATTGCTGTTGATATTGGTGGCTTTTGCCCTGCTGCCCGCGACCGCGTGCAGTCTGCGCCAGAAGCCCACCGGCGAGAACTACTACGAGCAAGGCCAGCTGGATTTCGCGACCAAGGAGTACAAGGCCGCGATCGAAAACTATCAGCAGCTGATCGACAAGTACCCGTTCAGTCCGTACGCCGAGGATGCCGAGATGAAAATCGGGCTGGCGCACTACCAGCAAAAGGATTACGCCGAAGCGATCGGCGCGCTCGACGATTTTCAGCGGATGCATCCGACCAGCAAGAACCTCGAGCTGGTCACCTACTACATCGGGATGAGTTACTACGATCAGATTGGGCGCGAGGACCAGGATCAGGGCAAGACCGTAGCGGCGCTCAAGCGCTTCCAGGAATTGGAGCAGCGCTTTCCGGAGGGTGACTTTGCCGAACTGGCGCACGAGAAGGTCCTGGTATGCCGGGAGATGCTCGCGCGCAACCAGATGATCGTTGGCAGCTATTACTACAAGCGCGCGAACTTTCGCGCGGCGGAGTCGCGATTCGCCGAATTGATGCAGAAATATCCGGAGAGCCCCGTCGCCCCGGACGCGCTGTTCGATCTCGGAGTTTCGCTGGAGAAGGAAGGCAAGCGATACTCCGCGGCGCAGGCTTTCGCCGCGGTCAAGAAGCATTTTCCGAACTCCGGCTACGCGAAAAAAGCCCAGACCGAGCTGGCCAAGCTCCACCAACCAATCGATACCGAAGAAGATCCGCTTCCACTGGTGCTCGCCGAGACCGGCTACGGCGGAAATCCCGATGATTCCAACGCGGACAGAGTGATCGTGCGCCAGCGCTCCGACACGCCCAGCAGCACCGAGCTTGCGTCGGCCTCCGGTTCGCCGGCATACGGATCGGACGGACTGCCAATCCTCGGCGCGCCATCGACGCCGGCCGATCTTCCCAGCCGCAAACCTGGCGGGCCGGACATGATGCGGGCGCCGGCGCCTATCCTGCCAGCGCCCACCGGCAGTATTGCCGCGGCAGCCGGCGCCGAAGCGCGCGCGCTGACAGCAGCCACCGGATCGGCGCCGGCGCCATCGATGCATCAGATGACAGCCGCCGCCTCGGCGCCTGAGCCGTCGATGCACCAGATGACAGCCGCCGCCTCGGCGCCGGAGCCGTCGTTGCACCAGATGGGATCGGGCGGGGGCACGCCGGCGTCTGCGCCGCTGTCGTTGAGCGAGCCGCCGGTGGCCGGTCCCGCGACGCTCAAGGCGATCAGGTTGTCATCGAACGATCCGCCGCTGTCAGTGGTGCTTGAACTCAGCGGGCCAGTCAGCTTCGACAAGAACCTGCAGAACAATACCGGCGGTTCGACCGCGACGGTGGTGCTCAAGGACGTTACCCCCGACTCGGCGCTCAAGACTCATCTCGCGTTCGACAAGTCGATTTTCAAGGATTGCGTCGTATCGAGCAGCTCGTCGGGAACCACCGTGACCTTGAACACTCAGCCGGTCGCGCGTTTCGCGGTGGTGCCGCTGGCAGGGCCGCCGCGCTTGCTGATGACGTTCACGCCGCAGGCGGGAACCCTGAAGGCCAGCGCGGCGAACTGAGCCCCGTTGGCACGGGGGGCCAGTGTTAAGGCCGCGCTCCGTTGTCGCGCGCGGGCCCCCTGCCACCAGCTTAATACTGCGCCCCCGTCGCAACGGGCGCGCGGCGCCGGCGCTAACCGTTCGGCAACGCCCTAAAGTTCCCATCGAACGCGGAGCGATCCGCAGTGGCGTCGCTTGATGGACGTGGCTCATGCGGCGACCGGTCAATTTCGGTTTCATACAAAGCAGCCGTTGACGTTCCCATGAAACTAGTTTAATAGTTATTTATGGATTTTGTGGCGACCTCTCTCAAACTTGCCAGTCTGGGCCACGAACAACGGCTGCGAATATTCCATCAGCTGGTCCGAGCGGGTCGTGGCGGGATGACGATCGGGCAGATTCGGGATGCGCTGGATCGGCCGATGTCCACGGTGGCGTTCCATCTTCGCGAACTGGTGGCGGCGGGGATGGTGACGCAGGAAAAAGACGGGCGCTCGGTGTACTGCCGCGCCAGCTTTGCGGCGCTAAACGAAATGCTGGAGTTTATTTCCAGCGAGTGCTGCAAGGGGGTTTCGATACCAGCGTTCTCCCGGCGGCGAAGCGCTTGAATCGGGCCTACCGTCGAGAAAATCTACGCGCGGAGTTCAGACAGATGCAGATAAACCGGATTTCCCAATGAGCACTACGCCCGCATCCTCGACGCGCGACGGGCTCACGCCAGAGGGGCTGCTTAATCAGGAATGCTTTTGTATCAATGTTGACCCGGCGCGCGTCTGGCGTGCCGTGGAGGAAGCAACGGCGGGTATTGTCCCCGGCGAAGTATTGGCCCGAGACCGCGACCATCTTTTCTCCAACGCGCCGGTTTTCCTCGCGCAGGCGGATCTGACCGCAATGGGCGAGGTCGTGCAGGCGATCGAGGCGGTGGGCGAGCTCAAGCGATTCCAGGGCGAAGTACTCGCGCGGGGGCCGGAAATTGCCCGGACCGATTTTGGCCCGCGTGGCGCGTTCATGGGCTACGACTTTCACCTGACGCCTGACGGACCCAAGCTTATCGAGGTAAACACCAACGCTGGCGGAGCCTTCCTCAACGCGATCCTTGCGCAGGCGTGGGTCGCTTGCTGCCCCGAGGTGCAGGCGCTCGCGCCGCAGCCGCCGGCCAGCTTCGACGACGCGGTCTGGAACATGTTCGAAGCGGAGTGGCGGCTCCAAGGGCGCGCCGGTTGTCCGCGCGTTATCGCAATCGTCGACGATGCGCCAGAAGGCCAGTACCTCTATCCGGAGTTTCTGCTGGCGCAGGCCTTCTTCCAACGCCGTGGCGTGCAAGCGGTGATTGCCGATCCGAAGAGCCTACGGTTTTGGCGGGGCCGTCTGATGATGGCCGAGCAGCCGATCGACCTCGTTTACAATCGGCTGGTGGACTTTGCGTTCGAGGGTCCTGCGGCCGCATCGATCCGCGAGGCTTATCTGGCGGGCGCGGTGGTTGTAACGCCCAATCCGCGCAATCACGCGCTCCTGGCGGACAAGCGCAATCTTGCGCTGTTGTCTGATCCTGCGCGACTCGAAGCGCTCGGCGTCGAGCAAGGGTTACGCGACACGCTCGCGCGTCTTCCGCGCGCCAGGGTTGTGACTCCCGACAACGCCGCGGCGCTGTGGGCCGAGCGCAGATCGCTTTTCTTCAAGCCGGCGGCCAGCCATGCCGGCAAGGCGGTTTACCGCGGAGACAAGCTCACACGAACGGTCTGGGCGGAAATCTTGCGCGGTGATTACGTCGCCCAAGCCATCGCCGCGCCGAGCGAGCGCCGGATTCAAGTCCAGGGTGATCCCCAGGTTCGCAAGATGGATGTGCGGCTCTACACGTATGCGGCCAGCATGATCATGGCCGCGGCCCGCCTGTACCAGGGGCAAACCACCAACTTCCGCACGCCCGGCGGGGGATTCGCCCCGGTCGTCATCCTGGGCGGAGCCCAAGCGGGTACAGCCGCCGATCAGGTGAAGACTTCGTCGAACCTGATGCCGAGGAATTTGAGCAGTACTTCGGCGTAAACCTTCAGTCCCCAGTAAAAGCCCCTGACCACCTTAGCAATCCGCTGCCTTTGGCCGCCAAGCGGCCGGCCGCCGTGTGTCTGTGACACCTCCCGATAAAGGGCGAGGCAATTTCAGCCGAAATACGGACAGTGCTCGCGGATCGCTTGCTCCGAAGCTGCCATTTCCTCGTAACACGTGCCAAACCTCACGGATGACAGTCCGGAGAAATTCCGAACCTCGGAAGGGCTAAACCGGGAGTCATATTCTGCTGCTTATCGCTACCGAAAACACCCGAGAATCATATTTTGGTGCTTGTCACTACCCAAAACACGGGGCCTGCTACTTGCGACGCTGATCGAACAGGGCGATACTAAGCGGGCTACCTTCGATTGGTCACTCCCGCGTTCGATCGCTTTTACAAGGACAGGTGAAACTTTGAATCTACGACATACTGCCGTCGCGCTCGCGCTTATGGGCTGGTATTTGATGGCGCCGCCGCAGACCAGGACCTGGTGGGTCGGCCCGCAACGCTCCGATAATGGCGCCCCGCTAAGCAGGTGGACGAATGAGCAGTCATTCGACAACGCGGAAAAATGTGAGGCAGCCAGGCTGGCCACTCAGGTGCAGGCCGGAGCCATTTGTGTGTCCACCGACGATCCTCGCCTCAAAGCCTTTTAGTATGTAAAGGACGACAGCAAAAAGTGAGCAGGCGGGGTTTTGTGATGCGCTCGTGGAACCTCTCCCTAACCCTCTCCTCGGACAAGGAGAGCGCACTGGATCGCGACATCGTGCGCTCCACTCTCCCCCCTTATCCCTTCTAACAGTGGACGCGCCCGCGGCGATGGCCGCGCGCGACAACGGAGCGCGGCCTTAACACTGCGCTGCCGTCGCCACGGGCCGATCAGCTGAAGACTTCGTCGAACCTGATGCCGAGGAATTTGAGCAGCACTTCGGCGTAAACCTTCAGTCCCCAGTAAAAGCCCTCGACTGGCAAGCGCTCGTCGTTGCCGTGAAAGAGCGAGCCGAACGGTATGTGCGCGTCGAGCTTGACCGGGGAGAATCCGTAACACGCGGCCCCGAGCTGCGCATAGAACTTGCTGTCGGTCGCGCCGGGGATCATCCAGGCGATCGCACGCGCGCCGGGATCGGCCGCCTCGGCCGTCTGCTTAATCACCTCAAACAAGGGAGTGTCGGGGCTGGTCTCGGCCGGTGGCGCGGTCCGGAGCAACTCGAAGGTCGGCTCGGGACCGACTATTTGACGCAGCTCGGCCATGAAGCTCTCGGGATCCTCGCCGGGCAGGGTGCGGCCGTCGAGCACGATCGTCGCCTCGCCGGGGATCACGTTGTCCTTGTAGCCGGCGCGCAGAATCGTCGGCGACACGGTGTTGGCCAGCATCGGCGCGAACAGCGGCCCGGAGAATTCGACCGGCAGGCCCATCTCGTCGAGCGTGCGGCGCATCAGCGGCGAGACATTCCGGCGCATCGGGGTGTTCACGATTTTGGTGATCAGCTCGGAAATTTTGGCGATCGCGGTGTCCGGGCGCGGCATCGATCCGTGGCCCGGTGTCGCCGTGACCTTCATCTTGATCGTGACGAAGCCCTTCTCCGCGACCTGGATCGGGTAGAAGCGGCGATCGCCGAGATGAACGGTGAAGCCGCCGACCTCGTTCAACACGTAAGCCGAGCGGATCAGTTGGGGATGCTGCTCGACAAGAAATTTCGCGCCAAAATCGGAGCCAACCTCCTCGTCCGCGACCGCCGCCATTATCAGGTCGCGATTCGGCTTCACCCCGGCGCGCTTCATCGCGGTCATCATCACCAGGTCCATCGCGGTCTTGGACTTCATGTCGATCGTGCCGCGGCCCCATACGCATCCTTGCGCGACTTCGCCGCCGAACGGGTCGTGGGTCCATCCGGATCGCTCGACCGGAACGACGTCGGTGTGCGACGAGAGCAGCAGGGCGCCGGCGGAAGAATCGGCGCCGGGATAGCGGGCAACCAGATTGGCCCGGGTTGGAGCGCCCTCGCGGATCACGGAATCGATGCCGTGAGCGCCCAGGACTTCAGCCAGGTAATCGACGGCGATCCGTTCGTTGCCGGGCGGATTGGAGGTGTCGAGCCGGATCAGCGCGCGCAGACGATCGAGCGCCTCCTGCTGAATCGTTTGCCAGGAGATTCTCATCGAGTGCTCCCTTCGCTTGAGGCCGTGATTGTCATAAAAAGCTACAACCTGTTACATAATAATCGTGGATAACTGAGGGTCGATTATCGCGGCTGGAGCGGCGGAAAGAAAGCGCCTTGCAGATGCGGCCGCGGGTAAATTGCGACCGGTGGCGTCCGGGAGTGAGTGACGATACGCTCGGGCCAAGGTTGCGGATCGTGGACATCATTTGTGTCGAAAGAGTGCTGGTCGCGGTGCGCGACGTGGCGGCGTCGCGCGAAAACTGGCGACGGGCCGGGTTCGGCGTTGCGAGCAACGAAAACCAATTCGAGGGCGGCGGCATCCGTATCGCCCGGCTGGCCGCGGGCGGCGTGGAAATCGATCTCTGCGCGATGGACTCCGCCGAATCCGAGTCACCTCTGGCGGAGCATCTGCGCGGATTGATCGAGAACGGCAACGCCGGCGGCATCATCGGATGGGTCTGGGGGGTGAAGGGTGCGTCCATCGCAGACGAGCGCGAGACGGGGTCGGGACGGGCGCGAGAATCGATCGCGCTGCCGGGGCTGTCGGCGCCTGTGATCCTAGCTCAGATGCTTTCTTCCGGATTGCCGGGGGTGGTTACGGCCGCCGCTCCAATCAGCCTTGACCTCGAGGCGCGCCGCCAGTCGCTCAGCCGGTTATGCGGGAGCAACGCGAACAGCGTCGAGTATCTCGAGCATATCGTGGTGATGACCCCGGTGCTGGAGGACGCGATCGCGGCGAACGAGGCGATCGGCGTCCGATGCAAGCGAATCCGTGAAGCCGGCAACGGCGTCAAGCAGGCGTTTTTCAAGCTCGAGCAGACCGTGCTCGAAATCGTGGGACCGGGGCGCGGGCGTCCAGGATGCTGGGGGTTTGCGCTGATGTGCTCGGACATCGCACGAGCGGTTGCAACGGCGCGTGCGGGGGGCTTGCAAGCGACGGAGCCCAAGGCGGCGATTCAGGGTGGGCAGATCGCGCGAATCGTCGAGCCGCTCGATGGGGTGGCGATTGCGTTCATGCAGGCAGGCCCGCGTCGCGACGACTGAGCGGCGAAACGCGTCGCTGCGCCGGTAACTCTCGACACGAGAAATTTTCTCATCGGCGCTGTGCGGCGGTGCTCAGAGGCTCGGCCGCGATTGACGGCTCGTTCTCTTCGAGCTTGCGGTAGAGAGTTTTGCGGTCGATGCCCAGGATCGCCGCCGCCTCAGTCTTGTTGCCCGCCACCGACGCCAGAACGTTGCGGATATACTCGTGCTCGAGCTGATCGAGCGTGAGTCCGCGTGACAACGCATCGTCGGCCGTGAGGTCGGCAGCTTCGGTTCCCGCAATTTTTGCCGGCAGGTCGGTGCGTTCAATACGGTTACCACGGCACAGGATGAATGCTCGCTGCACCGCGTTCTGAAGCTCGCGGATGTTGCCTGGCCATCCATGGCGCAACAGCCGATCCGAGGTTTCGGGCGCGATCTCGGGCACCGGCCGATTCGCCTCGGCGGCCGCGCGTGCGAGAAAATGCTTGACCAGCAGCGGTATGTCTTCGCGCCGCTCGCGCAGTGGAGGAAGGTGCAGGACGATCGCCGAAAGCCGGTAAAACAAATCGGCTCTGAACCGGCCTGCGGCGGTCGCTGATTCAAGATCGCTGTTGGTCGCCGCGACGACGCGGAAATCAACCGCGATTTCGGCGGTGGCGCCGAGCGGACGCACCCGCTTGCTCTCGATCACGGTCAGCAGCTTGGCCTGTAGAGCCACCGGCATCTCGCCGATCTCGTCGAGAAACAGCGTGCCGTGGTTGGCTGCCTGGAACAATCCGGTCTTGTTGACCCGGGCGTCGGTGAAAGCTCCCTGCAAATGGCCGAAGAGCTCGCTCTCCAGCAAATTGTCCGGAATCGCCGCGCAATTGATGGGAATGAACGGGGCAGTGGCGCGACGAGATTGAAAGTGCAGCGCGCGAGCGATCAAATCCTTGCCGGTGCCGCTCTCGCCGGTCAACAAGACGCTTGCCGGGCTGTCCGCGATGCGCGCAACGATCCCGAGCAGCTCCATCATCGCAGGGCTTGTTGCGATGACATTTTCGAGGCCGTAGGTGCGGGCCAGTTCACCCCGCAGCCGCCGCACTTCCTGGCGGAGCTGCCGGTCTTCCAGTGCGCGGCCGACCACAATAATGAGCTGATTGTTGGTAAACGGCTTGGTGATGAAGTCGAAGGCCCCGCGCTTCATCGATTCGACCGCCGTCTCGATCGAACCGAATCCGGTGATTATCACGACCGGCAAGTCCGGACAGAGCCGCTTGATTTCCGATTGGAGCTGATGGCCATTCATGCCGCTCATCCGGAGATCGGAAATAACCAGTTCAGGCGCCGCCTGCCGGATGAGCGCCAGCGCTTCATTACCGGAGTTGGCCGTCAGCATGTTGTAGCCCTCGGCCTCCAGAACCTCGGCGAGCAGGCTGGTCATTGCACGATCGTCGTCAACGACGAGGATGGTGGCCTTCGCATCTGTCCGGCTCTCGCTCTTCATGTGCGTATCAGGCGCTCTGCTTCAGCTGGCCGGCAGCAGAAGCCGGGAGGGTAACGACGAAGCATGCGCCATGCGCATTTTGTTCGAACGCCAGCTCGCCGTCGTGGTTGGAGATAATGGTCTGACACACCGCCAGCCCCATTCCCGTGCCCTTGCCGGGATCCTTCGTCGTGAAGAATGGGTCAAAAATACGTTCCCGAATCGCCTCCGGCACCCCTGGTCCGGTATCTTCGAAATATAGTGTCACTTTTCCCGAGGCGCGGTCGGCCGCTGACGTGATGCGCAGCGCACCGCCGTGCTCCGCCATCGCGTCAAGCGCGTTTACTTCCAGATTGACGAAGACCTGCTGGAGCTGGTCGGGGTCGCAGTCAACGATAAGCGGCTCTGGGCCCAGCTCGGCGACGACCGCGATGTGGCGCCGCGCAGCTTCGGCTTCGAGCAACTGAACCGATCCATTTGCTATTGCCCGGATATCGGAAGCGGTCCGCGTCGGCTCGCGGCGGCGGCCGAGTTCGAGCAGCATCCGCACCATCTTGGCAATACGATCGATCTGTTCGACGATCACCTTGAGGCTGTCCTTGCGCTTGCGCTCGTCCGGATGGTTGGTCATCAGAAACTCGGCGCGGCCACGGATTACGCCGAGTGGCGTGGCAATTTCGTGCGCAAAGCCCGAGGCGAGCGTGCCAATCGTCGCGAGCTTATCGGCGTGCAACAGGCGGCGCTCGAGCTGCAGCTTGCGCTCGGTCTCCTCGATCAAGCGGCGATGCGCGCCAGCCAGTTCTTTGTCCACCCGCTTGAATTCCTCGGAAATCGATTCTACTTCGTCGCCATCGGGCTTCCCTTCAACACCCTCCGCGCGGTCCAGATTGGATACTCGTCGACGGAGTTGAGCGAGCGGCACCGCGACGTAGCGATGCGCCACCAGCGGGATCACTGTCGCGACCACCAGCAACGCCGCCGCGATTACAATTAGTGATGCCGCAATCCGGTGATACCGATCCGTGCGGAACGCGCTCCAATCTTGAGCGACGAGCAGATAGCCATGTACGCCGCGGCCGAGCGGAACAACTCGGCAGAACCAGGTGAGTCCGTGCGCCGTCTGCATGTATTCAGCGGCGCCGTGCGCCGTGATTTGCGCAGTAATCCACTCCTGCGGCGGCGGCGCCACGGGGAAATCATTCAGCGCGAACCGAATCTTCCCTTTCTCGTCCAGAACCGCCGCGATCAGATCCTCGCGGCCAATCGCCGAGAGGATCGAGCCGATCTCATCCCATTCTGATTGCTGGACGTCGGGCGTGAGCGAGGCATTAAGTGCGCGCTGCGCGACCCGCGTCTCGGCCTTCAGGTCAGCCGAGAAAATCTGTGCCGTGCTGCGAGCAGTAACGAATGTGTAGGCAAGCGCGATCGGTGCGAGGCACGCGAGCATCATGAGAGTAAGCCGCGTGGCAACTTTCATCGTTAGAATTCCCGGTCACCTTCAAACGTAATACTAGGGTCTTTGCGAATTACATGCCATGCGCGCAGTGATTGCGCTGTCTGACACTTTTCCCCTGGGATTTGGCGACTGGGGCAAATAACTACAGATCGAGCGTGAGGTTCGTGGCGAACTGCCCCACGCTCAAATTGCGGTCGGTTAGATCATTCCCATTTTAACTGGATTTTACGGCGGCATGTCCGTTGCAATTGAGCCGTTCAGCTGGACGTGGCGCAAACCAAAACCAATTCGCCACCCCGCGGAGGACACACAGATGAAAAACGGCTCGATCACCCTCAAGAAACCTTTGGCGATTGCCGCCCTCGGCGCTTTACTGCTCGTTCCGCTTTGCAGCAGCACTGTCCGAGCGGAGGGTTCCGACTTAACCGTCACGCTCAGCAAGCTGGACGTCACGCATGGCGTCGGGACGGAACCTGTCGATCAGGTGGATTTGATCGCCAACTTCAAGAACACCGAAGCGTCGGAGAGCGGCAAGTGCGACCCGTCGTCCGATTCGCCGATCAACGGCTTCGTTCTGGGCCTGCAGGAAGGTGCCTGTGGAACAACCGCCTCGGCTGCGACGGTGACGGTTCCGAGCCTCAGCAAGATCGGCAAGAACAAGTACAAGTTCGAGGGCGCCACGAAAGAGGGCGCAGTGGTTGACGCGATCCTTACTGTGCTTGGTAAGTCGGCTCGGGGTTGCGGCCAATGGCATCTCGTATTGGACGCCACGCCCGTCGATCTGGCGAGCATCCAGACCAACCCTGTGGCCACGTCGATTACCCTGGGTGACGGTTCCTTCGGGTGCCTGTCGACCACGGCGGGGGCGATCGATCGCTAAGCATGTAGCGCCCTCTGGGCGCTGGTCAATCCAGGAGCGTCACGGTGACCTGGCGGCGCATCAAGCGCCGCCGGGCCACCCGATGGGGAGGGGATTTTCATGACTGCGTTCAAATCCACTGCTGCAATTTCGCGAGGCGCACTTCTCGCATCGTTGGTCGGCTTGTTCGTACTGCTCGCGATTGGTCCCGCGCTTGCCCAGACGACGTTCGGGTCGCTCAGTAATTTCGACGTCTTCAACGATACCGGCCAGGATTGCCACGGGTTCGAAATCGAACTCGACGGAATCACCAGCGCCAACGTCACCTATAAATTTGGCGGGAGCTACGAACAATACGGCGACCCAGTTGTGGTCGATTTCCCCGGCGGCGTCTATGTCCGTTACGAAAGTCCCTACGACCCGGTCGGCAAGGCATTCACCAAGACCACGCTGATGCCCGCGACACCGATTACGCCAACTGCCGGCCACGCCTGCTGGTCAGGGGGAATCCCACCGGCTGGACTGCCCGCCTATCCGAACGGGGGATGCGAACATTTCGGCCTGGGGCTGAGCGCCAACCCGACCAACACCGTCTATCGCTGGCTGGTAGCCGATCCGGCCAACCCCGGATCGCTGATCGCCTCGGGCACCAAGGTTTCTATTCCGGCGCCGGTTTGGAGCGTCGCTCAACCGGTCCCGGCTCAACCACTGGTCGTCGCCGCGGTCATCCCCGCGCCGCCGCCGGCGCCGGTGTGCGAATTCGGCGAAGCACAGTGGGTCAAGGTCTATGTGACCCAGTCGCCCAACCCGGCGGATCTCAACCATCTTCTCTCCGACGACCCCAACGTGCCGCAGGATCCTGCTGAAGTGGAAACCGAATGGTCGCTGCAGCAGACCGATTCGGGCGCTGTTGGCGGCGGTGCTCTCGCCGAATTGCCGGAGTCAGCCCCGCTCGGAGCCGGTGACGAGTCTGTCACGCGGCGCTACGAGTTCTACAAGTACACTGGAGCCATCGACTCCGAGACTTGCGAGGCGCTTTCGGCCAACGATTCGAATCCGCCGCCCAGTGAAGTCGGCGATTACATCGGCGCGCAGATGGCCGCCGTCAACGTAGTCGTCCCCGCCACCTCCATCGGCGTTCCCGCCATCCTCGGCTTCGGCGCGTCGCCCGTTGGCAACCAGGTGAGCAAGAGTCTCACGATCAAGAACATCGGGAAAAAGGCGCTGATCATTCAGAGCGTGGCGTCGAATAATTCCGATTTCATCCCCGGCGTCTCGGCCTGCCCGGCCGGCGGACTCGCCGCCGGATTGACCTGCGCCATTCCGATCGCTTTCACGCCGAGTGCTGTGGGCGCGCGTACCGCCGCTCTTATGATCACCGACAACGCCGGCGCCGGCACGCAAAACGTCGCCCTCTCCGGCACCGGCCTCGTCACCACGACCGTCACGCCGGCGCATTTCTCGATCAGCGACGTCAAGTTCGGATCGAAAGTCGCAAAGACCGTGACGGTCACTAACAAGCAGAACCAGACGGTATCGCTGGGCGCGGTTATCAGCGGCCCGAACAAGGCTGACTTCCCGATCACCGGCGGCACTTGCGGCGCCACGCTGAACCCCAAGGCGTCCTGCACTATCATCGATACGTTCACACCCAGCACGCTGGGGGTTGAATCCGCCACGCTGACGGCCACTCCGATCACGGATCCGCTGGGACCGTACACTGTCGCTTTCACGGCTGCGGCGACGGTCCCGGCAACCGTGGCGCCTCCCACCCTCAGTTTTGGCAGTGTGGCGCGGACCTCGTCCAAGACCCTTTCCGCCGCTGTGACCAACCTCTCACCCTTCGCGTTGCCGCTCAGCGACAGCACCAGCGGAGGCGATTTCACGATCAACAGCAGCACCTGCGGCTCGTCCGTAGCAGCCAACTCGAAGTGCACGATCGCGGTTAAGTTCAAGCCGACCATCGTGGGCACGGAGAGCGGTTCGCTGACGGTTACGATTGGCTCCGATCCGACGAGCCCGCACCACGTGACGCTCAATGGCGCGGGCCTGTAATCGGCCTGCGGCGACGGAGAAGCGAATGAAAAAGTGCGCAGGAGCAGCACCGACCTGTGCGATCCCGCTCTTTGGCGTTACCGGCGCTCCAGGCGCGACGCGGTTAGGAGCGTAGGCCATGATAGCGATTGCCTTGGCCGTGACTATGATGACTGCCGGATTGGCGATCGGATGCGCGGCCGTGCACATCCACTTCGACGAGCAAGAGCGTCGTCTCGAGAGAAGGAATCACCTCAAGAGAACCCTACGCGATTGGTACGCGCAGCGCGGCGCTGGCCGGCGCCATTTCGCAAGATCCGGCCAGTTCGCATATCGTGAGCCTCACGGGCGCCGGCATGTAGCCGGGCTATCCGAATTCCGATGACGGAAACCGCCGGAGCGAATCGATCGCTCCGGCGGTTCAACTTCCCTGCGCAAATCGGGAGAGGCTGCTGACGGCTTTAGAACGGGCGGTGGCCGAAGAACACGGCATTTATATCGCGCTTGGACGCCGCGAGAGCGTCGCGCGATTTCGCCGCCATCGTTTTCGCCAGCTCCCGGGCGGCCAGCATCAACGCATCGCCTTCGACGACCCGGTTGAGCACGCCCATCGCGAGCAATTCCTCGGCCCGGTAATGGCGACACATCAGGATCGCTTCCTTCGCGCGCCACGGGCCGAGCCGGGCGGCGAGCACGCTGGCGGGAGCGCCGCGATAGGGTACGTCGAGGTCCACCTCCGGCACCCAGAACTCCGCACCCTCGACTGCGATCGCAAAATCGAATGCAAGCGCAAATGACCATCCGCCGCCGACTGCGTAACCGTTGATCGCGCCAATCGTGATCTGATCCAGATGCGCCAGCACGTCGAACGCCCGGCCGATCAGCCGCGGCCATCGTTTGCCGAACTCGCCCATGCGGCGGCGGCGCTCGGCGGGATCGATCACGGCGCCGGCCGGGTTCTTGAACATCGCGTTGTCCGCGCCGGCGCAAAAGGCGGCGCCTTTGCCGGTCACGATCAATACGCGGCAATCGCGATCGTCGCGGACGGCTTGCAGACGACGCTCGAAGTCGAGGATGACTGCTTCATCGAGGCAATTGCGACGCTCGGGGCGATTGAACGTGATCGTCGTAATCGGGCCATCTTTCTCGGCCAGGAAATTTTCTGTGATCTGGCTCGGTTCCATAGGTGTTGCTTTACTTCGGCGCATTGCTCCGGTGCAACTCTTTAGCTTTCTCACTGTTTCATTTTTTCGCTTTTTCACCGGCTTGCGCGCCAGCGACCGATGTTGAACAATCGCTTTTTTCGCGTTCGCGCGCGGAGAGGTGGCCGAGTGGTCGAAGGCACCAGATTGCTAATCTGGCGTACTGGGTAACCGGTACCGAGGGTTCGAATCCCTCCCTCTCCGCCACACAGTCTGTACCGTTGCCCTACAATCTAGAGATGGCGTAAAATCCGCACCGGACGCGGGGCTTTTGCGCTCAATGCGAACCGGAGAAAGCTATCTTGGTGCAGATTCGCTGAATTGCGCGGGGTTTTCTCCACGCGAAGAAAAAACGGGTCGCTTCAGGGTTCGAAGATATTTCTGGTCGGCCTTCGCCAAGACATCGCCTCTCTGAAAGTCCGGCGGTGCGATGACTCTAGTCGATCCCGAGCGCGTTTAGCTGCGCCGACCATTCGAGCGGCAATTGCGTGCGGTCCCTGAGCAGAGATTCCGCGGTGAGTTCCGGCGGCTGGCAGCCCTTGACGATCTGCTCGATGATGTCCGGAGCCAGGAAAGCCAAGCGGATCAAGCGGCCTACGTAGCGGACGGATAATCCCTCGCGCGCAGCGATCGCAGCAAGAGATCTTGCCTTGCCGGTGCTGATCTCCTCGAACCAGCGATGTGCCCGAGCAAGGGCTTTCAATAGCGACAGATCTACGGTCGCCGCTGAACGATTGTAATCGCCGACGATGTGATTGCGCTCGATCTAACTCGTCGAGGATTACCGGTTGCTGGGCGAAGGTCAGGGCGGATACCGGGAAAACGTGCGGTTTCACGGCCTGAAGCACGCATCTGACAAATGGCCTCGATGCCGCCTGACCGCCCGAGGGCCGTGTCCGCCGGCATGGAGCCGTCGGAAAACTCGTTCATCGGTCTGGACGCGTTCAACGCTCACGAGGCGAAGAGGCGTTCCTGTGAGGCGGGTTCTCTCCACGGCAGGACGGCGAGTCCATTTTCGATCTTGTCCGCGCGTACAATTAGTTGCCGGCCTTGACGGATAACCATGTGTTCGCGCTCCAACTGAGCCAAGTGCTCGGTGACTCTTGGCCGCGAAGCGCCGACGAGATTGGCGATATCCTGATGGCTGAAAGACACTCTAAGGAGCGTGCCGCGCGACTCTTCGACGCCAAAGTCGGAACATAGTTCAAGCAGCGTGATTCCGAGGCGCTCATGAAGGCCTAGCCCCAGGAAACTGGAACCGCGCACCAGTAGCCGGTAGCAAAGCTTCAAGTTGTTCTGATGGAATTCCCTGAAGGCGGTCTGCGGAGCGTTCACGGTAATGGCGTTGAAACGGTCCCAGCTCACGCTGCCGAGCCTGCAATCGCTATAGGCCGCGCATTGAAAGCTCCATCGGCTGCCAAATTGAGAGGGGAATTGCGGGATCGGACCGGGCGCCACCAGCGCCACGGTTACTCGCTCACTGCGCGCATTCAGGCAGCTGATCTTCGCGACTCCGCTCAGAAGGATATTGGCTCCGGACGGGAGATCGACCGAGTCAAGGATAACCTGATGTTTTTTGAAGTTGGCCACGTTGAGCTCGCTAGCAAGACCGGTCAGCTGCTCAAAGGAGAGCCATGATAAGGCCTTTAGACGATTCACCAACTCATCTGTTTTCGTCACGCGCTTATGTTCAGAGAATTCGTTCATAATCATCCTGTTGTTTCGCGCCAACGCCGACTCTTCTGCCGTTTGGCTGTTTTCGTGCGGTTTCCATTCTCAGTTCTCCAGCCGCGCGTTCAACGACACGTTCGCGTTCAGCAGACGACCGATCGAACAGCCGGTCTTGGCGCTGACCGCGGCGTCGATGAAGTCGGCGAGCGTCGCCGCGGGTACTTTTGCTACTACCTCGAGCAGAATGCGCGTAATGGTCCAATCTTCCGTACCGAGATCTTCCGAAGTCACCGTCGCGGTCGTGACTATCCGTTCTGCCAGGAATCCGGCGCGATTGAGCGCATCGGAAAAAGCTATCGAAAAGGACGCGGCGTGGGCGGCGGCGATGAGTTCCGCGCTGTTGGTCGTTCTTCCGCCTCCTACTTTCTTTGCCTGTGCCACGTAATGAGTCCCTCGCAGAGCGCCGTTCTGTGTGGTGACATAGCCCTTGCCCTTGATTGGACTTCCGTCCCATACCGCGGAAGCTCGGTATTCCATTAGGTCACGCTCACCCGCGCGGCGCGCAGCAGTTGATCAGTTGGGCGAACAGGTGCCGACCGCAGCCGCAGGACCGCCGAGTGGCCCTTCAGTGACGAAAGCCGCTTGCGCAAGCGATCGGGATCGATGCCGAGGCTTTCGCAAACCTCCTCGTAGGCAAACACTCCGGAAGCAGGGGATCTATTGCTGATCCAGGCGCCAACCTCGTCTGACCGCCTGCGCCCGCCACCCGTTTGCGGGTCGGAGCCTTGCAAGTAGTCAGAGATTGCAGTCTTCAGCACTGCGAGCATCAGTCGGCGTTCGCCGTCCGAGCGAACGCTGTGGTCGCAAATGTCGTAGTACCGCCTCACAACGATTGCGGCGGAGCTAAACTCGGCGAACGGAGCGGCCGACTGGCGAAGTTCGGCGCCGTTCCCCTCCGACGGGCCCGCTCTAAGTGCGGGGCTCATTCAGGGCAACCTCCGATTCTGCTGATTGTCTGCAGCGTTCCAAGCCGATGCAGTCGTCGGCTCGACGAAGTTGCCGGGGTGCGCCTTGATATCTTCATGCGCGCCCGGGTACTCGGCCAGGAACTGTGCCAGCGCCGGATGCCCGGCGACGAACTTCGCGTTGTCCACCAGCGCCGGGTTTCTTGAGAGAGCGCGCGCCAGTTTCGGATCCGCGTTGGTTACCTGCGCGAAATCCCGGAACTCCTTCAGGTTCAAGTTCGACTCGCCTCGATCCGTCACGATAGTGACACTTTCGTCGCGGGAATTGTTTGAATGATAGACGTTAGTGTCCTCTGCCAACGCTGGGGCCGCGAGCCCGCCGGCAACCAGAACCGCAAGCAGTGTGAATTTGATCGACTTCATTTCGCAATCTCCTGAGTTAAAGGTTCGACCAGCCGGGCCGGTCCCACTGTCATGATCACGCTTGTGTTTCTCGCTTCGCAAATACTTTGTTCCTATGGACCGTATAGGCGACAGCTATGGGGCCGGTTCGGTGGCGGCGATCGCCCCATTTGGGCGCCGGTTCTGACGAGCGCTGGGGAAGAAGATGCGCAGAACGAATGCGTCGTGGACGAAGTATCAGACGGAGGTTTCCAGGGGGCTGCGTTTAAGGCGATGCGTCCGGTACAGGCCTCAGCTTGGTCCGCCAGGCAGTCTCATTTGGCGGACTGCTTGAGCATCTCGACATAGCGGCCGAGCGGCTTGGAAGTGTTGTCAGCCTTCCAAGCGATGCAGGACTCGACCTGGACGACAGGCTTCAAAGGCCGGAAGGCAACGCCGGGATGCGCAAGCAATTTGACTTGTTCCGGTAGCAGCGCGGCTCCCAGCCCCGCCGCGACGAACGCGAGCACTGCAAGCGGTCCATCGGCCTCTTGCAAAGTTCGAGGCGTAAAGCCGGCCTCGGAGACTATGCGGCGCATCCATTCCCCCCAGCCGGGATAGTTTCGCTCGGACATCCCGACAAAGAAGTGCGATTCCAATTCTTTTAGATTGATCTTGGGTTTTTTCGAGAGTGGATGCGCGTTGGGTAGAGCCACGAGGATCTCATAGAACGCGACGGCTTCCACCTCGAGGTTGGTTCCGGCCAGCGACTCACGCAGACCTACAAATCCGAGATCGATCTTGTCGGCTTCGAGCGCCTCGAGCTGCTGTGCGCAGGTCATATCAAACAGGTTGAGTGCGACTTCGGGATAGGCCCGTTGAAACGCGGTCAGGGTTGCGGGCAACAGGTGATAGTGAAGACTGGCGACGTATCCGATTTTCAGTTGCTTGGTTTCACTCCGATTGAAACGCTGCACCAGCCGCACGCTTTCCTCGCTGAGGGCGAGCACGCGCCTGGAATCCGTCAAAAAAACCTTGCCTGATTCGGTTAGAGAGACGCGACCCTTGATGCGATTCAGCAGCTGCACCCCAAGCTCTTGTTCCAGGAGTTTGATTTGCTGAGTGAGGGAGGGCTGCGCGACGTGCAGTTTTTTCGCAGCGCGAGTGAAGCTCAATTCCTCGGCTACGGCTACAAAATCACGCAGATGCCGAAGTTCCACGCGTCACCTTTTTCGCCTGGGCTGCTCGGTTCGGCGGGATACGGCAAAATTTGGTCGCATGCGGCTACTGGGGAATCTATACAGAGCGAAATTCGCTTGTCAATCGAAAAAGCTCTGCCCGCTTTTGCGACGCGAACGCCGCTTGATGGCCCTGCTCCTCGGAAGCCGGCTATTTTCAGTAAAACAGAACACCCGCCCAGCGAAACAGACACTTGAGGCGCAATACGCGACGATATCTCGTGCTATTGCTTGCTCGAGGCCGATCGCGCAATCGCCTTGTATTTCAGGCTCCGCAAACCTGCGATGAAAGAAGCACGCGCGCCATCATTCCATCAAGCTCGAGCTGCCGCCGGATGACGCGATGGCGAGAGAGCAGCGCTATCGCGGCTTGTGGTGATTGTATCGGTCGGGCAAGCGTCGGCACAACTTGTAACAGCTAAAAGACGGCCGCAGCCCCCTGATTGGGACTGCGGCCGCTTTTCGTATCCGGACTGGACTTGGCTTACTGCACGGGCACCAGTTCGACGCGGCGGTTCTGGGCGCGGCCCTCAGCCGTGTCGTTGGTCGCGACGAAATCGGTCTTGCCGTAGCCGTGCGGAATCAGCCGGCTTGCGGGGATACCCGCATTCGCCAGGTAATCCACGACCGCATTGGCCCGCCGATCGGAGAGTTTGAGGTTGTATTCCTCTCCGCCGATTGCGTCGCAGTACCCGTTGACGTTTACCGTCGCGTTCGGATTGGCCTTCAGCGTGGCTGCGGCTTCATCCAGAACGGCGGCGTCACCCGGTCGAATCTTCGACTTATTGAAGTCGAAATGCACCCCGCGCAGGATCAACTTCACCGGTGGCGGTGGAGGAGGAGGTGGTGGTGGCGGTGGTGGCGGAGGAGGAGGCGGAGGAGGAGGCGGTGGTGGCGGTGGTTTTGGCGCCATCCAATAGCCGATGACGCCACCGAGTAGAGCACCGGCCCCGACACCGATGGGACATCCGATCGCGTAACTGGTGGGGTCATCGTCGTCTATCATAGCCGCGGTTCCGCATCCAATCGCACCCCCGACCAGCGCGCCGCCGGCGGCGCCTACTGCGGTGTATTTCTGCTGCTCAGGCGTCATCGAGCAGCCCGCCACCATCGATAAAATCGCGATGCAAATTAGGTATGTCCCTGACTTTTTTAGCATGATCGATCCTTGTTTCCTCCGGGAATCCCCGCCTAGTCCGAGCAGCCGCAGTTAGCTGACTCTGTCAGGTTTTTCATAGCGCCACTGGAGCGCCCAGCCTGCGAGCCATGGTTCGGTCCTCCATCGCCTGGTTCACGTCGAATATTATTGACTACACGCGCCGGGTGCGCCAATGGCGCCCCCTAGTGTGCCCGCTATTGTGACTGCGCCAGTCAGTGGAACGGGGCCGCCCAGTCCTGCCAGCGCTCTGCCGTTCAGCGTTGCGCCGGTCGACGCAAACGTAATAGACGTGCCAGCCAGTATATTTCCTACCATCTCACAGCTCCCTCCGATCGTCACTGAACCGGGAGTCCACCAAAAGACGTTGTTCGCCTGGGCGCCGTTGGCCAGGATAACGTCGCAGCTGGGGTTGGTCAGGGTGAGGCCGGTCCCGACCGAGGGCATCTGGAAGACCCAGACAGCATTCGAGTCACCCTGGGCGTCGAGGGTGAGATTCCCTCCCGTTATCTCAAATGTGGTCGCCAGCGATGTATATACGCCGGGATATTCAGTAAGTCCGGCCAGGTTTTCGGCGATAACGGCTGCCCCCGGCAGCGAGGTGGGGTCGGCGGCGCCGTACGCGCTCTCCAAGGAGGATAGCGCCGCGACTACCTGCGCATCACCGTCAACATAAATCGACCCGTTTACTATTCCAGGTGGGAATCCAGTTATCGAACTCATGTTGTCTGGCGTCAAACCCATATCCCCGTTGATCACGTTCGTGCCGGTGTTAGTGATCGCGGCTCGAGCGAAAATCTCGAAACCGGTGCCCGCTCCAAGATCTATCGCCCCGGGCGAAAGACCCGTCGTTGTACCGGTGGTAAAGCTCCATGGATTCGGGACAACGCCCGCTGCCAGTGCATTGCCCTCCAGATCCTTGGCTCCAGTCGTGATCGTGGCAGTATATGTCGAACTGGTTGCGAGATCGCTGATGGGAGTAAACGTCACGATATGGCTGCTTGTATCATAGGCGACTTTCCCCGCTACGGAAGTTAGGCTGGGGCTTGGCCCAACCAGCGTAAAAGTTGCAGCGTTGAGCGTTGAAACGTCCATCGCCTTACTGAACGTTGCGTTGATGGATGCGTTGGTGTTCACCCCCGTGGCGCCGCTGGCAGGCGTCGTGAGGGTTATTGTGGGTGCGCTGGTGTCGGTCCCCGAACCAGTGGTGAAGGTCCAGGTGACCGCGACCGCGATCGCATTTCCTTCGAGGTCCGTGGCTCCGGTTGTAATCGTCGCAGTAAACAGCGTGCTGGCCGCCAGATCGCTGCTCGGTGTAAACGTCGCGGTAGCGCCAATAATCGAATAGGTCACCGTGCCGCTAACCGGCGTCAGGCCAGGACCGGTGAGCGTAAAAGTCGATCCAGTGATGGTTGTAGAGTCCATCTGTTCGCTGAAGGTTGCGGTGATTTTCTGGTTGGTAGCCACGCCGGTGGCGCCACCAGCCGGATTTTTGGAGATGACAGTCGGCGGGGTCGTGCTCGCGCTCGCGCTGGTGGTGAAGGTAAACACAAAATTACTTGCCAGGAAAACTCCGCTGACGCTCTCGACTCCGGTGGTAATCGTTACCTTATACACGGTGCCAGGCGTGAGTGGGCTCGAGGGCGTAAAGATCGCAATATTGTTTGTCGCGTCATAGAACACGGTTCCCGCTATGGGGGTTGTGCTAGGCGGAATTGTCACCAAAAAGGTCGAGGTGTTGATGGTCGAAGAGTTCATCGGCTGATTGAAACTCACAACGATCTTCGAATTAATCGGCACCCCCTGGCCTCCACAGCCTGTTATCGGTGGGGCCGTCGAAACCACCACGGGAATGACGGTCGGCGTCGCACTAGGCGTCGGAGTGGGCGTCGGAGTCGGCGGCGTCAGAGTCCGCGTCGGAGTGGGCGTCAGGGTTGGCGTCCGAGTGGGCGTCGGAGTCGGCGTCGGAGTAGGCGTCGGAGTAGGCGTCGGAGTAGGCGTCGGAGTGGGCGTCAGAGTGGGCGTCGCAGTGGGCGTAGCCGTGGGCGTAGCCGTCGCCGTCGCGGTGCTCGTAGCGGTCGCAGTCGCGGTGGCCGTAGCCGTCGGCGTGCGATGCTTAACGGCTAGCTGGGCGTGGCTGCTCTCGTCGCATCCCGCCGCCAGAAACGTAAAAGCTGCCAGGAACGCCAGGAGCCAAGTCTTGTCGCTTTTGTAGTTTCGCATACGCGGCTCCATTGGCCGGCATGATGGTGGTTCCTCTTTGAATCAGCATTGCCGACCGTTGAACTGAGGTTGACACGAAGACTATCAAGGCGTCTTTTATTACAAACAGCCTTCCTTGGCAAGCGAAAGCGAAGAGCATTTCTCGGCAAAACTTAAAATGTGTCCGCTCTGGAATTCAGCGCACGAATCAGGCAACTTTTGTGCCAATTTCGCGGTGTGCCATTCCTCGAGTGATGATCTCTCCTGAGTTACAAAGTGCCGCGTCACCTGATTCGGCAGGCAAGACCAGCGGCGATCAAACTCATGAGCGAAGCATGTCTGCAACACTACGGCCGTAACTCGTAAAACTTCAGATTTATTGGCACGTTCCGGCTCTTTAGTAAGCACAGGACGCGACGTGGACCGGAGAAACGCATCAAGCGAAGGTTTGCCCCGAGACTCGTAACTGGCTAGCGGATTCGAAAGGACCAAAGATGTGGCCACCAACTGATGCTACTGCTTGTGCTTGGAACGGTGCGGAATAAGCGAAATGACTATCGGAGATATTCGACCTTCGGCCAAGTCTCGCTGTCAGGACTTCCGATAGAGGCCGCTTCCGACCAGCACGAGACCAATGATAATCGCCGCTCCGCTCACGATCGGCGGCACGCTGTGCGAAGTCGGTTCGGTGGCCTGAACCTTCAAATCGCCAAGTGTCACGACGTTCTTGGTCTCATTGGTTGTGAACTCCGGAATGGCGAGCCCCAACACTCCGAGCAGGGCGATGATCACTCCGACGGTTACTATTGGCTTCATTCGTTTATGACTCCGCGGATTTGAGCCTGGCTCGAACTTTCATGATTGCGTAACTTGCGATCCCGATTACCAAGATAGCGCCGCCCGCGACTGCGAATGCCTGCCACAGCGGTAGCCATTCATGGAGCAGCAGTATCGCGGCGCACACGATGCATACCGCGCCGCAAATAATCACTGCGATCACAGTTAGACTAGCTATTGCATTAGCTACTTGCCTCTCCAGCGCCGCGCCCATGCTGGTCTGCAGCATGTGGACTTCGGACTGAAGGATGCGCGTTACGTCGTCCACCGCCCTGGTGACCAGTGTCGGCCAATCCTGCAAGGTCTCCGGCGCGCCGTTAGCGGGGTGAGATTGTTCTTCTGACATAGGATCACGCGTGCGTCTCGTGCTTGCGGCGCTTTAACCCTGGTCATTCGACTCGTGTTTTGAGATTGCAACACCGAGTAATGCTGCGATCACCACCGGACCCGCACCGCGGTTGGTGACGATCGAGCCGAACAGAAAGCCCAACGCCCCGGCTATCAAGGAAGCTCCAACGGGATGGCGCTCGATCACGTGGTCGGGACGCATTTCGCCCTCGGCGCGCCCAGCTTTCTCATTGACCTCGGTCAAGGTGTCGCGCAGGTCCTGACGCGCGTCGTTGCGTTCAATCTGGATTGCGGAAATCTGTTCTTCGGTTGTCATGTGTTCTGTTGCCATGGCTTTCGCCGTGCGCTTTTGTGCGGTCCGGGCTTTGGTTGTCGGAATTACCGGTGACCAGGCCGATGATGAAACTGGTGACGGCGCCGCGCAGCGCGATTCGTCCGACGATGGTCAGAAGCGCAAGCCCGATACGGCTGTTCGCTCCTCCGCCGAGGATGAATCCGGCCGCGCCGGCGATAGCCAACGCGGTCAGCGGTTCCTCCCTGACGAATTCGCCGACGTCCCGTCCCCGCCGACGCAGCCTCTCATCCGCATTCGCCGAGATGGCCTCTGCTGAATTATTCATGGCGCCTGCGCGTTCGCTCAGGAAACGCGCCGAACGATCTGCGCGGCGACGTAGCCGACCGCAAACGCGGCCGCGATTGCAAGCCACGGTTCACGGCGCACGAACTCACGCAAGTCAAAGTCAATTCCCTTGTCCTTGACGAATTGCTGCGCCGCGTCGTAGCCGTCTTTGACTGCCTGGGTGGCCTTGTCCGCCGCTTGACGGCCCTGATCCACGGCGGTTCGAACGGTGGCGTTTGCAGTTTCTTCCAATGTCATTCTTGTTACCCCTGTTATCCCGGGTTGCTATGCGTCGTTGTTTGTTTCGATTGACTCCAGGCGTAGAAATATTTGGCGGGCACCCAAGGAGGGGGGAATCTCCCGGGTGCCTGCCGTTTCGCAAATCACCTCGCGACGAATGCCGCTCGGCTGCTGGAAGAAGGGCCCCTTATGGGGCGGCTGAATTGTCATTTGCCCATTTACATCCAATTTCATTTGCAGGGGATCGCCGATCACTTCAGCGCCGGCATTTTGAGTCCGGGGATCGCTCCGATCAACCCGAACGTTTGCAAAATCCAAATCAACACAACCACGAAGACGACAATATTAAGCAAGCTCTTAATAGCCCCGGCCATCGGGATGTAGGTATTGATTAGCCACATCACCAGACCGACTACGACCAGGATCACAACTATATTGACTAGAGTCACCCGAGATACTCCCTTGCCGCCTAATGGTAGCTAACCGTCAAAGACCGCCGCGGCCGATCAGCAGCCAGATCACCAGCACGACGAGTATGATCGGCACAATACCTCCGGCGGGGCCGTAGTTATTATAACCATAGTAGCCACCGCCGCCGCCGAACAGCAGGATCAAGACAATGATTAATAGCAACATGACATTCTCCTTAGTCTCTCACTCAACGAGTGCTTACGGTGTCGGAAACGTCGTAGTGGTCTGCTTCTGTACGGTTCCGTCATTTGTCTCGGTGGTTACGGTGGTTGTGCTCTGATCCGGCGGCACGTAGGGCGCGGGCTGCGTATACGTCCGCTGCACGGTGCCGTTGTCATACTGAGTGGTCGTGGTCGTGCTTGAATTCGCGACCGGCGCCATCGCAGGCGGATTCGTCGTATCGTATTCCCTGGTCGTCGTGGTTTCCGTGACATGGGTAGTAGGCGCACAGCCGACCAACCACACCATCGCAATACCAACACAAATAGCCAGTGCGGAATTAGTTGTGTATTTCATTATTCAGGCTCCTGTATGATCTTTTACTCCCTTAGCCGCCGGCATACATCAGTATTTGCCACGGCCGAGTTGAATAGCGTTACATGAGGAACCAAAGATCGCTTCGCAGGACTTTGCGTGCTCCGGTTTTCTCCCGCCCGATCGTGTGAAGTAAGATATGTTCTCCAGGGTACATCTGTCGGCGAATACAGGTGGCATTGTCGTAGCTCTTGGTGGAGACTAGGGGAGGCTCTGAAATTAGATTTCTTCGGAATCGAATTTGATCAGGGAATTATAAAACTGAAGTGGCGGCGAGGTTTGACCGCGCAGGAATTTCGGCCTTTTGGCTATCGTAACCATCCAGGGGTACAAATCATGATCCGGTTCCCGCATCCAACCGCGCGCGTAGCTACCGCAGCGGCAACTCTTCTCGGCGCTATCGTTTTTGCCGGCCCTTTGTTTGCGGCCTCAGGCGATCTCTCCCAAGCGGCTGCGGCGAAATCGCCCGCGGCTCGCGAGATCGTAGCGCAGGCGGCTTCGCCTGAGGCGATGGTGGCGCCATCGCCGGAAGCGGCGGGAACCGCATCGGTCGAGGCGCGTATCGCGGAGCTGCACAAAAAGCTCCACATCACGGACGCTCAGAAGACTCAATGGGACAGCCTCGCCCAGGTGATGCGCGATAACGCGCAGGCGATGGTGGACCTACAAAAGCAGCGGGCCGCAAGCGCGAAGTCGATGAACGCAGTCGAAGTCGTCAAATCTTACGCGTCGGTGATCGAAGCGCATGAAGCTGGAATGAAGAAGTTCATTCCGGCGTTCGAGGCTCTCTACGGCAGCATGTCGGACGCGCAGAAGAAGATCGCCGACTCCCTGTTCCGGAGCCGTGCGCGCGCTGGGGCAAGAAAAGAGGCTAAAGAGAACAAGTGAACCGGGAGTCGCTCCGGCGATGGAGAGTCACCATGGAAATATCGCCCAAGCTGAAACAAGAATTGCGCTCTACGATAGGCAGGATCGCGACGGCGGTCGCGTTTGCGCTGGTGATTTGTAGCTTCGGGGTCGGGCCGGCTCGCGCCGACGAAGACCACCACGGCGGCGATCGTGGTCGCGGCGGCGATCAGCATCACGAAGATCACGATCGCGGCGGCCGCGGACCCAACGTCTATTATGCACCGCAGCCGGACTATTATTACGCACCTCAACCTGACTACTACGTGGCGCCTGAGCCCTACGAGTATTATCCGCCGCAGCCGGAGTACTACCCGCCACCGCCGCCCGAGGGTATCAATCTCTTTTTTGGCTTTTGATAGCGCGACCGGCTCGACGGTGAAAAGCGAAAAGCGAGAATTGCTGTCGATTGGATGCGAATCCGGCGCGTGGTGAAAGACGGTGGCACGGTCTCGAAGGCTTGGGCGTGCATCGGAATTCTCCGCCAGTCCAACGGCGCTCAATAATGCAAGGGGACCGTCATGTGCACGGTTTGTCCGTGGATCCACGGGGTTGAGAATGTCTGGGTTTGCGCAGTAGTCGAAAAGATGCAGTCAAGTCTGAAGTTGAACATTAGTGACCTGAGCGCTGAGTCGGTTCCACCGATACTTAGGTAATGCGGACGCTTACGCAGTCTTCGCTAAGCGATCCGAAGGCGACTAAATACCGGGAATTTCGCCACGTCCGCGACGAATGCTAGAGCAACTGCTGCCGCCAGAGTACCGGCCACAACAATGACCGGCAGGGCCGTCATTACGATTCCGCGCGCGGCCAACGTCGAAGCAATCAAGATGTCCGCTACGGACGACAGAACGAGCCAGCGGCTTGGCGCTGACCACGACCACAGGCGCTGGCGTTCGCGCAGCGCGTAGAGCGTAGCCTGATTGCCGAACACGATGGCGAGAAAGGCCAAGGTTTGCAGCGCGTCGATTCCAAGCCCCAGCCGGAATTTGCCGACAGTCAATACTGCGGTGCAAAAGACCAACTCGCAGAGTCCCATAAACACTCCGGCAATCGTCAAGCTGCCGAGTCGCCAGGTATTGGGCAGCGGCGAGGGAGTCACGTTGTCGGTTGTCAACGACATGCCCAGGAAGTCGCCGGTGAGCATAACGATGACCATCAGCATCGGGGTAAGGATCGCGTGCCCTGTCATGATCAGGCCAACCGCAAGGAAGAGCACCTGTACGGTCTTTTTGGTAACCGAGTTCAGCGCATAGGTCAGGATGCGCTGAAAGGTCATGCGGCCTTCCTTCAGCGAAGCGACGATGCCGCCGAGTCCGGGCTCGGTCAGCACTATGCCGGCCGCCGACTTGGCAACGTCGGTCGCAGTTGATACCGCGATTCCCATCTGTGCCTGCCGCAAGGCCGGCGCGTCGTTGGCGCCGTCGCCGCACATCGCAACATTATGCCCGCCGTTCTGGAACGCCTTCACGAGCTTGTACTTGTCTTCAGGCAGGACGCCGGCAAATACCGAGAATTGCTCGGGCTTTACCGCGTCGCCGATCGGCCCCGACGGACACACGGCTCCATGGAGCCCTACCGCGCGCGCCACGATTGCGGCCGTCGCGGGAGCGTCGCCGGTTACCATCACTGTGCGAACGCCCAAAATGTGCATCTCCGCGATCATCGCCGCCGAGTCAGCTCGCGGCGGATCGCTAAGCGCAATCAACCCCGCCAACCGCATTGCCGTGGCGGTGCCGGTCGTGACCGCGAGCAGCCTGAAACCCTTCGCCTCCAGTTCGGTCGCCGACGCTGACAACTCCGGCATTGGCGGCGCAAGGCGGGTCACTGCGTCATAGGCGCCCTTCACGATCCGCATGGTTCCGTTTCCGCTTGGATCGACCGCCGTCGCCTCTGACGTCTTGTTTGCGGAATCGAAGGGGATGAACTTAATCAGCTTCGGCAGCTTGGCGCCCTTGCTCGAGGCTGCGGAGCGGATCGATGCGTCTACCGGATCCTGGCCACCGTCCGCACTCGCTACCGCCGCAAGTCCCAGCAAGCCGGCCTCGTCAAACCCCGGCGCGGGACGGACTGCGGTCACCGTCAATTCGTTCCGCGTCAGCGTGCCGGTCTTGTCGGCGCACAAGACATCTATGGTTGCCGCTTCATCTACGGCCGAGAGCCTTGTCGGAAGTACGCCCAGATGCGCCAGTGCGCGTGCGCCGAGGGCAGCCGCAAGCGTGAAAGTGGCCGGCAGCGCCACCGGGATCGATGCGAGTATCGCCGTCAACACCAGCGGTATGATTTCACCAAGCGGCATCGCGAGCCTGTAGGCATACGCCACCAGCATGACAATGACGGCGCTGTTGAACATAGCCAGATTGCGCACCACGCGGAGGACTGCCTTCTGCTCCGAACTTGTGACATGAGCAGTGCGGACCAGCTCCGCGGTGCTTCCGAACTTTGTGCGCGCTCCGGTCGCCGTAACCTCCGCGACCGCCTCGCCGCGCCGCACCAGTGCGCCTGCATACGTCTCCAAGCCGGGGCCACCTTCAATCGGTATGGATTCGCCGGTGAGCATGGACTGGTCGAGCAAAACTGAACCATCGACAATGCGCACGTCGGCTGCAACCACGGCACCCACAGACAGCTTCACGACATCGCCGGGGACCAACCCGACTGCGGGCACGGTCCTCCATACACCATCGCGCCGGACCGACGCGTTCAGCGCCAGCCGCGACTTCAGCGCGGCGAGGGTTGCCTGGGCACGCGACTCCTGGAAAAACCCGAGCGCAGCGTTGAACACCAGCAGCGCAGCGATGATCGCCGCCTCGACGTATTTGCCAAGGGCCACCTCGAGTGCAATCGCTGCTTCGAGCATCCATGGAACTGGTGTCCAGAATTTGCTCAATGCCGAGCGCAACGGATGCACCGAGGTGTCGGGCATCGCGTTGGCGCCGAACTTTTTGAGCCGGACGCCCGCCTCGTCATTTGTAAGGCCGCTCGGTAAGCCATCGGCACCGTTGCCGGCCGGCTTATCAGCTGGAGCGATTATGACCGGTGACGCGACCCCAGATTTGGACTGGGCTGGTGAAGGAAGATTCGAAGACGGATCGGCCATGACTTAGCCATTCCCTTTCAATGCGGCTTGGGAATATGCAGTCTGCTCACCATATTCGCGGGCATGATTCCAACCAAATCTGGCAGCTGCCCAAATCAGGCGGGCACCTGTTGTTGGCTGAGATCAGAAAGACCTCACTCCGGCCCGCCCGGGTCGCAATTCCCGGCTACAGCGTGAGCAAATGGTCAGCCGTGAAAGCCGCCGTTGACTAACCAGACGACCAACACGATCACCAGCACCAGCATCAGCAGGCCGCCGGGATCCCTAGGGCCGTGATGATAGGTTCTGTACCCGCCACCGCCACCGAATAGAATCAGCAAGATGATGAGAATCAATAACATTGTGATTTTAACTCTCTAACCCCACCGACAGCCTGCTAACGCCATGTGAGTTGATTTTTCACCCCGGTGACGCCTTGTGCGGCGGCCGCAATGTCGCCGGCGTGCTTTGCGTCCTGGGCCGACTTGACCACACCGCTCAACAAGATCCTGCCATGATCGCAATCGACGGCAACAGGATAATTCTCGGTAACACCGTCACGGGCAAGTGCGCTCTTGACCTCGGTGATCAGCAGATCGTCGTGCGCACGTTCAGCCGGGGAGTTGTAATGATGCTCCGCCGTGACGTTTACGCTGTCGTTTTCGCGGGACGCAGAGCTAGAGGAGTCGGTAGTCCCTGGTTCGGCGCGGGCGTTGGCCGCAACCAGTCCGCCGCCAATCAATGACGCGATCGCGAATGTCGCCAAGGCTGTTCTTTTTCGCTTGCGATTGTTTCGCATCGCAGTATTCTCCCGAAGCTGCGATCAGTTGCTGGGAGTCACGGTTGTGGATTCGGCGTGATGGGAACTCGAGCTCTCCACGGTGCCTGCATTGCCCGACTCAGTTGAATTGCTTGACCGCTCGCTTGACGTGCTGCTGGTCGTAGTAGGAGGAACCACTTGGACCGGTGCGGGCTGCACGATGACTTGAGCCGGCGGGGCGGGGACATAACTGGTGGTGTCAACTTCCTTGGTGCTGGTGCCGCATCCGGCAACGCAAGCGAAGGCCACAATACTCACGGCGCCGATGGCAAATCGTTGGATTGAATTCATTTTAGTTTCTCCCTGGGACTTTGGTTGTGAGTTGGCGGCCAGACTTTTCCGGCCCGCCAATTGTTACTTTGGCCGCAACGCTCGTCGCCGAGGCGCTGTCATTAGGAGCTCGCGCTAGTTGCCACCGGTCTGTGTGACCGTGGTCTTCTGCGTCGTCGTGCTCTGATCGGGGACGTTGGTCTGGGTTGTGGTGGTGGTCCGCGTGACCTCAGTCGCCGGCGTGCCGGTATCCACGGGCACGAACACAGCACACGCTGTGGCGTACATGCTACCGAGTAGAATTATAGTTGAGACATATACTGCTGTAGTTAGTTTTCTATTCATCACAGCGTCACAGTACCACGACTAGTAATATAAAGTATGGTTTGATCGTTGATTCGGGTTCTTCATATAACCAAATGGTCGCATATGCCGGTCGGTCAGCACTAATCGTCGACTGTACGTTACCTTCGCGTTACCGGCGGGAATCCAACTCAATCAGATTTCTGCTGGAGACTGAGCGTAGTCCCTGGCCCTGATAATGATGACTGGTACTTTCGCGCACTTCGGCTGCTGCTTCTTGCTTAAAGGAACAGGGCCTGCCCGCTCACCCTGTCGGCACGTCCAAGCTTTTGGTGCATTTAAATGCGCACGACCAGCGCGCCCACTACTGTTGCACCAAGCTAGCCGATTCGTAGATGCGGGCTGCTACTCGGCCGGCTTTGAAGTGGGGACGACGTAATTGGCAGGATCGGCGATCATCGCGTCGCGCAGGCCAGGGTTCTCGGAGAATAGCTTTGCGAGGTCCGCGTGCTTGTTCACAAAGTTATCGTTCGAGATTAGCGAAGGGCTGTGTCCTAATTCCCTCGCAACGGGCGGATTCGCCGCAGCGAAGTTGCTCCACGCCTTGAGGCGGTTGATGTCGAGGTCTGACACATGGGCGGCTTGGAAATCGGTCGTCGTATTTCCGTTCACTACCGTCCCGAGCGTTTTCCCAGCCGACTGCGCCGTGCTCTGCGCCAACGCCGCGGACGCCATCAGCATCAAGCCGAGGATCGTCGTGAGAATAATGTTCCGATTCATATTCCGTCCTCCGGCACCGAACGTTTCCCTACTTTTGTGCGGCAACGGTCGCTTTGTTCGCTGGTTGCCACGTCGCATCGGGATCGTACGCCACCATCGCGCTGGCTATCTGGCCGGTATTGGGACCCAGGTCCTTTTGATAGACCTGACCGTCCTGATTGATGATGAAGGTCATCACTCCGGAGTCGCGATAGCTGGCAGGATAGGCAACCAGCGCGAATCCTCCGGTCATCTTGCCATCGACGATATAGCTTTTGGCGCCACCGGGCGCGTTGGCTCCTTGACTGGTCAGCATCCGGTAAAAGTAGCCGTGGAAGGGATGCGGTTGACCTGTGTGTTGATAGCCTTCGCTAGCCGCTTCAGCGACCAGGGGACCGAGGGGGCTTTGCGGCTGCGAGCCAGCCTTGACCTCCCAGTATAATCCGTCCTGCGTTTCTGCCGTGCTCCGGAACCTTTGAGCGTATTGATGCTCCGGGGCGCCGTCGTGCAGCGCGGCGTAATACTCTCGCTGGGCATCGGCGATTGCCCCGCAGACCTTGATCACGTCCAGTTCATTGAAGCCGATTCGCCGATATAAGATCTCCTGCTTGCCGTAATCCGTGTCGAAGTACCACTGCGATCCATTTTGCCGCAACGGTATCGGAGTCGGCCAATTCTCGGCCCCTATGTAGAGGAAGGTTCGTCCATCGCCAGCAGCGGCAAACTGATGCGACGCACTATACTTGGCGGCAAAGGTATCCTGTTTGTTCTTGTCGGCGACCGGATCGCCGGAGGAAATCAACTCGCTGCCGGATGGGCCCAGAATCGCCAGCATCGCCGCTTGATCGTGATTCTGTACGGCTCGGGCGAAAGCGTCGGTCGCCTCCGCAGCAGAAGTGAAGGTCTTCTGGCCGGGCTCTTGTGCCAAGGCTGCCGGGCCGCTGCCAAGCCCAAGTACGAGGCTGACCCACAAGACCCACAGAGCTAGCCAGCCGGTCGTGCTTCTTCGATTATCGTCTATTGGTTGACGCATTGTTTTTTCCCGCCATCGGCGATTAGTGGCCATGACTGCTGCCTCCACCATGTTCTCCGCCGCCTCCAGTGCCGCCACCGCGCCCGCTGCCTCCGGTGCCGCCACCGTGCCCGCCGCCCCCGGTGCCGCCACCGTGCCCGCCGCCTCCGCCGCCATAGCTGGTCCTGCCCCGGCTGCTCGCGTCCCAAGCCTCGTGAGCCGGAGGATAGCCGCCGAATAGACCGGGCCGCGGATAGCCGCCGTAGCCCCGGTAGACGTTGGTCGAGTAGTAGCTCGGTCCTCCGCCCCACCAACCGGGACCCCCGCCTCCATAATCGGGGCCGTAACAACCCGCCACCAGAGTAGCCATGAGCAGCGCTCCGAGGATCGTCAAATTCCGACTGCCGATAAATCGCATTTTCATTTTGATTAGAACTCGATAACCACGTTACGACCGTTCAACTGACTTCAGGTAGAATCAGCCGTGGCATTTTGCTTCCTGGACAAACTCACACTTCGATGTTGCTCGCTTCGCGGCAAGAGCGACCGGGATCCCGAGGTGAGTATTAGTGCCCCAGAGAACAAATTTAATGTTGTCGAAGCTATTTCTGCATGGAGAAATCCGTGTGGTAGCGCGTTGAGCTAGTAATTGGCTCGAAAGCCCGATCGTCCTCGACCGCGCGCACGCCTCGTGCAGCGCATCAAGCCATGTAATCGATTTCCTCAGCATTGTTCCGCAGTGAAGGTTCCGCCGCTGTTTGCGGATGCATCGCGTTGCTGGTCCTGCTGCTCTGGTTTCTGTTGTAACCGGGGGAATGCGCCATTTTTTATCGAGGCTATTTTACAGCATTCTTTGCCTTGTCGATCACGCGCTCCACGGTCTTCTTAACCTTGCCGGTGGCTTGGTCAAGCTTCCCTTCGTTCTTTAGACGTTGGTCACCCGTCAAAGCTCCAACTGCTTCTTTCACACGGCCTTTGATCTTGTCGCTCGTTCCGCTCATTTCACTGTACTCCTCTTGGCTAAGGCCATTGCTGGCCGGCGTGATTAGGTCGGGGCGCTGCCGGGTTTGGGTTAGTCCCGAAGGCGCAGATCGTCCTGGACCGCGCGCACGCCTGGAACCGAGCGCGCTACCACTGCGGCCTCGAGGTTCCGCGCCCCGGTTGGGACGGTCCCGGTCAGCCGCGCGACGCCGTTCCTCACCTCCAAGCCGACGTCTCTGAACTCATGCTCGTCGAGAGCCTTCCTGACCTCGTGCTGGAGCTCGTCGTCGCTCGCGTTCACGGCTTGCTGCTTCGCGCTCGGCACCACTTGCAGTTCGTTCACCACGCGCTTTACTCCGCTCACCTTGAGGGCGTCGGCCTCAGCGGCGGCTTTCGCGTCCTGCGACCCTACGATCCCGAACAGCGTCACCACCCCGTCCCACGAATCGAGGTCGATTTCGAGTCCCGGAACGTTGGTGTCGGCCAGCAGACGCATCCTCACGGCCGACGTGATCCATATGTCATTGGCGGTGTCCCAAGCTCCGTACCCCGCCCTGGGCGGCTGCGGCGTGGGCGCGCGCCAGATCTCTGCATCAGCCAGCGTGTCGGGACTCTGGATCTCACTGGCGACCCGGCGGACACCCGGCACCTCGGCTGCAAGCTCGACGGCGCGCAGGTGAGCGCTCAAGGTCTTTGCCGTGCCGCCAAGTAGCACGACGCCCTGGTTCACGGACTGCACAGTGATATTGCTGCTCTTGAGTGAAGGGTCGGCCTGTAACGCCTGTTCGGTCCGCTGCTTGAGGTCGTCATCAGACACTTGCATCGCCTTCTCATGCTGTGGGGCGACCACCTGCAGCAGGTTACGCACGCCTTGAACGCCTTCGACTTTCCGAGCGATGGTTTCGGCCTTTGCCTTCTCCTCGGCGGAGTTCACCTTGCCGTACAGAGTGACTTGGCCGGCGACGGTATCCACCTTAATGGCCGTCCCGCTCACGCCCTCGGTGGTCAACAGGGCCAGCTTAATTTTGGCGGTGATCCAGGCGTCCGGGGTCGCCGCCCCCGCCGGCGCGGCCAGCGCAGCGCCTAGTACCACAGCCAAGACACTGTACCTAATCCACATCCATGATGGTCGGTGCATGATACTTCTCCTCGATCGACAACTGCATACCGTATGACCCCGCCAGCCGTCGCGATCCAGATCGACACGACGATCAGCACGATGGTCAGCGCGCTCATTCCGCGCCAGTTGTAGTAGCTAATGCACTATCCATAATAGCCACTGCCGCCACCGAATAGCAGGATCGGCAGGATATTTCGGTTCTCTAAGGAACGCGAGTCAGAGTCTTCGGTAATGCGTCGATTCCCTAAAAGCCACGGTCGCGGTAAACAATGCCTCGCTGAAGCGAAGCAATCTTGAAGATCCGAAGGGCAAGCCGGCACTTCGTTGGGCGCGTGGATCAGCCAGGCAATTCTTTAAGAGCGTGGACTATAGAGTTGGGCTTCCCTCGAAAAATGCGGTTGTACGTGAGTTCTTGCGTAGAAGTCATTCGTCTGATGCGGCGGGACGCCTAGTGAACTCTCGATCTTATCCAAGAGCACAATCATTTGCCTGCCCTGACGAATGAGCAGATGCTCATGCACGAACTCGGCCAGATGTTCGGTGACTCTTGGTCGTGACGCACCCACCAGAGCGGCCAGGTCATTGTGGCTGAGGGAGACTCGCAATAGGGTGCCACGCGACTCTATGACTCCGAAGTTCGAACACAATTGAAGAAGCAAAAACAAGAGGCGCTCGCGAAGGTTGAGGCTCGCGCCAAAGAACCGATACCATTGCATTAGATTGTTTTCGTGAAAGTTTCTTAGAGCAGATCGGGGCGCCGCTCTGGTGATGATGTCGAATTGGTCCCAGCCCAGACTGCCGACTCTGCAATCGTTATGAGCCTCGCAGCGAAAATGCAACAGGCTGACTGGGAGGGAAATAAACTGGGGGATTGGACCGGGTGCAAGTAGAGCTATAGCTACACGCTGGCCAGCCGGGTTCAGGCAAGTGATCTTCGCCACGCCCCTTAGTAGGATGTGGACACCCGCCGCCAGCACCTCTTCCTCGAGGATAACCTCGTGTTTTCTGAAGTTTGCCGAACTGAGGCCGCTCGCAAGCTCGCGCAATGCGGCAGGTGACAAAAACGACAAGGGTTTCAACCGATTCAACAAATCGAGGTCGGTGGAACTCGCGTTTTTCTGTCCGTCCATTTTCCTTTCCTCAAAGGTTGACGCTGACAGTGCATTAGATTATCTTATTTTATTACCATTTGTAATGAAGCCTAGCTCATTTGTGAAATTATAACAAGGGATCCGGGCGAAGCAATCTCAGAAGAGGGACGGTAGGTGGCTCCACGAGCGGGCGCAAACTGAGGAAGTCGATCGGCTCAGCGCCGGATTCTGACATGACGAGGTGGTCGGAAACCGCGAACAATCGGTTCTTCGTTTTTGCTTCGCCCTTTTGGTTCTATAAAGCACACAAAGTTGGGGGCTTCGGCTAAGTTTCGTTTCCCTAGTGGCCCCGGTTGCGGTAAATAATGCTTCACTGAAGCGAAGAGATCTTGAATATCCGAAGGGCACCTCAAGGCTCGGCTAGCTAGTACGGCCAAGTCAGCTACCCGTGAATCCAACTACTGCCAACGTTTCTACCCTGGTCGAACTTCTTCGCTGGCGGGTGCTCCAGCAGCCAGAGCAGCGGATCTACACCTATCTGGGCGATGGAGAAGTAGAAGGAGCGAATTTGACCTTTGCGGCCTTGGATTGGCAAGCCCGGGCTATTGGTGCATTGCTTCAAAGCTACGGAGCAGGTGGGGAGCGTGCCCTATTGCTATATCCAGCGGGTCTTGAGTTCATCCCTGCCTTCTTTGGATGCTTATATGCTGGGGTTGTCGCCGTCCCTATGCCCCCGCCGAATATAGCCCAGCCGCAGCGGACTCTCCCGAGGCTTCGCACCATCGCAAACGACGCTCATCCGATGCTGGCGCTGACCACGTCATCGATCCTTTCCAAAGTTGAGAGCCTGTTCGCGCATGCTCCAGAACTACAGACAATGGACTGGTTGGCCACCGACAAGGTTGTCAGCAGTGCGGAGCAAGGCTGGCGAGACCCCGGGGTGACTAGCGATACCCTCGCTTTGCTCCAATACACCTCGGGCTCCACCGCTGTCCCGAGGGGCGTAATGGTCAGTCACGGGAACCTTCTCGCGAACTCGGCCCACATCAGCCAAGCCTTCGAGGTTACATCGGACACTGTCTCTGTGACATGGCTACCGGTTTTCCATGATATGGGACTTACCAATGGAATCGTCCAACCCGTGTACGGAGGACGTCAGTGCGTTCTCATGCCCCCGCAGTCGTTTCTTCAGCGGCCCGTGCGGTGGCTTCAGGCTGTTTCGCGCTACAGAGCCACTGTCAGTGGAGGCCCGAATTTCGCGTATGAAATGTGCGCTCGCAAGATTACTCCGGAACAGCGCAACGCGCTCGACCTCAGCAATTGGAAGGTGGCGTACAACGGTGCTGAGCCAGTCCGTGCGGACACCCTGAAACGGTTTGCCGGGACCTTTGCTGCCTGTGGTTTCCGCCCAAACTTCTTCTATCCCTGTTATGGGCTTGCCGAAGCCACTCTGATCGTATCCGGTGGGCTCGTAGAAGATGAGCCCGTCCTGTGCACGACCCAAGTGGCGGCGCTCGAGCACAACGGCGTCGCGGAGGCCTCGGACGCTGCGCAGAATGTACGGACACTGGTTGGATGTGGGCGCGCGGTGCCCGATACGAAGATTGTTATCGTCGATCCTGAATCGATGACCGCGTGCGCGCCCGATGAGATCGGGGAGATTTGGGTGTCGAGTCCGAGCGTGACTCAGGGGTACTGGAATCGGCCTGAGGAAACTAAGCTCACCTTCCACGCCTACCTCGCGGATACAGGCGAGGAGCCGTTTCTTCGCACCGGGGACCTCGGGTTCTTGAGGGACGGCGAGCTGTTTGTCACAGGTCGGCTGAAGGATCTGATCATCATCGGCGGCCGCAACCTTTACCCCCACGACATCGAATTGACGGTCGAACAAAGCCATGCGGCAGTGCGCTCAGGAGGCTGCGTGGCCTTTTCGGTCGATGTCGCGGACGAGGAACGTCTGATCGTCGCCGCCGAAGTGGAGCGCCGCTACCAACCGCAACAGAGTCAGCACAACGGCGAATCGCGCTATAATTCGCACGCGAGCAACCAGAACGGGAGGTCTCCAGCCGACCTCGACGCGGTGAGTCGGGCCATTCGCCGCGCGGTCGCAGAAGAGCACGATGTGCGAGTGCATGCGGTCGTGTTCCTCAAGGCTGGGAGCATTCCGAAGACTCCCAGCGGCAAGATTCAACGTCGTGTTTGCCAAGCCAGGTTTCGAGATGGGACGCTGGAACACGGCGCAAGGAATGAGTAATGGCCGGAAATCAAGATGACGGCGCTGTCCGGCATGACGCGGAGCGAAATGGACATCCCGCGAACGGGAACCCCGATCCGGACGCGGCAGCGATCCAGGCCTGGCTGGTATCCAGACTGTCCGAACTGCTTGAAATCGAAGCCGCGGAAGTAGACGTCGCGGAACCATTCGCCAGCTATGGCCTGGGTTCGACGGAACTGGTCAGTCTCTCCGGCGAACTTTCAGAGTGGCTGGGACGAGAGTTTCCGGCCGAGTTGGCGTATGAGTATCCGACCATTGAAGCTCTCGCCCGTGGATTGGCGGACTCATCAAGCCCGTCGCAGCCAGTCACCGAGGCAAGCCGGGTTCGGGAGGCGAATGCCGAAGCGATCGCCATAATCGGGATCGGCTGCCGCTTTCCTGGCGCAAAGGATGCGCGAGCTTTCTGGGATCTACTTCGCAACGGAGCGGATGCGATCCGGGAAGTTCCGGCGGAACGCTTCAACCTGTACGATTTTTACGATCCCGATCCGGCGGCACCGGGCAAAATGGTCACGCGCTGGGGAGGTTTCCTCGAGGATGTGGATCAGTTCGATGCGCATTTCTTCGGTATATCGCCTCGGGAAGCCGCACGGATGGACCCTCAGCAACGCCTGTTGCTAGAGGTGGCATGGGAGGCGCTGGAAGACGCCGGACAGGTGCGGGAGCGACTGGCGCGCACGCCCACCGGTGTTTTCATCGGCATCTCGAACAACGACTACGGCCGGATTCAATTCAATGATTTGGATCGTATTGACGCGTACGCTGGCACGGGCAATGCCCTGAGTATCGCGGCCAACCGAATCTCCTACGTATTTGATTTCCGGGGACCGAGTATGGCGGTCGACACAGCCTGTTCATCGTCACTCGTTGCGGTCCACCAGGCCTGTAACAGCCTCAGAAGCGGAGAGTCCACCTTGGCATTGGCCGGGGGCGTGAACCTGATCCTGTCACCGGCGATTACGATCAATTTCAGCAAGGCAGGAGCGATGGCGCCCGATGGGCGCTGCAAAGCCTTCGACGCGCGAGCCAACGGCTACGTTCGCAGCGAGGGTGCCGGGATCGTCGTTCTGAAACCGCTATCGAGAGCCTTGGCCGATCGCGATCCGATTTATGCCGTCATTCGCGGCAGTGCGGTTAATCAGGATGGACGCAGCAACGGACTCATGGCTCCGAATCCTCAAGCCCAGGAAGCCGTGCTGCGAGAAGCCTATCTGCGCGCCGCGGTCTCGCCCGGCGACGTTCAATACGTCGAGGCCCATGGCACGGGCACGCTCCTGGGCGATCCAATCGAGGCGAAAGCCTTGGGCGCGGTGCTTGCTCTCGACCGTCCTCTTAACCGGCCGTGTTTCCTAGGCTCGGTCAAAACCAACCTGGGTCATCTCGAGGCCGCAGCTGGTATCGCCGGATTAATCAAGGTGGCGCTGGCGGTTCAGCATCGTGAGATCCCATCGAGCCTGCATTTCGAGGAGCCCAATCCTCATATTCCTTTCGATCAACTTCCGCTGCGCGTGAACACGGTGCTGAGTCCATGGCCTGCGCTGCCGGGTGGAGCCCTGCTGGCGGGGGTGAGTTCATTCGGTTTTGGTGGAACCAACGTCCACGTGGTTGTGCAAGGCGCTCCCCAATCCGATTCGGGAATGCATGCCGCGCAGCGCGAGATGGGGAATCGCGAGGCCACGTCGACATACCTGCTGCCTTTGTCGGCACGCAGCGCTCCGGCTCTGCAGTCTCTTGCGCGAAGCTACCACGACTTCCTGATTGATCCGGAGTTAAAGGCGTCGTCCTACGACATTTGTTACGCGGCGGGCGCACGGCGAAGCCATCACGAGTACCGGCTTGCCGCGACCGGCAACTCAGCAGCGCAGTTAGCGGAGGTGCTTGAGACTTTTATCCGCGGAGAGGCCCGTCCCGGGCTGTCTTCCGGCCGCAAGCTTTCCGATCGCCAGAGAAGACTGGTCTTTGTTTTTCCCGGACAGGGATCCCAATGGTTTGGGATGGGGCGAGCGCTCTTGCAGCAGGAAGCGGTCTTTCGCGAAGCGATCGAACGCTGTGACCGCGCGATGCGCCTCTACGGAGACTGGTCGTTGCTTGCGGAACTTTCTGCCACTGATGCGGCCCGCTCGCGGCTGAACGAAATCGACGTCCTGCAGCCAGCTCTGTTTGCGATCCAGGTGGCGCTTACGGCTTTGTGGTGTTCCTGGGGTATCGAGCCGCACGCGGTGGTCGGCCACAGCATGGGCGAGGTCGCAGCCGCTCACGTCGCCGGCGCGCTGAGCCTCGAAGATGCGGCGCGGGTGATATGCAGCCGCAGCCGACTCGTGAAGCCGACCATTGGGCGGGGAGCGATGGCTGCCGTGGACCTTTCTATCGCTGACGCCCGGCGCGCCATTGCCGGCCATGAAGATCGGGTATCGATCGCCGTCAGCAACGGTCCCACCTCAACGGTTTTGTCGGGAGATTCGGCGGCGCTGGAAACAATCGTGAGTCAATTGCAGCGCCAGGACATCTTCGGCCAAATGATCAAGGTTGATTTTGCCGCTCACAGTCCGCAGATGGAACCTATTCGTGCTGATCTGGAGCGCGCGTTGAAAGGACTACAGGCCCGACCCGCATCGGTGCCGATCTACTCGACAGTAACCGGCCAGGTTGACGATGGCTTGAACTTCGACCCGCCCTATTGGGGCAGGAACCTCAGGGAGCCCGTGCTCTTTTCAACTGCGGTTCAGCATTTGCTGAAAGATGGACATGACATTTTCCTGGAAGTCAGTCCGCATCCCATTCTACTCAGTAGTATTCAGCAGGAATTTGGTCATGCCGGGATAGAAGGCGCGGTAGTCCCGTCGCTAAGGCGCGAGGAAGAAGAAAGCAGAGTATTAGCCGGGTCGGTGGGTGTGCTTTACACCCTGGGATATCCGATCGAGTGGAGCCGCATCTATCCTGAGCGCGGCCGATCCGTTCAGCTTCCGTCCTACCCATGGGATCGGGAGCGTTGTTGGTTGGGCACGCTGGCGGGCGACATCGGCAATCGATCGCAGTACGTCTCACGCGATGGAGCGGAGAAACATTCGCTTCTCGGCCGGCATTTCAAATCGGCGCAAACGGAAACCCACTTCTGGGAGGGCGTTCTGGACAGGAGTGAGCAGTCTTTCCTGGATGACCATCGCGTCGAAGGAGTCGCGGTGCTGCCTGCGGCGCTCTACGTGGAAATGGCGTTGACGGCCGCGGCTGAGGCGCTCCCGTCGCAGTCCTTTGTGCTGAAAGATATAGAATTCAGGAAAGCGCTGTTCCTGCCCGACGGCGCAACCAGGATGATTCAGGTGATCCTCTCTCCCGGTGCGCAAGGGGCAGCATCCGTACATATATACAGTTGCCCGCGCGACGCAGAGCAACCAAGTAGATCTTGGACACTGCATGCGACAGCAAAGATTTGTCTTGAGCCAGCCCAAAGCATTTCCCCGGTTGTCGAACAGGAAACGCTCGCTCAAGTCCGGGCTCGATGCTCAGAGCAGATCTCCGGACGAGACTACTATTTGAGGCTTAGCGAAAGTGGTCTGGACTATGGTCCTTCTTTCCAAAGCATCACTCAGTTGCGGCGATGCGATCTTGAAGTGCTGAGCGAAGTGAAAATCCCCTATGGATCGCATCGAGAGTTCGACACCTGTCAATTCCATCCTGCCCTTCTGGACGCTTGCTTTCAGACCCTTGGAGCGGGGGTAGCCGCCCAAGCGACAGGAAACGACGAACAGGGCGCCTACATGCCCACTCATATAGACGAGATCCGAATCCACAATGGTCCAGGGTTGCATCTATGGAGTCACTCCCATCTGCAAGAACCCGACGCCGGCAGCATCAAGGGAGACGTGTGGCTCCTGGATGAAACTGGGCAGGTAACAGTCGAGATTCTGGGACTACGCTTCCAATCTTTGGCAGCCACGGATCGGGAGAATCTGGACGACTGGCTCTACGAATTCCAGTGGAAGCTAACAGAGCGTCCGGATGGACAGCTGGCCCCGGAATCAGCCGCGCCAGCCTCTCGCGGTAACTGGCTTATCTTTGCCGACAGGATCGGCGTCGGAGAAAAGCTTGGAGCACTGATCAAGGCACAAGGAGACGGGATCATCCTCGTGACGCGCGGCGAATCGTACGAACGCATGGACAGCGAGCATTTTCGCATCAATGCCGAACGACCCGAGGACATGCGACAGCTCGTAGAGGCGGTGTTGAGGCCCGATCGGCCAATCTGCCGCGCGGTTGTCCACCTCTGGAGTCTTGATGCTGGTACTCCAGACGATGCGACTGTCAGTTCGCTGAAGACAGCTCAGACTCTCGGCTGTAGCAGTGTCTTACAGCTAGTCCAGGAGCTGGCTCGGGTCGAACGGAATCCCTTACCCCGGCTTTGGCTGATCACGCGCGGCGCTCAATCAGCAGGGGAAGAGAGCTTGCCCCTGAACACAGCACAGGCGCCTCTTTGGGGGTTGGGTCGCGTCGTCGCCCAGGAGCATCCCATGTTCTGGGGAGGACTCATGGACCTGGAAGCCATGCCTTCGGCTATCGAGGACGCCGCTCATAAGTTGTGGAAAGAAATCTCTGCTCCAGACGGAGAGGATCAGCTTGCATTCCGGCAAGGTCGGCGATACGCAGGCCGTTTGATCCGCAAACCTCGTTCCGCCGCGCAGCCCGCTCCCCTTAGCTGGCGCGCTGACTGCAGCTACTTGATCACCGGTGGACTGGGAGAGCTAGGCCTTTCGGTCGCCCGCTGGATGGTAGAGCAGGGGGCGCGCCGGTTGATCCTTATGGGACGCACCAAGCTCCCCCCACGCGCGCGATGGAACTCAGTAGAAGCGGAAAGCCGGCTGGCCCATCAAATTGCCGCGATTCGTGAGCTGGAAGCCCTGGGAGCGAGCGTTCATCTGGCGGCGGTGGATGTGGCGGACGAAGGACAGTTAACCGCCTATCTGGATGAGTTTCGAGCTGAGGGCTGGCCGCCGATCCGAGGCGTAGTGCACGCGGCGGGAGTTTTGCAAGACGGACTGCTGGTGCAGCTCGATGCCGCGGCAATGGATTCGGTTTTGCGGCCCAAGATGATCGGCGGCTGGCTGCTGGATCGACTTCTCAAAGACGTCCCCCTGGACTTCTTTGTACTCTTTTCTTCCGCAGGCTCCCTACTGGGCCAGCCGGGGCAGGGGAACTATGCGGCAGCAAACGCTTTCCTCGATGGACTCGCTCATCATCGGAGAGCCTTGGGCAAGCCGGCGCTGAGCATCAATTGGGGAGCGTGGAGCGGATTGGGTTTCGCGGAAACGGCGGGAGGAAAACGCCTTGCCGCTCGCCTCGCTCTCGCCGGAATCAAGAGCATCGCACCCGCGCAAGCACTGGAAGTGATGGAACGACTGCTACACCAAGGCTTGGCCCAGGTCGCGGCCGTGCCCGTTGATTGGGCGCGGTATCGTCAGTTTTATCCGGCGGGAACAGAGTCACGGCTGCTCTCTGAGCTTGCGCGTGAGGAAGCTGACAACTCACCGCAAGCAGGGCATCCCGGCGAGAAGAGGGGCGCGCTCCTCGCCGCAGAACCGGCGGAGCGTCTCCAGTTAACGCTGTCCTACCTGACAGAGCTAGTGGCTCGTGTACTAGGACAGTCCGCATCCAAGGTGGACGTACAGCAACCGCTGAGCAATCTGGGACTGGACTCCTTGATGGCGGTCGAGTTGAAGAACCGGATCGCGGCGGATCTAGGCGTAAACGTGCCGATGGTCACGTTTCTCTCGGGACCCAGCGTCGAACAGGCTGCGTCGCAACTGCTTAATCTGCTTACATCTGAGACTTCCGCCTCGTCAGTGCCTCTTGCGTCGGCAAATGGTCACGCCCAAGGGCAGCAAGGACACGGCAGCATCGATGAATATCTGTTGGAGAATCTCGACCAGTATTCGGATGAGGAAGTGAATTCGTTGCTCAGTGATCTGTTGGCCAAAGAGGAAGTTAGTGAATGAGCAGCACTTCCCAGCGAATCGCCGATCTTTCGCCGGGCGAAAAACGGGCCCTACTTGCCCAGCTTCTTCGCAAGCAGGCGCGCGACTCCAAATCACTTTGTCCGCTCTCGTACAATCAGCAGGGCATATGGTTTCTCTATCAACTGGCGCCACAGAGCGTGGTTTACAACGTTAATTTTGCTGCGCGCATCTCGTCCGACGTAAACGTTCCGGCACTGCGGCGCGCGCTGCAGAGGTTGGTCGATCGCCATCCTTCGCTGCGCACTACTTTCCCCGCGCACGCCGGCAAGCCGGTCCAGCAGGTCCACGAACAGCTGAAGGTCAGCTTCGAGGAAGTGGACGGCTCGACCTGGAGCGGAGAGGGACTGAAGGCCCGATTGCTCGAGGAAGCGTATCGCCCATTTGATCTGGAACGAGGTCCGTTGCTGCGGGTGAGCCTGATCATGCGGTCGGCACGGGAACGTGTTCTTTTGCTGGTCGTACATCACATAGTGATCGACTTCTGGTCTCTCGCAATACTTTTGGATGAACTCGGCGTCCTATACCCGGCGGAAAGAGCCGGAGTGAAAGCGCATCTACCTCCTCTTGCTCTGCAATACACTGACTATGTCCGTTGGCAGGCGGAAATGCTGGCAGGTCCGGATGGAGAGCGGCTGTGGGCATACTGGCGGGAGCAATTGAAAGGGGACCTACCGGTACTGGATCTTCCGACCGACCGGCCACGTCCCGCGTTCCCGACTTATCAAGGGGCATCGCACGACTTCACTATGGACGCGGAGCTGAGCTCCGCACTCAAGGCTCTCGCCAAGGCTCAAGGAGCGACGCTGTACATGGTGCTTCTTGCAGCGTTCCAGGTAGTGCTTTCTTACAATAGTGGCCAGGAAGACCTATTGGTGGGATCTCCTATGGTGGGAAGGAGCCGGGCCGAGTTCGAAGGTATCGTCGGCCTCTTTACGAACCCTGTAGTCTTGAGGACGAATCTCTCCGGGAACCCTACGTTCGGGGCATTTCTTGGCCAGGTTCGCCGCAATGTGCTGTCTGCTCTCGAGCATCAGGATTACCCCACCGTTCTATTGGTTGAACGTTTACGGCCTCCACGCGAGCTCAGCCGCCCACCTCTGTGCCAGGTGATGTTCGTGCTTGACAAGCCCCATCGGATCGCGCAACAAGGCGCGTCTCCATTTGTGGCGGCCGACACAGGGCTCCGCATGAATCCTGGGGGACTTGTTCTGGAGTCGGTGGCGCTGGAACGTCGTGCCGCCACTTTGGACCTGGTTTTGTTGATAATCGAGACGCCAGAATCGCTTGCCGCTTCCATGCGGTACAACAGCGACCTGTTCGATACCGCGACCATTGCCCGCATGTCGCAGCATTTCGAAATACTTCTGCGTCGCATACTTCAAGAGCCAACCGCCAGACTAGATGCGCTAAAGCTAATGCTCGCCAAGGCGGACCGGCAACAACAGATGAACGTCCGGAAAGAGCAGAAGGATATTAATATTCAAAAGCTGAAACACGTCAAGCGCAAGAACATTATAACATCGCAACTGAATAGTGAAGCCTTCTCGCAAAAGTAGAATTACGCGAATGCGAATGGACGTTATTGAAGGGTTCCGGCTTTCACCTCAGCAAAGGCATCTGTGGTCGCTGCAGCAGGCCGGCGACGAACTGCCGTATCGTGCGCAATGTGCTGTCCTCATCGAGGGAAGCCTCAACCTGCAGGTTCTAAAGGCTGCCCTGCGGGACGTCTCCGATCGATACGAGATCCTCCGAACCACTTTTCGTTGTCCGCACGGAATGACAATTCCTGTCCAAGAGGTTAACGAGGAAAGTGCACCTTCGATAGATGAATACAACCTGAGCAACTGCGACCCTTTACGCCAGGAGGCGAAAATCGAAGCGCTGTTTCAGGAAGTTGGCCGGGTTTCCTTCGACCTTGCAAACGGGCCGGTCCTGCGCATCTCCTTGCTAACCCTAGCGGCCGACCGGCACATGTTGTTCGCCAACGCGCCATCGCTGTGTGCTGATGCGGCATCACTCAGGATTCTGGTGCGCGAGATTAGCCGCCGCTATTCAGCTTTCGTACGATGCCAAGAACCATCAAGCGACCCGCCTCAATATGCGGATCTCGCCGAGTGGGAAAATGACCTGTTGGAATCGGAAGAAACGCAGGAAGGAAAAAAGCACTGGCGCGAAGTGGAGGCCTCGGCTTCCCGAGTTCCGGTGCTTTCTTTCGAAAAGCGGCCTTCCGCAACGGCGGCCTTCGAGCCCCGGCTTCTGACATCGCCGGTCAATCCCGAGTTGACCGCGAAGATCGGCAAGCTCGTGGCCAGGCATGACGCTTCACCCTCTGCGTTCTTCCTGGCTTGTTGGCAAATCCTTCTCTGGCGTCTCACTGGCGAATCAGACTTTGTGGTCGGCTTGGCGTGCGACGGGCGTACTTACGAAGGGCTACAGGAAGTGCTGGGACTGTTTGCGAAAACTTTGCCTGTTCACTGCCGGCTCGAAGAGCAGCTGCGGTTCAGTGAAGTTCTGGAACGCACTGGTGGATCGGCGCGTGAAGCCGTCGAATGGCAGGAGTATTTCAGCTTTGAAGAACTTCCTCGATTGAATGGAGAAATCGAGCCGCGCCGCTTCTTTCCGGTTGCTTTTGAATTCCAGGATGCGGAGGCGAGCTATACCGAGGGCGAGGCAACCTTTTCCATTCAGAAGCAATACAGCTGTTTTGACCAATTCAAGTTGAAACTCTCCTGCGTACGGCGAGGGGAACTACTGGCCACGGAGCTTCACTACGATTCCAACTTCTTCTGCGCAGAGGATGTCGACCTTCTGGCGCAAGAGTTCCAGACCCTGCTCGAGAGTGTCTGCGCAAATTCGGGGTCGCCAATCGCAGATCTGGATATCGTGAGCCCCAATGAGCGCCGCAAGTTGCTGGTTGAGTTCAACGATACGCGGACCGACTACCTGGAAGACAAGTGTATCCACGAACTTTTCGCGGAACGGGCCCGTCATGCTCCGGAGAATGTCGCACTCGTTTTTGAGGGCCGCTGTCTGACCTACGCTCAGCTCGAGGCTCGCGCCAATCAACTAGCGCATCACCTGCAAGGTTTCGGTGTAGGACCGGAAGTTCCGGTCGCAATCTGCATCGACCGTTCGTTGGAGATGGTCGTAGGCATCCTTGCGATTCTTAAGGCTGGCGGAGCTTACGTGCCACTGGATCCGGAATACCCGCAGAAGCACTTATTCTATGTGATAGAAGATGTTCAGGCGCCGGTACTGCTGACGCAGGCAAGTCTGCGGGACAGCATGTCGGAGCTTGGAATCAAAGTGGTGTGCGTGGATTCGGACTGGGAAGCCATCGCGAGGCATAGTGAAGACACCCCATCACTTAGCGCAACCGCCAAAAACCTCGCGTATGTGATCTACACTTCAGGTTCGACCGGACGGCCGAAGGGAGTAATGGTCGAACACGGCGGACTAACTAATGTTATCAACTGGGTAATAGAGACGCTTGAGCTGTCATCCAGCGACCGCTGTATTTTGAAAACGCCCATCACTTTCGATCCTGCTGGGCGCGAGTTGTTCGCGACGCTGTTGGCGGGAGGAACCCTGGTAATTGCGGAACCTGGCGGTCATCGTGATAGCCGATACCTGGCCGACCTCATCCGTGGCCAGCAAATCTCAATTCTCCATTGCGTGCCATCGCTTCTCCGGCTCCTGGTCGAGGAGCCTGCTTTCGACGAAAGTCTCGTCCTGCGCGCTGTCATGTGCGGCGGCGAGGCCCTGGCGCCACGGATTGTCGCGCGGTTCCACAGCCGCCTCAGGGCCAAGCTGTACAACGTGTATGGACCGACTGAGACAATCATCGATTCTACATATTGGCCATGCGAAGAGCGCAATGCTCACTCTGCAATTCCTATCGGACGACCTATTCCGAACGCACAAGCCTATATTTTAGACGATCTGTTTCATCTTCTTCCGATCGGCGTCGCTGGTAACCTGTGCATCGGCGGTGTGGGTTTAGCTCGCGGCTACGTCGGGCGATCCGATTTGACCGCCGAGAAGTTCATTCCAGATCTCTTCAGTTGCGAGCCAGGAGCGCGATTATATCAAACCGGGGATCTCGCCCGCTACCTGCCGGACGGGAACATCGAGTTCCTCGGGCGTCTTGATTATCAAGTCAAGATTCGCGGGTTCCGCATCGAACTGGGAGAAATCGAGGCAACGCTCGCACAGCACCCGGCCGTGCGGGAGGCTGTCGTCCTGGTTCAGGAAGACGGACCTGAAGAGAAGCGGTTAGTGGCTTACGTGGCCGCCGAGGAAGAGGCACGCACCACCGCTAACAAGCTGCGCGATTTTCTGAAGGACAAGCTCCCCGAGCACATGGTGCCCGCGGTCTTCGTGCTGCTGGAGGCCTTTCCGTTGACCCCCAACGGAAAGGTAGACCGCCGCGCACTGCCGCTACCGGACGGGCGGCGACCCGAACTGGACGAGGCATTCGTGGCATACCGCACGCCTACGGAAGAGCTACTCGCCGAGATCTGGGCCCAAGTCCTAGGCGTCGAGCGAGTAGGTATCTACGATAACTTTTTTCAGCTAGGGGGGCACTCGCTGTTAGCTACCCAGGTTGTTTCCAGAATCCGCGAAGCCTTCCAGGTGGAGATGCCGCTGCGGCGCCTGTTCGAGGCGCCCACCGTTGCCGGTCTGGCTGAAAGTATTGACGTAGGCCGTGGGACAGGACTACAAGCTCCTCCCATTGTGCCTGTTGCTCGGGACGGAGAACTGCCTCTGTCCTTTGCTCAACAGCGTCTGTGGTTCATCGATCAGCTCGAGCCGGGCGGCTCTGTCTATAATTTCCCCGCCGCCGTCCGTCTCAAGGGGCCGCTCAACGTTGCGGCGCTCAAGCAGAGTCTCAACGAAATCGTGAAGCGCCATGAAGCCTTGCGGACGACCTTTGCCATTGTGGATGGCCGCCCAGTTCAGGTTATCGCACCGCTCCTGACGTTGACCGTGCCGATCGTGGATTTGCGAGAGCTAACCGAAACCGAGAGGGAGGCCGAGGTTCAGCGGCTGGCATCGAACGAGGCGCAGCGGCCTTTCGATTTGGCCGAAGGTCCGCTCGTGCGGGCTACGGTCCTACGGCTGGGTGAAGACGAGCACATCGGGCTTCTCACGATGCATCACATTGTTTCGGATGGTTGGTCAACGGGAATCTTGATTCGGGAGATGGCGGGACTCTACGGCGTTTTTTCTTCCGATAGGCTTGCATCGCTGCCTGAGCTACCCATCCAATATGCAGATTTTGCCCATTGGCAGCGAGATTGGTTGCAGGGTGAGGTTCTGGAGACTCAGCTTATTTATTGGAAGCAGCAACTACTTGGTGCGCCTCCGCTCCTGGAGTTGCCCGCGGACCACCCAAGGCCGGCTATGCAAACTTTTCACGGGGCGCACCAATCTATTCTAGTACCCCGGACCGTGGGCGATGGGTTGAAGGCGCTAAGCCGCCAGGAAGGGGTTACTGTGTTCATGACCCTGCTGGCGGCGTTCCAGGTGTTGTTGCATGGGTACACGAATCAAGACGACTTCGTCATGGGCACGCCGATCGCCAACCGTAACCGGCTGGAGGTCGAAGGGCTGATAGGATTTTTCGTAAACACGCTTGTCTTGCGCGCGGACCTTTCAGGCAATCCGACTGTTCGAGAGCTTTTGCGCCGGGTGCGGGAAGTGTGTTTGGGAGCTTATGCGCATCAGGACCTGCCCTTTGAAAGGTTGGTCGAGGAATTGCACTTGGCGAGGGATCTAAGCCGTAATCCGCTCTTCCAGGTGATGTTCGTGTTTCAGAATACGTCGCTGCAAACAGTGGAACTGCCGGGGTTGAGCCTGAGTCCTGTAGAAGTGGACACCGGGACGACTCACTTTGATCTGACCCTGCATATCGTCGACACCGAGCAAGGCCTCTCCGTAAGGCTAGCATACAACACGGATTTGTTTGAGGCTGGCACTATTACACGTATGCTTGGCCATTTTGGCAGCTTACTGGAATCCCTGGCCGCCGCTCCTGAGCGACGCCTCTCGGACTTACTGCTATTAACCGAAGTTGAGCGACAGCAAGTACTGGTGAACTGGAACGACGCTAAGGTTGATCGTCCGAAAGACCTTAGTATCCATGAGCTTTTTGAGGCGCAGGTCGAGCGAACACCTGAGGCGATAGCGGTAGTACTTGAAGAACGGCAGCTTACGTACGAAGAGCTGAACCGGAGGGCCAACCAACTGGCGAATCATCTGCGGCTTTTGGGAGTGGGGCCGGAGGTACCAGTCGGGATCTGCCTCAAGCACTCTTTGGAGATGGTCGTCGGATTACTGGGTATTCTAAAGGCGGGCGGAGTCTACGTGCCCCTGGATCCAGCGTATCCGAAGGAGCGACTCGCCTTCATACTGGAAGACGCCGAACCTTCAGTACTTTTGACACAGGAACCGTTGCTTGGAGGATTTCCGGAACTTAAAGCGAAGGTGGTCTGTCTGGATTCAGATTGGAAGGCAATTGCCGAGGAGGATGCGGAGAACCCAATCTGCTCAACCATGCCCGAGAATGTGGCTTATGTAATCTATACCTCGGGGTCCACCGGTCGTCCAAAGGGAGTTCTCATTTCGCATGGTTCGATTGCAGAGCACTGCCTCGATGTTCAAAAGTACTACGAGCTGGATTCCACGGATAAGGTGCTCCAGTTTGCCTCGTTAAGTTTTGATCTTTCATTGGAGCAAGTGTTGCCCACACTTATCGTCGGGGCCACGCTGGTTATGATGAGTACCGACGTATGGCGTCCTGCGGAATTTCATAAAAGGATCTCAGAGTTCGGAACGACTGTGCTCAATGTTCCAACCGGTTTCTGGCAAGAGCTGGCGCGAGAGTGGGCGGACCTTTCGGAGTTGGTTCCAAATATTCAGCCCAGAGTCTTCGTCGTGGGCGGAGATGCTATGTTGCCTCAGTTCCTTGCCATGTGGGATCGAACACCGGTGAGTTCAACCCGTCTGATCAATGCTTACGGGCCGACGGAGACGACTATTACGGCAACTGTCTTTGATATCACTTCGCGGCTTCGCGAGCACTCAACTCCTCAGAGAATTCCTATTGGCCGTCCCCTCGCTAACAGAGAGACCTACATTCTAAACAAGTACGGTGACGCTGTTCCCGTGGGAGTTCCGGGTGAGCTGCATATAGGCGGTGCCTGCCTGGCCAGAGGCTATCTGAATCGAGCCGATTTGACCGCAGAGAAGTTTCTCCCGAACCCGTTCAGCGGCGAGCCTGGAACGCGACTGTATAAGACGGGGGACCTCGCCCGCTATCTGTCCGACGGGAATATCGAGTTTCTGGGTCGAATTGATCATCAGGTGAAGATCCGCGGGTTCCGCGTCGAACTTGGAGAAATCGAGGCAGCGCTTCGCCAACACCCTGCTGTGCGCGAGACTGTCGTCCTGGCCCGGGAAAACGCTCCCGGAGAGAAACTGTTGGTCGCCTATGTGGTCGCTCGGAGGGAGTCCCAACCAACTGCAGGTGAGCTGCGAGTCTTTCTGAAGGAGAAGCTACCCGATTATCTGATGCCCGCGGTTTTCGTGCCGCTCGATACCTTGCCGTTAATGCCCAACGGTAAGATAGACCGCGGTGCCTTGCCGGAACCCGGGCGAGCACGGTCCGAACCAGGACGGGCGTTGGTGGCCCCGCGTAATGCTCTGGAACTCCAGCTCACTAGTCTGTGGGAAGAAGTTTTGGGTGTTCGGCATATCGGCGTGACGGACAATTTCTTTGAGCTGGGAGGGCACTCCTTGGCGGCCGTTCGTTTGTTCGCATTGATAGAAAAGAGACTGGGCAAGAAAGTCCCATTAGCCACTGTGTTTCAGGGAGCAACGGTTGAGCATCTAGCGAATATTCTCCGCCAGCACGCCAAAATGGCGCCAAGTTCATCTTTGGTAGCTATTCAACCGGGCGGCAACAGACGGCCTCTCTTCTTGATACATCCGGCCGGCGGACACGTCTTTCCCTACGTCCATCTGGCGCACCATTTAGGGCCTGATCAACCTTGCTATGGCCTACAGGCACGAGGGCTGGAAGAGGGACAGCAACCGCACTCGCGCATCGAAGACATGGCCGCTTACTACATCGAAGCGCTACGGACGGTGCAGCCCACTGGCCCCTACCTTCTGGGAGGATGGTCCATGGGAGGCATAGTGGCCTTCGAGATGGCGCAGCAGCTTCATGCGCAGGGGCAACGCACGGCATTGTTGGCCTTGCTGGATACGCGGATTCCCACGGCCGACGAGGAATTTGCGGACGAAGATTTCGAGGCGACGTTGCTCATCGATTTTGTCCGCTATTTCGGTCTTTCACTGGATCTCCGGGACTCTCTCGCCCGACTTCCAAAGCACGAGCTGATGGAGCGCGTGCTGGAGTACGCGAAAAGAGCCGGCCTGATGCCCTTGGATATTGAAATCTCCCAAGCTCAGCCATTCATCGAACTCTGCAAGGCCGATTTTCGAGCTACGCGAAACTACGTACTGAATCGCTACCCGGCTCGAATTACGCTCTTCAAGGCTGCTCAGGAGCTTGAAGGAACCTCGTCTGACCCGACCTTGGGGTGGAGTGAGTGGGCTGCTGGAGGAGTGGACGCCGATGTCGTTCCGGGCAATCACGCTACGATGGTTTACAAGCCTCACGTCGAAGTCCTGGCTGACAAGCTGCGGGCTTGCCTCGATCAGGTGCGAGCGACTGAAGAATGGTCCGCTGACGAAGCCAACCGATCGATCGGATCGATGAAGGACGCAATATGAATAGTGACGACAGAGAAGACACCACAACCTACAAAGTAGTTGTAAATCACGAAGAGCAGTATTCCATCTGGCCTGCCGAAAAGAAAAACCCGCTTGGTTGGACGGATACAGGCAAGACCGGTTTCAAGACCGAATGCCTGGCTTACATTAAGGAGGTGTGGACCGACATGAGACCGCTTAGTCTGAGAAGGAAAATGGATCAGCGGGACAAACAGAGCCATTCATCAAAGAGTTAAGTTGTATATTCTACCTTGTACGGACAGATTCTGAATGAGTCGATCGACAAACGCCGTTGCTTGTAACTCCTGGCTTTCATTCCGCAAGCCTGGCGCAGAGGCCCGTCTTCGTCTGTTTTGTTTCCCGTACGCGGGAGCCGGTGCTTTGATTTTTCGCGCTTGGTCGGACGGCTTGCCAGCTGATGTCGAGGTCTGCCCGGTTCAACTCCCGGGACGGGGAACTCGGCTGATGGAGCGTCCTTTCACTCAACTTTCGCCTCTTGTCGAAGCGCTCGCCCAAGCTCTGGTTCCACTCCTCGACAAGCCGTTCGCCTTCTTCGGTCACAGCCTGGGAGCATTAGTCAGCTTTGAACTCGCCCGTCGGATCCGCAGACAATATGGGGTGCATCCCGTTCGCCTATTTGTATCTGCTGGTCGTGCGCCTCAAATCCCTCATCGAACCCGGCCGATCCACACCCTGCCAGACAAAGATCTTCTGGTGGAGCTGCGCCGGCTGAACGGCATGCCCAGCGAGCTTTTGGACCACGAAGAATTAATGGAGATCATGCTTCCGGTACTGCGGGCAGACTTTGCAGTGTACGAAACCTACGTGTACCTGACTGAGCCGCCCCTGGACTGTCCCATCTCAGCGTTTGGCGGCTTGCAGGATCTCAGAGTGAAAGACAGCGATCTTGAAGCCTGGCGTGCTCAGACGAGTGCTTCGTTCTCACTGCGCATGTTTCCCGGAGACCATTTCTTCTTGAAACAGCCTCTTCTACTTCAGACGCTCTCCCAGGAACTGCAATGGAGCCGGTGATAACGGTCACACCAAGATAGTTCCATGACCTCAACTCCTACACCGTGGAACCTTCCACCGGCGACGATAATATTAGGTAGCAAGGAAGTACATGTCTGGCGAGCCTCTCTGGACGAGCCCACGCAGCAGCTCGATAGCTTCCTGCATACCCTTGCGGCAGATGAGCAAACGAAGGCCGAGCGGTTTTACTTTCAGAAAGACCGCGATCGCTTCATCATCGCTCACGGAGTACTCAGGGCTATCCTCGGCCTCTATTTGAACAGAGCTCCGAAATCCTTTTCCTTCTGCTACAGTTCTCACGGAAAGCCCGCCTTGGCCTGCGAATCTGGAGGGGATACGATCCGCTTTAACATGTCCCACTCTCACGGTGTGGCCCTCTACGCGGTTACTCGTGGTCGCGAGATCGGCATCGATCTCGAATTCATCCGCTGCAATTTGGAAGCAGCGCAGATCGCAGAACGATTTTTCTCGCAAAGCGAGATTGCGACGCTCCGGGCGCTTCCGCCCAGCCTTCGGAAATACGCATTCTTTCTCTGTTGGACCCGGAAGGAAGCCTACATCAAGGCAAGAGGCGAAGGACTCTCCATCCCGCTGGATCAGTTCGACGTGTCGCTGACTCCGGGAGAACCTGCAGAGTTGTTGACCACCCGACCAGATTCAGACGAAGCCCTTCGTTGGTCTCTGAAGGAGCTGATTCTCGGCTCCGGCTACGTGGCCGCTCTTGCCGTCGAAGGACGCGGCTGGACCCTGCGCTGTTGGCAATGGCCGCGACCACTTCGAAGCACCGCGTAAACTCCAGGTCCGGCGCTAATCGCGCTTGGGTTCGGCAACCAGATGTCTTTGCGTTACAGGCTCTGAGGGCATAAAATGAGTTCACCTCGCCCGAGAGTTCGTGACATCTCCATACTCTGCCCGAGGAAGAGTTGCCGTTTTCCACGCGGTATGCGTGCCGGGGTATCTGCACCTGAGCAGGGCCCCACATGCATGCTCCCGTGCGCCGGCGCGTATCGTCGTTTCTGTTTAGGAGGTGCAAATTTTAGAATGAGCGCTTCATCGTTCCGGGTCTGGATTCTGATTCCTTCACTCACCGTGTTTGCAGCCGTTTTAGCCCTCTGGCCTGCTGTGGGCCGCACCGATGCTGTTCTGGCGCCGAGCACAGAGTCGAGTGCAGGTGGCGCAACGGATGCCTGGCTTGTGACGCGCGGTTTGATCGGCCAGGCGATGATCAGCGAGCAATCCGGCAGTGACATAATGACGCCTCCGCCGGGCACCGAGGTAGACGAAACTCGGCAAACGGAGAATCTCACGGGCGAAGTCCTGAACCGGGTCAAATCGTGGAACGAAATGGTCGACGACGACACGATTCATATCGAGGTGACCACACTATCGACCTATCAGTTCGAAGTCGCATTCTGGCTGTTTCCCAATCATCGCCAGGGTTGCACCATGTACAAGTGGACGCTCTACGATAATGGACGCGCCCTGCAGAGCGCGTTCTGGCGTAACGATGCAGCAGTGCTGCGGCTGGCCGGAGCTGCGGACCTGCCCCATGACTTGTATCCGGACTCGGTTCCATGGATGGCGTTTCTGCGCGTCCTCGACGCGCCGCACGAAGGCGGTGAAGGTATGATTCATCAACAGATCACGCCGTACAGCTATGTAGGTCAGGAGGTTTGGGCCGCAGGACCCGAACAGGTCAGCGTGCCGGCCGGCTCCTTCTCCGCGCTAAAGGTAACCGCGAAAGTCGACATCACGACGGTTATGCCGAACTGGCCACGCTTCGTCCTGCAAGTCATCAAGCCGGTAGTTCCCAAAAACACGCTCTATTTCGAGGCGGCGCCACCCTACCGGCTGCTCAAGCAGGAAGGCACCACCTTTGTCGGCGGTCCTCGGGTCACCACCGAACTCGTTCGCTTCTACATCGCAGGCACACAGCCGGTCGTAGCTGCAGCGACCGTGGGGGCAGCCCACGCGCCGATCGGCGCCGTGCTCGGGGGCGCATCGATTCCCAAGTGACTCCTTTCTCTAGTCAGCCAGCGTCTCCTTTTGCCGTCACTCCCGCATCCTGCCTGTCACGCGTCTCGTCCCTCGCTATTTGACCGTCTCGCAAGCGGATCAAACGGCGAGCCCGTTCCATGACCTGGGGATCATGGGTGGAAAAGATGAAAGTCGTACCTGTCGCCCGATTGAGGTGTTCCATTACATCGAGGAGGGCGATAGCAGTCGCAGAGTCCAGATTCGCTGTGGGTTCATCCGCCAGAATAAGCGCAGGTTCTGTAACCATGGCCCGTGCCACGGCAACCCGTTGTTGCTGCCCGCCCGACAACTCCGCCGGGCGACGATCCTCGAGGCCGGCGAGGCCGATTTCAGAAAACAGCTTTTCCACTTTTTCTCTACGCTTATGCGCAGGCATCCCTTGGAGAAGCAACGTAAACTCGGCGTTTTCCAGCGCGGTAAGGACAGGCAGCAGGTTGTACGTTTGGAACACAAAGCCGATGCGCTGCAAACGCAGATGCGCCAGTTCACTTGAAGATAAAAGCTGAAGGTTTTGCCCTGCCACCCATATCTCGCCCGCGTCAGCCCGGTCCAGTCCGCCAATGATGTTGAGCAGAGTGGTTTTACCAGAACCCGACGGACCGGCAGTAGCCGCGAATTCTCCGGCAGCAATCTGCAGAGACACGCCACGCAGTGCCGGAACCTCGATAGATCCGGTGCGGTAGGTCTTCCTCACGTCCTTCAGTTCCACCGCCCACTCTGCCACCGCCATCGCCCTCCTTTCTAGAGCGTCTTCAATGCGTCTGGCAACTCTGTTCGCGCTGCCTTGAGCGCCGGATAAAAGGAAATCATTGTCGCCATCGCGAATACAATACTAACGGACCACCCGATTCGATTCGAGCTTAAGCGCGAGTAAAGAATAGGATCGAAGACAAGCGCGGGTGGAAGTCCCGCCTTGAATATCCAGCGTAGATCCAATCCCGAGGTAGCGAAATAATGTTCTACGCTCAAACCCAACGCCAGTCCCAAAGCCAAACTTATCGCCGTGAGTGCCAGAGATTCGCCCACGACCATCACTGCAAGCTGGCGAGGTTTAAGACCGAGAGCTTTACAAACACCGAATTCATACCGGCGCTCCAGTACTCTCATGAGAATCGTATTGAGTATACCCAATCCTACCATGGCCAGTATCACACCGTTCATGATGTAGTTAAAGGCGTGGTCCAGGCCGAGAATCTGGGCAAGCATCGGGATTGATTCGCGCCAGGTCAGGACTTCCACCGGCTCTCCCGTCAACCGCTTCCGCAAAGCTCTTGCTACCCCCGGCGAGTCACCTTCCTGTTGAAGCAGGATGGCTACCTGAGTCACCTGGCCGTCTGCCACTCCGAGCAGGGCCTGAGCCGCGGGTAAGGGTAGGTGAATGATGTTAGCGTCGACCGCTTGTAGCCCCGTGCGGAAGATGCCGCTCACTCGCAAGAGAGTGCTTTGCATCTCCTCGCCAGCGCCATTCTTGGTCTCATTGCCAGGCTGTCGCAGCGCCTGAGTCATGAGCACCACTCGAGAACCAATCTTTACCTCGAGCTTGTGAGCCAGATCGGCGCCAATCACAACGCCAGAAGGTTTGTCGTTACGTAGATATGTCCCTTCAACTATCCGCTCTGGGATCAGCGATACCGCGGGCTCGTCTTGCGGAATCACTCCCGTGATTCTCACGCCAGCCGAATTGGCTGAGGAACTTAGAAGCCCGGTGGCTAGAAGCCTCGGACTGATTCCTCGTACAAGCTTCTTCATTCCCGCAGTTTGCAAAAATCCCTTGATTCTGGATACCACTGTGGCCGGAAGCAGCAGCTCATCGGAGCTCGAGTCTTGATACCCCTTCGCCTGGATCACAACATGCCCCGGACCAAACCGCACCCCGGCGGCAATCGTTTGCTCGTGCCCGCCGTCGAGCAGACCCAGAGAGATCAGCAGCAATGCGAGACCCAAACCCAGCGCCAGTGCCGTAAGCGCGGTACCTCGGGGATTACGCCAGAGATTGCGCCAGCTGATCTTCACTAAAAGGAGAACACTTCTCACTGTTTAGACCTTGCGAATTGCTTCGGTCGGCCGAAAATGAGCGGCTCGCCAGGCAGGATAGAGCGCAGATACTAGAGCTGTGGCAGCCAGCCCGAGTGCCGCTTGACCATAGGCGGGAAAATCCTGCCGGCCGTACCAGAGGTGCCCCACCACCACTCCGGCTAGAGAGATTACCCCGCCGGTAGCGCCACCCAGGTCCAGACCGTGCTCCTGCAGATACCAGAGGATCGGGACGCCAAGCGCGCCTCCCACAACCAGGCTCGCCACTGCCAACCCTGCCGCCTCTGTCAGGATCAGAACAATCACCTGAACCGGGCGCATTCCCAGGGCCATCAGCATGCCCAGTTCACGCGTGCGCTCAAAAACCGCCATGAGCATGGTGTTCATGACACCGATCACCGCCAACAGGAAGAAAATGAAGAAGAGAACAAAGGTGATACCGTGATTGAACTGCACGTAATTAGCCAATTCCGGCGCCAGCTCGGGCCATGCCATTACCCGTACGGGAAGAGTTTTACTCAGTTGGAGACCGAGTGCGGCAGCCACAGTAGTAGCTGCCATTATGTCATTCAGCTTGATACCAACTTCATGGATCCTCGTGGGCGCCAGGTGCAGTAGGTCCTGCAGAGAAGACAGAGACATCAGAACCAAACCCCGGTCCACAGCATCAAGACCACTGTGAAAACTCCCAACCACTGTGTACACGTCGTTGCCCATCGAACCATCGGCCGCCTGCGTCAGCAGGACAATTTCCGAGCCCACGCCGATGCCAATCGTGCTCGCGAGTTTATCTCCTATCACTACCCCCTTTGGCATCCGCGCCGTCAGGTAACTACCTTTTGCTATCTGACTATTTAGAATAGTAACCTTCGGCTCCTGATCAGGGACGATTCCCATCAACTCCACTCCAGCAGAGCGATGAGCCGCACTTAGCAAGCCGTATCCGTAAACCCTAGGCGTCGCAGCATAAACCCGGCGATCAGCGGTGACGGCGGCCAGCACTGCGCCGATATCTGTCCCTTGCCTTCCGCCCAGAGTCTTTTGAATGGAACGGCTGGGGTAGTAACCCGGAGCGTGCACCTGGATCTGGGACATGACGAGACAAGTACCGTTCTGGATCATCTGCCATCTCAGACCGGCCATCAGGCACGCAACGAACAGCAGCATGACATAGCCAAACGCTATGGCGGCCATCGTGATGAAAGTACGCCGAGGATTGCGCCAAAGGTTGCGCCACGCGAGCTGTAAAAGCCGTCCTCTCATCACTTCGGGCTGGGCAGCGAAAACGTCCCTTCGCTAATCGGTACATCGAACGCGACATCTTCGTACTCGATCGTCGTCTGCGCACCGGCCTTCTCTGCCGTTCGCATGACGAGGCGCGTCGGAATGAGTCTGCCACTCATTACCTTGTAATCAGAAAAGGTAAGCTCTCGGACCAATTGCCCATTCTCGTCATAGAACCCCTGCCAGGTGGGCACGGCGTCTGCTTTGCGAATCTGCAAAATGATCTTTCCCCATACCACCGCGGCTTGCGGCTTCGGTGTCAGAGCATATTCATCCACCTCAATCCCACCGCGTTTTCCCTGGAAAAAGGTGCTGATGGAGTAATCGCGTGTCAGGAAGGTTTCCTTCACCAGATCATCAATAGTGAAGTCGCTTCCCATCCACGAGTTCATTGCCATCGATGGAGGAATTTTAACCGTGCGATTCGACTTAGGCAAATAGTACCAGATGTCGCTGCCCTCTTTCAGGATGGCGGTGCCTGCCTCATCTTGAGGATTGGTGATGCGGACAAGAATCTTTTCCCCGAGTGACCAGATCTTCATAGAGATATCGCGTTGTCCATCTTCATTGATGATCTGCATTTTCACCGTCGCGATGCTGGAGGTGCTGCTAAAGAGACGAGCTACCCGTTCCACGGTCTCCCGCGTCTGTTGATCGTCCGCAGCATGAGACATCGGAGCCAAGCTCAACAATGCCAGCCCTAGAAACGTGGCGACGCTTCTCTTTTGCCGACGGATGAAAGTCATAGCTGTCCGACCTTGCGCTTGGTCACTAATTCGCTTTCGACCTCGACTGCTTCTTCCACGAGGGGTGCACCCATGGCCAGTCCCATCGGTATACGGGCTACGAGGTTGAAGGCGGTTACGGCCAAGGACAGCGCGAACAGATCGTCCTTGCTGGCAAACCGGGCAAAAGCCAGGGTGAAGACCAACTGAGTCGTTCCGATTCCACCTGGTGAGAATGGCGAATTTCCGATCGCCACGATGAATGGCGTCAATGCTAACGTCTGCATGAGCGGGACGGGGATATGAAAGCTGACGAACTGTCCATAGAGCGCAAAGCCCGCTACCAGGACGATTAGAAACCTGATGGCGAGAAGCTTGATGTAATGCGACGGCCGCGCGATGCGGAAACTCGCCATCGAGGGCCGTTCGTAGATCCATCGGAGCCAATTACCGGTCCGGAGCTGCGCTCCCCATAAGAGCCAAAACGAAGCGATGAGACAGCCCGCGCCCAACACGCCTGCGGCGTAGTTGAGACCGATCCGAATCGGTGACGTCGGCACGAGAGCGATCGCCAAGAGCGACAATGTGGTCAGCAGCAGGGCGTCGAGATAGCCTTGGAACAACAAGGTGCATCCGCCCATTATCCAGGGCACCCGCTTGCGGGCATGCAGAAAAAGCACGAACGCACCGCTGGCGACATAGGAGTTCACAATCTGAAGGAAATAGACCGCGGCCATGGTCGGAAGCAGTTCGACCTCTCCAGTCGGAGCATGAAAGTAACTGAACAAGCAGGAATACAAGACTGTCTCGCCGATAAACCAGCATAGAAAGCCGCTCAGGCTGGCAATAACAAAAATCCAGAGCGTGGCGTGGCTTCCCGCGCCGACCACCTGCCTCCAGGAGACACCGCGTGCAGCATAGCATACGATTGCTGCCGCTATCGAATAGGCTACGAGGTTTTGCACCACCGTTTTGCGCACCAGACTTTCACTCACTCAGGCACAACCGTTTACGCGTCGCGGAACCTATATTATAGGCTGTTCATCACAAGCATGATGCACGCCGCGCAGATTCTCATAGAGTTGCAGAATCGGCTGGCGATTTAAAGCCGCCTGATGGCGGAGCAGAACTACCAACACCAGAGCCTCTAGGAGGGAGTGAAGGCGATCATGCATAATTTAGAACACCAGGACGGGGCGACGATCGACAAACTGCGGAGGACGGAGGAGCAGCATCGCAGAATTATTAACGCGGAAAGCGGACATGCGCTGCTTGTCGTTGCGCCCGGTCTCGCACAGGATGTGGGTGGCCTTGTTGACGCTAGCTCCGACCTCTTGTTGGCGCTGATGAATTGACCTGTGCCTGCGAAAACTCCATTTTGGGGGGAGAATCGGGGGCGGCGGGGAGTACGGGGTGATGAAATGGAGGAATTGAGTAGGACGCCGACCAGCCCCGATCGCGCTGGCCAGTCTGGGCAGTAAGTGTTCGCCATCGGGATTCAGCACCTGATGGCATGGCCTGCCACACAGGGGCGGCCGTGGGAGATCGCGCAGCCCCCGAAAGCGGATCAGGCGGCGAGGCGTTCATAGCGATGGTGAAGCCCGCCGACTTGCGGAATCGCGATCACCTTGCCGCTGTTTGGCTGTTGAATGGGGCGAGCATCCGGGCAGTCTTTGTCGAGCGGCAGATGCGTCCGAGAGCGGCGATAGTAATGGACGTACGAGATTAGGACCCGGCGCAGATGGCGCTCGCTGATCACAACCACATGATCCAGACACTCGCGCCGAATCGAGCCGATGACCCGCTCGACGTACGCATTCTGCCAGGGCGATCGTGGCGCAGTAACGAACTCCGTTATGTCCATCGCTTCGAGCCGGCATGGGAAGTCCGAGCCATACGACGCGTCGCGGTCTCGCAGCAGGTAGCGTGGCGCGGTGTCCCACGGAAATGCCTCGGTGATCTGGCGGGAGAGCCAACCTGCGGTGGGGTGCTGCGTGACGTTCAGATGCAGAATCTTCCGCCGCGCGTGACCGAGGATCACGCTCACGTACAGTAGACGAAACGCAGCGGTGACGCCCACAAACATATCGATGGCGGCGATGCCGTCGATCTGTTTGCTCAGCAAGGTCCGCCACGTTGGTGAGGGCGGACCATGTCGTCGGACCATATGTCTTCCGACGGTTGCCAGGCTCACTTCGGTGCCCAATTTTAGCAGTTCGCCGTGAATCCGTGGCGCACCCCACAACGGGTCGCAACGCTCATCTGTCGGATCAAGTCACGAATCTAGCGATTCACGCCGGTCCGCCCAAAGCGGCGCGAGCTTGGGCGCCAACGCCAGTTGTTTTTTGCCAAAAACTCTGAAAGCGGCAAAAATCTGGGGTTTCGAGATTCATCGACATGACATCGCCGGTATGGGTTGTCCCTACCAAAAATCCCATCTGAACCGAAATTCGAGCGGCTTCAAGAATCGGTATCGAATTGATGGCTTAGTGAGACGCGCTGCGATCTGAACCGCGAGCGGCTCACCTTGATCGAGATCGAAAGAACCTCCGATACATAGATCCTGGATCCTGATGCGACGGCGTACCGGCCGCCTCGCAGCAATTGGTGAGCAGGAATCAGGGGCGAATCAGGCTGTGGCTTCTCAATACTTGATCCGCCTGGATTCATTGGTGGTTTCGACCGCCGGCGGATAGCCTTCGTTCAAGGCGATGCCGGTGAGAGGCTTCCCTCTTCTGGGGATCGAATTCCCTGTTACGTCGAAAAAATTCCTTGTTCCTCCAAAATAATTCCCTGTTCGGTTGAGTAGGGAATTCCGACGAAAACCCGATAGAGGACGAGCCTTTTTCTGCTGCAACTCGGCCCCAAGGCGGTCGAAATCACGAACATTCTTTGTGTTTTCCATGTGATCAGGGAATTTGATGTGGAGAGCAGTTCGCATCGGACTGCATCATCCGCCACGCTGCTGCCGCCGCGAGGCCGCCGGCTGGAGCGATCGCTATCTTTGCGGATTCAAACTTCCGAATTGCTCGGCCCTTTCGAAGTCGACGTTAGTCTGCCGGTCGGACTGCGACGGCGCCCAGTTCCACAGCGTGTACTGGAAGTGACGGTAGCCGCCGGCAAAGTGCAGGCCTTTGGGAGGACCCGGCTCAAGCCCGTCGTGCGGCATCCAGTTCTGGTACTGATAGGGCTCCCAAGCGTGGTAAATCACGATCTGGTCGGGTCGCGTGCACGGACTCAGCTTCGCCCTGACGATGAACGAGCCGTAATCGTTGAAGACGCGGATATAATCGTGCTCGGCGATCCCCCTGGCCTTGGCACTTTCCGGGTTGACGAAGACGAAAGGCTCTCCGCGATGCAGCTTGAGCATCTCCTCGGAAACGACCCAGTTGGAATGGATGCTCCAGCGCAGATGGCCACCGGTAAGCCGCATCGCTTGCGAGCCGCCAATGTCGGGCGGTTGCTTGTAGCGCACCAGATGCTCGTCCGCTTCGACGAACCACGGGTGGTCGATGTAGAATTGTATTCTGCGCGTGGTGGTTGAGTACGGTACTTTCTGCTCGACCTGGTCGCGAAAGGGGGCATGGATATGCCCCGGTACCATGTCGGCGTTCTGCACCACGCTCGCGTGCCAGGTGGGCCGGCCGCTGAGCCATGCCATGCCGTTCTTGCGCAGGTTGGCCAGGTTCAGCTCTTCCCCGTCCACGCTGGTGAACCATCCCATCTGTCCCATCGCGCGGTAGGTGTCGTCCAAAAGTCGTTCTTCATCCTGGTTGCTGTCGTCATACCGATTGCCGAAGGTGGCACGCCACCCGAGCTCGCGCACGAGGATTTCCCCGTTCCCGGATTTGTAGCGCTCGATTCCGCGCGCCAGGAGGTGAGTCTGAACCTGCTGCAGCAACCCGAGCACGATCTGGCGGTCGGTCTTCGACTCCCCGAGCATCGGCACACTCTCGTCGGTAAAGGCGGTCAGGCGACTGACCGGAAGCGAGAGGCGCATATCGGCGTACTCATAGAACGACCCGGCCGGCAGCACGTAATCCGCGTAAAGCCCGCTCGTGCTCCAGCGGGAATCGACCACCACCGCAAGTTCCAGTTTCAACCACAGGTTCTTGAGATAGGTGTTCATGCCGCCGCGATGGCGGCGCAGCGGATTACCTCCGGAAACCAGCACCGCCTTGGGTGGGATGTCGCGGGCCGGGCGCTCGAACCCGTCCCACCATCCTTTAGCCACCGCTTGCTCGGCATATTCGCTGATCTTGCGCGGTGCGTTCGGGTCGTTGAGGTATTTGTCCCACACCTCGCGGTAGCCGGCGTGGTAGAGCCACAGGAAAACCGGCGGCGCGCCCGTGCCCGCCGACCGCATCCCTTCGCGCATCGCGCCCAGAGCCGCCTCGGCCGGTGGCATAGTCGGATCCATTTTGAAGTGCGTGCGGTAATTCTCCTGCAGCATCTGCGACAGGTTCACCGCCGTCATGATCGGGTCGCGCCCCTCCAGCAACTGATTCGGCATCGCGCCGACGAAGGCCGAACCCGCGACCGCTTCGGTGCCGGCCGACCAGCCGAGAATACCTGTGCCGGGTTTGCCGAGGTTGCCGGTCAGAGCCAGGATGTAACAGTACGAGCGTTCGAGCAGATCGCCATGGTAAAGCTTCCCGGCGTTGGCAATCGAAGCAAAGAACACCTTGCGCGGGGGCTTGACCAGTTCCGCCAGCTCGGCGAGCTGCTCGGGATGAATCCCTGAAATTTCGTGGACCTTCTCCGGCGTGTATTCCGCCACTCGCCGCTTGAGCAGTGAAAAGACGGTGGTCACGCCAAGCTGCCTGCCGTCCTTTAGAGTCACATTGAGTTCGGCCTCGAGCGCGTAATCGCACGCCATCGCGAGCGTGCCCTTGGGCAGCGGCTCAAGTTTGCCGCTTGCGCTGTCGATTACGTAAAACTGCTCGGCGTCGCCTTTTTCCTTGAGGTCCGATTCCCGCAGGAAAGCACCGTTATCGGAGCGCACCAGCACCGGGGCGTCGCTCTGCTCCTTGACGAACTGCGTGTCGATCCACCCGCGGTCGATCAGGATCTTGGCCACGCCAAGCCACAGGGCCGGATCCGCCGACCAGTTGACCGGCAGCCACATGTCGGCAAACTGGGCGCTCGGATTCTTGTCGGGCAGGATCGCCACGACCTTCGCTCCGCGATAACGCGCCTCCAGCGTGTAGTGGATTTCGGAGATCATCGAGTAAACCGGGTTGCCCTGGGTGATCAGGAGCGTGTCGGCAACAAAATAGTTCTCCATTCCCGGGCTATGCTGGGATTGGCCGAAGGTCAGATATTGGCCGGGGCTGAAGTCGCCGATTAGGAAGTTGACGTCGAGGCCGACGCCGCCCAAGCGCCCGACGAAGCCCGGCATCGAGCCTTCGCCGCCACCGCGTACGATTCCGGGGCCATTGGTGCCGCCGTCACCCACGATCGCCTGCGGTCCGTGGCGTTCGATGATATCGGCCAGCTTGCCGCCGATCTCGTCGAACGCCTGTTCCCACGAAATCCTCTCCCATTGGCCGCTGCCCCGCTCCCCCTTGCGCTTCATCGGATACAGCACGCGGTCGGGGCCGTACATCGAGCGCGAATGCTGGTAGCCCTTCTGACATCCGCGAGGATTGCTGTCGGGCAGGCGGAAGTCGGGGTCCTCGAACCCGGGAAGGGTGCATGAGATCTCTTCGCGCACGACCTTTCCGCCGCGCATGTAAACGCGAAACGGACAGCTTCCCGGCAGGCAATTGACCCGGTGCGTGCCCCACCTGCACGAATCCCACTGCCAGTAATTCTCGGCTGCCATCAATGCCTTCGCCATGGATACTCCTTGCCTCTCTCTCTACTGGCGATAGATCCGCGGCCCGTCAGGCGCAAACCGATCCATCAAGAAGCGCTCCTGCGGCTTTTCGGAGGCAGTCTTGGGAATCTCATCAACCACCTGAAGGTACGAGGGAACGAAGTTCGATTCCAGACCTTTAGCGCAGGTCGCGAACACGCTGGCGGGATCAAAGGTCCTGGCGTCCACCGGCACGACGGCCGCGACCACGTCCCTCTCGCCAGGCGCACCGGAGGCCGCAGGCACGCCGTAAACGAACACGTCATCCACCTGCGGGTGCTCGGCAATGACCTTCTCGACGAAACCGGGATTGACGAAGTCGCCGTTGTGGCGAATGCCGCCGCCCTTGCGGAAATCAAAGTAGTACCACCCGTCGGCGTCGCGATGGCACATGTCGCCGCTGCGCAGCCACCCGCCGCGCGTTTTGCTTTGCGAGGCTTCCTTGTTCTTGAAGTACTCGACCTCGACGCGCTCGCCGGTGCTCGGTCGCGAGATCAGCTCGCCCACCACGCCGGGCGGGCACTCATTGCCCTGCTCGTCAACGATCTTCATCTCGAGCGTCGGCGGCGGCTTGCCGAAGCTGCCGATGGGGCCGACGCCGATCGGATTGATTGCCAGGCCGCCCTCGACCGCGGCGTACGCCTCGAGGATCTTGACGTTGAAGCGCTCCTCGAAGGCGCGCCACAAAGCCGCGGGCATGCCGCCGCTGAGCACCATGCGCACCGGGTTGTCGGCATCATTCGGTTTTGGCGGCTCGCTGTAGATCGCCGTGGCCATTCCGCCGAGCAGGTTGAAGACGGTACAGCCGTGTTCGCGGCAGACGTCCCAGAGGCGCGACTTGGTGAACCGGCGGCTGAACACTGCGCGCAGCTTCATGACGAGCGAGGGTGCCAGCGTGACGATCTGGGCGTTGCCGTGGGTCAGCGACAGTCCGTTGTAGGGCCGGTCGCCCGGCTGCAAGCCCATCAGATATCCCATGGCGCTCGCACCGACGTAGCGTCCGTTGGCGCACACCACGCCCTTGGGATCCCCAGTCGTCCCCGAGGTGTAGATGATCTCCAAAGGATCGCCAGGCGTGTCGGCGCGCGGTGTGACGTACCGCTCCGGTGTGTCGAGGATCGGAACGAACGGCTCCGCCCCCGGTACCTCGGCTGTGCGCATGCTGCCGGGCTCTTCCCCCGACTCAAGCACGAGGATCCACTCGAGATTAGGGAGATCGTTGCGCACCGCAGCCACCTGCGCGAGGGCGTAATCGGCGCATACGATCCCGCGGCATTCGGAGTTGCGCAGCGTATAGGCCAGCTTCTCTCCCCTGGTGCGCGGATCGATCGGCACGAACACGCCGCCGCTGAGCGACGCCGCCACCATCGTCTCGATGAACTCCGGGTGGTTGCGCATCATCAAGCCGAAGCGATCGCCCTTG
>Ga0181533_1000191_pt1 | contig 78747 bp, 59 predicted proteins | sample PEATcosm2014_Bin_45_FD_119772 | JGI IMG/M metagenome (GOLD analysis project Ga0181533, IMG submission 119772) | Peatland microbial communities from MTU Mesocosm Facility, Houghton, MI, USA - PEATcosm2014_Bin11_60_metaG | ecosystem: Environmental > Terrestrial > Soil > Wetlands > Peat | place... | reverse complement strand
TCAGGACCGGAATCGCGTTGATGCTATTGCACAGCGACACGAAACTCAGGACCTGCGCCTGCATGGTGGCATTGGGGTCTGAACTGGCCTGGTTTATGTCATTAATGCCTCCCATGAGCAGTATAAAAGAAGGAGAGAATGGCGCCGCGTCGCTCGCAAATCTTCCTACTATAAGTGTTAGTGCCTGACCCGAAATGCCCTTGTCGGCAACTAACAGATCTGCAGATGCATTATTTATCTCGCCCGTATAATTTGCATTCACAGTGAAAGAGTCCCCTAACGCAACGCCTCCCCTGTATTCGTAGTAAGGGTCGATGACCTGGACAGGCGAGGATGATAAGGCATGAGGAAAACTCTTAGCTTCTTCGAACCTGATTAAACGGGGGTTCCTAACAAGCACTCCGCTTGCTCCATCACCTTGATAGGAAGAGCTACTATCCCCTGTGGCAATAGCTAGGTAGGCATTGCCATTTGCATAGGAAATGGGTGCGGCGCTAATTTCGTACCAGCCGCCACCCAGCGGCTTAATCCCGTAGGCAGCGACACTCCCAATCGTGCCGGCTACCCCATTTTGTATATCAAAATATACATATCCGGCGCCGACACTGAGGCTTACCCAATTTCTCCCTGCCGGCTTAACTTCAACGGTAAATGCAGCCATGCCCTGAGGATAAGTTGAACTCAGATAACTGCCATGCTCTCCGTTGGAGGAGTCTTCCTGAAGCAAAAGCGTCCCGGAATTATACGATGCATGATAAACTTGCCACGAAGGATATGAAAGGGCATAGTCTGTGAACGTATCGCCTGCCACGCTGCAGACTCCTCCCGACCACCTGGCAAAGATCGAGCCGGCATTGGCTGTTTCAGTGAGGTGGACCAGCGATCCGGCATTGAAGGTCGTTCCTGCAGGACTTGTCGCGACTGTGCCGCTGCCTGTCCCGGCCTGCGTCACCGTCAGAGAGTAAGTGTTCTGCGCTCCGCTGTACAGATAAGCCCCGGCCCAGTCCGCATGATCATCATTCATAGTCGCCCCGACGTTCACCATTAATTGCAGCTGCTTTGTACCGGCTACGCTCACGTTAATGTTCTGCGTGGGTGAAGCCTGGGTCATCGTTCCGCTGTCATAAAGTTTTGTCCCATCAGCCCACACCTGAAATACAACTGATCCGCAGCCGGCACACACTTCATCATCTATTCCAATATCAGAGACAAATCTCGAATACTGTCCTCCAAGATTATAGGTGACCACGGAGTTGGCATGTACTCCAAGCCCTTTGGCATACTTCACACCGTGGAGGGAGATAGTACTGCCGTCACCCGAGTATTGTTCTCCGTTGCTCATGTTAATCTCGGCTGGCCCCCAGCCGTTCACTGGTGTGCCGACCCATGGAAGGTCACTTATATAGGTTATTCCGCTTCCTGCTGAAAAAGTGGTCGCCTGTACTGATGCAGATTGCGCTGACGCATTGCCGGCAGCATCGTAAGCGGACACACTATAGCTATAGGTTGTCGAAGGCAGAAGTCCCGTATCCCAATATGTCGTTGTTGAAACGGTTGCAATCTGAGTTCCGTTTCTGTATACGTAATATCCTGCCTCTCCTGAAGTGATCTGTCCCGATACCACGGGGTCTATAGAGGCAGCCCAGGTAAGATTTACCTGTGTTGACGAGGCGGCTGACGCTGCCAGCGATGCCGGAACGGTCGGCGGAGTAGTGTCCGGAGCCAGAGCAGGAGTCGTAGCTGACACAGGACCCGACATGGCTGAGTTGTTGCCGGCAACATCGTAAGTAGACACACTATAGCTATAGGTTGTCGAAGGTAGAAGTCCGGTATCTGAATATGACGTTGTGGAAACACTTGCAATCTGAGTTCCGTTTCTGTATACGTAATATCCTGCAACGCCTGAAGTGATCTGTCCTGATACCACAGGGTCTGTAGATGCCGCCCACGTAAGATTTACCTGTGATGAGGAGGTGGCTGTTGCCGCCAGCGATGCCGGAACGGTCGGCGGAGTGGTGTCAGGCGCCAGAGCCGGCGCACCGACAAGGTAAGCCCCGGCCCAATCTGCATGATCATCGGAAAGACCGGCCGAGGGTAGTACCATCAATTGAAGTTGGCTCTTGCCTGTGACACCGACATTGACTGTCTGTGTCGCCGAAGCGCCTGTCATTGTCCCACTATCGTAGAGCTTCACACCGTCAGCCCACACCTGAAATATGACCGAGCCGGCATTGCCCACTTCAGCATCTATGCCGATATCAGAAACAAACGTTGTGTAGAGTCCTCCGAGGTTGTAAGTAACAACAGAGTTGGCATGCACACCGAGACCTTTGGCGTAAACAACGCCATGCAGGGTAATTGGATTTAAAGGCACCCCAGGATCTCCATTAGCTGCGTCTAATTTCGGCCCTCCGTTCCAGCCATTCACCGGCGTGCCAACCCATGGGAGATTACTTACATAAGTGACCGTTGCCCCCAGGGAACTGAAAGTGGCGTCGGCCGAGATATTTGAGTTAACGGTCAAAGTGCAGGTTGGCGCTGTGCCTGAACATCCTCCCGACCACCCGGTAAATGTTGAGCCCGCGGCTGCCGTAGCAGTGAGTGTGATGGAAGCACCGGCAGGGACGGTTGTCCCCGGAAGACCTGTTGTGATCTCACCGTTGCCCGAACCATCCTTCGTCACTGCCAGCGTGTAAAAGTTCGGTGTTCCACTGACCAGGTAAGCCCCGGCCCAATCTGCATGATCATCGTTTTGAGTAGTCCCGGTATTCACCACCAATTGCAACTGGTTCGTACCCGTAACATCCACATTTACTGTCTGGGTCGCCGAAGCTCCTGTCATTGTCCCGCTATCGTAGATCTTTACACCATCAGCCCACACCTGAAATACGACCGAGCCCATATTGCCCACTTCAGCATCTATGCCGATATCAGAAACAAATCTCGTATACTGCCCTCCCAGGCTATATGTAATCACCGAGTTGGCATGACACCCAAGTCCTTTGGGATACTGAATTCCATTCAGTGTAATGGTCTCGCCATCACCCATCCCGTTTTGTCCGCAGCTCTTATTTATCCCAATTACATTTCCCCATCCAGTTGTTGCAGACGTCCAGGTCAGATCACTCATATATGTAAGTTCATTGGCCGCCCAGACTTTTGGGGAAAGAGCAAGCAGAAAGATTATTGAAACAAACAGCAATGGACCTTTAAGCTTCATGTTTACCCCACATTGTTTCAAGTTTAGATTGATAAAAGAACCTTTTCATAAATAATACCTATCTCCAATTTCGATCATATATTTTGATACATAAAAAGACAGAGCCACCTTATTTATCTCATATTATGTAACATATACATACGCACCGATATAGGCAGTTGCCTGAATATTTTGTAGGAATGGACTGATTATGTTGTAGGCAAAATGGATGCGATTTGCTCAGAATTGCTTGTTTTTATCTTCTACCAATTGACCGTCATGATAATAAAACCATTTACCGTGACAAAATGAATAATGCCTGTTATCAAGATCGGTTTTGGGGATAATTCGGGTCGGCGACTGAACGGCGACTGAATGCGGCGGCAAATCTGTATGTACGACAGCATTGGCGCCGATCCTGCAATTATCGCCAACATGTAACTTCCCTATTATCTTTGCTCCGCACCCGATATACACATTGTCACCTATGGTAGGGCTACCGTTATTCCTAGTATCATTCAAGGTATTTGATCCAATTGTTACCTGCTGGAATATCACAACATTTTTCCCAATCCTGGCCCCTCCCGAAATAAAAATTCCCATAGGTCCATGCGGCAGTATCGGAATCCCCGCAAATCTGGAATCATATTCGATACGGCTTCCCTGTTCAAAGAAATAACTATTATAAATTTGAAGAAGCAACTCATTGGGAGGGTTTTGTTTTTGGAGTTGCTCCTTGATCTTCCATATGTCTCCATATTTACGGAAATAATAGAATCTTAGGACCATTCTCATCAGTTTTAGTGCAGCTTTCTTAATCATTTTGTATTGCAAATGTGGCGTATAATTCCGGGGTTATTGCTGCTGTGGTTGAAGCTGAGTTTCATGGTCCAACTCCTCTCATAATTAAGTCATTTTCAAAGAAAACCCGGGTTAGAATGATTAACTTGTCCTTGAGGATAGTAATCTCCCCATCTTTTTGCAATTTATCAAGGACTCTCGTAACGGTCTCGCGGGTCATACCCGCCATCTCTGATAAGTCCTGATGGGTCAGTTTTATATTTAATACTTTTAATCCACTTTCTTCTTTCCCGTATTTTTCCGCCAACATGAGGAATAACATTTTAATCCTCTGTAATGCATTGTTGAAATTCAACATCTGGATCGTTCCGAACGACTCACGGAAACGTGAACAGAGAATGAGGAGGAGTTTTTTCAGAACATTTGGCTGGTTGAAGATCAAAAAAAAGAAATCATTTTTTGAGATGATGGCCGTCACGGATTGTTTTTTTGCAACTACGGTGGCAGGCTCGGTCTTGCCGTCAATTAACGATAGTTCGCCAAAAAAATCTCCTGTTTTGTGAATAGCCAGAATGATTTCCTTCCCGTCCTCAGTTGATTGGATGACTCTTACCTCTCCCTCCAAAATTACATACATGAACTCATTTGCATCCTCCTCATAGAGAATAACCTCGCCTCGCCTGAAGATCTTCACAGTCATTTTTTCGGTCACCTGCTGCAATTCATCACGACTCAACAAGGAAAAAAGTTCAATGTTTTGTAAAGATTCAAGTCTGTTTCCGTCTAACTTCATAATCACCCCTTTGTTAAGACAGCGTCCTTAAAAATCTCCCTGAATCTTTGTATTTTGTCTAAAAAAAGTCCCCTTGCCGCAACCGATCTGTCGGCCTTGGTATTTCAGCCGAATAGCTCAAGCGAGTATTTCATAGTCATAGGTAAACGAAGTGATCGAGCAAACAAGTGAACGAGCAAGAGACTACTTTGGTTAACTCATTTTCTCATTAACTCATATCCTCATTCAACAGTTACGCTCTTCGCGAGATTCCTGGGCTGGTCCACATCGCATCCTTTTAAAACCGCAATATGATATGCAAGGAGCTGGAGCGGGAGCGTTAATAAAATTGTGTTCAAATAAGGGTTGCTGTCTTCTATGGGCAATGAATACTTTGCAATTCTGTTGGCGGCAGCGCTATCAGCGGAGGTCACGGCGATGATCGTGCCTCCCCTGCTTTTGACTTCTTCCATATTAGAGGCGACCTTTTCGTAGAGTTTCCCGGAGGGCGCCAGCACAACAACTGGAAGGTCTTCATCAATGAGAGCTATAGGGCCGTGTTTCATCTCTCCGGCAGCATACCCCTCCGCATGGATATATGAGATCTCTTTCAGCTTCAACGCGCCTTCCAGTGCAATCGGATAATTTATTCCCCTGCCGAGGTAAAGAAATCCCTTCGCCTTGAAAAGCTTTTCGGCTATAGCGCTTATAGAAGCATCCAGCTCCAGAGTACGCTCAACCTGCACAGGCAGGTGAAGAAGGTCTCCCAGGAGTTTTGAAGCAGCGCTTTCGTCAAGTACGCCCCTCACCCTGCCCAGGCCGATCGCCAGCAGATAAAGCGCAACTATCTGGGTGGTGAAGGCCTTGGTCGACGCCACGCCAATCTCCGGCCCGGAATGTGTATAGAACACAAAATCAGATTCGCGGGAGGCCGTGCTGCCTATCACATTGCAAATGCTCAATACTTTAGCGCCGAGCCGCTTCGCCTCCCTCGAGGCCGCAAGGGTGTCTGCGGTCTCACCAGACTGCGTGATTGCTATAAATAATGTCTTCTCAGAGATCATCGGACTCCTGTAACGGAATTCTGAGGCGATATCAACCTCCACCGGAATCCTGGACAGTTCTTCTATCATATACTTCCCCACCAGACCGGAATGGTAGGATGTCCCGCATGCGACAATAAATATCCTGTCGATTCCCTCGAGTTCTCCGGGGGAGAGGTTGAATGCCTTGAGGGCCACCTCCCCTTTATCAGGGAATATCCTTCCACGAAACGTGTCCGCTATCGCCCTGGGCTGTTCGTTAATTTCCTTGAGCATGAAGTGGCGGTATCCCCCTTTCTCGGCCATTGACGGACTCCATGATATCGTGGAAATACTCTTATGCAGGGGCTTTCCATCGAAATCCGTCACTACAAGCCCGTCTTTACAGAATAAGGCCATTTCATTATTATCTAGAAATATCACCTCTTTGGAATGATTTAAAAAGGCAGGCACATCAGAGGCGAGAAAGTATTCTCCGTCACCCACACCGATCACGAGAGGACTTTCCTTCCTGACCGCGATGATTTTATCAGGTTCCCTTTCATTGATGACCGCAAACGCATAAGAGCCCCTTACCTCCCTGATCGCTTTCCGGACTGCCACCTCGAAAGTGGCATCGACCGAATGCTTCTTGATCAGATGGCATAGCACCTCGGTGTCGGTTTCAGACGTAAAGACAAAACCTTCGGCCTCCAGTGCATGTTTGAGTTCCACGTAGTTTTCGATAATGCCGTTATGGACGACAACGATGCCGTCAGACCTGTGTGGGTGCGCATTTTTTTCTGAAGGCTTGCCGTGAGTGGCCCATCTCGTGTGGCCTATGGCAACGTTACTGGGTTTAGTCAGCTTGGAGGTAATTGCCTCAAGAGCGCTGATCTTACCTTTGCATCGCCTGACGTTTATCTTATTATCTTCCAGAAAGGCGATACCTGCAGAATCGTATCCCCTGTATTCGAGGCGTTTCAGGCCATCAATTACGATGGGAATTGCATTCCCGCTCCCGATGTATCCGATTATTCCACACATAATAATACCCCCTTTTTTTTATTGGAATCAGTAATAATAGCGACGCGTCTGCCATGAACCTTAGGCTGCATCAGAATATATTACTCGTGAGCCTCTCGCTCGCATCAGCAACATGTCTCCAGGCTTTTTTCCAGATTGAATCGCTGAATCCTCGGCAACCACCAGGAAAAATCCATTTGAGATTGCTTTCCCTAATGCGGTAAATTCCACCTGCGTTTGCATACGTAATCTGATCGACAAAATGGGACATAATCACATTTATTACTACGGGTCAGGCACTAATAAGGCGTTTTCAAAAACTGGACTATTTTTGGAATCTTCTTAAAGCTGAATTGTCTGACCTGTCTCAAGTGGTTTGACAGGACATACCTGGTGCGATTAATCCAGTTATCCTGATAATCTCTGAATTTTGTAGAATATATAAGAAATTTCCTGTCCCCGCTGATGAGGTAGAGATAATACAGTTGCTGTACATGAACGGTTTGATAATGAGGCGGAGCCACCCATGCCGGAGGCCATTGACTGTATAACGACCAATATCCGTTATCATATCGGTCCAAAGCCGTGTAGAATGTTTTCAGCATTACATCGCAGGCGTGTTTTATACTTTGGTCTCTTGTCACCATATAATATTCGTAAATGCCAAAGAATGAAGAAATACCTCCATTAAGTATGCTTGAAGGGTGTATTGTCAGGTATTCCTGGGGGAATATATATTCATTTCCGGCAACAATGCTGATACCCCCTTCTGAGACATCATGCAGGACCGGCTGTATCGCTTTTTTTGCAGCATAAAGAAACTGGTTGTCCCCTGTCACTGCAAAGGCCTTGGTCAGAACAGCTGCTCCTTCACCTTGCGCCATCGCGGAGACCCACGGCACTTTGTAAGCACCGCCCGGGAATTGATCATTTTCAAAAGTAAATTCCCAGTAGTAAAATCTTCCGTGTTGTTTCAGATTATCCCTAAGCCAGCACGCACACCTGATAAATGTGTTGTAAGCGTTCAGGTCTTGCGTCGAAAGATAATATTCATAAGCCCCCAGAGCAAGCTGGCTCATAAATATCGGATGGTAATAAAGCTGACCTTTTATCTCCTGGACCGGGATCTTATTTCTATCAAACTTAGTGTTCTTATCCAAATATATGCTGATAAAGCAACTGTAATAATTATCGAGCAGCGTATTGTGGTGAATGGAGTCTTGTTTGACGTATCTAAGGACAGGAATGGAATTGTTTTCCTGATGACCTATTTCTCTGTATAAGATACTCAACGCTAAAATAACCAGCAGGGTAAAAATAAGCATGAATGGTTTAGCTATTTTTTTCATACGGTGTTTCACTGTTTCCTTTCTTTTATTTGTCAGTGACAATGACAGCCCTACTTAACATTAGGATTAGGCTCTCTTATTAGCCGGCCGCGATCAACATCATCCAGCCTGCGATCATCCGTCTTGGTCCTCAGTGCTTCAAGCCAGTTGCCTACAATAGTGTGCCAGGAAAAATCTTTCTCACATAAGAGGCGACCTTTTCGTCCCAACTGCCGGGCGAGGTCGGCATCATCAGCCATGCGCCTTATTGCGTCGGCCAGTGCTTCCGGCTGCTCAGGCGGCACAACGATTCCCGCGTTAGCATCATTAATAATTCGAGCCATTTCCCCTCGTCCCGCGTAGATGACCGGAATGCCGCAGGCGAGAGGAGGCAAAGTCTTCGATGGTCTGGCGCCGTCAAAAATCGGACGGTCCTGAAGGGTCACCAGGGCCGCGCGGGCTATGGAGTACCAAGCCGAGATTTGTTCCAGGGGAACCGGATCCACGAAGTGCACTGCTGTCAGTCCCCTTTTCCGGCAATCCGACTCCAAAGCTGCCCGCACCGGCCCATCTCCGACGAATACCAGCGCGATGTCGCTGCGCTCACGCAGGATCGCAGCAGCTTCGATAATTTGAGGAAGGGCCTGAGGATGGCCCAAAGTGCCGGCGAACAGAAAGACGCTTTTGTCCTCCAACCCGTACTGCTTCTGCAAGGCCGAATTGGGGACGTCCGGTCTGAAAACATCGGTGTCGACTCCGAGGGGCAAAAAAATGATTTTACGATCATCGATTCCCTTGTCTCGCAAAAGCGTTGTTTTTATGCCTTCAGTTACTGCTCCAACAAAGTCGGCAGAACGATAAAGATGCATCTCAAGTCTCCTGGCCATTCTCAGCAATAAACCCTCTTTCACCATGCCCATTTCGACGAGGCTATCAGGCCAGAGATCTGCGACATTTAAAACCCACCGAGCCCCCTTGAGACGTGAGATCCAGTCGGCAACAACTGGAAGGAACAGAGGAGGAGAGTCAACAAATATGATATCGGGCTTGCCTATCCATCGCAGCGCAAACATTGAAGATGCGCAAAACGTCAGATAACAGGTCAACCGCGGAATAAAACTCGCGGACTGAGAAGGATATGTCCAAGTCCTGAGGACTGGAATACCATCGCGCTCTTCTTTAACAAAAAGCCTCCCGCGATAGCCGTCGAATATGCGTCCTGTGGGATAATTCGGAAGAGCGGTCACTACCCGTACATCATGACCATGCCGCCGGAGCTCATACGCAAATGTTGATAGCATGACCTGCGCTCCTCCGACTTCCGGAGGATAATATTGGGTTAGAAGTACAAATTTCACGTGTTAACCTCGCTTTAGATGACGCAATCACTGAAGCGCATCGTCAAATATTTTATTTAAGACCGCTGCCCTGAGCAGGCTGTCTATCGGCACGGGCAATTCAGTTCCCTGCCTTCGCATGTGTCCCCCAATGCCAGCCTCACCAGGAAGGGCAGAAAACCCTTATATGGAGTCACCTGATCAGGCTGAACTGGATCGGCAAGATTGCAGCCTGTAGAGCAGCTCCCTGCCATCATCTGAACCTTATTAAACTCGACACGGTTGTGCGGCGCATCGACGTATCGCTCATTGAGAAAATCGATGATTTCGCCGACCTCCAGCGCAAAACCGCGCTCCATAGCATTGAAGCCTTTCACGACGCAATCAACCAAATCCCGATCAGGGTCGCCAGCTCCTCTTCCGATACCTCCATAAATTACCTTTTCGTTCGCAAAAACTTCACGCGGCCAGAGGTTGCAGGCATCGAAGATCCCGGACAGTCCCGGTGTCATCCCGACAATACGATGACCCAGATCTGCATAGAAGCGATGCGGTGCGGCGGCCACAATGACTTCGGCAGAGGAAAGTGCCTCGCCCAAATCTTGTGTGAAATAACCTTGGAGGCCGGTCCTTAAGAGGTTCTGATCTACATATCGAACATATGGATCGTGGATCTTTAATCTCACTCCTTTATCAAGAAGCAGCCGCGCCAGTACCAATGACGGGGAATTACGGGTATCCTCGGAATCGCCCCGGTATGCCGCTCCAAGAATCGTAACAGGGCGGCCGGCCAGCGGGCCAAACAATGATTCGGCGAACTGCAGTGTATAGCTTGGGGACGCGTCGTTGACTCGTCGTGAACCAAGAATCAGGCTTTTACTTGAGTCGACTTCATTTTCCAAGAGTCTCCAGCGGAGCAGAATGCCATCTTTGGGGAGGCAATGTCCGCCAACGCCAACTGTCGGTATGAGCAGACCGCCGGTTGGAACTGAGCTTGAATTTTTTGAAGCGTCGTCTGCCTGACCCAATCTTTTGTTAACTTCATCCCTGAGCTGAAAAAAATCCACATTTTGTGCATCGCAGTACCGGACAATCTCTGCGGCATAAGCTATACGGACATCGCGATAGGCGTTCTCCAGGGTTTTTACAACTTCTGCGGTCATGCTGTTGGTTGGGAACAGCCTGCCTCTGGTTACAATCCGTGAGTACAACCGCTGGATCAAATCAGCGGTCAGCGGCAGAAGGCCGCCTACCAGCTTATCGGACGACGCCACACGCTCCACCAGACGGCCTGGCATCACACGATTTGGGCTGTTGCCCAAAAGGATGTCGCGGCCTTCGATAAGGTCGTATTTGGCAAAAAGGTCCCGTACGATTGTGAACATTGTCGATGGTGCGAGGGTAGATTCGATCACAATAAGGGGGATGTTTTCTGATGGCTTGAACTGGAGGACTTTTGCAATACGCCCCAGGGAGTCAAGCAAGGGCCCGTAGTCCGGCTTTAAGCCATCTTTATCGGTCTGCACGCAGACCAGGATTACGTCCGCATCTGACAGGCCCTCGTAGTCGTGCGTTGCCCCTAGCAAGCCAGCTTTGACACTCCTTTGCACAATCATGTCCAGGTCTGGCTCGATGCCTCCGATGGGAGACCGTCCCGAATTGATAGCGTCGACTTTCCAGCCGGATGTTGAAGAATCTCGCTGAACTACAAGCACACTTGCCGGCCGGTCTGTTCCCTCACAGATGTGAGCATCGGCAAGCAAAGCGGCCATGGGCATCCCAACAATACCGGGACCTGCTACTCCGATCTTCCTGATTTCCCAGTTGCTGCCCTTACCATTTTCACAAATAAGTGGCATACTCTCCTCCTTGTATCTTCTCCTTTGTATAATTTGTATCAATAAACTGGCAATGCCAGAGTTCCAGGTTTAGTAATCCCCAAAGACGTCGCCCGAAAGCGGCCTCATTGTCAAGAAGTTTTTCAACTGCGTCAGTGTTGTATAACCCTCGGGACCGGGATGCATTTGAAAGCAATACACTTTGAAAGAATTCGCGAGCACGCCCCCGGGCCCATAAATGCATTGGAACCGGAAACCCCATTTTATCCTTGCGAGCCAGAATCCGCGGCGGCACAAGGTCCCCAACCACTCTCTTCAGAGCGTACTTCATTTCAGCGCCCTTGAACTTCAGGCATGGAGGCATTGACGTAACCAGATCCACAATGCGATAGTCAAGCAGTGGCACCCTCGACTCCAGCGAATGCGCCATGCTGACTCTGTCCTCGACATGGAGAAGCGCGGGAAGACTGCTGACCATGTCGAAATGGGTCATCTTGTTGTAATATGACTTCGTATCGGGATGGTTAAATACCGATTTAAAGCGAGAAAATACCGCCTCCCGATCAAACGCGTTATTAAAGTCATCGCTGAACGTTTCCTCAGCGCCACCGCTCCGGTCGATCAGACGAAAATAACGCTCTTCCATAGTCTCGAAAAGTCCATCCCCCCAGAAACCGCGTAGCATCGGAGCGTACTGTTTCAGGTGAGGCAAATTTGGCAGAATAGACTCCAGCGAAACAATGTGTTCACCTTCATCGGTCGTTTCGTAAATCGCTCCTTTCAGGGCCTGCTCAAGATAAGCAATTACATACCTGGCATATCCGCCAAAGACCTCATCTCCGCCCTGTCCGCCGAGACATACCTTGACCTCGCTGCGGGCCAGACGGGACACCATATACTGTGGAAATAATCCCGGTCCCGCAGCAGGTTCGTCCATATGCCAGACAAGACGGGGCAAAAGTTCCTCAAAATCCGCCTCGGTAGGCCTTATCACAAAAGATTGGGCGTTGCAGGCAGCGGCGACTTCTTTAGCATACCCTGTTTCATCGAATTCCGGACCCTCATTGAAAGCCCCTGTAAAGGTTTTAAGGGTCCCAGGTGCAATACGTGAGGCGAGAACAGACACTATGCTTGAATCGAGCCCTCCACTGAGATAAGTTCCCACCGGGACATCGCTGCGCATCTGAATACGCGCGGAGTCCTCCAATAGTCTCCTCAACTCTTCCAGGAAGTATTTCTCCGTGTGGTCCAGATCCACCGCGAAGTGCGGTTCCCAATAGCATGCTGACCTGGATTTCAGATCAGCAAGGTCAATCACCTTGAAATGACCAGGGAGAAGCTTAAATATACCGCGAAAGAGGGTTTTTTCATTCGGTACGAACTGGAATGTGAGGTAGTCCCGCATAGCGTCATAGTCGGGTTCGGCCGAAACATTCGGGTGTTGCAGCAACGCCTTGATCTCCGAAGCGAAGATTATGCGACGATCGGTAGCATGAAAGTACAGAGGTTTGATTCCAAAGTGATCCCTCGCAGCAAATAATATTCGCTGCCTCCGGTCATAGATCAAAAACGCAAACATTCCGTTCAAATAAGGCAGGCATTCGGCTCCGTGCTCCATATACAACCTAAGTATAACCTCAGTGTCAGATGTGGTCTCGAAGGTATGTCCGCGCCGAATCAATTCTTCACGGAGTTCGATGTAGTTATATATCTCCCCATTAAATACAATGGTGAGGCCATCGACAGTCATGGGCTGGTGGCCTGAAACCAGGTCAATGATAGAAAGTCGTTTGTGGCATAGGGCTACGGGTCCGTCAATGAAGTACCCTTCGTCGTCCGGTCCACGATGGTTGATCACATCCGCCATACGCCTTAAGACCTCTTTTCGAAAAGGTTCCCCTCCAGTTTGAACGATACCAATTAAACCGCACATTATTGTCCCCTCCATTCCATATCAATCAGCAATTTGTGTCTATACTCCATTTTAATTCGGTAGATTCGCCGTGGACTATACAAAAAACTTCGTGAAGTAGTCCATACCCGAACCGGGAATTTTTATAATTTCGTGCTTTCGGAACCCTGCTTCGGTTGCAAGAGACCGGATATCGTCGCTTGTGTAGAAATAGACAGGGCATCGCTTAAAGTGATAGCGGATTTTGCGTAACGGCGTTCTGTAGATGGAGATACTGGGAAATGTTGCGATCACGGAATGGTTGGCCAGCGTCTTCATTTTTTTCAAAACAGGAACTGGATCTTTTATATAGTCAAAAAAGCCCATAGCAAGCACAATATCGAATTTCTCCTCTGTACTGAGTTCCATAAAATCGCCGCACACAAAACTGAATATTTCATCGGCTCTTTCAGCCCGGCTCGTCATCTCACGCGCAAGCTCGATCATCTTCGGACTCACGTCAGCTCCCACAACTCGTTTCATCCCTGCTTGAGATAATGCCAACGCATACCGTCCTGAACCGCATCCGACATCGAGTGCGGTCTGAAGCTTGTATTGCCGCACATGGTCCATGGCGAGAACGAAACGATCATAAATGTCACGGCGAAACCTTCGGTTAATGAAACTCATCAAGGGACTCAGTTTGTCTTCCGAATACAAGGAGTCAAATGTTACTGCAGAACGTATAAAATAATCTTTTACTTTTTCAATGTCTGACATAGCTCTCATCCCCCAATCAAATTTCTTTTTCTCAATATTTCAATGGCAGAGTTAAACTCAAAAGCCTGAAGTATTTCTTTTGTCCTTTCATGGCCGTTCCTGCAATTGTAGTAGTGGCGAAACTTCCGATAAGATGATAATTCCGAAATCTTAGGTATTATAGGTCCCACTTCATAAGGATGAATATAAAGCATGGAAGGGTGGCCAAGTTTGTTTAGCGTTGAAATGCAAAACCTGGTAAGAAACAGCGGATACAGTCTGAAATAGCCGCCTCCTCCAAAGGGGACCCGTTTGTTAAAAAAATGCGCAGTCGAAAGCGGAAACTCTATTAATCCATTAGGCAATGTATGTATGAAGGGTTCTACATCCCCTATCCCGTAAACATCGTGGATGCCAATCGGATAAATACTGGAATCATAGAGAAACCCGACTTCCGCCAAAACATCCAGCGCCCAAAGAGATGATTTAATGATAGAAAAATCAGGAGCTCTGAATCCGTAAACTCTCTGACCGGAAACATCCTCTAAAGAGCTTTTAGCTGATGACAGCTTTCTCCTGAATTCATCCATGGTCATCCCAAAAATACGCTCGTGTTTAAACCCGTGACAGCCGATTTCATGGCCGCTTTGTGCCACTTCTTTGACGATGTGCGGCATATCGACAGCAATCCTGCCAAGGAAGAAAAATGTCGCTCTAGTCTCCGTATCATCCAGGATATCGAGCAATACATGAATATTCGTTTCTATTTCTTTATTCTCGTCTGCCTGATTTATATGCCGTTCCTCTATATGAAAACTCTGCCGATTTGATTCGACAAATCCTTCGACATCAACCGAGAAGCAATTTTCTATTTTGTTCTGCATCAGAGGTTTCATAGGCCAGCCCTGCATATATCCATCTGTCAACCCAGGACATTCACGAGAACGCTGACTATTTTCGCCCCGGCATCCCCTTGACCATATAATGCGGCCGCGCAGTCAAGGTTTACCTGAGGCAGGACTCTTTCAGCTTCAATGATAGCATCTTTGTTTGACCCGACCAAGATATTATAACCATGTTTGACCAATTCCACCCATTCGGTTTCATCCCGCAACGTAATGCATGGTTTGCGGAAGAAGTAGGCCTCTTTTTGTAATCCTCCGCTGTCGGTAAAAACAGCGCTGCAATTGGAAAGTAAAGCGATCATGTCAAAGTAGCCTACCGGATCGATGACTTTAACTCCGTTTAAATTCAATCCGTATCGGGAAATTGCCTTCCTTGTGCGGGGGTGGAGAGGCAGGATTATTGGGATATTCTTTGAGACCTTGGTAAACGCCGCGACAATGTCACTCAAACGGTCATAATGGTCGGTATTTTCTTCCCTGTGTACCGTTGCCAGATAAAAATTATTATTTACCTCATTAATCAATGCGTTAACGGTTTCACTGGGGTTAGCGATTCTCTTGTAGAATAGAGTTGCATCGTACATTACATCACCTGTGTTCAGAACAAGTGGCGCCTGAGGCAGTATCTTTGAATTATTGCGTATTCCCTCTTCACACAAATTATTTACAGCAGATTCGGTTGGACAAAACAGCAAGCTTGAGATCCGATCGCACAGAATCCGGTTGATTTCCTCAGGCATATTCATATTGAAAGAGCGCAGGCCGGCCTCGACATGGGCTACGGTTATATGCAGTTTTGCTGCGGCCAGTGCACCGGCAAGAGTTGAATTGGTATCTCCATAAACGAGCACGACGTCCGGTTTCTCTTTCAGCAAAACGGCTTCTATTTGTTCCAACATGCGTCCTGTCATTGCGCCGTGGGAGCAATCACTTATGCGAAGATTGTAATCCGGTTCAGGTATAAGCATTTCCTTAAAAAAAATGTCCGACATATTTTTATCGTAGTGCTGACCAGTGTGGACAATCATCTCCTTAATCAATTTCCCGTCCTGCTTGTTATGCATAGCTATTTCGCGAGATACAACTGCTGCCTTAACAAACTGGGGCCGTGCGCCAAGAATCGTTAGAATTTTCATATTGAAGGCCATTTGATTAAGACTTTACGATTGTTTGCAATTTTAGATTCGCGGTTCACTTTTTAAAAAACTCCTTCACGGTAATATGAGGATTTCTTCACTACATTAATCCTTTCTTAAATAGTTTGATAAATTCCGAGCAATTTGTCTTTTTCTATTTCCCAGTTATATTTGTTATGAACTGCCTTAATGCCATTTTCACGCATAGTTGTTACAATAGACGGGTGGTCCAACAGGAAGTCTATACCTGCCGCAATCGCTTTCGGGTCTTCAGCATTAACGGTTATCCCTACATTTTCCTCTTCAATAAAGTTCTTAAATACCGGAAAGTCAGAGGCCACAATTGCCAGGCCGGCAGCCATGTATTCGTAGATTTTGTTATTTCTGCCGGATAAAGCCCCGAGATTATTCGGTTCGGGATGAAAACATATCAAACCTATTCTCATCGTTTTTAAAAAGTCTGGAAGCCTCTTGAAAGGGACCTGATCAACCAGGTTAACTTTCCCATAACACATTCCACGTATTTCCTTCTCGAATTGATAGTCATCAAACGATCCAACTAAGAACAAGGTAGCGTCATTCTTAATATAGCCCATTGCCTCTACCAATTCCTTTATTCCGCGGTCCCGATGCAGGCCCCCCGCGTAGACAATTCTGTTAGATGTGACTTCGCTCTCATTTGAGCATGCACGGACAAATTCCTTAGGAGGCACATTTCTCAGGACAATAATCCTATTATTGTCAACGGATGTCTTCACGAGATTATCGGCAATATCTTTACCGGCCACAACCACGCAATCGAAATGCCTGAAGAACAGCTTCTGGATAAAATCCATCGAATGAGCCGCGAATTTTCTTAACGATTCCGGAATGTATTTTTTTGACAGCACATCTTTCGGATAATCTTCATGTACATCGCATATGACCTTCTTTGCAAACAGTTTCTTGAGTAATATCCCAAGCATTAAGAGTTCCGGGTCATGAAAATGATAAATTTCGGCCTTTTGTTTCAAAGCCAGATAAAATATTTTGGAAGTCAACCCAAACATGCGATGTATACGGCCGTTCGGTTTGGGCAGTGCAATTATTTTCACTCCGTCAATGATTTCATTCTTATCATGCTGGGCAATTAGTGTCACTGAGTAACCGGCCTTAACAAGGCTCTTTGCTTCCTTGTAGAAAACACGTGTATCCAGTGCAGGATGCACGGATGAAAGTATACAAACTGTTTTCATTATTAGTCTCCTTGAACTCTCGGCGGCCATGGGACCGGAGAAACGACCGTAATCCGTCTAACTGGCCCTTATGGCCTTAACCTGCTCTTTTACGAAAATCCCTTTGACAGTTTGTCAGACAATTTGTTGAGAGAATCATAAGATTCATTGTTCACTCAGAAGGACTTTCTTGTGAAGCAGGATCATGATCAAAAGCAGCCAAAATGATTTGTAAAAAAAAGTATCCTGGGACAGGCTGGATACGAGCATGCCCCAAAAAACTGCCTTGAGCATTGTCTGGTTGTCATCACAATCGTATCTGTTAATTCGCAGACGGAGTATCTGGTAATGCTTAGCCAGTGAGATAATGAGTAATGAAAAACCGACTATCCCGAGCTCCACAAATGCCCTTAAGTATAGATTATGGGCCGATCTGTCAACACCCTCAAAGATCGGGGCATAACTGGCGAATTCAGTATATACTTTTTCAAAATTATCTTGCCCTGCGCCAAGCAGCCAATATTTGTCCAATACGTGCAATCCTACGACCCAGATATCGCCTCTCCCTTCGGCATGACTTGAAACGGAATCTCCAATCCTCTGGAAAAAAAACTCCGGAATCATTGGTATCACAACAACTGCAACTATGACAAATACAATTCCTAAAGTTATCCTTTTTTTACTAAAAAACATATAAACAATTAATATGGTAGCTGAGGCCGCCAACCCCCCTCTTGAACCGGTAAGGAATATGCCGAACACGATTGCGCCGAGAATTAACGATAAAACAATTTTGATGATTATTTGCTTTTTTTCCATCGCCATTCCAATAGCTATCGAGAGCGGAAACAGCATATCGAAGGCCAACTTATTAGGTCCGACTAGCCGGTCTCCAAACAATAACGTTCCGCGACCGCCAAAATTAGAATACACAATGCCGTTTGTAAACTGATAGATTGTCACCATCGCCGCCAATAAACCACCAACCAGTATAAGCCATTTCACTGTATCGAATTCATTTTTTGTTACAGGATAACAAGTGACGACTAAATAAAGAATCAACAATCCAGCTGTCGAAGAAACCGCTCCAATCGTAATCCCGGGAAAAGTTGCCCAAATTATTGACAAAAAGGCATATGCAAAAAATATTGTCAGCCATATCGTAACTTTATCGGGTCGTTTCAACGTTTTCTCGAAAGAGCCTTTCACAAAAAAAACAATAGCTGTCAGTATTCCAAGTGATTTCGTAAAGGTTGAGCCTTCATTCCCCGTAAGCGACAAGAGTGAGTCAAAAGGAAGAAGAAGAGCATAGACACCGAAAGGAAAAATAAAAGGACGCTTAATAGAAATGAAAAAAGCTCCAACAGTTACTAACAGTGCTACAGAATATATCCATTTCCCTTCAGCTATCACGATGCCTGTGATCATTACCACTATCGTTGCAGCTATTATCCAAACGGCATATTTGTAAAATTGTGTCTTTGTCACCCGGATCACAGCGGCCTTCATAGCCTTCCTGAGCTGCAAGTGTTATTCAATAATTCTGAATACCTCTTGGCTATGGAGTCATACGTATAGTTCCCGGCGTTCTCACTACTAGCGCATCTCGCCTCACCGAACTCAATGAATTCCCGGTAATAGTGCAGCAAAGCCGCTTCTAACTCATCTTTATCCTCTGCATATCGGCCGGCGTTCGTTTCCCGCAAAAAACCTTTGATGATGCTTTCACCGCCTCCAATTGCAACGATAGGACGTTTTGAACCAAGATATTCAAAAAGTTTGCCGGTGTAGACCCCTCTTTCACGTTTATTATTCCATAATAGCAGGAGTAAAAGTTGTGTCTCTGCTTGCCTTTTCATAGCGTCCTCTCTTGATACAAAGCCAAAAATATTTACAACATTTTCGAGCCCGTATTTCTTCACCTCATCAACGAGCCATTCTTCATGCCGGCCGAAAAATCTTATTTCTATCAGTTCTTCCTTTATCCTGTCTTCCTTAATCAACTTTAATATTACTTCGAATAGCATGGACGGATCTCGGATACCATTATAAAGTTGGCCCGTGTAGGTAATCGTAAATTTATCTGTTAGCCTTGAAGACTCCTGCATAAAATCATCCGGATCATAGCCGTTAGTTATACAGGAAACAGCCTTTTTTTTGTGCAGTCTCCTAAGATCATCTGCAAGTGGGACAGATACTGTCACGAGTGCGTCGGCATCGGATAATGTCCTCAATTCCAACCGTCTTTCAAAAAAGCCAATAGCTTTAAACTTGTCATAGTAGTGGTTCTGGGTCCAGAGATCTCGAAAGTCGGCCACCCATGGGACGTTGTACCTCATTTTTAATGTCCTTGCCGCTAAATGAGCTGTAACAGGAGAAGAAGTGCTTATAATAGCATCAAATCTCTCTTTATCGAATGCTGCAGATGCCGCTTTGACAGCATGCATGTACCATCCTATCTGGGGGTCCGGATAGGCCAGTACCTCTTTTGAGAATTTTATAATCTTGCTCTTCCATGTGGAATAATCGAAGTTCTTTGTTATTGGTATCCCCAATTGTTCATGGACGCCAGCGTCCGAATTAAATCGATACATTTTTTTAATTGAAGCAATTCTGTCGGAGCAATCCGTAGCGATTACCTTAATGCCATGTGGTGAAGTGCCTGCATGTTTAACGGTCAATATAGTGGGCTCCCAATCAAAACGCGGCAAATATTTGGCTAACCCATAGGGCCGTTGAGAGCCGATAGCCGGGTAAGGAGGGAAAAAATACGATATGATAAGCACCTTCTTCATTTCGATTTAGCAGGATAAACTTTCTTTAATGTTTTCCAGAGACCCCTGTTCTTTTCCCAGGTAACGCTGATCCCTGTCTCTTTAAAGATACGTGCTTCCATAGGCCAAGGCCATAAGGGGATGTTTGATAGCACTCCATCTTGGTAACGGAAAAGCACTTCTGCGCCGATATCCCTGCTACTAGCAGTTTTAATGTGGTATGCGCCATCAATCTTCGAAACGCCTTGCAAGCTGGGAGGGACCATGAGATACGCGCCTTTACCGTATGTTGCGGTATCGTAGTTCGCGGCTAGAGTCAAAGGGGTACCGGGGGCAGATTTAATATATTTCCCCGGATCCGTGAATATTGGAGAGCAGGCATCAAAATTATCATATTTTGATTCAATGGTAAACAGAACACTGCCGTTATCAAGCGAGGCCCCAACGCCACCAGCCTGCTTGCTGTAAGCCGGGTTAGTATCAGTACACTTGTAGTATGAGTTATTAAGTCCATAAGTGTTCAGCGTAACACCAGTCCCCTTTTTATAGCATGGAGAAGCCGGGTCAGCGACTGAACAGGAAGAATAAGTAATATTTGCAGGGACAGGTTGTGTACCTCGATAACCATTTGTTGGACTCGCAATAGTATTATTGATTACATGAAAATTATCATCCCCTTCATTGGCGAAACCCCATGTATTACCTATCGATACATTATCTTTCAACAAATTGTTAGTAGGATGCGCCTGTGTTGAGTTGTCATCGACTATAATACTATATCCTGAACCGTTTAAAATAATGTTACCGAGAGCTGCGTTATTTGCTATTGTTCCATGATTATAAGGCTGAACATGAGACAGCAATATAGATTCAACTGATGAACGTGTCTGATTTGTACCATCGAAGAAGCAATTCTCAACTAAAGTATTGCTGGAGCCATAATTCTGAAAAGGTGTAGTATCTTGGACCTCACCCAAGTTAGGGTCCCATCCTAGCCATACCCGACGGAATGTATTACCTGACGACCAGTTATTAACGCCGATTCTGGCGCCGTTTGCGCAGGTTCCACCTGGGCCCCAGGTACAATTACAAATAGTGTTGCCATTAAAACCGCTCATGTAGATAGCTGAATCTTCCAATAGAATATGGGTCGTACGAGTAGTTCGTTCACCCCCAATTGAATCAGCTGTATAGAATGCGGCCGCACCGGTCGAGTGACAATCCTTATCGTTCCAGCCAAAGTCACGTATAAGATCTCTGCGAAATGAAATATAAGTGGAGCCATCAGCGACCGTAACGGCGTCGCGGCCCGAGTTTATGAAGTTCATTCCGTTAATCTCTACCCTGCTTCGCCCCCTTACTGATACACAATCATGAGACTTCCCGCCATCAATTATTGCCTTGCCTTCGTTCAGTGCCTTAATAATTATAGGGTTATTACTTGTTCCTGACACAGTCACAGATAATACTGCAAAGGGATTACCTGCATTATTACCTGAATATGTATACGTACCGTCCATAAGGTTTAGGGTATCACCTGGCTTAAGAGCTATCATTGCCCTGGTAAACGTTCTCCATGGGGCAGCGCTTGTTCCGGCGCTGTCATCATTTCCCTTCGGCGCTACATAATAGACATTAGCACAAGCTTCTTTTGCATAAAGGAGACCGGAGCCGCAGCTCATTAGCATCAATAGCGGAACCGCCGATCTGACAAATCTGCACAGCATCCGTAAACATGACGGGAAAGCTGAACAATCCTTATATGCGGTAATAGTCATTTGCCGCTTCTCAGGAGGCGTTGAAGCACTCCCTTTGGCAGCCAAGTGGCTGCCAGAATCTTCCACCATCTAATGTCATGCTCATATGGATATGCCTCAAAAAGAAACTTTCGGGCTTCCCAACTCTTCCCGCTAAGCATTTGAGTTGCGGCATATGACATCATATGGTCGCGGCTCTTCTGCGTTAGTAACTTTGAATATTTCGGATAATTCTGAGCCATATCGTACAGACGTTTTCCCATTTGTCTTGCATATCCGACCCTGTAAGACGATACCTTCGCGGTGCTGCCTGGCGCATCAATATGAAGATACAGCGGGATGTGACATATAACAATCCTGGGCTGCATCAAAGCACAACGAAGGATCAGCTCTGTGATTTCACCAAACCGCATATCTTCACAAAAACCACCGAGCCTCTCAAATAATGTCCTCTTCATAAAGAGCCCGTCGCTCGGCCAGCCGGAAACTATAAGTTGATTAAGGGTATCATCAAAGACCATCGTCTCCTGCTTAATGTCCTTGTTATTGATATCTTTCATATAATATCGGGTAGTCACCCCATTGAGTTTGTAGTCGTAAGCCGACATCATCCATTCGGCTTTTTGCTGACTCCAAAGCAGGTCCATCTCCCTTTCAAGTTTAAAAGGATAATAACAATCATCGGCGTCGATAAATGCCAGATAATCGCCGGAAGCCATACTGACAGCCTTGTTGCGCGCTGCACCTGGTCCTTTATTCGATTGCCGGAATAATTTCATCCTGGGATTGTCCCGGGGCACTGCATCCGACGATCCATCGGTGGAGCCGTCATCTACTATAATTAATTCCCAGTTGGAATAGGTCTGGCTTTTAATGCTTTCAATAGACCGTTCCACGTATGGCCGCTTATTATAAAGCGGCATTATAACGCTGACTAAAGGATCACCTGTCATAGTCGTTCATCACCTTCAAATTAAGCCCTTAATACCAGATTGTAAAGACTGCGCTCCTCCTTATCAATAAATCTGGTATTATGCCAGAGGACCACAAAATCGCCACTGTATTTTCTGCAGGTATCTTTGATTGATTTGATAAAAGAGAAAGCCTTCTCTCCAGCCCCCAGGTTCATATACCTCTCATCGATTACTGTGCATTCCATGACAAGCAGAGGCCTTTCCCGCAAGTTGAGCTTTTGCCGCTTAAGAATATTGAAAACAGGATATTCATAGCAGACCCCGCATCTGAAGCCAGCCACATCGGCATAAGACAACGTGGAATCAAAGTCCAGATGCGCCAACTCAAGGTTGTCGAATGTTGTAGGTGTATCCCACCGCAGAAAGTGCTGGCGGCTGGTCCAGCATTGCTGATCAATGCCCTCTTCACCGCAGATTGTCTTTAATAAATCGATTTCTTTTTTGGTTTGAGCCGGTTGGTCAAAAGATCCATAGCTGGCATGAAGTCCGATTTCATGTCCTCTACTGTGCATGTCCCCTATAAGCCTGCGCACCAATCTGTGGCCGAAGGCGCCATCACCGTCATGTGAGGGATAGCTGCAGTCTGTGATAAAGAGAAAGCAGCTGTTTAGGCCTGACCGCTCACTTACATCCATAATATAGTCAAACGTATTAAAAGGGTCTTTATCTATTCCGCCATGGATTACACTTGACCAGGAGCTAAAATTATTGAATGCGAGCCTTGGGTCTTTTCTCTTGAGGAGGTCGCCGCCCATCTGTTTCAGGGCGGCAGGCAGGCTCTTTGTCGCATAAAGAAAAGGCGCGTCCACATCGTGGGTCAAAATAGTCTTGAACTTCCTTTCTTTTCTCATCTGCCCGCATTTGAGGTAGATAAGCATATTCCAGACCATCTCGACATATTCATTGACAACGGCGCGATTGAGAAACCCTTCCTTGTAAGCCAGTGATTCTGAGGCAGGAAAGCGATTATGGGAATCTCTGCTTTTGTTTGCATATTCCTCCCACCGGGTGAGCATAAAAAAAGAGGAGGCAAAAATGTCGATACCACAGACGATTCTGTTTTTTTCAACCGATATTTCGCCACTGCCGAAAATTACCGGAATATTTTTCTCCGGGGCAAATTGATTTGTGAGCAACATTGTTTTGCAGGGGACCGCTTGCTCGACAAGATAGTCTATGCCATCCCTGAAATTCAGGAAGAAGCGGTCTTTAAATACGAGAGTATTCGAGTTTTCCAGAATTATCTCATAACATTGGATGCCTTCCTTGATTGATACTTTGAATTCGAGCCCCAAAAAATCATTGAAAAGCACATTTATGATATATGTTCTTTCAGGTACGAAATTATCAGGGATGTTAATTGTGATCATGTTATCTCCCCTGTGTCCCGATTGCCTGTCTTTGGTATGGCTGCTTTTGGGATTCTCCACGTTCGCGGCCCCATTGAATTGTTTTGTGCAGACCAGCTTCCAGGGAATAGTCAGCTCGGAATTCAAGTCCCAGCAGTTTTTCTATGGAAGCGCACGAATGCCTAATCTCTCCGGGACGATCAGGCAAGTGGAGAATGATTGATTTTGAGTGCGTTGCCATCCTGACCAGGTCCACAACGTGGCTGCCGATGAAACCAGCCCCGCCGGTAATTAATATTTTTTTAAGTTTTTTATCCATTTTATTCGCGTACTCCAAGAATCATCTATTTAAAAGTGTCCTGACTAATGCACGGCCATGCATTCGCATCTTCAGATGCCGGCTGTTTATTTTTGAAATCTCGAAATAAGGTTTTTGCAATGCGCCAAAACTGTGAAAAAATTCCTCAATCGGTTCGATCATTGACCCTTCAAAATCATATGCTTTGCACACTTCCGATGCGTCTTTTATTGATTCCCACATCGCAAGTACATTTGCACCGCTGTTTCTCAACCCAGGGTCTCCTCCCTGCAGTAAATTGTAGGTGGCGTGTCCGTCACGGACACAAAACAGTCCGGTTTGAGGTCGACCATCGGGTCCATAGGTAATATAGATCTGTCTGGCATTTTTCTTTACGCATGCAGAATTCAGGCGCCTGATAAAATCCCTTGAAAAAGGCAGCGAGAGTCCCTGCCGCTTAAATGTCAGCTCATTCAAATCAAGGAATGTTTCGATATCATCGGTCCGGACAACTGTTATGCCCGATTTTTCAGCCTTTCGTATTTTGTTGCGAATATTGGACTTCATCTCTTCCCAGACCCTGTCCAGGTTCGTCAGGTCCTCAATAATATACGTATAACGTGTAGACTGGGAGAAACCTTTCCAGTAAAAGGGCAGCCAGTTCGTTATGGAATGATGAAATCTCTGATTAAAACTGTCATGGGGAGGCAGCTGTTGAATCAGTTCGGTCATTAACTCCTTTTGCAGCGACAATTGACTGGAATGTTTTCCTTTCAAGGGTTTGAACCAGGGACCCAACGTCTGCGTAACGCTCGGCATACTTATAGAGGTAAAACCATTTTCTTTTTTTATTACATATGGGAATCTAAGAGCGACATCTTCTCCTCTTTTTATGACAATCTCACGCCACTGCCCCGGGGCGACGGTATCGAGCCACCATGGTTGTTCAAAAAAAGAATTAACACAAGGAATATCATCCTTGCAGAGATTGTCTTCCGCAGATTCTCTTATCATGCTGAGCATCCGAGATTGTTCAAAAATTGGACTATCTTTTTTAACGCACTCTCATCGACATATGGATGTACCGGAAGGCTGAGCAGTCGCTTCCCTATTTGCTCGCTGTTAGACAGCCTATTACGATCAAAAGACAATAGTTTATTATACGGATAGCACAGATGTATTGGCGCACTCCAGTTAAAAATACCTATTTCGAAACCGTGTTCCCTGGCCTTGCCGGTAATATCAAAATTCTCATATTTAGTATTATTTAAAACGGTATACCTTATAAAAGCCGGGGTCTTTCCTTCGGCTATTTGCGGCTGTTTAAAGGCTGATTTATCCAGGTGGTCAATATAGTATTGAGTATTACTGTTTCGGATATCCCTGGCCGTATCGTAATTTTTCATGCATTCGATACCGACCGCGCTTCTCAGGGAGTTCATCAGCAGATGACTTGAATCAATTTTTTGGATATTTACCATTCCGAGCATCGCGCGCGCTTTGCAATATACCCTTGACAGCATTTTCTCCAGCAGTGACCTCTCTGTATTCAGCATTTTTTTTTGCTGCATATATGGAAATACGTGTTCCCGTATATCTTTATCTGCGCCGGCTGCCATCGTTTTTTCCATCAGCGAGAGTAACTGCGGGTCGTTCTTTACAGCGTTCTTGCCGAAATCGACCGGCAAAAAACCCTTTTCAGGGTATATTTCCTCACTCGTTGCAAAATGATGCAGAAGAAGTCCGTAAACAATCTCCTTCTCTTTCTCCAGAGGTGTCTTCTTATAGTTGCTAAGAATCTCATGCGCCTTTGTCACGAGCCCTTGATTATTGATTACGAGCATTCCGCCGTCACCTGTCGTAATTGGCTTGTCCACATCGAAGCTGTAGAATGATATATCTCCGAAAGTCCCCACATTTTTTCCCTTGTACCCGGCGCCCAGCGTATGGGCGCAGTTTTCAATCATATAGCAGTTATGCCTTCTGGCAATGTCGCTAATCTCTTCGATATCACAAGGGATGCCCAGATGCGTAATGATAATCGCTTTAGTCCGGGGGGTCACTTCCCTCTCTATCGCATGAGAGGAAACATTGAAATCCACCATGCTGCTATCGGCAAGGACCGGTTTCGCTCCAACTTCGAGTACAGCGTCTACAACTACATGAAATATATGAGACTGAACAAGGACTTCATCGCCCCTCTTTATATCCAGGATCTTAAGGGCCAGCAGCAGGGCAGATCTCCCCCTGTCGACGGCAATAGCGTTGGAAGCGCCTATATAAGAGCCAAAGACGTTCTCAAAATCTTTTATAAGGTGATCATCCGTTTCCCCGGCAAGGGCCACGGCTTTCGATATAGTATTAACGTCGAGTAATGGTCTGATTCTCACTATCATAACTTCTTATAATGCAGATGTTCTTCTTTTACAGATCATTAATCCTGTAAAATCCGGACCTGTTTTCCGATGCATATTTAAGAATCCCTTCCAGCTTCGCCGTGGGAACGCAATAATCCCCCATTTCATCTGAAGTCTTATGGGCGTAAAGAATAAGGATTTCATTTTTTTCATTTGCTCTGTTCAGTCCCTTTTGTATCTCTTCAACGCTATTATTATAAGCATTATCGATGCCCGCGCCATAAATTATTTTTTCATCGCCATGTTTGTAAAAGGTGTAATCCAAGTCAGGTATTCTTTCTTTTTCATTCGTAAAGATGGTACCCCTAACATAATTAAAATGTTTGAAAAGCTCATCGTCGAGATATTTAGTATGTGCGCCATAAGGATATGAAAAATTAACGGGATGGAAACCGGCGCAGGCCATGGCTTCGATACCCGGCAAGATTTCTGATGCCAGGTATTTATCTACCGAGTGCTCTTTTACAAACGTGACTGCATTAAGGTGTCTTAAACCATGGAACCCGATTTCATGGCCCTCATCCCGCAATATTCTCAGCTTTTCAACTGAATCTTCCGTCAAACGGTCAAAATGACTCACAAAAAAAGTGACCTTAGCTCCATACTGGTTTAAAAGACCTTTAATCGAATACCATTCCTCGACATATGCGTCATCAAATGTAATAGCTATTCCGCCTGCCTTACTACCTGCGCCCAGCCCTGCGTAAAAGCGATTCAGGGAACGTCTGATCTTATACAAACCGGCTTTAACCATAACAACGCTTCTTTTTGTTGCTATCCTTTAATGATTTTCCTCAGGGGAAGTTTGACATTGACGTACCATCCATATGAAAGACGGTCCTTCATCCCCAACAAGGATAACCCTCTCGTTAGATAATCTGCATTGATTGCCTCCGGCATCTTTTCACAGTTGCGCGCAAGAAATGCAAGCCTGGTCAGAGTATGCAGCATTCTGGATTGCAATCTCTCTCGCATTTCAGCCCGATCATTTTTCAGAGATTTCAAATGTTTTTCATATAGCAGGAAACTGCTGTATTCACAAACGAGACTGTTGTTGACATCATCACTCCACATTCGCGCATGTCCTGACCGGTAGTAAGCCACGACCCGGGGGACATAAACGACAGGTCCCAGATTACCTAACCTGCCGAAAAAGTCCGTATCTGAGCTTCTTGAAAACATGACGTCCAGCCACCCGACCCGATCTCCGTCAGATTTTCGAAATAGAGTAGCATTTGGAAGAGGAGTTATCATAGGCCACATTACTGCTTTATAGCCGTCATCTATCAATAGCGGATTATCGTTTTTCCCTTCAATATCAAAAGTTATGCGTTCGCCCGTCAGCTTGCCTTCAACATTGATCATCTCCCAGTCACCTGCGGCAAGGACCGCCTGAGGATACCGGAGCATGGCATCGTAAAGGCACGTAATTCGATGGGGCGGCATAATGTCATCGTCATCCTGAAAGGCTATATACTCTCCCCGCGCCAGTTGGCCGCATGCAACGGTCCGGGCGGCAGCCAATCCTTTATTTTCCTGGCGATAATAACGGATTCTGTCATCTCCGTAACCTGCCACTACCTCTTTCGTATTATCCGTAGAGCCGTCATCGACTACCAGGATCTCTACAGGCTCGTAGCTCTGCGCAAGAATGCTTGGTATGGCCTCCTTAAGCATGTCGGCCCGATTGTAAGTGCAAAGGACTATGGAAATAAGCGGATTGCTCATAAATGTTCTCCTAATTGTACTTTATCTGTTAAAAAAATATCTCAGCCAGAAGATCAAGCGTTGACAATCTCCAAAGAAGGTCATTCCCGGGAGCTAACCTGACAAGTTTCAAAAGATCTTTCTTTTCAATAAATTCTTTCCACAGGTGTTCTCTCTGGCTGAAGATAACAGCTTCCCAAAGGTCTGGCAATTTCCGATCATTTTCACTTCGATACCCTTGAAGAAATGGGACCCCGATTTTTTTCGAATAATGACCTATCTCAGTGGCTAATCTTCGTTTTATTCGACTTGAGAGCCTCGCCTTTTTCATACCGGCGTATTGCGGACACTCCACATCTCCCAGTGCGGGTATTATCAAGGCATAAACATCATTCAAATAATGGCCGGACTTTTTTTGTTCAACGGTGAGGTCCCAGCTTAACTTCATAAGTTCTCTATCGAAAAGAGGTATCCAGGGCCAACGAATCGGACTGTACGAGGATTGCAAATCCATACCCCACATAAGTCCCCTCTCTCTCCATAAAAGAAGTTCAAACCAGTGATAAACATTGCCCTGAAGCTCGTCAAGGTTATTGTCAAGGTTAAGAAAAATGTCTTGTACCAGTGAATCTGCTTCTGCATTTGATTTCAAAAAAGAATTATTAATCGTCCAATAACCGTGGGCCTCTTCCAGGCCCATTGCCTTGAGCTTGCCCAAGTCAACGTCGGGATAATAGGAACCGCGGCCGATCCCAGGCTCCAACCCATGTTCAAACTGCTCTCTCGCCGATGGAAATGGAAGGTTTGATCCCAGGAAGTCTTTTAATTGCAGGCAATAATTGAGAGGCAAAAGTCCTTCACTGATTTGCACCCAAAGTCTAAGTCGCTTTAACGAAGAACATAGAATATCAGCGCCAATCGGGTCACCATCGAGGCGGTGGGCTACATTCAATACTTTTGCGACTTTTGCAGCAATAATCACATCTTCTGAATCCTTCGGTCCACTCGTGGCTGTTATAAAAGGGTATCCGGTTTTTTTGGCCGCCGCGGCGATAGCCCGGCTGTCATGTCCTCCGGTCAGAAGAACAACAGGATTGAGGCTATGTTTCAGCTGATTATTCACCCTTTGAGTGATTCGATCAGCAGCAAGTGAAACACTCTCTTTCCAGCCGACACTTTTATTGCGAGACCCCAAGTACTCGCCTAATGACGCATAACTGGCAAACAAGGGCTTTAAGTCCGACTCTATAACAATCTGCTGCCGGTCACGAACGCGGAGAACATGATCGAATGGAGAATGTCCTCCAATAAAATATCCATATTTAAGGTATAGGCCCAAGGCCCCCAGGTTCGGCGCTGTTTGACGGTCAACCATTTCCAGGAGAGGCGCCGACCGTGGACCCGAGGCCCAACCATTCGGCCCGTCTGTGTACCACAATGTAGGACACTCTGTTGCTGCCGTGGTAAGCGACACTCTTTTTCCATTCCATGTGACAATGGAGAACATGCCATTCCATGAGAGGAGTTCCTTCGGGCTGCTTCCCAAAATCTTTATAATGTCATATATCTCTTTGGCATCTAACTTTTTACCGAGATAGTTTTCGCAAACTCCGCCCCACACGACGCCTGCGTCACCCCTGTCAAGCCATGGTTCCCAAGCAAGGACGCCGGGCACATAATGGATCTGGCCAATAAGTATATTTTCAATCTGTTTTATTTTCAGGCCCGGCTCTTGTCCGAAGGCCTCTTCATACAATTTGCATTGTTTTGATAAAATAGAAGAAAACCTGTCATATGCATCTTTATGAGTAAGACCGGAAGATTGCCAGAGATATGTAAAAAACATCTTCTACTCCTTATGCCTGTTCGTTCTTATTTGCGGAATCAAGGTTTCGTCAATAGATCGACTGTCGACAGCCTCCAGGGCGAGGTGTCCTATCGTTTCAATTCGATGATTTTCACAAGGTTCTTTTCATCGATAAACTATATTTGATCTTCCCTGCAGCAAGACCGCAACAAAGCCAATGGAAGGAATTTTTCCATTCTTATTGGCTCGCTATCCATTTACGAAAAATTAACGTAATTAGCTATAGGTTTTATCTGTCTTCCACATATCGCCATCAATAACTTGTTTAAACACGTCAAGTAATCTGTCATTCAATTTATTAACATCGAACTTATCTTCAATATGTTTTCTACCGATTTTGCCCATGGCGGCCCATGTTTCCGGATGGTTTATTAAGTATTTTAGTTTGCCGGTTAATGCATCCACATCTCCGGGAGGCACACAAAAGCCGGACTTCTCATTGACTATTACTTCTTTTACGTCGCCGACCGCTGTTGCAAGGACAGGAAGGCCTACTGCCTGCGCTTCCATCAACACTACGGGTGTAGCTTCATTGTTACTGGGCAAGATAAAAATATGACTTTCCCCCATAGCTTCCATGACTTGATTTTGATCTTTGGGACCAACCAGACGCACGATATTTTCCAGACTCAGGTCCTGAATCAACTTGTTAAGTTCTTCTCTTAAATATCCGTCACCTATGATATCGTACTCCAGCTCCAGATTCGGACATTCCTGAAGAAGCTTGTGAATTGCCCTGATGCCATTCTCAAGAGCCTTGACCCTTACTAAACGTGCCACCGTAAGTAACTTCAGAGGTCTCGCGTCAATGAAGTCTTTGGATTGCGGTCTATAATGAAACTTTGTAAGGTCTACTCCCACAGGATGGTTTATAATTTTTTTTTTGTCCAGACCAAAGCTGATGAATTTTCTGTAATTGTCATTACCGATTGATAAAAAAAGGTCTCCTTCCTTGAAAAGCCTGTCATAGATTCCGGCCCCCTCATCCAAAGCCAACTGGATGTCATAATAATGGAATGTTGTTATTAGCTTGCTTTTGAAGACGCCGAGAATCTTGAGCGTTGCTCCAACGTCACCATTTGGACCGAAATGGCAATGAATGATATCATATGGACCCTTATCCAAAAAGGGAATGATTGAATACAGCAGTTTGAATGTAAATACGTCTTTTCCAAATCTGAAGATGTTTAGTGATTGAAGCACGGCTTCACGGTTTTTATGAAAATTACGATATACTAAGCTCATCGCTTTTAGTGCAATTTGCAACCTGTGTACAGGCATGGCCTCAAAATAAAAAGTGCGGGCGAGTAAATTATATTTTTTTACGTCCGGCTGCAGCTGCGACTGGGTCTGCGCCATTCTTGCATAAATATCAACTTCACATCCCCGGTCCATTAGTCCGGTTATCTGATTCAAGATAAATGTGTCGGAAGATAGATTCGGAAATACGTCGACTATATAAGCTATTTTCATATTATTTCACCTGAATTAATTGCTTGACAGGCTCCGAAAGCATATAGAAATTTGTTTTATTTTATGAACCCATTGAAAGTTAACCAGTCACGTGTCTGACTGACCGCGGTTTGGTAATCGACTCTGGGTTTGTATTTTAATAATGCAGTCAAATTTTCACATTTTAAAACAGTTTTGCAATTTTGGAGATGGACAAAAGTTTTCTCAATCTCTAATTTCGGCGTCTCTGCTTCTTTTCCGCCGTTGGCCTCCAGTAATTTCTTGTCCAACCTTTCCCTGCGCTTTACGGCATATTTTTGAGAAAACGGCAGTGAGAAAAACAAGTCTTTAACTTCCCGTATCTTTAAAACCTCATTAAAAGCAACTTTGGCCATTCCAATATAATCTTTTTTCAGTGACTTATTTGCTTCTTCCCAGGATATCGATGGAATCTCTTCGATCGGTATGGACAACATCTTACAAAATACTCCGGTGAACTCCTTCCATGTTGTCTGAAAATCGGAAACGTTAAAATTAGCATTTGTTGCGCTCTGATGACTTTTTACCGAAAGCAGAATATCTATAAGATTATCTATATATATCAAATTGCACACATTTTGCGGCTCTTTTAATAAAAACATTTTTCCGGAAAGCAGTTTATTCAGTATATTCATAGTCCAAAGCATGCTGTTGGGGCCCCATACTATGCAAGGCCGCAGTATTCTTATATCAATTGAATATTTGGAGCGGGCCTCTTCTATTATTTTTTCCGCGCTTGTTTTTGAGACGGCGTAACTGTTCCATTGTGGCGGATTTGGGGCCGAGGTGTCAGTAATATTGGCATAATTATAGCCAAACACCCTCGCGGTGCTGAGGTAAATTATCTGTTTGACTTTTGACGCAACGGCCGCGTCTATGCAGTTTGTAATACCTGAAACTATAGTTTCCTCATCACCAACTGCGCAATGGTACACTGTCGAGCAGCCCTCGAATAAATTAATTAATGATTGCTTGTCTTTTACATCCGCCAAATACAGGGGATACCCGGTTTGGCATATAGCGGCCCCCTTGGAATAATTTCTGACAGCCGGTCTTATACCGGTGAATCCCGATTCCGCCATCCTCTGCACGAGAGCCGAACCTACAAAACCTGAAGCGCCCAGGACTGCAATCTCCTCCTTTTTATCCATCTTGACCGATTTTAAATCCGCGGAAACTTTCCATGTCTTTATAATGGGCTTTCTGTTGCTATAGCACTGTTCGATGAACTCAATAGAGCGTTTGGCATCATCTCCCGTGACGTAAGGATCTTCCTTCTTTTTTGTGCTTTGCAGAAAGTTCTCGATCTGATCGGCAAAACACTCCATCAATGAGAAGTTGTCAACGGGCTTTGCAGCTGACGCGTAGGGAGCCATCACCTCCGTGCGGGAAATGCTAACTTTCTGAACAGAAGGAATGTCCCAAAAGCCGAATTCAAATCCGGTAACGTCGTCGGAATTCCATGATATCCAACCCTTTTCAAATTCATAGGAATGTTTGTTCTTCAATCGGGTAACAAAGCTCATTCTAATTTTGCCGGCTGCGCCATCTTTTGTTTTGACGTCTATGTCGCAGTCCGCTTCTATTCCTTTTCCATTTATAAGATCGTCATGATATTCTATGACGGCTATTTCTTCCAGCATCCAGATCAGAATATCAATCGTATGGCACCCGTTATGGATCAAAGTTCCGCCTTTGTTGATAGTTGAGTCAAATAGCCAGTGGGAGGCCAGGGGCCAGTCATATTTCCTGCCTTCGTACACATTGAAACCTGTCATTTTGCCTAATAAATTACTTTTCATCAGGTTTCTTATAGCTTGAAGTGACGGATATCTTCTCCTGAAATGATTAATAGTCAATATGGCCCCGGAATCTTTTGAAGCCTTGATTAAGGTGTCACATTCATTTACAGAAATTCCCATCGGCTTTTCGAGAAATACATTAATGCCCTGTTGAAGAAATTCCGCTGCGACTCTTGCGTGCAAGTAGTTGGGGAGAGTTATAATTACAGCATCTGTTTGCTTGTTGAAAAGTTCACGGTAATCGGTTAAGCAGCTTGTTCCATCTCCGAAAGCAGCAGCAATCTTTTTTGCCGATTCAATATTCTTATCCACAACCGCCGATACTTTTATCTCTTGATTGTTCTGTTTTAGACGGTCAATTGCGGGGACATACATTAACTCAGTCACGGCCCCGCATCCCACTATTACAATATTTGTCACGGCACTTTCCTCCTAATTAGTATATTAAAGCGTTAGCTTAAAAGAGCGACATCCTCAAGCCGTCATGTCTGGCGAAATTGAGTGTCCCACCTCAAAAAAGGTCTGACCACACCACTCATTCTGCCGGCCCACTCACCACGAGCCGGGGACTTGCTGTCACGATCAACAACCTGAAAAGTTACCGCATCCCGTTCATGGAACAGGCACTCTATCGGATTTACTCTCGTTACACCCGACGCGACATATATAATTCCCTCCGATAAAAGATTCCCATAGATCCTGGTGGTGCATTTATAATTCCCTGCAGGGCGTGGTCGCCCCAGCCAGGCCGTGTCTGTATCGTGCGCGTCAAAAAGTTCTATGCCTTCGTCATTGAAAAAATGATGGTACGGCATGAGAACATGGCCCGACTGAAGCACGTCATATTCCATCTCAATAGTAAATGACTCGCTAATACTTACGGTATCCGCGATTTCACCTTGTTCCGTGAGCACTCTTACCGCTCGCATGCGGGCAATGTGGTTGCCGGGAGCTTTTGCGGGATCAGGCCATTCGCGCACTGACGAAGTACCTGTCCCGTTGTTCAGATACGCACTTACCACTTCATGAGATAGCCCATCGGCCTTCAAAGTTCCCTCCTCCAGAAGAATGGCCCTGCTACAGAGACGGGTAATCGACGGCATGTTATGTGATACGAAAAGAACAGTTCTTCCCTCCTGGCCTATGTCCTTCATTTTACTAAGACACTTTTTTTGAAAACGGGCATCACCCACAGCCAATACTTCATCGACAAGCAGTATTTCAGGCTCCAAATGGGCAGCAACTGCAAAAGCCAGCCTCAAGTACATGCCGCTGGAAAAGTGTTTTACCGGCGTGTCTACAAACTTTTCCACTTCAGCAAAAGCTACGATCTCGTCAAACTTATTTTTAATTTCATCCCGTCCCATCCCTAGAATAGCGCCACTCAGGTACATATTTTCCCGTCCCGTAAGCTCGGCATGAAATCCTGTGCCAACCTCTAACAGCGATCCGATCCTTCCACGAATTTCAGCAGACCCCTTTGTCGGATCTGTAATGCGCGAGAGTATTTTAAGCAATGTGCTTTTCCCCGCGCCGTTACGTCCTATAATGCCGACGACTTCGCCTGACTTCACCTCGAAGCACACATCTTTAAGCGCCCATATTTGATCATGCGGGTCAACTGCTTCGGTGGCTTGACCTCTCAATAGCTTCTTTGCATTATGAAAAGGCCCGGAAAAGACGTCGTTTATTGTGTCTCGCAGCGTTTTGTAACTTGCCTCTGCGTGTCCTATGCGAAACTTTTTGCCGATATTTTCCACTCTTATCGCAATGTCACTCATTATGATCTCCCTAACAATGAAGATAACAATTTCTTATGATAATAACGATTCCTTATTGTAACAGCATGGGATTCCCGCTTGCCATCGACGCAGGCTATCCATTTGCTTTCGTCCACCTTATGGGGATCGACGTTATGCATAGCTTTCCCATTCCAGTCACGGGCATTTTCGCTTGCTTTTAGAATTGGATTTCCTGACATTGCATTTTCCATATAATTCTCCGTTGTGAGCTTAATAATTTCAAAAGCATGGACCTGTTTTCCATAGGTTTCATAATCGTCCTGGGCATATCTGAACAGCTTGTCGCCAAGCGACAGTATCCTTCCGCCCGGTCTGGCAATCCGTGAATCTTCCTGAACGATCGGACTCATGGGGTGTTCAATCCACAAGCCCGTAAGTTCTTCGGCATAATAAAGATAGAGCACATTGCATTCGGTGGAAGAAGTAAACATCCACCACCTGCTGTCAAAGAAGACAACTGAACTATCCACAAAAGGTCTGCCTTCCGCCAAGTTATTGATATACTCCCACTTTGTGGGGAACTCTACTGCCTTGTATAGCCGGATTGAGTTTGTAATGGAGGACTCAGGGACCATATAATGTTCGTCCTCAAACTTAAAAACGTAAGGATAAGATAGATGGAAATTCTCAGCAACCACGACCTGTTTATATGTCCACCGGAAGCCATCATTACTTGTGGCAAGCGCTATATCTCCAGAATTTTTGCTCATATTAAAGACTTCGAAGAACATATACCAGGTATTCCTTTCCTGTATCATAAATGGATCTGCAACAAATTTAGCAGGCACATCCCGAACGTCCCTGTAAGTCAATACCGGATTTTTAGCGCCATTCTCAGAAAGTGCGAAGGGCGATTTGCCTGTATATATTCCAATGGACCACCTGTCTATCTTCCTTATAGAAGGGTTAACATATTTACCGACAAGCAAGCCGGCGATAAAAGACGCTATTGCCAACGATATTAACAAGATTATCAACCCCATGGTTCTCTCTTATAAATATATATTTCTATTGTCTGAAAGTGACCTAGCACACTGCGCCTGAAATCGGTTTCATTATGCCATTCCAACTTGTCAGGCATCTCCCCATAAGGATTGAGGACAAGCCGCAATGACGGGCTATTTACGCCCTTTGACGAGGACTTTAGTCGTTCCTCATTTAAAGAAGAGTCGGCTGCGCCAAATTAGACTATATCTGCAAAGGTTTTTTCCATACGACGAAAATAGAGGGCGCCAGTGACAAGAACCAAAAAAGCCACCATCGAAGAAACGATAACCATCGGCCCGGGGGCTGTCTTAGCTCCTAATAAAGCCCAACGAAAGCCTTCTACCGCACCCACCATAGGATTGAGACCATACAGAGTTCTCCACGGTTCCGACAACAGACTGCCCGGATAAGCAATGGGAGTTGCGAAGAGCCAAAACTGGACCAAAAAAGGAATAATATAACGGACGTCGCGAAATTGCACATTAAGAGCGGAAAACCACAGGGACACTCCAAGAGATGTAACGAAGACAAGCGCCAGTAAAAGCGGCATCCAGAATATATTTATCGTTGGGACTATTCCATAATAGAGCATCATACCAATCAATATTATAAAGGCCAGGACAAAGTCAATTATACCTGCTAACACAGCTGCTATAGGTATCGCCAGACGAGGGAAGTATACTTTTGTTATAAGATTGGCGCTGCCAACCAGACTGTTTGACGCCTGGCTTAATCCATTGGCAAAGAAGGTCCAGGGTACCAGAGCAGCAAAAGTAAAGATCGGGTACGGAACTCCGTCGGACGGCATTTTGGCCAATTTGCCGAAAAACAGACTGAAAACCACCATTGTGCAAAAGGGTTGAATAATGGCCCATGCCGCGCCTAATGCCGTCTGCTTGTATCTTACCTTAACATCACGCCAGACAAGGAAATAAAGGAGTTCCCTATACTCCCACAATTCGTTCAGCTTAAGAGAAACCCAACCTTTAGAGGGCTCAATGCGAATTATTGGCGCAGAATTCTCCATTCCAGCTGGACCGTGCTTACGGCCAGCACTAATTTTTGTCGAAGACGTCATTTTCCCTCCGGAATTCAAATAAGTTATAGACATTCGCATCATTAGTAAGCGCATCGAGGATAACACGACAGCCCTCCTCTGTCAGAATTATGCACTCTTTGTGGAATATACGGTCATCAAGGGCTCTGTGGACAGCAGTGATCATTCAAGAACTCTCTTTTTGCATGCATGCCCTCTTTAATGCTAGCGGCCCGGGCGTATTTACAACTCCGTCATACATCTTGAGGACCTCCTCTGCATTTCGGCTCCACTGAAAATAAGTTTCAATTACTCTGCGCCCCTCACGCCCCATTGCTCTTGCTCGGTCGCCTGTTCTGATCAACGCACCTATGGCATCAGCCAGTGCATCCGAATCTCCCTTCCTTATCAGGTGACCCGTCGCCCCTTCTTTTACCGCTTCCGGAATTCCTCCGACCTTTGTTGCGACAACGGGCAGCATGCAGGCCATCGCCTCCAAAACCGCGTTCGGGAGCCCTTCATTATGTGAGGGTAAAGCAAAAATGTCGGATGCGTTCAGGTATTGCACGATATCATGGTGGGCCAGGTTGCCGAACTGGTGGACACTGCCGATTGCCCCGTGAGTGTCCACGAATGTATCCACGAGATTCCTTTCAGGCCCATCACCGATAATAAAAAGATGAAGTCCCGATGTCCTAAGGCACAATATTTTAAATGCCTTTAGCAGCTCGGCTATACCTTTCGACCTGCGGACCGCTCCCACAAAAACTATAATTTTATCCTTTTCCGGTATTCCGAGAGACCTTCTTATCAGGCCCCGGTCGTCTTTCCTGAACTTAAACGTATCCAGATCGCAGCCGTTATAAATCACTTTTATTTCCTTTTGAGGTGCGGCAATCTGGTTTGCAGTATGCTTTAATGCGGCGCTTACACTGATTATCTGGTCAGCTTCTGAAATGACTTTTCTTGTCAAATACATGGAAAGTTTATCGTAGTGCGGGTAGGTGTTTATGTCGCTGCCCCTGATACTGCAAATCAAAGGCAGGCCGTATCTGTTCTTAAGCAGCAGGCCCACAAAGCCGGCTGACGTGGCTGCGTGTGCATGAATCACATCGGGTCTGAACTCGCTCATTATTGTATCGGCCAGATTTTTCAATCCTAAAAATTCTGTATAGGAGGACAACGGATGAAACCATTTCCCCGGGAGACGGAAGTACCTGGGATAATAGACCGGAACCATGTCTACAGTATTGTGCATGGGGGTCTCCGCATATGTTCTCCATTTGCCTTCATTCAAACGCGCTATTATCCCGGGGCAATATGGTGACGGAACAATTACCTTGATTTCGCACCCTGCACGCATGACGTGCTTGGTCTGATCATGCACGAAAGTCCCTTTATTTCCCGCATAAAAATTCGATACAGCCAGGACTTTCATTGATTTATGTCTCCCGGAAGATTTGTTTCTTTTACCTGCACTGAGTCAGATCCTATGACAAATTGTCCGACCGTGATATGACCTTATCAATAAACATCAGGTGCCATAGCTCCAAACACAGCAATGACCACAGGCGATACGTGTGGTCGGCTTTCCCCGTTAAATGGTCCCTTACAATATTGCGCAGGAAATTCATATCGAAATAGCCCCTTTTTGCGGCTCTGTCACTGAGCAGTATGTCGTTGAGCAATTGCTTCATCCCTTTTTTCCTGAACCAAAAACCGATCGGGATACTGAATCCAGATTTTTTCCGATACACTGCAGCGCGAGGAACATAGCGGGCGGCCAATTTTTTCAGGAGATATTTCTGCCCGCCGTATTTTGCCTTTGCCTCGGACGGTATCTTTGCGGCAAATTCGATCAGTTCATAATCCAGGAAGGGAGATCGTGCCTCCAGGGAATTCATCATTGTTGCTACATCCACTTTTGTCAAATAATCATTTGGAAGAGCGGTCTTGATCCCTATATAGAGTGACTTGTCCACCTCACTCAAGCCGTCGGCGGCTTTGAAATATTTTTCAAGGACGTCGATAGGGCTATGGTTGGACAATTTTCGCTTAAAATCCGGAGTATAAACTTTTTCCCTGTAATCAAGTCCGAAAATTCCGCCTGTCCTCAAACTGTCCTTGAAGCTCCCTCTTCCGAATTCCGTCAGGGTCTTGATTTTACTCACTACTCCGTGCCTGCCCGCCAGCGATAAAAGGGCGTTTGCGACGGGTGGTATCAGACTGTTGCGTAAAACAGCAGGCACGTACTTCCTGTATCTAGACGCATAGTGATAAATCAAGTTTCTGTTATAGCCGCAAAAAGATTCATCTCCGCCATCACCTGTCAAAGCAACTGTCACGTGCTCTCTAGTCAGCCTCGATACGTAGTAAGTCGGAATCTGGGAGGCATCGGCAAAAGGTTCTCCGTAGGCCCAGATTATCTCAGGGAGAATACTCAGGGCATCCGGTTCAACTATAAATTCATGATGTTCGGTCGAATACTTTTCGGCCACCATTCTTGCATATTTTAATTCGTTATATGATGCTTCCTTTACCCCCATTGAGAACGTTTTTATGGGAGATCCGGACAAAGTGGCCATTACAGCGACCACTAGGCTTGAGTCAACCCCTCCACTCAAAAAAGCGCCGATGGGAACGTCACTGATCATCCTGCTTCGGACGGCGCTTAAAAACCTGCCAGAAAGTTCATCCAGGTAATCCTCTTCGCTCATCTCCAGTTTCGAAGCGAAGCTGAGTCGCCAATATTGATTGGTCGAAGTTCCATTCTTTTTAAAAACGATGTAGTGAGAGGGAAGAATTTTTTTTATTTCCCTGAAAATTGAATACTCCTGTGGGATACAATACGAATATAGAAAATCATCAATGGCATGACAGTCCATTGTCAAACCTCTGTCATATGCCAGGATGATGGATTTGATATCAGAAGAGAAATATACCTTTCCGTTCTTTTCCGTGTAAAATAGCGGCTTCACGCCTAATCTGTCCCTGGCAAGAATTAATTCCTCTTTTACGGAATTCCAGAGGGCGAACGCAAACATACCGTTTATTTTCCGCAAAAGCTCCTCTATTCCCCATTCCTCATATCCATGAATCAATACTTCGGTATCTGTAAATGAATGGAAGAGATGACCTTTTGCAGCCAATATTTCACGGAGTTCCCGGAAATTGTATATCTCGCCGTTGAACGTAATCCAAATTGTTCCGTCCTCGTTTGTCATGGGCTGATGACCGGCAGCAGAAATATCCATAATACTCAGTCGGCGATGGCCCAAGCCGATATGCGGGGACAAGTGAAGTCCGGCATCATCAGGGCCGCGAGTTATCATTACATCTCTCATCCTGACAACAGTTTCAGCCGCTACCTCAGGATGGTTCATGTCATAAATACCGCATATCCCGCACATATGGAATCCTGTTTACCGGACCGTATCCGGCCCGGCTATGCCAGTTTTTACGCCAACTCCTGACGGCCCAGCAAAAGCTGTGGCATACTTCTCCCCGGGTCTTTGACTTCCGCTAAATTTAAATAAAGATGACATTCTCCTCCAATAATTATCGAATTAACATTCCGGTCATTTAAAGAACTTTTCTTAGCGCTTTTATTATTTGCGTTGTCCTGAGTTCGATGCCTTTATCGTTCAAGTGATACGGCGTATCAAAATAAAATTTATCTTCGAGCACTCCTTCTTCAGGAGTATTTAACGTTTTTATCTTCGGATTCTCTATATTATCTCTAACAAGCTTAATGTCCTCCAATTGATTTTCATAGGTAGCTTTTTGAACACATGGGAATAAAAGATAGACTTTTACAGCCCTGTCGTGCATCTCGGTATAGAATTGATCCAAAAAAGTAAACATATCCGGATTTAATTCTCCATCATATTTTTTATAAGCCTTAAAGGGCAAATTCCCTTCCAAATGACCCAGGAGATCACCGTTTGCATTAAAAGCTCTTCTATCATATGTTATAAGAGGCGCTAGACTATAATCCATTTTTCCGCTGAACAACTGCTGCAATAATAATGCCTTTGCTTCACTAAATACAAAAAGGGGCATTTCCTCTGATAAGCTTATCGCCTGTGGCAGGCTGACATATCCTCTTCCTTCGGGATAAACGTTAAACAAAACAAACAATAGCTCGCTGCCTCCATACATACTTCCGCCAAAAAAATGGCTGTATTCGGGCACGATGATGACGACGTCATCTTTTTTGACATACGGTCTTATTATATCCAAAATAAACTTCAGGCCAAGTCCGGCATGCAAGCCCATGTTTATTGTCGGCCTGTTAAATTGATTTTCTATTCTTTTACTGTCCAATCCAAAAGCCAAGTTGGACCCACCCACAAAAATTATCTTCGGCGAATGTATATTTTTTAGCAAATCAATTTTATCTGATATCGCGAATAACTGATTATTATGATTATGGTAAGGAATGGTAAGAACCGGAATAACACACAAGAATATAAATAAGGCGTTAAACAAAATGAATCCATAGAAATATTTTTTGCAATCATGATTTGCCATAAAACAAATTTTTCTCATGCCCCCTCTCAAAAATTAAAATACAGGAATTCACTTGTTTTCGTCATATTTGAAAGCGCAAGGAAAAAAACAATAGACATTAGAAATACGGTTGTCCACTGGGGTCTAAAACTTCTCGCCATTTGGTCGGAATTTATTAAAATCAGCGATGCTATGATACACGCGACTAACAAATAGAATCTTTGGCCGATTCCTATGCCGAAAGCAGGGTCCAAATCGTTAAACATCCTGCCAAATTCAATACCGTATTTTTTTAAAACGTATAGTTTGTCGCTCAATATTGAGGGCAGCACTACTCCACTTAAGCCGACCATCCCTTTCAGAACTTTTGTCGCACCAGTGAAGGATTTCGCTCTAAAGAAGACCCAGCAGACGTTTGTGAAATTAAATGTAATAAACCAGGCTAATCCCTTGTTCATTTTTAATCCCGATTTGGCCCATATTTTATATATGACTATTGCTGCCCCGTTTAAACATCCCCAAAATATAAATGTCCAGCCGGCCCCATGCCATATCCCGCCAATAAAAAAGACTATCAGTATGTTTATGTAAGTCAGAAGCTTTCCTTTCCTGTTGCCTCCGAGCGGTAAATAAACATAGTCTTTTAAGAACCTGCTTAATGTCATATGCCATCTTTTCCAAAAATCCTGAATATTAAGCGCCTTGTATGGAGAATTAAAATTCCGCGGCAATACTATATTAAACATTAATGCAATGCCCAGGGCCATATCGGTATAGCCGCTAAAGTCAAAATACAATTGCATTGTAAACGATAAAGAGGTCACCCAGGCTGCGAAAAGATTCAAGCCATTGACAACATCGAACCCTTTTGCTGCTACTCCGGACAAAGTGTCTGCGATCGCGACTTTTTTGAATAAACCTATGGAGAATAAAGATAGTCCAACCATCAAATTCTTCCAGTTAAATACTTTATTCTTTAAGGCATAAAATTGCGGCATCATTTCACTATGATGAATTATTGGTCCGGCAATCAGATGCGGGAAAAAAGATACAAATAACATATAATTAAAAAAATCATATTCGCTGGCTTTCCCCTTATAGCTGTCGACGAGAAAGGCTATCTGGGTAAATGTAAAAAAGCTGATTCCAAGAGGTAAAATCAAGTTTAAGGGACCGATCCTATGGACAAGAAAATGATTGAGATTTGAAATAAAGAAATTAGAGTATTTGTAATACCCCAATAGCAGGATATTACAGAATATGCCGAAAATCAATAAAATCTGTTTCTCTTTGCCGCCCAGTCTAGACCTTCCAAGGACCGAACCTGTCGCATAATTAAAGCAGATGCTCCCCAACAGCAACGGCAGGTATCTTATGTCCCAGTAGGAGTAAAAAAAAAGGGAAGCGAAGACCAACCAGACCCTGGCCGCGGCAACAAGTTTTTTCCTGTTAAGCATGAAATAGCCTGACAGAGTTAAGGGTAAAAACAAGAATATGAACGTGTAGGAATTAAATAACACTAAAGCAACCTCTCGCATTCACAGAATTGCACCTTTTTGGGATCCTCACCATTCATACCAGGGTCGGAATATTGCAGCGGTAAACAGCTTCCGCTGAAACTCGGAACTATTTTCCGGATTTCTGAAATAACATTTTCCGACGAATAAGCATTAACGCACCGTTCAAATTCGGCGAGATGCCCGTTCAGGACTTCCAGTGAAGGCACTTCAGGCAAAGCCATGTTTAATTTTTCATGGAAAGTGGGCGCCATCTTTTCAGACTTGTCAAAAAGCTCTTCATATAATTTTTCACCGGGTCTCAGACCTATAAACTTGATCTTGATCTCCTTGTGGGGGATAAACCCCGAAAGCCTGATAAAGTTCTCCGCTAGGTCACAGATCTTTACCTGTTCCCCCATATCCAGCACGAAGATCTCACCCCCATTTCCGGCTGCTGAAGCTATCAGTACCAGTTGCACGGCTTCAGGTATAAGCATGAAAAATCTTTTGATTTCAGGATGAGTGACCTTTAGCGGTCCTCCCTTCTTAAGCTGTTCTTTGAAGACTGGAACAACACTGCCATTTGTCCCAAGAACATTACCGAACCTGACAACCGTGAATTTCGTCCTGCAATTGCAATTCATACGGATTGTAAGAAACTCCGCTATTCGTTTGGTGGCCCCCATGACGCTTGTGGGGTTCACGGCCTTGTCAGTTGATATCATTACAAATCTCTCTGCATCGTACTTCACTACAGCTTCAAGCAGGTTCCTTGTGCCGAATACATTATTTTTTACCGCTACTATGGGGTTGTGTTCCATTAATGGCACGTGCTTATATGCAGCAGCATGAAACACGATTTGTGGTCTATATCTGGAAAAAACATGGTCCAGATCTCCTGCATCCTGTATGTCCGCTATAACGGTCTCTATATTTGCTGAACCATTCTCATCGTCCCTCAATTCCAGGTCTGTCTCATAAAGACTATTCTCATATCTGTCCAGAAGTATGAGCTGGGACGGTCTGTATTTATGTATCTGTCTGCTGAGCTCTGACCCGATCGATCCTCCGGCGCCTGTTATCATTACGGCCTTTCCCTTGACCAGGTCCCTCACTAATTCTATATCTGTTCGAACAGGTTCTCTTTGCAAAAGATCTTCAAGGGAAATCGGCTTCATGTAGGAAGCTCCACAGTATTTGTTCAGGCATGACATCAATTGCGAATCTGTGAGATAGCCGCACTTTACAAGTTTTGATCCCAACCTGCCCCCTTCCTTTTTTTGCAAATCCAGCGCTTCCTGAAGCTGGTCTTCGGTCACCATGCCGGATTGGATCATGTGCTGTCCGAGTTTTGCGGCTACAGATACGTTGCCGTCCAGCAAGTCATTGATCCCAGGGAGTTTTTTGATGGGCACATGAAACTCCTTGCTTAACTCATACACCTTGCGTATGGTGTTATTCGTATCAGTGGATACGGTAATAAAAATCTCATCGGGCTTGTGCATTGCGATTGCTTCCGGCAGCGAATCAACAGGACCCAGGACAGGGATTCCATGTATAGTGCGGCCTTTTTTGGCAGCATCATCATCAAGGATCCCTATCGGCTCACTCTCACGTCCGACATTGTCCCTCATTGTTCTCAGGATCATTTCACCTTCATCACCTGCGCCTATGACAAGAATTCTTTTAGTGCCCACCGGAAAATATAAATACTCTCTGAATATCCTGAGGGAAAGCCTTGTTCCCCCTGAAATAATAATGAAAAGCAGCCAGTCTAGTATAAATACGGATGAGGGATATGACATTTTAAATAATATAAATTTGACCGAAACTAAAAAAACACAGCTCCCGAGCGTCGCCGATTTGATTATCTTAACCATGTCGTCAATGCTGGCATAACGCAACAGGGCTTTATCCATGCCATATTTAAAATACAGAAGAAGACGAAATGACAAAAGGAGCGGCAGGCAAGACAGGAATTCCCTGAAATCAACTCTGGGGAGAACAAAGTCGAATCTTATGAGAAATGCCATATAGTTAGCAAAGGCTGCCTGCGCCAGCAAAACGAGGGCCAGGACGCCCAGCCGCCTTGCGATGACTATATTCTGCACTTTCTGATAGATTCTGCTGGCAATTTTGCGGATCATCATATTCTTTTCCGGATATGAAGCACTTTGAAAATCGTCTCCAGTATGATGCCGGCATCGACCAATAAATTATGGTTGCCTGCATACTGGAGTGAAAGTCGGATCTTTTCGGGAAGGACTTTTTTTACATATTCGTCTTCCCAGTTATCCCTTGCCTGAGAAAGTACGCCTTCCTCCGCCGAGTAGTTTATGGATGCAGGGTCTGTTATCCCGGGGGGCACTACAAGGAGTTTTCCATAATCGGACCTGAACATTTCAACATATTTTTTAACTTCCGGCCTGGGGCCGACAAGGCTCATTTCACCCTTAAAAACATTTATTAACTGCGGCAGTTCATCTATCTTGTATTTTCTCAGGATTTTCCCTATCCTGGTAATGCGCGTATCACCACTTACCGTTATGAGCGGACCTCTTTCCCGGGCATCGGCTGTCATGGTCCTGAACTTATAAATCAAAAATGGACTGAAATTCTTCCCTATCCTTTCCTGCCTGAAAAAGACCGGGCCAGGGTTGTCCAGTTTTACGAGTAACGCTACAATCAGGAACAGCGGAGATAAAGCTATCAGCCCTATTAGAGAAAAAAATATGTCGAAAATACGTTTCATTCATGCCCTGAACTTTCTTATGACGTCTTCGACCGACTCTATTACATCATTGACGTCTACGTGGGTCATCGCCGGATATATAGGCAGCGACAATATCCTTTCATAAGCATGTTCGGATTTCGGAAAATCCTTCGGCTCGTATCCAAAAGTCGAGCTGTAAAAAGGGTGCCGGTATAAAGGAATAAAATGGACTGACGTACCAATGCCCCTGCCCTTCAGTTCTTCGATGAACCTGCTCCTGTTAATGCGCAGCATTTCAAGGTTCAGCTTTAGAACATACAGATGCCATGCGCTGTCCCTGTCCGCCTTAACAATAGGCGTCACCAACTCTTCACACGCTTTGAACGCTTCGTTATATTGCAGGGCAATTTCTTCTCTTCTTTTCCACATCCAGTCGCTTTTTTTGAGCTGGGCAAGACCGAGAGAAGCCTGGATGTCCGTCATATTGTATTTATATCCTGCATCGGTAACTTCGTAATACCACGAGCCTTCGGCAGAGTATCTCTTCCAGGCGTCTTTGGAAATCCCGTGCAATCTGAGTATCCTCATCTTCTCGGCGAATTCATCATTATCTGTTGTCGCCATTCCACCCTCACCGGTAGATAGCGTCTTTGTGGCATAAAAGCTGAAGCAGGTTATATCGCCGTAGCTTCCTATTGTTCTGTACTTATACAGGGCCGGGAAGGCATGCGCCGCATCTTCGATTACATATGAATTATGAAAGCCGGCGATGTCATTGATCTCATCCATATCACAGGGCTGACCTGCAAAGTGCACAGGGATGACGGCCTTCGTCTTCCGGGTCATTTTCTTTTGAATTTCAGCTGGGTCAATGTTGAACGTCTCTTCATCGATATCAACGAGAACAGGCCGTGCCTTAAAATAGGTCACCACTTCTGCCGTTGCCGTAAAGGTCATTGCAGGAACAATTACATCATCCCCTTCCTTTAAATCCACTGCTTTGAGTGCCAGGTGCAGACATGCTGTGCATGAATTCATGGATACTGCGTTACCCGAACCAACGTAATCCCTGAACTGTTCCTCGAATTTAATTGTCTTTGGACCCATTGTAAGCCAGCCGGACCGGATCGCATCGAGTACTTCGCTAACTTCATCATCATTTATATGTGGTTTATGAAATGGCACTTTCTTATCTCGGTTTATGGTCGGGGTTCTGGCTGTCCCATATCCCATTTTCCGTCTTTCGGACCCCTTGTAACTGCCTCCATGTCCCCGTATGGGGTCAATGCCGACTGTTGCCCATCCATCCGAGCGCAAAAATTTCCTGATTTTGTTTGAAGCTATAAGTTCGTCAAGAAGAGACGACTCGACCTCATTTTCATAAACCACTTTTATAGGCATTCTTACCCCCTACCGAAAAACCCTTTGATTGTCTCAACAACATCACTCATCCCTTCCCCGGTCATAAGGGGTTCGATGGGCAGACTTAAAACTTCCTTTGCGGCCTTTTCGGATTCGGGCAAGTATCCTGAGACAATGCTTCTTCCCTGAAAGACCTTCATCTGATGCAGCGGCATAGGATAATAAACCATCGTACTGATGTTATTATCATTCAAGAACTTCTGGAGATCGTCTCTCCTTCCATTTGCCATACGGATTGTGTATTGGTGATAAACATGGTCCAGGTCGGCATCCGGCATGGGCAGAGGCAGAGACAGTCCATTTAAACCGCTTAAGGCTTTGTTATAGAAGTCGGCAATCGATCTCCTTCGCTTATTGAATTCGTCTATGTACTTAGACTTTGCAAGGACGATGGCCGCCTGAAGAGTGTCCAGCCTGGCGTTATAACCGATATGGTCCACATTATACTTGTCCTTGCCTCCGTGTTTAAGTAGCATCCTAACGAGTCCGGCAATCTCCTCGTCGTTTGTTGACACCATTCCACCGTCACCGAAACCTCCGAGGTTCTTGGATGGGAAGAAACTGAATGCGCCTGCGGCGCCTATAGCTCCGAGTTTCCTTCCTTTCCATGCCCCACCGAAGGCCTGCGCAACATCCTCAAGGACGAACAAATCATGTTCCTTCGCCATACTCATTACATTTTCCATATCACAAGCCTGTCCATAAAGATGAACAGGAATTATCCCGACAACCTTTGCCGAATTTGAAGCCAGATAGCTTCTCAATTTGTTTACATCCATGTTATATGTGGAGGGGTCGATATCCACAAACACAGGAGTTGCTCCGGCCCTCAAAATAGCGTCCCCTGTTGCGGTAAAGGTGAAAGGTGAAGTTATAATTTCGTCATCTGCGCTAAAAAATTCTTTCCCAGTCTTCTTGAGGGCCTGTGCCCTTAGAGATAATACTAATGCTTCAGTGCCTGAGGACACACCTATACATTGCGCTGTGCCCAAGTAGGCAGCAACGCTTCCCTCAAGCTCTTTTACTTCGGGGCCGAAGATCCATTTCTGATGTTCGAGGCATTTGGAGAGGGCGGCATCGATATCTTTTTTCATGTATTCATATTCGAGTCTAAGATCCAGCATAGGCACCGTTTTCATCTTCGGGTTGATCGTTGTTTGCATATGGTCAGTTCTCCTCCTTTATAGGGTCCAAATGTCCTTCTTTCAAACCGTATTCGTTGCTGCAGTAATCACAATGGGCGCTGTTACTGTTAAATTTTAATGGTGTCCCGCATTTGCATGCCCAGCCAATCTGACGTGCCGGAACACCCGCAACAATGGCATGGTCCATAACATCGGATTTCACAACGGCGCCAGCGCCTATGAACCCGTATTGCCCTACGGTGACCCCACAGACAATAGTGGCATTTGCGCCAATTGAAGCGCCTTTCCTCACTATCGTAGGCCTGAATTCCGACTTTCTCTCGATAAAGGCCCTGGGTGTGTATACATTTGTGAATACGCAGGAGGGACCGCAAAACACCTCATCTTCAAGCGTTACTCCTTTATATATGGAAACGTTGTTCTGTATTTTGCAGCGGCTTCCGACCGTTGCATCAGGACCTATGACAACATTCTGTCCAATGATACAGTCTTCCCCTATTTTCGACCCGTTCATGATATGTGAAAAATGCCAGACCTTTGAACCTTTTCCTATCTCCACGTTCTCATCGATGCAGGAACTCTCGTGAGCGAAATACCCGTTGACATTTTGTCTGTTTTTCACGGGCATCCTGCTGTTTTCAAAAGAATTTTGCGGCGCATTGGCGGAAGGCCCGTTTCCAGCCTTCCCAATTCTCACAGGCATCGTGTTGTTTTCGAGAGAACTTTGCAGTGCATTGAGCACCTTCAGCACCCTCAAACCCTCTTCTCCATCGGTCCTGGGCGTGGCTCCGGTTTGGACACATTCTATGAAATGCCTGCATTCCTCGTTGAGGGGCTCTTTGTCCTCAAACTGAATAGCCACTGCATTTTCCTTGACAGGGACCGGTATGTTCCCATTTTTCCAGTTGATTTTATGATGAAAAACAAGAAGCTTGTCTTCTCGCCGCGCCATATCGTCAAACACAGCCATTCCCTTATCTCCAACCACAATCAGTTTTTGCTCCTTATACGGATGAAGCCATGACACAAAAACATGAGCATTTATACCGTTAGCAAAAGTGAGACTGCTCAGGGTAACATCCGCTATTCTTGCAGAGAGATAATTACCGCCGTTTGTGCAAACTGATTCAGGCATTTCTCCGGCAAGGGAGAGAATCATGGATATGTCATGAGGGGCAAAGCTCCAGAGGATATTCTCTTCGCGCCTTATCTTGCCAAGGTTCAGTCTGTTTGAGTAAATATACTGGATCTTGCCCAATTCTCCCCTTTCCACCAGGTCCTTAAGTTTCAGAAAGGCCGGATGGTACTGAAGGAGATGCCCCACCATTAGGACCAGCCCATTTTTTTTTGACAGACTATTAAGCTCCGTTCCTTCCTTTTCCGAAAGGCAAAGAGGTTTTTCCACATAAACGTGCTTGCCGGCCATAAGCGCTTCCCTGACAATCTCGTAATGACTTTCTGCGGGAGTGGACACGGCAACTCCATCAATGTTTTCATCTCTGAGGAGATCAGAGTAACTGGTGAAGCGCTCCTGGTCCTTGTAAGCAGCAAAGTTGGGATTTGCACAATCCTGATCACAGATTGCATATAAAGACCCAAGCTGCTCAAAATTTCTCAGGAGATTTTTCCCCCAATATCCGGCTCCTATAACACCTATTTTTGACATTATGCCTCCTTCATGGTGCGGTTGTTCAGTATTGCTGGCAGAACACGATTTTATTAAGAAAGGACCGCGCAGCGCTGCCATCTCGGCGCGTGTGAGGACAACGCCGAACGCTATAACGCTTAAGGCACTGTACTTACGACCCTGGAAATACAGAACGTCAGCATGAAAAGTGCAATCAAAACTGCCATGCCCAGGATAAAGATGGGTACATACCGGGCATGCTGAAAAGGAGCTTTATGCTTTTTTGTCCTGCTGTAAGTTTTTTCCCTTTGCTTCGTAGTGCCGGTATATAATTGTTTTTCCCCTGTCGAAATGACTTCCTTGGTTTTTTTATTGATCATCGCGAAAGCCTCATTAATCCGCTTGGCCTTATCATCGTGCATCCCCGCGCCATTCTGTCTGTCGGGATGATAAAGCATCATAAGACGCTGCCACCGGTGGTGGGCCTCTGAAATGGAGGCGTCATGCCTTAAGCCAAGGGATACGAACGCATCATCGCTTTTGTTAAAAAGCAAACGGACTATTATTGATTCAGTCGCATCTTTTACTTTATCCACCGGTAAACCCATTAATCCGGAGACCTCTGCGGCAGTTTCAGGGTCTTCAAGTATAGTCAGAAGTTTCTCATAATGGGACAGAATCATCTCGTAAATCTCCCGCAACCGGCATCCTTCGTAAAAACGGGCGATGAGTCCCGCGGTGGATATCATCCTAAGCCTGCTTGTCTCGGCATCCATGCTCACTGTCCTTTGAAATAAGACGAGTAGTATGAATAAGGGCCATATTTCAGGTCAGTGCCTTTGGCCCCGTTCAGCACAATGCCCAGGATTTTGGCATCAACATTATGGAATATTCTTGCAGCCTCTGTAAGCGCATCCTTTGATGTCCCTCCACCCTTGACTACCAGGATAGTTCCATCAACAATCTTGCTCAAATAAACACTCTCCGGCATCCCCATCAACGGGACAGAATCAAGGATAATAAAATTAAATTTTGCGCCAAGGGTCTCGATTAAGTCCTTTATCCTGCTCGAAAGCAAAAGCTCGGATGGATTCAGGGGGATCGGGCCAGAGGTCATGACGCTGAGGCCGTTGATGGAAGTCGGCCTTATTATACTGTCATCCATGTTGTCAAGGCTGACCTCCCCGGAAAGGACTGTTGAAAGCCCTGCAGAATTGTCGAGATCAAAAATGTCGTGTAGTCTCGGCCTTCTCAAATCTGCGTCGATTATTATTCCATTTCCAACGGATTCTGAAAGGGCCACGGCTGTACTGGTGCAAACAGTTGTTTTGCCTTCTTTTTCCGCAGCGCTCGTGACGAGAATTGCCTTGGGCAGCTTTGCAGACGACGACAATAAATGAACGCCTATCGACCTGAATGCCTCTGTAAAAGCACTAATTTCTTTGGATTGCTCGATCATCAGCCCGCGTGAACTATCGGCATATTCCTGAAATGGTATCATTCCCAAAGTCGGGATGTTCACCCTTTTATCTATATCATGAACGTCCCTTACTGTATTGTCGAAATACTCTACCGAGAACGCCAGGCCGATACCGCCCACTAGCCCAAAGACAATTCCCAGCAGCATATTTTGAGTTGTGTCCGGTTTGTATGGATATGTCGGATACCTGGCCCTGTCCACAACCTGAATACTTGTCGATTTGCTCATGGCTGCCACGCTGACCTCATTGAGCTTCTGCAGCAGGCCGTTATGCAACTCCTTATTAACATCGGCCTCTCTCTTCAGTGTTGCGTATTGCGCCGCCTTTTCCTGAAAGTCGAGAACATTTTTTTGTTGTGTCTGGAAGGCCTTAGCGAAAGCGCCCTCTTTTTTCAACGATGCCTTGTAATCAGATTCGACCGACTTCAGGGTATAAGACTTCTCGCGCTCTATTTTCCTGCTTATCGAGTCAATCTGTTTTTGGAGGCTCTGCATTTTTGGATAGTCGGATGTGAATGTTTTAGACAGGTTTGAATATTCCGATTCCAATAAGGCCTGTTGTTTCTTCAGTTCCTGTATAAGCGGGTTGTTCATAATGATCGGATTGTCCGTGCCTGATGATTCGTGTAATTCCCTCAGCAACGCCTCTTTTTGCATGCGTTCGGTTGTCGCTGCGCTTAATGCAGACGTAATATCGGAAAAATTTTTAATGTTTACGCCCTGTTTTTCAGCGCCAAAAAATATGATTCGGTTCTTTGAGGCATAGTCATTGAGCTTTTCTTCAGAGTCTTCCAGTTTTTCCTTCGCTATTTCAATTTGTTTCGTGAGAAAATCTTTTGCCTGCTGGGTCGCAGCGATCCTGCTGTCGAGATCGTACTCTATATATGCTTCCGCTACGGCATTGGTAACCATCATGGACAGCTCCGGTTTATGCGATATAAAACTCACCTGGACCATCTGTGAATTTTTTACAGGAAGCACTTCCAGTCTCCCAATAAGAGACCTTATGAGATAAGGCGGAATTTCTTTTTCGGCATATGTGCTATTAACGTAGGGAGTTGCTTTCGAGGAGCTTGCAGTCGCCAATATTGAAGATAAATACGTTACAGCACCCTTCACAGGGGACTCAACGGCGTTAATTATTTTGGACAGGCTGCTTTGAACAGGCAGAAAGTCCTTGTTTTTATCGAGATTCAGTTTTTTAATAACTCTTTCCGAAATAGTTTCACTTCTCAGTATTTCATACTGGGTGGCATAATAGCCCGCATCTCTGTCACCTTTTATTCCCATTACCGAAATAGGGTCCGGGCTGTCCTTGTCAATTTTTATCACAACCATGGATTTATAAAGAGGCGTCATCATGAGTGTCAGAACAAAAACAGTAATGACAACGGAAATAAAAAAGGTCAGGACAATCCGCTTCCTTTTCATTATTATTTTAAGATAATCCCGCAGATGCACCTCTTCTCCAGTTTCATGATCGGAATATCTCATATAAGGTGAGGGAAGGTTCTTCCGGGCCTCGTATTGCTGGACATAGTACTGCTTCCTCATCTCACCGCCGTTATCTTTTCCTTCGACCATCCTTTTCCCCTCCTAGTACTTGCCCAGGCTGAACGCTCCGAAATTCATAGTGCCCGCAATACCTTTTATTAAGCTCTTAAAACTGTTCTGACCGACTATTACAATGTCCTTATCTTGAAGTGAGATGTCCCGATTTTTCCCTGCCAATATCGCGTCATAGTCCGCCGTAATCACTTCTCTCTCGGGTTTTCCGTTGTCCCTGTATATTTTTATGCCTGCGCGGGCAGACTCATAAACAAAACCTTTTGCCATGCTTAATGCCTGCACGAGCGTTATATTGCCCTTTAATGGGAACAAACCCGGACTCCCTACAGCGCCGTCAACAAAAAACACGCCGCTTCTTGGCACATGTATAATATCTCCTGAGACTACTGGGATATTTAACTCAGCCCGTCCATTCATTAAAAGTTCATTAAGGTCAACAACAATATTTTCCGCCTGTCGTTTGCCGTCCCGATCAGTACCTGACGTTCTTTGAATCACACATGTATCCGCTCCCTCCGGAACCAACCCCCCTGCCATTGAGAGCAAATCTAGCAAAGACTTCTGCCCTGTGACGTAGTAGATTCCAGGAGTTTTCACGTAACCCAGGACTGAGATTTGCTGGCTTTTATATTCTTTGATAAAAACGCTGACCATCGGCTCAACCATAAATTTCTTTAAACTTTCAGATACCGCAGATTCCAACTCTGCAACTGTACAACCGCCAGCTTTTATCATGTCACCAATGGGAAGCTTTATTAAGCCCTGGGAGCTGACGCGTACGATTGTTTTTAACTCCTGGGCCTGGAAAACATCAATTTCGAGCAAGTCATCAGGCCCGATTTTGTAATCGGCAGCGGAAAGGTTCTTCGTTGTAAGTTCTGTACCCTTTTGGAAAAGTTCATTATTTAACTTCTCGCTCTTTGCCAGAGCTGGCTGTTGCAAAAGGGCTCTTTCCGGACGCGCGTCATTACCGGCACATGATGTTAACATCATAGAGACAAAGACCAATGCTATAAATACAACTATCATAATAAAGCCTTCTATCAAGTCGTTTCTGAGCATTTTTCTTATTTTGTCAAATTTTTTCATCGTCGAATCCCTCATTGAAAGAAAATTGAAAGGTTAGAATGCCTTTGAATTCTAGTTCTCCTCGAAAGCATAGGGTTAAAGCCTCCAATAGCGATGTTCCGCAGACTTCACTCCATTGCTTCCGGCAAGCCCTTTTATATCAATAAAAACAGGACAACCGTCAGAAAGTGATTTCAGATAATCATGTGAAATGTTTTTAAATGCATCGTGTTTCACCGCGCCAATAAATCCAGCATATGGAGCAAACTGCTCCGGGCTGGTGATAAGTTCAATGCCATACTCGTGCAATGTGGCATCCCTGTCCGAAACCGGATCATAAACATAAGGGCTTACACCATACTCCTTCAGCTCGTTATAAATATCTATCACTCTCGTATTCCTTGTATCTTTTACATTCTCTTTGAAGCTGAACCCCATTATCAAAATCCTGCTTCCCTTAACAGTACAACCAGCTTGTATCAATTCCTTTATAGTCTGTTCAGCGACATACTTTCCCATATAATCATTAATTCTTCTTCCGGCAAGGATGACCTCCGGATTATAGCCGACCTCCTGTGCCTTGTAGGTTAGGTAATAGGGGTCGACTCCGATGCAGTGACCGCCGACAAGACCCGGATCAAAGGGCATGAAATTCCATTTCGTCTTTGCTGCGTCCAGCACGGCATTTGTATCAATACCGAGCAAATGGAAAATTATGGACAGTTCATTGACAAGCGCAATGTTCAGGTCTCTCTGGATATTCTCAATGACCTTTGCAGCCTCGGCCGTCTTTATGTTGGGGGCCTTGTGAATACCGGCCTTTGTCACTTTTCCATAGAGCCCGGACAGCAAGGCGGCTGTTTCATCATCCTGCCCCGACACTATCTTAATAACATTTTCGATAGAGTGGGCCTTGTCGCCGGGATTTATCCGTTCAGGAGAATAACCGAGCTTAAACCCGATGCCAGACTTCATTCCTGAAATGTTTTCCAATATGGGGCCGCAAAACTCTTCCGTTACGCCTGGATATACAGTCGATTCATACACAACTGTCGTTCCCGGAGACATATGTGCGCCTATCATCTCAGAGGCCGCCTTGAGACAGTCAAGATCGGGGACCTTATGGGAATTCACCGGGGTCGGTACCGCCACGACTATTACATTCGCCTCTTTCAGTTTTGCCGGGTCGGCAGTAAATTCAGCGAACGTGTTTTGCAGTTCCTCCGGTAAAACTTCAAGCGTTCTGTCATACCCCGACCGTAACTCGTCAATCCTGGCGGCATCCCTGTCAAAGCCGATTACATGTTTAAACACTTTCCCGAAGCCTATGCAGAGAGGCAGGCCCACATATCCGAGACCCACGACCGCTATTTTTCTTTCACCAGAAACAAATTCAGCTATCATTAGAATCCTCCGTGGTTGCTTATTTGGCACTACCGACTGACATTTTTATTCACGCCCGCAAACTTAACAGTGCTCCGCCCTTTCAGTTACAAGTGGTTCACTCTTAACTGATCAGACGCCATAATTTAGCCATTATTGCAAATTCCGGGACAAAAAATCTTCGACTGAAAATATCTTTTGTAACCATTTTTTGTCCTATATCAATTCTGTTCTACTATACCGCCGGAAAGTTACTTTGAAAATCGGAGGATGTCTGAAGTCGCTGTAGGAACGTGCTGATTTCCGTGTAGATTATTTTCCTATACGTTGGGAACCCTGATAGTTACCTCTCTCACAAACTTGAGACACTGCTCCGCCCTTTCACTTACAGGTGATTTTTCCTTAACTAATGAGCCGGTGAAATTTGGTGAGTCTTTCAAATTCTGGGGCAAAAAAAATCATCCACTGAAAATTTTTTCTAAAGTATTTTCAGCCAGAATTTAATATGTTCAACTCTATCACAGGAAACTTACCTTGAAAATCGGAGAATGTCTGAAATTGCTGTAGGAGCATGCCGATTTCCGTGTACGAGATTTTCCTATAAACGGAAACCTGCATGGTTACCTCCCACAAGCTTGAGACGCTGCTCCCCTTTCACTATACAAGCGGTTTTCCCTTAACTCATCAGCCCGCAAAATGTAACGAGTCATGAATGCTTCCGGAGGAAAAAACAATCGACTGAGAACACTTCCAATAATATTTTTTGCGAGAATTGATTATGTACCGGTTTACCGCTGGATAGTCACTCTGAAAATCGGAGGATGTCCGAAGTCATTGTGGTAACGCGCTGATCTACGAGTACATGATTTTCCAATAAGTGGAAAAGACAGGCTTTAATCTACGAGGTGGTTTCTTATAGCGTAATTTGTCAATTCAGCATTGTTCTTCAGCTGCATTTTTTCAAGAATGCGGCTCCTGTATGTGCTGATTGTCTTGACGCTCAGCGAAAGCTGGTCCGCAATTTCGCTTATAGTCTTGCCGGAAGCGATCGTGCACAATACCTGATACTCTCTGTCCGAGAGGATTTCATGCGGTTCTTTTTTCATATCGGCATCGAGATTGAAGGCCAATCTTTCTGCAAGATCAGAGCTTATATATTTCCTGCCTGCAGCCACAGTGCGTATGGCGGTCACCAGTTCTTCTGGTGCGCTGTCCTTTGTCATGTATCCTGACGCTCCGGATCGCAAGGCACGCACAGCATACTGGTCTTCAGGGTACATGCTCAGCATCAGAACAGGAAGTTTGGGATGTTCATTTCTTATTTCCTTTAAAACATCGAGACCGCTTTTGCCCGGCATTGAGATATCCAGTACTACCATCGAATATCCTTTTTTCCTTATTTTGGTAAGCGCTTCGATAGCGCCATCGGCTTCATCAGCAACAGCCATGTCAGAGACACCCGAAATAATTTGCCTCAGCCCGGCGCGTACAACTGCGTGATCATCTACAATCAAAATGTTAATCATATAATTCATATTATAGCTTAGCAGGCTTTCAGCATTCTACTATAGGAAAAACACTGAATCTGTCGTCAGAACCGTCCCTACATCAAACTGACCTGCCTTCAGCCCATCCGCCATTAATCACAATGAACAAGAGTGGTCCTTTTGAACGATGTTTTTTGCGACAGGAGTCTGGACATCCTGAAATTGATTATAAATCGTACAGGCGCGAAAGTCTTTAAAACAGAGTTGTTCCATTTCACTTATGCCCGGGACATGCAAAAAAGCTGTTGCACTGCAAAAACCTAAATAATCCTCATTGAAATATTGGCAGTATCTCATCTTACCCCTCCGTTGAACTGCGGATTTCAAATTATTTATATCAACTATATACCAGTAAGACCATCTTAAAAAATCAGTCTGAAACTCATTTTTTTGTAAGAAATTACCTGAGAACATTTTGGTGTTTGTCTGAGTTCCTGTTTGAGGGCAAACCTGCAACGCTGGATGACAATGCCTGGAAGTCGCAAATTTGTTTTTGCTCCGGACCACACTAGCACTTAAATCACCATATGAGTATCGTCTTGATTGCCCGGTAGCGGCCAGTAAAGTCCCGGCCCACGTATCGAGAAGTGGCGACAATAAATAATTTTCGATGCATGCAAGTGGTCAGAATCGAAAGATTAATTGATACAGAGCAAAAACAACTAGACCTGCCATCGAAATTTCCGAAATTTCATGTCGACTTGTGCCCCCCGGTTTCCGGGGATTTCCGCACTGATTAAGATCAGTGCGTGATGTTGTAGCTGATACTGAATGCTTTTTTCTTATTTTCTTTCCTTTCAGGTTTATCTTCCCTGACCGGTTTGTTATTTTCGGAAACACTGTTTTCCTTTAAGTTTTCGGAAAAAAACTTGATGCCATTCATGTAAAAAAATGGCTGTCCGTCTTTGACCGACTCTTTTATCGCTGATTTAATATCAAAAAAAGCCATTTTGTACCCTGTTTCAAAAACACCGCTGAAATTTACAGCCACCAGCCAGCCCGCTATGAATGCAGGCAGTCCTATCGCCAAAAAAAGGAATATAACAGCTTTATATAATTTGACTTGGACCGTTTTCATCGATGTCCTCCTTTTTGTTATCACCCAAAATAATATTTAAGTGGATCTCGCAGTAGCCTGACAGTTTGAAGATTCCCTGCGGCAAGACCGCAGGGAAATGCGCCCGCTATTCATTCATCTAAAACAGAAGGCAGGACAAAAGCCCTGCCTTCTGACATATGAGTACTCTCAGTTTAAAACATCCGGACAGCCCATGTAATCAGTCCGAGGCCGATATTTCTGTAGGAAATAGCCTAAAAAAAGATCGGCTTTTCGCTGGCATATCTATTTTACATCTGCAAATTCAAAGACGCTTTTAGTTTCTTTATGGCCTTGACTTGTATTTGCCTGATACGCTCACGTGTCACGTCAAACGTATCGCCGACCTCTTCAAGGGTTTCGGGGGCGCCCTCCCCTATCCCGAACCGTTTTCTTATCACAAGCTGCTCTTTTGGCGAGAGTTTGCAAAGTATGTTGTCAACGCACGTTTTCAGGTCTTCCCGGATGACCAGCTCCAGCGGAGAGAGGTTTGACTTGTCCTCAATAAAGTCTTTGAGCATGGTATCGTCCTCATCTCCTATAGGCGTTTCAATGGATATAGGCTCCTTTGATATTTTCATAATGTTCTTGACCTTATCAATGGGCATCTTTAAACGCTTTGCTATCTCTTCCGGAGTGGGTTCAACCCCCAGTTCCTGCACAAACTCCCTGGTGATTTTATTTATCTTGTTGATATTCTCGATCATGTGCACGGGGATTCTGATCACTCTCGATTGGTCTGCTATGGCACGACTGATCGCCTGCCGTATCCACCACGTAGCATAGGTGCTGAATTTATACCCTCTCCGGTACTCGAATTTGTCTACTGCCCTCATGAGACCGATGTTGCCCTCCTGGATAAGGTCGCCAAGGCTTAATCCCTTTCCCATATAACGTCTTGCAATACTGATCACCAGCCTGAGGTTTGATTCGACAAGCTTACACTTTGAATGGGTCAGTTCGCTTTCCAGCGCCTCCAGTTCTTCGACCGCCCTTTTTATTTCAGGGCTGCGCAGTCCAAGACTGGATTCCAGTTTTTTGATCTCACTCCTGTATCGCCCGCTGCCGGAGTTCCTGCACTGCTCAAAATGCGAGCACATCTTTCTGAATTCCTCTGAAAAGTTTCTCACTGCGCTCTCTTTTAAATTAAGCTCCTGAACTTTCCCGATGATGCGGCGTTTGTTGTCCAGCCATAACTTCATGGCGCCTGTACTTTTTTGTTTTTCCATTTTCCTAACGATGCTCTGGACCGATTCTGTAATCCTCGAAAACCGTTCTTTTTTAGCCTCGATTTCTTCTTCTGACACATCTTCAATGTCCTGGACAAATTCTGAAAGCTGGGCCTCTCCTTTTTTCACAAGCCGGCCCAACTCTGCCAGCTCGTTAAGCACAAAAGGGATGGCGAAAATTGCGCTGAATATTTTGAATTTGCATGTTTCGATTTGCCTGGCGATCGCAACTTCCTCTTCTTTGGTCAAAAGGGAGATCAGCCTTATGCTTTTAAGGTATGCCTTTAAGGGATCATATTCCTGTTCGCCGGATTCTTTTACTGTTTCGGTATCCGGTGCAGCGCTTTCGGTCGCTGCCATTTCCCCGATTCCGGCAACGTCATAGTCCTCATCAAGGTCCGCTAAGCGTTCTTCAATTAAATGGAAATGTTTTCTCAATGTTACCTTCTTTAGTCGCCGGAATAAGCCGCGTTAATTATGACGCGACGCCTTATACGCTTCATGCTGCGCAGACCGGGATTCTGTATCGGGCAGACCAAACCGCCCTTTTTATTTAACTCAAAGCTGTTTCCCGAACAACTTCTCCTGAAATTGGACCGCAAGTATCCTGCAATTTATTGAAAATAGGACAAACACTGAAATCCTTAAAGCAGAAGCGTTCCATTTCACTTATTCCCGGAACATGTGCAAATACTTTTGCATTGCAAAAGATGGCGTAATCTTCTTTAAAATAGTGGCAGGTCATTGCACACCCCCCCCGGAACATAAACTTGCACTTTATGTACCTCAACTTTAAACCATTCATAAGTGATTAACAAATCAGTCTAAAGATGATATTTTTGTAGGAAATAGTCTGAAAACATGCCACCGTTTGTCCGATGTCCCGCCACATTCTGCATCCTCCGGAGCGCAAAAGCCGAATCTTAATAACTTGAACCTATCAGTTCTTCGAAATTCTCAGCGGGGAGCGGCCTGCTGAAGAGAAATCCCTGCACCTCGTCACACTCGGCAGAGCGTAGGAAGGAGAACTGCTCCTCCGTCTCCACTCCCTCAGCAATGACCTTCAATTTCATTTTGTGCGCCATAGCCGTTACCGCACTGATGATGGTCCTGTCATCAGAATCCTTCTCGATGTCCCGGATAAAGGATTTGTCTATCTTAAGGCATTCGATAGGCAGCCGTTTCAGATAATTCAGGGATGAATAGCCGGTGCCGAAATCATCTATGTATATCTGTACACCCATTCCGGATAGTTCGTTCAGCCGCTCAGCCGTCCGCTCGATGTTGTGCATCGCAACGCTCTCGGTGATCTCAAGATGCAGGCATTCCGGGGTCACGCCGGTTTCATCGAAAATCTGCGATACCATAGCGACCAGCTGGGAGCTCTGCAGCTGCCTGGCAGACAGGTTTACAGTAACAGACGCAGGCAAACCGGCATCCTGCCACAATTTAACTTGTTCACAGACATTCCGGAGCACCCATTCATCAATTGACGCAACAAATCCTGTTTCTTCCGCCAGTGGAATGAATTGCGCTGCATCAATCAGTCCCATCACCGGGTGGTTCCAACGCACCAGGGCCTCGGCGCCTACAATGTCTTTTGTTTTAATGTCGATCCTGGGCTGATAGTGCACGGTCAGTTCGCCACGCTTAACTGAGTGGAGCAGCAAATTATTCATCTGCATGCGCTCAATGGTCCGGACATTGATCTCAGGGTCATAGAACTGATAGATGTTCCTTACTTTTTTTGCATGGTACATTGCTATGTCCGCATATCTCAGCAATGTACTGATTTCTTCACTGTCATCGGGATAGATGCTGATGCCTATGCTGGTCGACATGTGGAATTCGTGTTCGGCAATCATAAAGGTCTGTCTGAAGCATTCCACAATCTTTTGTGCAATATCCGCAATAACTTCCACATGGTCAATATCGGCAAGTATAATATTGAACTCATCGCCGCCGATACGCGCTATTGTATCGCACTCCCTGACAGTCGACTTGAGACGGTCGGCGACCTCTTTGAGAAGCTCATCGCCGGCATCGTGCCCCAGAGTATCATTGATATCCTTAAATCTGTCGAGGTCCAGAAAAAAAATGGCCATCTTCTTATCGCGCCTGCGAGATTGAGCCACTTCGTGAGTGAGAAGGCTGTTGAAGAGGCGTCTGTTCGGAAGGCCGGTGAGTGCGTCGTGGTACGCCAAATGCCTTATTTCCTCGTCCATCTTCTTAACACTTTCATAGAGACGGGCGTTCTCGAGAGCTGCCGAGACCGCAGTCGAGAGCTTTTGGGCAAAATCCACGTAAATTTCGGTAAAAGCACATCGGCGGGAGAGGCAGTAAAAGCATATGGCGCCGATGACCTTGTTCCTCATTATCAAGGGAGCGGCCAGAACAGAAAAAATACCGAAGCGGCTGAAAAAATGGGCATCTATGCGATCGTCAGCCGCAGTGTCATTGATAGCTAAGGATTCCCTCCTTGACGCAATATAATAAATATGTTTTGCCTCACCGGGCGTTAAGCGCAGGCCAAAAAAGTCGCTGGGCATATTGTATACATACTTCATGAAAACATGGTCATCCTGAAACAATCCTATTGAAGAGCCGTCAGCTCCTGTTAAGCGGGCCGCCCTGGCGACAACCCGCTGCATTATTTCATCCGCATCAAGAGTGGAATTTATGAAAGAGTTTATGCCGTTAAGAGCTTCGCTCAATTCCTTGGCTTTTCTTATGGTTTCTTCCGCCTGCTTTCGATTAATCGAATACGTGATTGAGCGATAAAGCATATCGCTGTCAATTCTTCCTTTTAAGAGGTAATCCTGGGCCCCCAGCGATATCGCCCTTGCTGCCAATTCATCATCCTCCCTCCCTGTGAAAACAATGACCGGCAATTCCTGCTTTTTCTTATTGATCTCGACCAAAGCATAGACCCCGATGCTGTCGGGCAATCCGAGGTCCAATAGAAGCACATCGAATGTCTCGTCCTCCAGCAGCTTTAACCCCTCCGAGAGCCGTTCGGCCCTCTTCAGACTGCATTCTCGCCCGGAACTGCACAGCATTTCCCGTATTAATTCGGCATCTCCATTATTGTCCTCGATGAGCAGGACATTCAGGCCAGACGTTTTCATCATGAACTCCTCACAGTTTCCGGGACAGGCACGGCAATTTGACTCCAGAGCGCCGGAAATCTTATATATCGCTGCAACTTGCTCCAAGACACGTAGTCTGTCACCCATCCAGGAAGAGACCGGGCTTGTAACCATATTTATCTAATATAACTATGCAGTAAGGCCCGAAGGAAGAAAAGAGGTATAAATCTGATTTTATAGTAGGAGACTGTCTTACAACTGATCCACTTCCCATATTTATTCCAACACATTTATTCCCGGACCATCTTAACTATTTTGTATTAAGTTGCTATAATGTGAGGATGTAGGTTCTGATTGCCGGTTCGATGTGTTAGAGTTGACTGGCAACAGACTCGGAAAGCGGTGATATAATTAAGAGCCCATGCAGGGACATGAGCGCGCAAGAAGTTGGAGGTGCTTGACAATTGATTTCACCACTGAAAATCCTGCTCCTGGAAGATGATCCACTGGACGCCAAATTAATTAAAGCGACCCTTAAGGAAGCTGGTATTCCCTTTGATATTATAAGGGTGCAAACACGCGATGATTTTATAGCAACGATCGAGCGGCGCGAATTTGATATAGTCTTCGCCGACTATCAATTGCCAGGCTTTGACGGCCTTTCCGCACTTGCCATCGCAAAGGCAAAATGTCCGGGGGTCCCCTTTATTTTCGTCTCAGGGAAAATCGGGGAGGAACTCGCCATTGATACTCTCACGAGCGGCGCTACCGATTACGTAATGAAAAGCAGCCTCTCAAGACTTGTACCATCAGTGCAGCGTGCCTTACGGGAAGCGACGGAGCGCTCTGAGCGCGCGAAGGCGGTCAGAGAATTAGAAAAATCTCACAATCAATTGCGCAATCTTGCAGTTCATCTGCAATGTGTCAGGGAAGAAGAAAGGGCGAACATAGCCCGCGAGATGCACGATGAGCTGGGACAAATGCTGACCGCCCTGAAAATGGATATAGCGTGGCTGCAGCAAAAGTATAGCGATCATACGGAAATCCTGGTAAAAAGCAACTCAATGCTGACTATCGTGAACGAGACAATCCGGTCGGTGAAGAGAATTTATACTGAACTGAGGCCGTCGCTACTCGATCATCTCGGCCTTGGGGCGGCAATGGAGTGGCAGGCTGAGGAATTCCAGAGGAGGAGCAAAATTGAATGTACTGTATCCCTGGAACCTGGCGACATTACTGTTGATATAGATCTGGCCATTGTTTTCTTCAGGATATTTCAGGAAGCCCTTACCAATGTGGTCAAACATGCCAATGCGACGAAGGTCGAGGCCAGCCTGAAACGGGAATACAACCGGATTGTCCTCGAGATCCATGATAATGGTGTCGGGATCTCAGGGGATGACATTTTAAAAATCAATTCCTTCGGCTTTTTGGAGATGCGCGAGCGTCTTTACCCGCTTGGCGGTACCATCTCGTTCGAAGGAAAGAAAAACATGGGTACTACATTGACCGTGATTATTCCGGGACAACACGTAACGTCCGAGAAATAATTCAAATACCTGGTAGTGGGCCGATCGTTTCAAACAAACAAAATATGGGAATATTTTCAGTCAACGAAAAAAAAGAAAAGGCCCTCAGGGCCAAAATGGAGGCTTTGAATGTAAGGGAAGAGGACATCCATGAATCCTTTGTTCGCTCGGGCGGCAAGGGCGGCCAGCATGTGAACAAGACCTCGACGTGCGTTTACCTCAAACACCTGCCTACCGGCGTAGAGGTCAAGTACCAGAAGGAAAGGTCGCAGGCCCTGAACCGGTATCTCGCGCGTGCGCTTCTTGTCAGCAAGATCGAGCAGATGGTAAAGGGGGCGGAAAGCGAAGAGATAAAGAGGATAGAAAAAATACGCCGCCAAAAAAGAAAACGCTCCAAGAGGGCAAAAGAAAAAATGCTCGCCGATAAGTCAAAGGTGTCTGAAAAGAAGAAATTACGCTCCCGCCGATTCAATGACTCCGGGGAATAAGGACTCGCGAATAAATAACTCGTGCATTCAGGCGCTGGGAAATCGCCTGTGCCGTAACGTGTTGAGCACTCGGTGAGCCGTATCAATGTGCATGTTATTTATTCGCGAGCCCTAAGCTGCCTGCTTTCAAATCGCTGTCACGGTAAGCCTGGGAACTCCGTCCATAATCATCACTCGAACCACCAGGACCTTGAAGCCTAGCATATAAGACGCCGGCAGGGGTACCGCCCTCCAATTCAGGGCCGCCAGGAGGGACATGAGATCAGGGTCTTCGGAGTAGATATCGATATCGGTTACGGCCCCGGTCTGTCCATAGTGAAGATTAACCTGGGCCGTCAGGGCTTTGATGCCTTTCGTCAGACTTTTTTGCACGGCAACATTGATAAAAGAATCGATGACAAAGCCGGCATCCTGCACGAAAGCATCGGTATTCATGATGATAAACCGCTCGTGGGCTTTAGAGGCTAAATCATGCTCCGAATAAGCATATGAAAGCGCTTCAGATTGTTCGGGGACTGGCTGCAGAAGCTTACTTTCGGAGAGGACTTCCTTGCTTACGCTGGCAACTTCCACGGATGGGGGACCCTCCTGCATGGGTTCCTCTCTCTCTGGCCCGGGGGCAGGCATGCTTTCCCCGCGGCTGGCGCGCAAGTCGTCCCGCAAAATGGCCTCTTCCCCCTTGACGTGGCTCTGTTCGGTGATCAAACTGACACGGGTGTAAAATTTCTGCGTCATGGTGTGGCGCGCCGAAATGCTTATCAGAAAGACAATGCCGATAAAGTGGACCAGTATTGCGTAAGTCAATGACTCGCGGATTTGCATGTCCGTAATAAGCTCAATCCCTCTCTTCCGCTCTATGGAAGAATTGTGCAGTACAGTAGACATATCTTTATCACAGGGCAGTCTTTTACAACCCTGCCCCCCCGGACAAACCCTTTGGAAGCGCTAAGTCCTGCGGCTGCTCAGTTCATGCACCGCGTCCACCATTGCAACAGCGTTGTCCACCGGGGTTTCTGGAAGTATACCGTGGCCAAGATTAAAGACATGGCCCTTCGCTCCACGCGCAGCACTCAGTATCCGGGAGACCCTGTCTTTTATCAGTTCCTTAGTTCCAAAAAGGATGCAGGGATCCAGGTTGCCCTGGACTGCCACATTGTCGCCCAGTGTGCCGACCGCGTCTCTAATATCAATCCGCCAGTCAAGTCCAAGCACGTCAGCTCCTGAATTTTCAACACTCTTGAGCATGGCGCTCCCGTTAAAAGCAAAGTAAATAACCGGGACTTTTCCCTTGAATGTCGAGACAATCTGCTGAACGTACGGCAATGCAAAGCGCTCAAAGTCCACGGGGGAGAGGATGCCCGCCCATGAATCGAAGACCTGGACCGCATGGACCCCGGCATCTATCTGTGCCTGAAGGTAGTTGATCACAGTGGCCGTAATTTTCTTCATCAAGGACGCATACAGTTCCGGAGCCCGGTACATCATTTTCTTCGTATTAATAAAATTCTTCGAACTGCCGCCTTCTATCATGTAGGTGGCAAGTGTGAATGGCGCGCCGGAAAATCCGATCAAGGGGACTTTCAGTGCGCCTGTAAGGATCTTTATGGCATCAGCAACAAAGGGCACATCCGCCCGGGCCTCAATATTCCTCAGCCGGGAGACAGCCTTTTCGTCCCGCACAGGGTCATGCAGTATAGGTCCCTTCGCTTCAGAAAATTCGAGCTTCATGCCCATGGGCTCAATCGGAATAAGAATATCCGAAAAAAGTATGGCAACATCGACCTTGAGGATATCCACGGGCTGGATAGTAACTTCAGCGGCGAGTTCGGGTGTCTTGCAAAGAGTCAGGAAGTCAACCTTTGCCCGCACTTTTTGATATTCAGGGAGATACCTCCCTGCCTGTCTCATGAGCCACACAGGGGTATAGTCCGTCTCTTCGCCCCTGCACGCCTTTAGAAATGTTTCGTTCATAAAACCCCCGATGATTAGATGATTGGAGGGTTGGATGATTAGAGGTTAGCCGAACGTCTTATCATCCAATCTTCTAATCTTCCAATCCTCCACCCCTCTTTTTCATCTTCAGTGGGACATAGCTGCAAAAAGGCTCTTCAGCAAGGTAGTCACCGTATACAGAATAAGCACGAGCCCTGCACCCGCCGCATACGTTAATGTACTCGCAGGAACCGCATTTGCCCCCGTATTTCTTGAAATCCCTCATGTCCCTGAACAGTTCGGAATTCTCCCATATATCCTTGAAAGACTGCTCTCTCATGTTCCCTGCCGGTTTCGGGAAATAGCTGCAAGGCAAAACATTTCCATCTACATCAATAAGGCAAATAAGCTGTCCTGCCAGGCATCCCTTGGCGCCGCCCGTCGAAAATTTGAGCGTGCGCCGTTCAAAACCGGCGCTGCCCTCTTCCTTTGATTTCTGAAGGACAACCCTGTAGTAGTGCGGCGCGCATGTAGGACGTACCAGCAGATCATGCTCATCCTTTTCCATATCGAAATGCCACTCAAGTATTTTTTCGTAATCTTCTTTTGATATGAGCTCGGCCATGATATCCTCACCCCTCCCCGTTGGCACAATCATAAACATGTACCATGCAGTGGCGCCAAGCTCCTTTGCGAGCCTGTAAATTTTGGGAATCTCTTCCTGATTGCGTTTGGTAAAAGACGAATTAATAATGAATTCAATGCCGTTTTTCTTAAAGAGCTTTGCGGCATTTACCGTTCCGTCAAAAGCGCCCTTTTCATTCCTGAAGTCGTCATGCACAGCGGCAGTCGAACCGTCCAGGCTCATGGATACGATCCTGATGCCCGAGGCTTTTATTTTTTCGCATATTTCGTCCGAAACAAGAGTGCCGTTGGTTGCAAGACACATCCTGAGTCCTTTGTCGCTTCCATAGCGTGCTATATCAAATACATCTTTTCTGAGAAGAGGCTCCCCTCCGGACAGCACCACCACAGGCTTTGCATACCCTGCGATGTCATCCAGTACTCGATAAGCTTCGCTGGTAGTGAAGTCCTGGTGTCCCTCGATCTCCATTTCCGATGACGACCGGCAGTGAACACATTTAAGATTGCAGCGCCTGGTGATTTCCCAGGCTATCCATTTAGGAGTGAATTCCATAGTGCCTTTTATTATACATTAAAAGACCATGGCGCGTCGCTTCGTACTGTTAGAAAAGGCATATGAAAAGGATCGGCAGGGGCAGGCTGTTTATCGGAGACTGAAACTACTTTCATTGCCAGAGACAATTCAAAAATTTTTCCATCCAACTATATCGGCAGCCAGCGATGCAGAATAGACTCTAATTTTTTGCTGAATTGGTCCAAAGACAAAGGCTTCTGGAGATAATCGCTGGTACCCGCGGCAATTGCCTCTGTCCTGTCAGATTCGAGTGATGAAGACGTGACCACCACAACGGGGATGTCTCTAAGGCAATGGTCGGCGCGTATCTCACGGAGCACTTCGATGCCGCCCATACCCGGCATCTTAAGATCGAGCAATATTAGGGCGGGCAACCCATATCCATTCCTGAGCATTGCAAGCGCGGACCCGCCGTCGGTTGCGAAGAGGACACTTATTTCCCGCCCCGTCGCTTCCAGCGCGATTGTCGTAAGCTCTATATCTGTCAGACTGTCATCAATAATAAGAACCATTCTCTTCATCACGCTCTGCCTGACAACAGGGATTTCTAAAAAGGCGGGAAAAATGCTCTCGCTCTCATTTAAAGTCACTTATTATTCTATAAAGCTCATGATCATTTGTCTATCGGCATTTGTCTGACAATTGCAATAACCTGAATTGCAACGGTCAGATTGGTTCGTAATTTTATCATTCCGGTGCTTAAGAGCGCGGGAATTACCTACTCCTGGGTATGAGTATTCGATTCCCATATACTCTGCTCGACCGCCTCTAATAATGGGGCCAGCGTTTCAGGCCGCTTTGCAGACACGGCCACCGTATTATACCGCGCCTCCATGTATGCCGCTTCATCTTTAGCCACCTGATCGACTTTGTTGAAAACAAGCAGCCTTGGCTTGACGTCCAGCTTGAGGTCCTTCAGTATGTTTTCGACTGACGCGATATGCTGCTCATAGCGGGGGCTGGCCATATCAACGAGATGAATAAGCAGGTCCGCATCTTCAAGCTCTTCGAGCGTTGCCTTAAAAGCGGCCAGCAGGTCCCTGGGGAGGTCCCTGATGAAACCGACCGTGTCCGTTATAATGATCTCCCTCTCGCGGGGGAACCTCAGCCTCCTGCTTGCGGTGTCGAGCGTGGCGAACATCTTGTCCTCAACAATAGTGGAACTCCGGGTCAACGTATTCAACAGCGTCGACTTGCCGGCGTTGGTGTATCCTATTATCGAAACAATCGGGACCCTGTTTCCTACCCTTCTCTGCTTGCGCTGCCTCCGTGCCTCGCTAAGCACCTTCAGTTCCTTTTCAAGTCTTGCTATCCTGTCACGTATGCGACGCCTGTCGACTTCGAGCTTCATTTCTCCCGGTCCCCTGCCGCCTATGCCTCCCATGAGCCTGGACATGGCTGTCCCCTTGCCTGTCAGCCGCGGCAGCATGTATTTGAGCTGTGCAAGCTCAACCTGAGCTTTACCGTCACGGCTGTGCGCCCTTCTGGCAAATATGTCAAGAATAAGCTGAGACCTGTCGATGACCTTAAGCTCCGTAGTATCGGCTATCGCCCGTATCTGTGAAGGGGCAAGGTCCTGATCGAAGACAAGCAGTGTTGCCCCTTTGTCCATGGCATTAATGACAATTTCCCTTAGTTTTCCCTCGCCGAGCAGATATTTAGGGTTGACCACTTTCAGCCGCTGTATTACTGTATCCAGTACGACCAAATCACTGGATTGGGCCAGCTCTTTTAATTCCTCCATGGAATCTTCCATCCCGTAACGCGGTCCGGTAGATGCGCTTACCAGCATTGTCCTCTCACGCCGATCTTTTTGGTCGATTACCCTGGACCTGTCCATTTCATCTTCGAGGGAACGTACGAAACTGTTGAAATCGAGGTCAAACCGATAAAAGTCCGCCGTTATTGTTTCGTATTTTTTTTTGGAGCCATAGGGCATGAGATAGGCAGCATAGATTGTAAGAGGGAGGCTGTCCTTAATGCTTATTGCTGCTATCATGTCGAATCTGAGAAGGGCAAGGTCTGACAGGTCCTCATTGTTCAAAGGTTCATCCTTGAGGTGTGTATGGATATATCGAAGGCCTCTCAGTGCCTTCCTCCCCAGCGGATAAGCGTCGAGTCCAGGGATAAAGACGCCGTTCGCGTCGCCGACAATGACATGTGTTATCGAACCGTTCCTCGCAGCAATGATGCCTATTTGTCTGCCCAAATCATGAGAAAGTTCCCCAAGGTATCGGGCCAGCTCAGGTGTAATTAAACTGCCGGCGGGGATTTTTCTGCGATAAATCCTTTCAAGCGAAGAGAGGAAATGTTTCTTTAAACCTGTTATGTTTCCGTGAATAGCCGCGATTTTGTCCTCCCTCTTAATTCTATCAGAGGGAAAACCATCTTGACAACAAAACAAAAAAATAATAGGTTATAAGTATTAGGTAATAGGTAATAGGTAATAGGTAATAGGTAATAGGTCATTGGGCATGAGAGCAAGCAACAGTAAAGAGTTTTTTTCTTTTACCTTTTTCCTTTTACCTATGACCCATGACCTATTACCTATCACCTAATTAAATATCCCTGTATCAGGAGGAGGCACTATGGGCTACACACAAGTCGCTTTGGAGGACAAGGTACTGGCAATGTATCCGGAGATAACAAAACACGGCATATCGTTGGGGCTGAGCTTTGACGCTGACAAAAACGCATGGATTGTGAAACTCCGCAAGGGCCCCTCTGAACTTACAACCCATCTCGAAAAGAAAGATGCCGATGACTGCATGAATAATATCAAATGCGTCTATCTCGGGGTACAGCTGGGCCAGTTCATCAAAAATTTCGAAGAGAGGAAATAGCCCTCTTATTTACGCAGGTCCCTGAAATACCTGAAAAGCAGGTAGACTGCCAGCGCAGTGGTCAACAGCACGACGGCGGCATTACCTACCCGTGATATGTCCTTTTTGATAATTTCCAGGCTGTTTCCACCAACGTAGCCTGCACCGACCATAAGTGTCATGGTGAAAACAGCTGAAACAGCATCGGCGGCAACAAACTTCAACGGTGACATTTTCATCACGCCTGCAGCAAGGAATATCTGTGCCCTCAGTACCGCCAGATGCCTTCCGGCAAGAATCAGCCAAATACCTTTTTTGCCAAATTGGTCCTCAACAAACTTGAGTCTTTGCGCAGATATGAATTTATGAAATACCGGATGATTGATGACCGCGCTGCCGTATTTATTCCCGACAAGGAAAATAAAGAAGTCGGCTATAAGCAAACCTACATAGACAACCAGCAGGGCAGGGAAGGGTTTTACCACCTCCGTAGAGATCAGAAAACCGCATAGGACAAGCGTGGCGTCTTCAGGAAACGGCAGGCCCATACCACCCAGGATAAGAAGCGCGAACAAGCCCAAATATGGGAATTGATTTATAAGATAAGACAGGTAATGGGTCATAGGTTATAGGCCATAGGAAAAAAGAAAAAAACTGGTTCTATTTCTTGGTACTATTACCCATGACCCATAACCCATTGCCTATGACCTGGTTTTATTTTTACAGAACAAGGGTAAAGTCTTTATCCGTATCACCCAGCAAAAAGCGCTTCCTGCGTACCTTCACCTTCAGACGGTCACCCTTCTTTTTATAAAGAAGCTCTATCCTTATGTCGTCAATAGTTTTAACCGGAACATCGTCTATTGAGAGAATGACATCACCCTCTTTCAGTCCGGCCTTCTCTGAAATGCTTCCTTCCGGAAAATCCGTGATAGCAGGCTTCCCCTGGCTGTCATTCAGCACAGCCATAATTTTAGGAGTGGTCACTCCCTCGACCGATTCGGGATAGATAAGGTAATCCGCAATGTCCTTTTCGATATCAATGTCATTAAGAAGAATGGCATAGTCCAGGCCGTTTCTTCTAAACGTCCTCTTAGGGATCCCTGAGCCGAATGAAAGATGTCCGCTGCCTGCAATAACAACCACCTGGCCGTCCTTCTCGAAATCCGGTCTGCTCTTCAGGAAGTCATCAATCGATTGCGACATGGACTCATCCCAGAGTATTTGCGACTGACAAAAAAAGTCAAAGTTCTTCTCCTTTGAGCCAATGTGATTTTGGAAAATCTCACGCAGCCTTCTTTTGTAGTCCTCATCGGAGAGGTCCATTTGCGCAGGTATTTCTTTTTTTTCCTCTTCGGAAAGCGAATCGATACCCACTTTTGAGACCTTATCGGGGATTTCATTCCGTATGTTAAGCGCAATTACCGGGATTTTCTCCTCTCTGGCATAAGTCAGGACCGGCCGGTAGAGATTATAATCAAACCCCCACCTCTTAAAATATTCCGTACCTTTGAGCATGGCCCTCTCGTCAATTGCTCCGGCCACATATTCATCGAGCACTTTTTGAAAAGGCCTCTGAAACATCTCCATACCTATAGCTATTTTTTTGTTTTTCCGGTACAGTGCCCTTATGACCTCCAGTTGGAGAGCATGATTTGAAAAACGGTCATGGTATTCTCCCACATACACAATCCTCTTGCCGGAAACACGTGAGAGTACTTCAGGCGGCGAAGTAACTGCTGAAACCAAGACTGCGACGGTATGGTCCTTATGGTCCACATTTATACCCCTGTCGGTTTCTGCAGTTTTTTTCATATAATTCATCCCCTTGTCAAAAAAAAGCTCGCTGTACTTGCCGTAATGAAATATTTTCCCGAAAGCGTCCTCCACTTCCTTCCCGGTCTTTCCGTTTATAATACCCACCACTTTACCAGGGGCCCAGGGATTATTCTTTACAATAACACTAAAACCTGCATCAGTTCTTATGCCTCCAAAAAGTCTTTCAGCCACAGGATTATCATTACCCAGAACAACAAGGGTCGATGATTTCATCCCGGTCTCCCTGATTTCAGAAGGTGACTTATCGACCGCTCCCCTTTCTTTGAATGACTCAATGACACCACGGTAGGTTTCCGTATCCCTGACCGGCAAGACAATCACCGTTTTTTCGGCCCCTATCACTGCCGCAACTACAGGAGGAAGTTCTTTGCCGTCCAGCCGCCGCGCAATATCATAGCCGCCGTCAATAACAATTTTTTCCGGCATTCCGTTCAGGGAAAGAGTTACGAGCGTACTGTCCTTGTCGGCAGGTACGGTGAAACGCTCCTCCGAACCATCGAGATAAGAAACTGTCAAAGGTAATTCCAGCCTGTATACTTTAGATTTCTGCCCTACGTTAAACGCTGCTTCGTATTGTGCGCCCTTCTGTTTCAGATCAAAAGCCCCGATATTCAGTTCCGGCATTCCGGGATTATCAATCCATTGTTTGAAAAACCATCCCCAATCTTTTCCGGAGTTTTTTTCAACAATGCTTTTAATATCATCCCACGAGGCCCTCTGAAAGCGCTTTTCCTGCACAAGGTCCCTTAGCGAGCGGTCAAATGCATCATCCCCGATCCCGCGCCGGAGCATATGGAACACCATTGCGGCCTTGCCATAGCCGATTGCCTTCGATGAGAAATCAGTCCTTCCGGTAAAGTCTTTGACAGGGAGTTCGTTATTTTCGTGCACATAGCTCTCGTAATCAATCAGGATTTGCTTTCTGTATTCCCATCCCCTCCCCTTTTGCTCCTCATAAAGGTGGTCTGCCAGATACGTGGTAAGTCCCTCAGCCCAGTTGCCCTTATCATAGTCAACATAAACCAGATTGCCGAACCATTGGTGAAGAATCTCATGACCGAGCGAGGTCTCCACAATAAACGGCAGCCTGACTATGTCGCGCCCGAGTAACGTAAAGGTAGGAATGGAGTAGCCGGAAGGCAAAAAATTTTCAACAATCGAAAACCGCTTGTAGGGATATTTACCTAGCATGCCCTCATAAAGACTGATGTATTTTTTTGCATAGTCAATATATGTACCTGCAAGCTGCCTGTCCTCCCGAAAGAAATATGCATAGATGTCGGTACCGTCTACCGCACTCTTGATTTCCCCGTATTCCCTTGCCGCAAGAAAGTTTATCCCGGCGGCAGGGTGCGGAAAATCAAAAACGAAGTTCACCTGTCCGTTGTCAACTGATTTCCTGATTTCATCTGCCTCGGAAACAGCCGTGAAACCTTCCGGCAAGGTCGCACTGAGATGGTAACGGCTGAGTTCGTCAATGCATGGATACCACAAGCCGGTCAGTGATATGCCCTGTTCATCAATAACGCTCGGGACCACACCATAGTTGGTATCTGTCACATTCTTGCCGCCTTTAAAAACCCCCTCGTAGACAATTACAATAGCGTCCTCGCCGGATGGCACGAGCTTTAGAATGCCGTCATGGATGTCCGCTTCAATTTTATGCCGGCCGCTCCGAACTTCAATGATTTTTAGAGTGCCTGTGCGCACTACAAGCTCTTTACCAGCCGGGGCATTAATACGGGCAGTGCCCATGATCTTTGAATTCGGGACATCAAAAGCGACATCGAGTTGATATTCAGTCGGCGCCTGCGTGGGGCTGTCAGCGGCCTGGGCCGTAAGAGGGGCAAAAAAAACAACAAGGAAGATAAAAAAGCCGTACCAGATCATTTTTCAATTATACACTAAAGATGCGTGCTGTCCAGTCATTGATTGCGCCGATACATAAGCTGATATATAATATTTTCATAAAAAGGTGAGGGGTGATGCGATGTCAAAAGTTTTTTTTGCTTCGGCGAGGGTGGGAAAATGGCGTTACGAGGAGAGCATGCCTGGAAAACTGCAACGGCTGCTCGGTGAGGCGCCGCTGTCGGGATACTTCGAAACTGATGAATGGGTTGCGGTCAAGACACATTTCGGTTCACCTGGCGCTCACCGGGTAGTCAGACCGGTGTTTCTAAGAAAGGTCGTGGACTCGCTCAAATCAGCCGGGGCCAAACCTTTCGTGACCGATACTGTCAGGATAAAAGGCCTGGATTACCTTGAAGTTGCTAACATCAATGGCATCAATCACCTTTCGGTTGGCGCTCCTGTTGTCATAGCCGACGGACTTTACGGAAATGATAACATTATGGTCAAGGCAGGAGAAATACTGGGGGAGATTGCCGTTGCTTCCCTTATTCACGATGTCCCCGCTATGGTCGTGTGCACCCACGTGAAGGGGCATATAATGGCTGGATACGCAGGGGCCATCAAGAATATCGCTATGGGCGGCATCAGCAGCAGCCATCGTCACTGCGGCTGGAAATGCGGACGTGGCGCCATGCACTCCATAGGAGAAGGGAAGCTTGTATGGGACAGCGAGAAGTGTACCCTCTGCTTCCAGTGCGAGGATGTCTGCCCGCTGGACTGCATCGGTTTTAAAGATGATAAATTCAGTTACGATGACGAGCGGTGCTGGCGATGCGGCAGATGCACGCGGGTCTGCCCCGAAGGCGGATTGACACTTCCGGGGGACGATCAACTTTTCATGAAATCGCTTGCAGAGGCATCGAAGGCAGTGCTCAGCACGTTTCAGGCCAAAAAAGTCATGTATATAAATTTCCTCACCGAGATCCAGCCGGAGTGCGATTGCATGCCGGCAGCCGAGGTCCCGGTGATACAGGACCTCGGCATCCTATTGTCCGACGATATTGTGGCAATCGAACAGGCTTCCATTGATATGCTACTGAGAGCCAAACCTCTGCCCTCATCAAATGCAGAAAGCGCTCAGATAAAAGACGGAGAGGATGTGTTATTAAAGCTCCACGGAAAGCCCTATGTCATACAGGTTGAAGAAGCTGAACGGCTCGGCCTCGGCAGCAGGGAGTATGAGTTGATAGAAATAAAATGAAAGTTAAAAAACACATTTGAAACCACAGAGTTCACAGAGAAGGATTTATTGAAAAAAACCTTTTGTTCTCAGGATTTCTCTGTGTTCTCCAACAAAATTAATGGGGAATTGATAAAACTGTTATAAGTAAAAGAGCACACAGAGATAAATACAAGAATAAGTTTTTTGTCTTTTACAATCAAAACGTCTCTCTGTGTTCTCGCTCAGAAGCGCCTACTTTTGGCTGTGGTTGATTGCATTGTTTGGGTTAACAGAATTATATAACTAGAAAAGCGCACTTTAGATATTCCGTCTCAGGCATCGATAGCAAAACCGGATGGTCCCGCCCCTGAGAGCGCAGTTCCAGCACCCTGGCATTCCTGCCGGCATCCTTTGCCGCATGCTGAAGCATATCGAGAAAAGCCGTTTTATCTACATGGTGCGAGCATGATGATGTGGCAAGGAGACCTTTCTGACTGATAATGCTCATGGCCATAGCATTTATCTCCCGGTAGCCCCGCAGTCCTTCTTTAAGTTTGCCCTTGCTTTTGACAAAAGCGGGGGGATCCAGCACAATAAAATCATACATATTGCCGGAATCAACCTCTCTCTTCAGAAAATTAAATACATCGGCCTTTACAAATGCGCATTTGCCGGCAAGCGCATTCAGTTCCGCATTACTCTTTGTCTGCTTTATGGCCGCTTCGGAACTGTCCACAAAAGTAACGTGCGCCCCCTTATTCGCAAGATGCAAACCCCAGGCCCCGGAGTAACAGAAAAGATCCAAACCCCTGCCGCAGCTGACAAGCCGGCTGAAGGCGATCCTGTTCTCTCTTTGGTCAAGGAAAAAACCTGTCTTTTGCCCTGACATGGGATCCACTTCACTACGAATGCCTCCCTCTGTAATCGCTACAGTAGCTGGGGCTGTTCCCCTTACCACGGTCTTTTCGAGGACTAGCCCTTCCAGTATCCTGTTTTGATTGTCATTCTTCAGAACAATCATTTCCGGGGACAGCATTTCATCGAGCAAACCCAGCAGAATGTCCCTCTGACGTTCCATGCCGGCAGTCAAGAACTGAACGACGAGACAGCCGGCATACCTGTCGACAATCAGACCGGGCAGAAAGTCGCCCTCACTATAAACAAGTCTGCCCGAAACGCTCTCGGGCAAAAAACGCTTTCTGTAGCTCAGGGCGTCAGCAATCCTCTTCCTGAAGAAATCGGCGTTGATTTCGTCTCTTTGCCTTGTAAGCAGCCTGACCGCAATCAGGGAGTTAGGATTAATATATCCTGTTCCCATAAACACCTCTTTACTGTCGTAGACTTCTACGATGCTCCCCGGCTCATGCCCTCGAGGACTCGAGGCCAGCTCATTTGAAAAAATCCAGAGATGCCCGGACAAAACCCTGCTGGTCCGCTTTAAGAAAACCTTCTCCATTTCCCTCCTTAAAACAAGTCATTAGTCATCTTCCCATTACCCATTACCCATTGCCTATTGCCTATTGACTATCGCCTATTTTAGTGCGCTCCTGCCTATAATTTCCCTTATCCTGGGCAGAGATTCCAGTGCAGCTTTCTCTCCTTCGAGAATGGCCTCATGCCTCTTATCGAAATCGCCCGACCCAACGCGGCCTACTTTCGGCCTTATGACAACATCCGCCTTCAAAAGCTGCGCATATGAGATTTTTGAGTACATGATATTGATAGACTGAAGGATTGTGTCCATGGTGCCTTCGGGCAAAGCAGTGTCGATATCAGATGAGATATCGACAGCAATAACCACATCAGCGCCCATCTTTCTCGCAGCATCAACGGCAATAGGGCTCACCACGCCGCCGTCAACATACATCCGGGTCCCTATCCTCACCGGCCTGAATATGCCGGGTATCGAGCAGCTTGCCCTGACCGCAGCGCCGGTATTCCCGCTGCCGAATATAATCTCCTGCCCGTTTTGAATGTTCGTCGCTACAGCATAAAAAGGTATCCGGAGTTTCTCCATCGGCGTGTTCTTTACTGTTCTGTTGACATATGCCTCAAGCAGTTCACCCATGATGAATCCATTGTCCGGAATGCAGAGATCAACGATATCGCTTTTCTGCAAATCTATCGCCATCTTCTGAAGCTGGAAAGCATTGTAGCCGTAAGCGTAGAGGCTTCCGACAAAACTGCCCGCGCTTGTACCGACTACCAAATTAATTGGTATATTGTTGGACTCAAGCACCTTGAGCACGCCTATATGGGCAAACCCCCTTGATGCCCCTGCCCCTAACACAACAGCCACTTTTATCGGTTTCTGCTGCATCGGCTGTACCACCGCCTCTTTGGTAGGAGCACATGACACCACGTTGAGCATTAAAACAAAAAGCGCAACAACCACAGCCTTGAATTGCATACAGCCTCCTCAATCGCGTGTAATAATAAAATATACTTTATCGATATTTTGATAGTTTATATTAGTCCCCCTAAAAGCATCCACTTCACGTAAAAAAGAGGAGAGAACAAATAAACCCTCATGCGAGCCCTAAGTGTAATCAGATGCAGCCATGGTGTCAACCGCGCAAAAGAGCTTGCTATAAGGCTCCATGAGGTTTATTATTGCTTTACAGGAGGATACGTAGCCATGAACGCAACTGTCTTTGGCGGCCCTCCACCTACTCAATCAGGATGATTAGAGGATGACAAGAGACAAGATGGAGTCCCAAAGCATACGGACGCCTGTTTTACAGGGGATACTCCCGATCAAATGGTCCCAAGCTCCGACAGATATTATAGCCGGACTCACGCTGGCTGCCCTTGCCATCCCTGAGGTGATGGGCTACACGAAAATCGCCGGCGTCCCTGTGATCACCGGTCTTTATACTATCCTTATTCCGATGACTCTTTTTGCATTCTTCGGGTCGTCCCGGCACCTGGTTGTTGGCGCCGACTCTGCCACGGCAGCCATTCTCGCTGGTACACT